>ENA-ORCP01003708-ORCP01003708.1-human-gut-metagenome-genome-assembly--contig:-NODE-3708-length-11168-cov-6.989271_pt1 | contig 11168 bp, 12 predicted proteins | sample MGYA00242990_ERZ507991 | MGnify/ENA primary metagenome ERZ507991 (study PRJEB26167, sample SAMN06115496) | human gut metagenome | host: Homo sapiens | place: China:Henan | collected 2015-05-07... | reverse complement strand
ATCGGCGACCACGACGAGAACATCTCCTACGAAAAGAGCATCGAGGTGCTGGAAAAGCAGTTCCCCGGCCACGGCGAAGAGTACGCCACCAAGCTGCGCGACTACACCATCGCTCTGTACAAGAAGTGCGCCGAGTATGCGCTGTCCCGCGGTATCATCATTGCCGATACCAAGTTCGAGTTCGGTCTGGACGAGAACGGCAACGTAGTGCTGGGCGACGAGATGCTCACTCCGGATTCTTCCCGTTTCTGGCCGCTGGAAGGCTACGAGCCGGGTCACAGCCAGCCCTCCTTCGACAAGCAGTTCGTGCGCGACTGGCTCAAGGCCAACCCCGACAGCAATTACGACCTGCCGCAGGAAGTCATCGACAAGACCATCGCTAAGTATCTGGAAGCTTACGAACTGCTGACTGGCAAGAAGCTGTAACTTTTCAACAAACAAAACGCCAGCCGTGGAAATTTCCGCGGCTGGCGTTTTTCTGTTTTGGTTTTATTCTGTTCCGTCCGGCTCCATCTCTTCGCCGGAAGCCGGTTGTTCTTCCGGCTCGTTCTCCTCGTCCAGCAGATACTGCACCTCGGTCTGCTTTGCCATCTGGTCAGCCGTCCAGTCCAGCTGCGCAATGCCCACCAGCTTCAGCGTGTACTGCTCCACCTGCTGCAGTGTTCCCGTGCCAAGGCTCTCTTCCGGGTCGTTGTCCGGCGACCATGCAAAGATCAGCGTATCGGGTTGCGGGCGGCACTGCTGCACCGCATCCGTCATGCTGCGGCAGGCCTGTGCAAACTGCTCTGCACTGCCGTAGCTGCCGGACAACTCCACATCGAGGGTCGCATAGCCGCTGCCGCCATCTATGTCCTCCAGCGTTTTCACCGCTCCGGTATAGAGATACACGTTCCCGCTGATGTCCTTTACCGGGGCATCCGGGTCAGATTTCCGGATCTGCGCATAGGCATCGGCGGTGTACTGCTGGCTGAGCTGCAGCGCGGTCTGGCGGCGTTCCGGGTCAAAGTCATCCCACCATGCAGCCAGAATCGTAAAGCCGAAGCAGACGCCCATGAGCACAAGGCAGATGAACACCGACCAGAAATCGTATTTCCAACGTCCCGGGCGGCAGGCAAAGAACAACACCTCGCACCCCAACAGTACAAGACCCGCTGCCGGCGCGATCTTCAGCACCAGCTGCCCGTCAAAGCCCGGCACAAAGTAATAGCACCCGAAAAAGATCCCGGCCGCGATCAGGCAGACGCCCAGCGTCAGGCTGCCCACCCGGCGGCGGGGCTGCTCCTGCTGCGGGGCGGCAGGGGCCGTGGATGCCGCTTTATTCTCCTCGTCCATCGTTGTCCTCCGTGTCATCCGCATTGTCCTCCGGTGTCACCGGCTTGCCCAGCAGACGGGACAGCTTCGGCATGGCAAAGCCCTCCTTCTGCTCCGGGGCGGTATCTTCCGCCACATAGGCCGGGAACTCTTCCTCCGGGGCAGAGTCTTTTTTCTGCTTTTTACCCTTGGGGCCTTTCACCAGCCAGACGCCGCAGACGATGAGCGCCACGCACACCACGATCTCCGGCAGTTCGTCCAGCACCAGATAGAGCGCACGGAAGAAAGGGATCTCCTTGCCCCAGCGCCACACCAGATCGCCCAGCGTGTTCATGATGATGTTTTTATAGGCCACCAGTACACCCAGAGCGATCAGACCCCAGCCCACCAGCTTGTGGCTGTCCATCATGAACTGCTCCATGCGCTTGTCGTTCCAGTTGATGTGCACCAGATAATCGTCCTGCGGTGCCGTGCCTGCACCGATCTGGGCGCGGAGATTAAAGGTGTCAAAAAAGCTGTACATCCACACGATGGCGCAGCCCACGGCCAGCACATCCAGCATCGTTACACCTGCGGCAACAAACAGGCAGAACATCGTAATGAGCGAAAGTCCGCGCTTCATGTAGCCCTGATACATCTGGCCCGCACCCGGGCAGAACGCAAAGAAAAAGGTCAGGATCCCGTTTTTCATCATTCAAAACCTCTCATTTCTCTTAAGTTTCATTGGGGTGTTCATGCCTGCCGAACAGCAGGTCGTTCAATGCTTCCGCAAGATCGGCTGATTGCTTCGGCTCGGCGTCTTCCACCGGCCTGCCCAGCGTTTCCGGCCGGGACGGCCTGCGGTCATCCTGCACGGGTCTTCCCAGCCGTTCATCTGCGCTCTGGCTCTGGCTGGACGCAGGCATCCAGCTCTTTACCTGTTCCTGAATGTCCATCAGCTGCCACAGCGTACCGGAACGCCACATGGTCAGCGCCAGCACTGCTGCCACAGCCGCCACAGCCGTCCTGCCCCATGTGTTCTGCATCAGCCGCACCCAGATGGTGCCCATCACGGCGCCCCGGGCCGGATGCGGCGGCGTTTCCAGTGCGTCTTCGGTCAGCAGGGCGGTGTAGTGGTCCATACATCTGTCGCAGTAGGCAAGGTGCTCTGCTGCTTCCAGCCGCCCCATCTCATCCAGCTGTCCGCCGGTCAGCGCCTGCAAGCCCTCGTCGGTCAGGCAGCCTTTTTCGTCAAACAGTTCCATGTACGTTCCCCCTTTCCCCGGTGTTTTGCCGGGTGATCTGCTGCGCCAGTATTTTTTTGCCCCGGTAGACCTGCGCTTCCACCGTTTTGGGTGGGCGGCCGCACAGCTGCGCCGCCCGCGCCATGGTATTCTGTTCCAGCAGCACCAGACGGCAGGGCGTCCGGTACGGCTCCCGCAGTTCCAGGATCATCCGGGTCAGCTCTTCTTCACCCAGATCTTCCAGCACCTGTTGCTCCGGGTCGCTGCCCGGCGGGGCACCCTCGAGCGCCAAAACCTCATCGCCGGGGGTATTCACCCGCCGCACCCATGCACTGCGCAGATAATCCTTTGCCTTGTTGGCTGCGATGCGCGCCAGCCACTGTTTTTCGTAGCCGGGCGGACACCGGTCGATGGCCCGCCATGCGGCCAGAAAGGTCTCCTGCGTCAGGTCCTGTGCTTCCTGCACGTCCGGCACCAGCTGGTGGCAGACCGTATACACAAGCGCCTGATACTGCTGCACCATTTTGCTGAATTCCAATGTGGTCAACGGTCTGCACACCCTCCTTTCCGTTCGTTCTATTCACAAATACGGTTCCGGAACCGCTTTTCCTGCAGAAATGCAGAAATTTTTTCCGGACTGTGATACAATAAAATAGTATAGCACAAAAGGAGGCGGACAGCCATGCCAAGTTCCACCCGTCAGGCCCTGCTTCAGGCGCTTTCGGCCGCAGAGGGCGAATATATTTCCGGCCAGCAGCTGGCCGAAACCCTGGGGGTGAGCCGTGCCGCCGTCCACAAGGCTGCCGCTGCCCTCACGGCGCAGGGCTACGCGCTGGAAGCAGCCCCCCGCCGGGGTTACCGGCTGACCGGCGGCGACCCCTTCTGCGCCGAAGCCGTGGGAGAATATCCCGCCCCGGTGTATGTCTACGACACGCTGGAAAGCTCCAACCGCACCGCAAAGCTTCTGGCGCTGGACGGCGCGCCCCACGGTACACTGGTGCTGACGGCGCACCAGAGCGCCGGCCGCGGACGGCTGGGCCGCCGGTTCGAAAGCCCGGCGGGCAAGGGCGTGTACTGCTCGGTCCTGCTGCGGCCGGAAGTTCCCGCCGCCAGCGCCCAGACTGTCACCATCAGCGCCGCCGTGGCGGTGTGCCGGGCGGTGAAAGCCCTGTGCGGCATCGAGCTGTCCATCAAGTGGGTCAACGACCTGTACTATCAGGGCAAAAAGGTCTGCGGCATCCTGACCGAAGCCGGAACCGACCTTGAGAGCGGTCGTCTGGAATGGCTTGTGGTGGGTATCGGCCTGAACCTGACTTCCACCGCCGCCGACTGGCCTGCAGAGCTGGCCGGCAAAGCCGGGAGCCTGTACCCCGGCGGGCCTGCCCCGGTGAGCCGGGCGGCGCTGGCCGGAGCCATTGCCCGGGAGCTGCTGGCTCTGTGCCCCGGGTTCGACTGTCTGGACGAATACCGCGCCCGGTGTTTCGTGCCCGGCCACTGGGTCACGGTCTGCGCCGGGGCGGAGACCTACGCCGCAAAAGCGCTTGCCATCGATGATGAAGGACGGCTGGTCGTCCGGCGGGAGAACGGCCGCGAGGAAGCGCTGTGCTGCGGCGAGGTGACCACCCGCCCGGCAAAAACAGACTGACGGCAGCTTTAATCTTTGTTTAACTCTCCCGCCGCGTTCTATGGTACAATGGCATCAGAAAAAACAGGGAGGGGATTGACCATTCAGGAACGGCTCCGGCGCTCCAATTTCATTATGCTGGTGGTGCCGGTTGCCATCGCAGGCGTGCAGCGGGTGCAGGAGGGCGATCTGGATACGCCCATCGCCTACGAAGAGCCGGACGAATTCCGCCCGGCCTGCGACGCCGTGGACGAGATGGCCGCACGGCTCAAGGAGTCTCTTGCGCAGCAGCAGAAAAAGCAGGAACTGATCGCCGAGCTGTCCCACGGGCTGAAGACCCCGCTGACCCCCAGACTTCTGCAAACGGTGTGGGGCGTTGGCTATCGGCTGCACGCAGTTTATAGCAATTCAACTTTTTAATGCAACAGCAACAACGTTGAATTGCATATCGCAAATATGCTGTTTGAATGTTGCGCTAATTTCTTGACTTGCGATAAAAACGGTTTAAGTTCCGCAAAAACTTCTTAAACAAGTTCCGGTACACTCAAAGCAGTGACCGGAACTTTTCTTTTTGGAGGGATTTCAATGCTTCTTGCGGTCTGGCGCTCGGCGTTCTGACGGGAAACCTGCTGCTCAAGAATCTCATCGCCCGCCCGCGCCCCTGCTGGCCAGACCCGAACTTCCCGATGCTCATCGCCATCCCGCTGGCGGTGATGATTGCTTTCTCCCGCCTGTACCTCTACGTCCACTTCCCCAGCGACATCCTCGGAGCGGCAGTGCTGGGTGTCGGCATCAGCCTGCTTGTGATCCATGGCAGCCGCAAAGCAAGGCAAGGGCTGTATTCTGCCCTTCGTTGCGGCAAATGAATGCTCCTCTTTAAATGACAAAAGCGCCCTTTCGTTTTTCGAAAGAGCGCTTTTACGTCTATAAAAAGAAGAAGAAAAAAGGGAGAAACGCGGATTTTAGGCTTCGGCCAGTTCCTTGCCCAGCACACGGCCCAGAGTCATAGCCATGCCGAGGGTCAATCCCGGCATCGGAGTGGAGTATTGCACAGCAAAGCGGCCGCCGCTGTTATTACCGGTTGCATACAGCCCCACAATTGGGTTGTAGTTGGCATCCAGAACCTTCTGGTCCTCATCGATGACCAGACCATTCAGGGTGACAGTACCGACCATCGGCTTTTCCTCGGCGCTGTACATACCGTAGAACGGTGGCTTGGAAACAGACAGCAACATCTTGGGGTCGCGGCCAAAATCCTCGTCGTCACCGTTTGCACAATAGGTATTGTACTTTTCGATTTCTGCCTTGAAGGCAGCCTGCTGGGTCTCGGTCAGTCCCATATACTGGAACAGTTCTTCCAGCGTGTTGGCTGCCCATGCACAGACACTCTCCCCTTCCTGCACTGCGGCACCCTCAGCGCCGCGGTCCAGCCAGCTCTTGAATACACCGTCAAAGTCAAAGCTATCCGAGTGGCCCACTGGCATACCGAAGTGCTCCGGCGGCATCTTGGAGATCAGGTCTGCATACTGGCTGTCGAAAATCGCATAGTAACGGCCCGGCTTCATGCGCTCGGCACGCATCAGCTGGCCGAACACGCCCAGGAAGGTCTCATCTGTGAAGCGACGTCCGCTCTCATCCAACCAGACAAACGGGCAGCCCCAGGGGTTTTCGCCCTCAGTAAAGCTGCCGCCCCAGCGCAGGATGTTGGTTGCATAGTGCTCGCTGTTGTAACGCACCTGCGGAGAAACCAGCGTGCGGGCGCAGGGGTCCATGCTTGCACCTGCCCACATTCCCATCTTAATGCCGCTGCCGTCACGGCCAAAGCCGGAGCACTTCAGGTCGCTGGTGTCCAGACCATGGCTCTTGTACAGCTCACGCTGCTCGTCCTGCAGTGCAACATACATCTCGTGGTTTCCGCCGTAGCCGCCACAGGCCAGCACAACGCCCTTTTTGCCCAAAAACTTGTGGTACTTGCCATCTTTATCCTTGGCAATAACGCCAGAGACCGTCGTCTGCGGGATTTCCACATCCGCCATGGTCACAGCGCCGGTCTCGTCTGCCGTCTCCTGCTGAACCGTGATATTCTTGGTCTCTGTCACCAGCACGACACCGGTGTGCTCCCAGTACCAGATAGCACCCTGCTCTTCGGCATGCTCCACCAGCGTAGCAGCCGCCGAGTTGAAGTCCAACTGCACGCTGCCGCGCCAGCACTTGAACTTGTTCACCTCAGCGCCGCTGTTGAAGTAACCTACATTGGTATCCAGATTGTGGATGTATGCCTTATTGCGGACTTCTTCCGGAACATTGGCGATCAGCCAGTCCATCATTTCACCGCTGTTGTCCACAAACTTTTTGACCAGACGGGGGTTAGTGCGGTTGTGGGAGCGGCGCTGGAACTCGGCGATGAACTCCGAGTTCCGAATCTTCTCCACGCCATGGGACAGGCAGAATTCCGAGTTGATGGAAGCGATGTCGTGCAGACCATAGTAGAAGATACTGTCCTTTGCCTGCGACTCGATGACCGAGACAGTCGAACCTTCCTCCGCTGCCGCAAAAGCACACATGGCACCGGCATTACCGCCACCGATGACCACGATATCGGTCTCAATCGTGTCCTCGATCTCACCGTCGGGGATTTCCGGTGCATCGCCCAGCCAGCTGGGTTTTTCTGTAGAGGTCTCTGTAGCGACTGCAGTGTTTTCAACTCCCATAGCCTGATTGATGCAGTCCTGCGCCGCCTTCTTCACCGCATCGGACGTAACGGTTGCACCGGCCACACCGTCGATTTCTGCCGACTGTGCCTTCATCAGCTGCTGTGCCAGTTCATCCCCGTGCAGTGCACCGATGGTAGCGGTCTCGTTGGAAACATCTACCGACACATCTGTGATGGCATTTTCGCTGAAAGTCAGCGACACTGTCACCTTGTCCATGCCGGTCGCACTGGCGGTATAAGTGCCCGGCTTAAAGACGGACACGCCAGGGGCAGCTGTGCTGGAAGCAACGGATGAAGCGCTGCTTCCGCAGGATGTCAGGACCGCTGCGGTAGCTGCACCCAGCGCACCTGCAGCAGTATTGCGGATAAAATTACGACGACTCAGCTTTTTCAAGTTGTTTGTTCCTCCTGTTATTTTTTTGCCAAACCAAGAATAACAGAAGAACGTCCGAAAATCAGCTTACACTTTTCAATTTTTGTCAACCAATTAACGATTCAGCAGTTCCAGTACGAACTTCGGTGTGATTTCCGTGATGATGCCTGCCATCTGTTCGGGCGTTTCCTGCATGCCGTCCACCTTCCATTTGTGGGTAACGCTGGCTGCCGCATAGGAAAAATAATGCAACAGCCGTTTTTCTTCCTCCGTCAGCTTCCGGCCCGCCTTCTGTTCCAGATTGCATCGATGGATTGTTTCCGACTCTGCCGCCGTAAATTCAAATTCCTGCCAGTTGGTGCGCTTCAAGGTCACGGCAGGGCCAATGAACTTGTTGCTCTGAATATACGCACAGACCCGCCGGTGGCCTTCCGTCCAGCCGTATTCCTGCCCGATCCGGCCCATGATCGTCCGGCAGCCATAATTCCAGTACCACTCCGGGATGCTGAACACATCCTTGAAGTACATATAAAATGTTGTGCGTGAGATCCCGGCATCACGGCACAAGTCCGAGACTTTGATTTGATCCAGATATTCTGTTTTCAGCCGCTTACGCAGGCAGCGCGCAATCAAAAGTTTTGTTTTATTGATATCCTCCGGCACAGTCATTCTCCCTTCTGTTTTTTCTACCATATCGTACCTGCCCTACTGCTGTCAACTGTTATTTCTGCCCCAGAAACAAAAAACACTCTTCCCTCACGAGAAAAGTGTTTTTACAGATTATTGTCAGCCGTCCAGATCTTCTGCTTCCAGCACCGTGATGCCTTCTTTTTCAAAGGCGGTACGGATGGCTGCGGCAAGACCCGGCATCTCGGCTTTGTTCTCGATGCACAGGGTGATGACCCCGTTCAGGCTGGACGCTTCCACGCCCATGGAACCGCCGTCCGGCGGCACCCAGACGTTGAAGTCCCGGATGTACTGCTGCAGTTCCAAGGTGGCTGGGAGAAGGGGATTGCCCAGATAGCTCAGCCAGAAATCCGCAGGCACGCCGCTAATGTACTCGCCCATCTGGAACACCCGCTGTTTGATGCGCAGGGGGGCTTTCTGCTGGTCCACCTTGTACACCCACGCCATCTGCTGCGCCATCTGACGAAGCTGGGCTTCCGGCTGCAGATTGCGGCGAACGGAAGCATCCATCGCGGGTACAATGTTGGCCAGCCGGGTGCTGTCGGTCAGCTTCACGCTGTCTTGAAAGGAGCACACGCAGTTGTAAAGGGCGTCCGGCACGCCGACCGCTTTGCGGGTGTCGGCGGAATAGGAATACTGGATCTCATCCTTGCCCAGATACCCCCGCAGCGCAAGGCTCAGCAGACCTGCCAGCGCCGTGAAGGGCTTGACGCTGTTTTCCACCGCGCAGTCCACAAGGCTCTGTTTGGTCAGCCGCACCCGGGTGCGGCGCATCCGGCCTTCCCAGGTCTGCACCACATCCCGCTGCAGAGTGCTTTCCCCTGCTGCGGGGGCCGGGTACTTTTCCATCATGGCCTTGATATCATAGGGCGGGCTGCACACGATGGGCGGGTTGGCAAAGGCCGTGCTGTACCGCAGGTTGCAGTACAGCTCCAGAATGCGGGTGAGCAGCGACGAAACGCCGCGCCCATCCATGAGAAAATGATACCAGTCGAAATAGACGGTATCCCCCTCGCAGCTCACGCTGAAGAGGTAGCCGTTGGTTTCCTCCGGGATGGCCCGCATGGCGCTGCCCGCATAGACAAGGCAGGGGTTCGGGTTCGGTTCCAGAAAAGCGTCCCGCTTTTCCCACACCAGCTGCACCCGGTAATAGGGTGCAGCCGAAAGTGCCTCGTTCAGCGCACGCTGCAGCAGGGCAGGCTCCACCGCATCCTGCAACGCGAACTGATACCGGCACTGGATCTTCTCCCGGCGGAAAAAGTACATCGTTCCCTGAAAGACATACTCCGCCGAGCGTTGTGACTGTTCCATCCGATTACCCCGCGTGCTCCACCAGATAATCGGCCAGATCTCCCATGGTGACAAACTTGCGCAGTTCCTTTTCAGGGATACGCAGGCCAAAGGTCTCTTCCAGATCTGCCACGATGGTCAGGATCTCCATCGAGGACAGGTCAAGGTCGTCCATCAGGACACTATCTTCGTTCACATCCTCGGGAGACACCTCTGCGACATCCTCGAGGATCGCAAGGATCTGAGAAATGATTTCTGCTCGTTCCATAGAAATATTCTTCCTTTCCGTGACGGATGATCGGCGCAGCGCAGGCCGCACCGTTTCTATTATAATACCTTTCTTCGCCGCTGTGCGCAAGGGGCCGGGGCACAAACTCACAGTTTCCCACGGATCGTCTGCCTTTAGCATGGCACCGCCGCCGCCCTTTATGCATCCCGGCACCGCCCTTCCGTCACTGGCGGACCAGTTTGCCCGCACCGTTGCGGGGCAGAGGTCCGGTGCAGAACTCCACTGCGCTGATGTGCTTATAAAGGGGAAGGCTGCGGTTTGCTTCGGTGATGAAGTCCCGCACGGCCTGCTGGTCCGTTTCTTCGCAGTACACCACAGCACCGATCTTCTGGCCCATCTCTTTGACAAGGCACTCCTTTACTTTTTCGCACCGGCCCACAATGGCTTCCAGCTCTTCGGGGCTGATATTCTCCCCGCTGCCCAGAATGATCAGGTTCTTCTTGCGCCCGATGAGGAAGTAGTAGCCGTCCTCGTCCTTCCGGGCAAGGTCGCCGGTGTGGAACCAGCCCTCCGCGTCGATGACTTCGGCGGTGGCTTCCGGATCTTTGTAGTAACCCAGCATGATGCTGTCGCCGCGCATGCACAGCTCCCCGTCCGGTTCCAGCTTATACTCCAGATAGTCGTTGCCCTGTCCCACTGCGCCGATGTGCTTTGCATCCTGCGCGTAGTTGATGATGCCGTCGCCGCAGGTCTCGGTGCTGCCGTAGGTCTGCACCACGAACATGCCGTTGTTCGCCATATCCAGCATGACCTGCGGGTCGAACATGGCCGAAGAGCAGATGGGCACCCACAGCTGGCCCAGACGGTCCTTGCGGCCGCGCATCACGTCGTGGTGCATCGAGTTCATGATCACCGGCACCACCGCCATAGCCTGACTGGGCATCCGCTGCATTTCCTTATAGAAGTTGCGGATATCGCTGCTGACGTTCAGTGCCCAGCCCGCGTGCGCCCAGGAGAACAGGCAGATGAATGCGCCCAGATGGAACATGGGCAGCACGGTGTACTGGCTCATGACAAGATCCGGGTCGTGCCGGTATTCCATCATGTGTTCGCCGATCTGAGTGTGCGCCCGCATGACCGAGAAGAAATTCTTCTCGCTGAGCATGACGCCCTTGCTGCGGCCGGTGGTGCCGGAGGTGAACATCAGGATCATCATCGCTTCATGGTCGATGCAACGGGTCAGCTGACCCGGTTCAACACTGCGGAAACCGTCCATCGGGCGGAGGATGCTGCCATAGGCGGCCTGCAGCTGCTCATTGAAGCCGTAGTCGTCGCCATCGGTCAGGATGGCGTCCGGCTCCACCAGTTCCAGCTCGTATTGCAGCTCCTCCCAGCTCTTGCGCTGGTTCAGCAGCACCAGCACTGCCCCGGCAGCCACGATGCCGAAGGAATTGACCGCATATTCGTAGCTGTTCTTGGTCAAAAGACAGATCTTTTTGCCCCTGACTTCCGGGATGGTGGACTGGAAGTAATTCACCGCCTTGCGGATATCATGCACATAATCCTTATAGAGGATGGTGGTCACGGCATCGTTCGCGGTATCGTAGAACCGGAAGGCCACATTGTCCTTGAAGCGGTCCGCCATGTTGATGGTGATAAGGTCGTAGACATTATCCAGCACTCTGATCTTACTCATTGTTCTGTTTCCTCCTGTGTTC
>ENA-ORCP01003704-ORCP01003704.1-human-gut-metagenome-genome-assembly--contig:-NODE-3704-length-11192-cov-6.099685_pt1 | contig 11192 bp, 8 predicted proteins | sample MGYA00242990_ERZ507991 | MGnify/ENA primary metagenome ERZ507991 (study PRJEB26167, sample SAMN06115496) | human gut metagenome | host: Homo sapiens | place: China:Henan | collected 2015-05-07 | study... | reverse complement strand
TGACTCCTCGGTATATCGGATGGTTGGGGGACATCCTTGATTTTTGGTTTACAACAGGTTGATTATACACAGTGGAAAACCTTTTGTAAAGCAAGAAAAATGACGATATTTTCCATCATTTTTCGTCATTTTTGTCAAAAGTCTTGCTCTGTCCACCATATCTATGCTACACTAATAGTACTTACGCATACATTTTGTGGCCTGCGGCCGGCACACAAAAGCTGCAAGCACAGAAGATCTGGCAGAGAATGCTCTCATACAGGCTCCGCCGGGCCAGAAAACGAGGAATCAGATATGGAAGCGGAATACTACAAGCGGTACGAACCATTTTTCGGCGGATGGTACATCCGCCAGCTCATCGGCGAGGGCGGCTACGGCAAAGTCTTTGAGATCGAGCGGCGCGACACCCTTGGTGCCGTGTTTACCAGCGCACTCAAGGTGATCACCATTCCGCCCAACAACAGCGGTCTGGAAGGTGCTCTGTCCGAAGGCATGGACTCCGAAAGTGCATCGGTCTATTTTCTGGACTGCGTAAAAGAGCTGAACCGCGAGATCACTCTGATGAGCAAGCTCAAGGGGCACAGCAACATCGTCAGCTATGAAGACCACGATATCATCCAGCACGAGGATGGCATGGGCTGGGATATCCTGATCCGGATGGAGCTGCTCACCCCCATCACAAAGCTGCTGAAGGACAGCCATGTCTTCTCCTGCGAGGAAGTGATCCGGCTGGGCATCGACCTGTGCCATGCACTGGAGCTGTGCCAGCGGTACGGGATCATCCACCGGGACATCAAGCCCGCTAACATCTTTCTTTCCGCAGCAGACGACTTCAAACTGGGTGATTTCGGTGTAGCGCGGGTCACAAACGCCGCCACCGCAGCCTACACCCGTGTGGGCACATTGAACTACATGGCACCTGAGATCTTTGCGGGCCAGCCCTATTCCAGCAATGTGGACATCTACTCTCTCGGCCTTGTGATGTACCAGCTGCTGAACGCGAACCGGATGCCGTTCTATCCGCCTTATCCGGAGACCATCACCTATGCCGCACAGGAGCGCGCCCACGCCCGGCGTCTGGGCGGCGAAAAGCTTCCTGCCCCCGCCAACGCACCGGAACATCTGGCCAAAATCGTCCTCCGGGCCTGTGCACCGAACCCTGCAGACCGCTACCAGACCGCTGCACAGATGCGTCAGGAGCTGGAAGCTTTGCAGAAGCAGGAACCTGCCGCATCCGGCGATACCATCGTTCTGCCGGATCCTGTCAGCCCGGAACCCGACCCGACCACCAAAACGGTCGTCCTGCCGGATCCCTCCAAAAAAGAGCCTAAGCCGGAAGGGCCGACCAGCACCGCTCCCACCAAAAAAGTCAAGCCCAAGGCCACGGCACCAGACGAGCCGAAGAAAAAGAAGATCTCCCGCCGTCAGCTGCTGGCTGCACTGGGCGGGACTGCCGCTGTGGCTGCACTGGCAGTCGGCGTTCTGGGCCGGAAATCTTCTTCCGGTCCGGGATCCGGCGTGTCCGGCAATTCCGGCGAGTGCGGCGAGAACGCCGAGTGGAATGTGGACAGCGCCGGCATCCTGACCATCCGCGGGACTGGCATCGTCGAGCGCAGTCCCTGGCGGCAGATCAAATCACCGGACAAGATCCGACGGGCCGTGGTCGAGGACGGCATCACGATCCTCCCGGATTTTGCATTCAGCGGCCTGACCGCCTTAGCGGATGTCTCTCTCCCGGAAAAACTGACAAGGCTCGGAGACTACACCTTCAGCGACTGCACTGCGCTGAAGACGGTCGCTCTTCCCGCCGAGGTAACCTTCATCGGCACAAAGACCTTCAGCGGCTGTTCCGCACTGGAATCAGCCGAGCTTCCGGCGGGGATCACAGCGCTCCCGGAGAGCACATTCTGGGGCTGCGAAAGCCTCAAGACCGTCACGCTGCCCGCGGGGATCGAGCAGATCGGCGAGGGTTCCTTCTGGAAATGCGGCGCGCTGGCGTCGGTCACGCTCCCGGAAAGCGTCTCTTCCATCGGAGCAATGGCCTTCGCCTATTGCACCGCTCTCAGTACGATCACGCTGCCGTCCGGGCTGACAGCGCTGGAAGATGAGGTCTTCTGGGGCTGCTCCGCGCTGCAGACGGTTGTACTGCCGGACGGGCTGGAAAGCATCGGCGAACAGGCCTTTGATTCCTGCTCCATGCTGCAGGGCATCGCACTGCCTGCCAGCCTGACAAGTATCGGTGCTTCCGCCTTCGAAAACTGCGCTGCGCTGGAATCGATCGCCTTCCCGGACGGACTGAAGGCAATCGGAGAGGCCGCTTTTAAATCGTGCAAGGCTCTGAAAGCGATTGAGCTGCCGGCCAGTGTGACCTCCATCGGCCCCTATGCATTCGATCATTGCTCTACGATGGAATCCGCTGTGATCCACGCAGGGATCAAAACGCTGGAAGAGGGCACCTTCTATTGCTGCACGGCGCTGCAGACGGTTGTACTGCCGGACGGCCTGCAGGCCATCGGAGAATGGACGTTCTATGAATGCAAATACCTGCCTTCCATCACGCTCCCCGAAAGCCTGCAGACCATCGGGGAAAATGCCTTTGCCAACTGCGAATCTCTGGAATCGGTCAGCATCCCGGCAAATATGTCCAGCATCGGGAATTTTGCCTTTAACAGCTGTGACGATCTGAAAGCTGTCACGGTCAGCGCAGCGTGCAGTCTGGGCGAGTACGCTTTCCCCAAGAGCACGGAAGTTTCCTATTACTGATCATTCTTTGCATTCCGGGCGGTTTATGCTATAATAAAAAATCAGCGCCCGTCCGTCAGCCAGCGGGCCGTTTTCTCATCCCAATCTGATAAGAGGTGTTTTCATGAAAACATTCAAGCTTCATCTCATCCGCCACGGCATGACCGCCGGCAACCTGCAGGGCCTGTACATCGGCAGCGGCACCGACCTGCCCCTGTGCGACGAGGGCCGCGCCCAGCTGAACGAGTTGAAGGAGCGGTTCGAGTATCCGCAGGTGGACACCGTGTTCTCTTCGCCTTTGCTGCGTGCTGTGGAGACGGCTAACATCCTGTTCCCCAATGCTTCCCACACTTTTACCGTCCACGACCTGCGGGAAGCGGGCTTCGGCAAGTTTGAGAATAAGCCCGTGAAGGAGCTGGTCCACGACGAGGACTTCAAAAAGTGGATCACCCCCGGCTCCGGCTATGTGCCCGAAGGCGCCGAGCCGACCGAGCAGTTCCACGCCCGCTGCGCCGAAAGCCTGATGAAGCTGTTTGAGTACATGATCCGCATGGATGTGACCGAGGCCGCCTGCGTGACCCACGGCGGCGTCATTATGAGCATGCTCAGCCAGCGCGCCGTGCCGACCCGCCGCCCCGAGCAGTGGATGGCCGACCCCGGCTGCGGCTACACCGTCCAGACCGACGTCCAGCTGTGGATGCGCGACCGTCTGGTGGAAGCCATTGACATCGTGCCCTTCGGCTACGCCGACACCCTGCGCGGTCAGGCCGAGACCGAAGAGAACGAGGCCTTTGAGTAAGGAATCGGTTACAATCCGCGCCCTTCCCTTGACAGAATCTTCGCAATCCTTTATTGTATAAGGGAACGTTATTTACAGGAGGAAGTCCCATGTCCCAGTCCATTTCCCGCCGGTCATTCCTGAAATGTGCCGGTTCCGGTGCGGTCAGCCTTGCGGCGGCGCTGCTCACCGGTGTATCCGCAGCTGCGGCGCAGCCCCGCCTGACCGGCGAGCCTGCTCTGCTGGACGGCAAAGCCGCCGTGGAGCTGCTGGGCTATGCGCCCGCACAGGAGATGGGCAGTGTTCTGGTGTACCTCTCGGTGGAGAACCTCTCGGCAGCGTCCCTGCCGGTGGACGCCAGTTACCTGCAGAGCCGGGAGCTGCGTACTCTCGGCGACCTGTACGGCATGGGCACCGGTTTTACCGCCGTGTGCGACGGGCAGAACGTCCGCTGCGGCAGCTTTGCCGCCCCGCTCTACGGCGAAAACGCAGCCGACGCCTCGGTGTTCACCCTGAATCTGGCTGCGGGCCGCGGTGCGCTGGTGCACTGCTTCTGCGCCATGCCGGAAAACTGGCAGACGCTGGAGCTGACCTGGCACCCGGATTTTGCCGCCGGGCGCAGCGTGACCTTCACCGTGCGCCGTGATACCGATGAAGTGGCCCTTGGTCCTGTCCCGGCCTGCCCCGCCGAAGTGGGCAGCGTGGTGGACCTGTAAACCATGCAAAAAGGCCTGCCGCACAAGCGCTTGTGCGGCAGGCCTTTTCTGATTCTGTTGTTACTGCAGCTCGATCTGCTTGCAGTAGTCCACGATGTGGTGGAACATCTGCTCCACAGCGGGTGCCATGGCGGCGGGGCGCTGGACGGCCAGACCCACCACGCGGTATTCTTCCGGCTCAATGGGGTAGATCTTCACGGCGGCCTTGCAGTCCCGCAGCAGCATCTGCGGCATGATGGAGATGCCGAGACCGGCTTCCACCATGGCCACGTTGGACTGGTCATCAATGACATGGCAGCGGCGTTCCGTGCTGATCTTATATTTCTTAAGGAACTGTCGCATCTCTGCATCGGTGGCGTCGCACTGGACAACGAAACTCTGGCCGTTCATCAACGCCGGGGTCATCACGCCGTTTTCCGGTTCGGGCCAGTCCTGCGGCACGATGCACAAAAGCGGCTCGCGGAACAGCTCAGTGAGGTTGAATTCTTCCTTACAGGTAGAGGAAAGGAACGCAATGTCCACCTGACCGGTGCGCAGCCATTCCTTGACGTCATCATAAGTGCCCTGATAGACTTCGATCTCGATCTGCGGGTAGTTCGCCATGAAGCTCTTGAGCAGACCCGGCAGCAGGGATGCACACACCGAGTTGAAAACGCCCAGCTTCACCTTGCCCTTTTCGAGGCCGTTCAGGCGGGCGATGCCCTGCTTGAGGGCCTCGTCGCTGTTGAGCACGTCGCGGATGGAGGGATACAGGGATGCGCCGTAACTGGTCATGGAGACGCCGTTCTTGCCGCGGTTGAACAGAGCAAAGCCCAATTCCTCCTCCATCACGGCAATGGCGTGGCTGATGGCCGACGGGGTCAGATGCAGCTGCTGCGCTGCCTTGTTGAAACTGCCCTGCCGCGCCACCGCGTCAAAGATCTCGTAGGAAAATAGCGTCATGCCCAAAGCCTCCTTCCTTCTGATCTGGTTTGGAGACGCCCTGATTCGCTGTGAATCTTTTTCATCTTTTGTTTGAGATAGTTCAATTATCTTCTTGATTGTACTATCCATCCCGCATCCTGTCAAGCATTTTTTGCCCGGATCGTGCGCTTTTCCGGCGCATTTGTCCGTCCTGCTGCAGGAAACCCGCCTGTGCAGCCGTTTCTGTTCCGGGAGGGATATTTTCTCCCGCATTTTTTCATGGAACCGAGGTATTTTTATGTCCGAAACACTTTCTGTCAAGGCCCGCTGCGGACTCAGCGGCACCGCCCTCAAGTACATCGCCTGCATCACCATGCTCATCGACCACATCGGCGCTTCCTGCATCGAAGCAGGCATCCTCCGCCCCGCGCTGGATGCGGGCACCCTTTCCGCCGATGCGCTGGCTTCTGCGCCGCTCTACCAGCTGGACCGCGTGCTCCGGTTTACCGGGCGGCTGGCTTTTCCCATCTTCTGCTTTCTGCTGGTGGAGGGCTTCGTCCACACCCACGACGTAAAGAAATACCTCGGGCGGATGGTGCTGTTCGGGCTGGTCAGCGAGATCCCCTACGACCTCGCGTTTTTCCGCTCGCCCTTTGACCCGTCGCAGCAGAATGTTTACTGGACCCTCGCCCTCGGCGTGCTGGCCATGGCCGGGCTGAAACGCTTTGAGACGCAATCGGGCGCGGTAGGCTGGCAGGGTTACGTGTGCGCCGGGGGCTGCGCGCTGGCGGCGCTGCTGGCCAATACTGATTACAATGCCATCGGCGTCATCATCATCTGCGCGCTGTACCTCGCCCGCCGGGACCGCAAGCGGCAGTGCATCATCGGGGCAGTTCTGTTTGCCTTCGAGCTTACCGCGCCGCTGGCCTTTTTGCTCATCTGGTTCTATAACGGCCAGCGCGGCAAATGCGGCAAAGCCCTGCAGAAATGTTTTTACGGGTTCTACCCGGTCCACATCGCCCTGTTGGCGCTCATCACCAACTGCCTGCTGTGACCGTACCGGACGCCTTTGCAATTTTCGTCTTTTTTCTCCTGTGTGATTTGAAAATTTCTCTGCCCGGAAATCCCGGGCGGTTTGTTGTTTCTCTGTCCCGGTTATGGTATACTTACTGGGTATCTTGTCTTATACAATAATCGTTTCCCTGAAACTGAGAAGGATGTGAACCCATGGACGCACTGGAACAGGCCCGCGCCGAGATCGATACGGTGGACGCCCAGCTGGCCGCACTGTTTGAGCGGCGGATGGCTGCCGTGCTGCAGGTGGCCGAATACAAACGTGCCCACGGTCTGCCCATTTACGATGCAGCCCGGGAGGCCGCCGTGCTGGAAAAAGCCGCCGCACGCATTCAGGAGCCGGCCCTGCGGCCCTACTATAAAGACCATGTCCAGAACATGATGGACGTGGCCAAACAATACGAGTCGGAGGTTCTGGGGCAGAACCGCGCCGCCTATCAGGGCGTGGAGGGTGCCTTTGCCCACATTGCCCTGCGGGCGCTGTTCCCCCATGCTGAAGCGGTGAGCTATTCCACATGGGACGAGGTGTTCGACGCGGTGGAGCGCGGCGACGCCGCCCACGGCGTGGTGCCCTTTGAGAACAGCCACGCAGGCGACGTGTCCGCCGTGCTGGACCTGTGCTATAACCACCCGGACCTGTGGGTGGTGGATGTGTATGATCTGCCCATCTCTCAGAACCTGCTGGTGCTGCCGGGCACCCGGCTCGACCAGATCCGAAGCGTCTACAGCCACCAGCAGGCCATTGCCCAGAGCGAGACCTTTTTAAGGCAGTTCGGCCTGCCCGCCACCGCCATGGCCAACACCGCCATGGCCGCAAAGTTCGTGGCCGAAAGCGGCGACGTCTCCAAGGCGGCAATCGCCAGCGTGGAGACGGCCGCCCTCTACGGGCTGGAAGTGCTGGTGCCCAGCATCAATACAGACGGCGACAACACCACCCGCTTCATCGTGCTCAGCCGCGAGCGCCCCACGGCGGGCAACCGCTTCTCGCTGCTGTTCACGCTGGACAACAAGCCCGGCAAGCTGGCCGAAGTCATTCAGGTCATCGGCCGGTTCGGCTACGATATGGAGTCCATCAAGAGCCGTCCGCTGCCCCACGTCCCCTTTGATTATTATTTTTACGTCGAGCTGGTGGGTGACCCTACCGCCGACGAGACTGCCGCGCTGCTGCGCGAGCTTGACCGCACCTGCCGTACCGTGCGGCTGTTAGGAGTGTATACGAAATGAGCGAATTTATCGGAACCAAGCTGACCATGAATCTGGGCGAGCGCAGCTATGACATCATCATCAAGAGCGGTTCGCTGGAAAACCTGTATCAGTTTGCCCGGCTGGACCGCCGGGTGGCCGTTGTCACCGACAGCGGCGTGCCCGCCCAGTACGCCCAGATGGTGGCCGACCAGTGCAAGGACGCCCGCATCATCACGGTGCCGCAGGGCGAAGCCAGCAAGAGCTTTAAAATTTTGGAAAACGTTCTGAAGCAGATGCTGGACTTCGGCATGGGCCGCGGCGATCTTGTAGTCGCCGTGGGCGGCGGCGTGGTCGGCGATCTGGCCGGGTTTGCCGCTTCCATCTACATGCGCGGCATCGACTTCATCAACTGCCCCACCACCACCCTCTCCATGATCGACTCTTCCATCGGCGGCAAGACCGCCGTGGATCTGGGCGACACCAAAAACATCGTGGGTGCCTTCTGGCAGCCGAAACTGGTCATCGTGGATCCGGATACCCTGTCCACCCTGCCCCGCCGCCACTTCATCAACGGTCTGGCCGAAGCGGTCAAGGCCAGCCTGCTGGCCGACCCGGAGCTGTTCGCCATCTTTGAAAACGGTGACGTGGACGCCCAGATCGGCGAGATCATCTGCCGCAGCCTGCGGTTCAAAAAGAACATCGTGGAGCAGGACGAGACTGAGCAGGGGATGCGCAAGGCCCTGAACTTCGGCCACACCATCGGCCACGGCATCGAAGCCGTCAAGGGCATCAAGGGCCGCCGCACCGTGGGCCTGTTCCATGGCGAGTGCGTAGCACTGGGTATGCTGCCCATGATCGAATCCAAAGCCCTGCAAAAGCGTGTGCGCGCGGTGTACCGCCGCCTCGGCCTTCCCACCCGCACCACCTACGATAAGGAAAAGGTGCTGGCCGAAATGCTGCACGACAAAAAGGCACAGGGCGGCCAGATCACCGTCATCAAGGTGCCCGGCCTTGGCTGCTGGCGTGCCGAGACCATCCCCGTGGAGGGTCTGCGCCCCCTGCTGGGCATGGAGGAATAAGCCATGAAAAACACCTTCGGCAGCGACCTTTCGCTGACCATCTTCGGCGAGAGCCACGGCAGGGCCATCGGCGCGGTGCTGGACGGCATGGCCGCCGGTGTGCCGGTGGACGAAGCCTTTCTCGCCGCCTGCATGGACAAACGCCGTGCCCGGGGCGATGGCCTGTCCACACCCCGCGTGGAAGCGGACGCCGTGCAGTTTTTGTCTGGCGTGGTGAACGGCCACACCACCGGCACCGCCATTGCCCTGATGATCGAAAACCAGAACACCCGCAGCGGCGACTACGCCAAGACCGCCGACCTGCTGCGCCCCGGCCACGCGGACTTTACCGCCTACGCCAAGTACCACGGCTTTCAGGACGCCCGGGGCGGCGGGCACTTTTCCGGCCGGGTGACCGCCGCCCTCGTGGCAGGCGGCAGCATCGTGCTTGCCGCATTGCAGCGGGCGGGCATTGATATCACCACCCACATCGCCCGGTGCGCTGGTCTTGCAGATACGCCCTTTGCACTGGACGACCCCGCCGCCCTTGCGGCACAGGTGGAGACGCTTGCCAGTAAGACCGAGGGCTTTGCGGTGCTGGACACCGCCGTGGAAGAGCCCATGAAAGCCGCCATCCGCGCCGCCGGTGCCGAGGGCGACAGCGTGGGCGGCGTGCTGGAAACTGCCATCCTCGGCCTGCCCGCCGGCATCGGTGAGCCCTACTTTGACAGCGTGGAAAGCGAGATCGCCCATCTGGCCTTTTCCATCCCGGCGGTCAAGGGCATCGAGTTCGGCACCGGCTTCGGCTTTGCCGGGCTGCGCGGCTCCGAGGCGAACGACGCCTTCCGCATGACAGCGGAGGGTGCGGTGGTCACCGCCACCAACCACAACGCAGGCATCAACGGCGGCATCGCCAACGGTATGCCGGTGGTGTTCCGCACCGCCGTCAAGCCCACCCCCAGCATCTACAAGCAGCAGGATACGGTGGATTACATCGCAAAAAAGGACGCACAGCTGTCCATTCAGGGACGGCACGACCCCTGCATCGTGCCCCGGGCGGCCATTGTGCAGACCTGCGCCGCCGCCCTTGCGGTGGGCGATCTGCTCACCGCCCGGTACGGTGCCCGGTGGATGACAGACCCCACCGGCTACCGGAAGGAGGCCTGAGATGGAATACGGACTGATCGGCGGCAAGCTGGGACACTCCTACTCCAAGACCATCCATGAACTGCTCTGCGGGTACAGCTACGAGCTGTGCCCCCTGCCCACCGAGGCAGACGCCCGCGCCTTTTTGCAGCGGCGGCAGTTCAAGGCCATCAATGTGACCATCCCCTACAAAAAGCTGGTGATGGAGTACTGCTCCTTCATCGACCCCCGCGCCCGCGCCATCGGCGCGGTGAACACGGTGGTCAATAAAAACGGCCTGCTCTACGGCTACAACACCGATTATCTGGGCTTTGCCCACCTGTGCAAAGCCCACGGCGTGGAGCTTGCGGGCAAGACCGTGCTCATTTTAGGCACCGGGGGTACCCACAACACCACCCGCGCGGTGGCACTGGACAAGGGCGCAGCCAAGGTGCTGACGGTCAGCCGCACCCCCGACCCGGAAAAGGGCGAGCTGAGCTACACCGAAGCCGTGCGCAGCGGCGCACAGGTGGTGTTCAACACCACCCCCGCCGGGATGTACCCCAACGTGGGCGTGTGCAGTCTGGACGTCGCCGCCATGCCCGGGCTGGAAGCCGTGGTGGACGTGGTCTATAACCCCAACAAGACCGAACTCATTCTCCGCGCCGAGGACGCCGGGGTACCGGTGGCCGTAGGCGGGCTGGAGATGCTGGTGGCACAGGCGGTATACGCCGCCGAATACTTCCTTGGCCGCAAGTTCGAGGACGCCCCGGGCGAGGTGCGGCGCATTACCGCTGCGCTGCGCCGCGAGACGCTGAACATCGCCCTTGTGGGAATGCCCTCCTGCGGCAAATCCACCCTTGGCCGCCTGCTGGCAAAGCAGCTGGGCAGACCGCTTGTGGATCTGGACGAGGAGATCGTCAAGGCAGACGGGCGCAGCATCCCGGATATCTTTGCCGCCGAGGGCGAAGAGGGCTTCCGCGCAAAGGAAGCCGCGCAGATCGCCCGTTTCGGCAAGGAAAAGGGGCTTGTGCTCTCCTGCGGCGGCGGCGCGGTGAAGCGGGCAGAGAATGTCCGCGCCCTGCGCCAGAACGGCGTGGTGCTGTTCATCGACCGGCCGGTGGAAGCGCTGGCTGTGGGCGGCAACCGTCCGCTTTCTTCCAGCGCCGAGGCGCTGCGCACCATGGAAGCCCAGCGCCGCCCGCTGTACCTTGCCGCCGCAGATGCGGTGATTTCTAACACCGGCACGCTGGCCGAGACGCTGGCAGCTGCACAGGAGGCACTGGATGAAATTTTTGATTCTTAACGGGCCAAACATCAATCTGGCGCGCCGGTCTGAGCCAGGCGTGCCCGGCGAAGTGGACTACACCGGCCTGATGGACTATGTGCAGGCGGGCTGCGACCAGCTTGGCATCGAAACGGATATCTGCCAGTCCAACCACGAGGGCGACCTCATCGACGAGATCCAGTCCGCCCCCGGGCGGGTAGACGGCATCGTGCTGAACCCGGGCGGCTACGCCCATTACAGCGTGGCCATTCTGGACGCGCTGCGGCTGTGCCGCGTGCCCGCCGTAGAGGTGATGCTGGACGCCCCGGACGAGCGCGAGTCCT
>ENA-ORCP01003691-ORCP01003691.1-human-gut-metagenome-genome-assembly--contig:-NODE-3691-length-11225-cov-3.670255_pt1 | contig 11225 bp, 9 predicted proteins | sample MGYA00242990_ERZ507991 | MGnify/ENA primary metagenome ERZ507991 (study PRJEB26167, sample SAMN06115496) | human gut metagenome | host: Homo sapiens | place: China:Henan | collected 2015-05-07 | study... | reverse complement strand
AGACAACAAAAGAAGAGCGGGAGAAGATCGTGGCGGAATCATTAGGAAATATTGATGCAGCCTGTGATGGCTGCATGTCCGGACTCGTGGAAATGTACCAGGATTACATCGACGGGAAAAAAGAATTGCGTGAGATCAATATGGAGTTCAATGCCCGCTATGTGAAAAGTGAGGATATGCCGGGAAGGGAAGGCCGCGGATATCAGGGAAGATAAGGAGGAAAATCAAATGAGTTTCGTAAAAGGAATCCATCATGTACGTTTGAAAAGAAGCCGGATTTGAAAAAAGAGAGTGCGGGCAGCTTTGGCAGCAGATGTTGAAAATTAAAGTCAACTAAAATTTACGAAAAAACATTTATCAAACCCACCAGGACATGGTATAATGGTAATTTCTGTGCCCTCATGTTTATGATACGCTGGAAAAATATAAAAATCCCACAGTGGGTGATCCATCTGCTTCTTGTGTTAAACATGGGATTTTATGTTATGATCGCAACCGTTGATTATCATCATCTATACTATAAAGATTACTGGCTGGCTCCTTCGAAGGCAAACCTGAACGGATATACGCTGGAAATCTCTCCAGCACCAATGTACTATGTCTATATGGCTTTCTTACTGGCAGAAATCATGACTACGATCGGCATCATCATCTCTTCCTACTGCTCTCAGAGAAGTATGCCCAATAAAGGAAAAATCCATTTCCTTATGATCGCAGCGATGCTTTCACCAATGCTCCTGTTGTCTCTGCGCATTTTAAAAATTCTAAAAGGAGATGATCCAACACCTCTTGGAATTCTGTTGTCCTGTATCTTTATGAGCATTGCCGTTGTAAAATACGGCTTGTTTGATCCTGTCAAAAATGCAAAAAATTATATTATTGATAATCTGAAAGAAGCTGTCATTGTAACAGATGCGGATCACCGTTTCCTTTTTTTAAATTCGATGGCGGATAAAATTATTACTTCTATAAATAAGGAACAGGGATATAGCACGGATGATAAGATATATGCATTTATTCAGGGCAGTCAGGATTTTTTTGACTGGAAAGACCGGCATTATCAGGTGGAAGAAACGGTATTAAAGGACAATGAACTGATACAGGGATATATGATGACGATTGTTGATGTGACAAAGATCATAGAGCAGAACCATCTGATGAAGCGTCTTGTATTACAGACGGAAGATGCCAACCGTGCCAAAACCAACTTCGTTTCGAATATGTCACATGAGATACGTACGCCGATGAACTCTATTGTGGGAATTACAGAGATTTTACTGCGTTCCCGGCATTCACCGAAGGAGCAGGAATATCTGCTGAATATCCAGAGTTCCGGGCGTGTGCTTCTTACAATCATCAATGATGTGCTGGATTGTTCAAAGATGGAAGCCGGTAAAATGCAGCTGTTTGATGAACCGTATGATACATGTTCACTGTTTCATGATCTGAGGATTAGTATGGAAAACAGGATCGGACATTCCGGTCTGGAACTGATCTATGATATTGATCAGGATATTCCATGTAAGCTGAAAGGGGATATGGGGCGTATCCGTCAGGTCATCATAAACCTGGTGAATAATGCCATTAAATATACAGAGAAAGGCAGCGTCCGCTTTTCCGTGCATGTCAGACAGAAAAATACGGATAAAGTAATGCTTTATTATGAGGTGGCAGATACCGGGATCGGAATCCGCAAGGAAGATCAGAAAATTCTGTTCGATGCGTTTCAGCGCGTGGAGATGGACAGAAACCGTTATGTGGAAGGAACCGGACTGGGCTTGACAATTTCCCAGAATTTAGTCAATATGATGGGAGGGGTTATCGAAGTAGAAAGTGAATACGGAAAGGGAAGCAGGTTTTTCTTTACGATAGAACAGACAATCATTGATCCGACGCCTGTTTCTGCGGTAAATTATAATGGGCAGAAAGATAATGTGACGGAAAAAGAAGCGGAATGTCTGTTTATTGCCCCGGAGGCACACATTTTACTTGTGGATGATAACGAATTGAATCTTGTGGTGGCAAAAGAACTGCTAAAACCTCTCCGGATGCAGATTGATACGGCAGAAAATGGACTGCAGGCAGTAAAAATGGTCAGGGGCAGCCAGTATGATCTGGTGCTGATGGATCACATGATGCCGGTTATGGATGGAATAGAAGCTGCAAAAGCTATTCGTGCACTGCCGGAGGACAAGTATCAGAAGCTTCCGATCATTGCACTCACTGCGAATGCAATGGTAGATGCCAGAAAGGAATTCCTGAATGCAGGAATGAATGGTTTCGTTGCAAAACCGATTGATTTTGCACGGATATGTAACCAGCTGAAACTGTGGCTGCCAAAAGATCTTGTGCGTGATGTCCCGAAGGAGGAGGCAAAGAAGCTTCTTGCAGATGATCTCTCTGACCGTGAGATACAGCCGGAAGATTCACAGAGGGGATTTTCATTCGAGGAGGGGGTAAATCACTGTGGTTCGAAAGCTGCACTTATGAAAACGATCCGCATTTTTTACCGTACGATTGACAGTAAGGCAGATAAGATCGAACAGTGCCTGAAAGAAGGTCTGATCAGTGACTATGTCGTTGAAGTACACGCACTGAAAAGTTCTGCACTTCTGATCGGCGCAGTACCGTTGTCGGAGGCAGCAAAGGAACTTGAAGGTTATGGGAAGCAGGGAAAGACAGAGCTGCTGGAAGAAAAGACACCGGATTTGCTTGCCATGTACCGTGATTTTAAGGATATATTGAAACCTTATGCAGATAAGGAGGAAGCAGCCAGACAAGAGGCTTCAAATGGAGAGTGGTGTCAGGCATTACAGCAGATTCATCAATGCATAGAACAATTTGATCTTGATGGTGTGGATCGTATTATGGAAAAACTTGAAGAATATCAGATACCGGAATGCATCCGGGAATCCATGGATCAGCTGCGTGTTTATGTGGCGGATGTATCGATGGAAGAGATTATGGAATTGACAGATACCATGACAGAGTTATTGCGGGATTAAAGGAGGTTTATTATGCTTGAGGACAAAAGGGAATTTCTTATTTTGATGGAAGAGCAGAGTTATCTGATGAAGTCATTTGAGAGTACATTTGAGAAGGAAAATGTGAAAGCAAAGGTTGTAAGTATTGCGATGGCGACTACACTTACCACAAAAGAGCAGCCACAGGGATATCTGATCTGTACAAGTGCTGAACTTTTGAAAAAGGCGGTTGGGGTTAAAGTGATCGTAGATCATGCAATCAAGCATAAAACGCCTGTGTTTGTCATGGGAAATGTGGAAGAGCTTGAGAAACTCTGGGAAACACTTCCAAAACAGATGTTTACCGATATTTTTATAAGACCGATCAATGTGGTGGAGATGGTGGAAAACATCAAAAGGCAGATGGATGAATATTATAAAATGAAAAAAAGAACTATTTTAGCGGTGGATGATTCGGGAGTGATCCTCCGGAATATTAAAACACTGCTGGAAGATAAATATCAGGTAATTCCTGTCAATTCCAGCGAGATGGCGATCAAATATCTTGCCTTAAATATACCGGATCTGATCTTGTTAGATTATGAAATGCCAATCGTGGATGGCAAACAGTTTATGCAGATGATTCGTGAAGATACGGAATTTCAGAACATTCCGATCATTTTTCTTACCGGAAAAAACGATGCACAGACGGTTATGGACGTGATGTCGTTAAAGCCGAATGGTTACCTGTTAAAAAGCATGGATGCGCAGAAACTGCATGCAGCGATCGATGATTTCTTTAAAAAACAGACAAAATAAAGGCTGGCCAATCAATAGGAAACGCACAAAGATATGTATGATCCCCCTTAAGCAGACAGGGTAAATGTTTCCAAACTGCTTAAGGGGGATTTTATGTATATAAAACTATATTCCGTAAATGAAAAAGAAAAAAACTAAGAAAAGTTTAATCTTCACAAAATTGACAAATCTGTATGTAATGATAGAATAACTTTGTTGAAAAAGAGACGATAAAAGATGGAAATATGAGGAAATCATGAAGATAAGGTTATATTTTGAAAAAGAGAATCTGATCCGGCTTGCTGTGGCAATGGTGTTTGCAGCAGTGATGTTTGCAGTGATAAGGTTTCCGGTATGGGTACTGTTTGGATTTGGAGTACTTTATTTTGGAATTAAAAGTTTAAAGATTGAATTAAACGAAAAGCTTTCATGGCTGTGGAGTGCGATCATGCTTGGGACAGGCGGCATTTTTACGGCGTATCATATCCAGTATCTGTTACTGGATGCGGAACTGAGAGCAAAAATATCCGACAATAAAATGCTGTTAAATGTATTGTGCTGTCTGGTAGTTTTTCTGGCTGTTCAGGTATTTACAAGCAATACAGGACTGACCTGTCTGATTTCGCATATTGTGCTGTTGTCCCTTGCCGGGATCAACTATTTTGTATATCTGTTTCGTGGAAATGAGTTTATTTTCAGTGATTTAAAGTCCATCCAGACCGGGCTTTCTGTGGCGGGAAATTATGAATTTGCCCTGGATGAGCGGGCAGGGTATGTAATACTCCTTTCCACGCTGTACATTGCGTTTATCCGAAAGTTACATGTTTCCTTTCAGAAAAGGATTCCGATGTCGATCGTGTGCATTTCACTTGCCGTGCTGTGCTGTGCATACATTGGAAAGCATACGCAGGGTGTTGTGACGGAGACATGGGAACAAAAAGGAAGTTACAGAAACGGCTATATCTTAAACTTTGTGTTAAGTATCCGCGACTGCTTTATTGCGCAACCGGATGGGTATTCGAAAGAGGCAGTCAAGGAACTTGAGGATCAGTACAGCAAAGAGACGGATACAGCCACCGGAGAAACGGAGAAGAAGCCAACCATTATTGTGGTTATGAGTGAATCCTATGCGGACCTTAGTGTGGTGGGGAATTTTTCAACCAATATCGATCTGACACCGTTTTACGATTCACTGGAGGAAAATACGATCAAGGGGCATGCGCTCTCTTCCGTGTTTGGCGCCAAAACACCAAACTCCGAGTGGGAATTTTTGACGGGAAATTCCATGGCATTTCTGCCGAGCGGTTCGGTTGTCTATCAGCAGTATATCACGGATACACCGACTTCTCTGGTGTCAAATCTGAAAAATATCGGTTACACCTGTGTGGCAATGCATCCTTATTATGATACCGGATGGAGCCGCAATATCGTATATCCGAATATGGGATTTGATGAAACGCATTTTATCGATGATTTTGACCAGACGAAGATATTGCGTGATTATATTACAGATCAGGAACTGTATGAGAAGATCGTCGACCGTTATGAGAGTAAGAAATCCAACGAGGATTTATTCATTATGAGTATTTCCATGCAGAATCATGGCGGTTATACGGAGAAATATGACAATTTTGATGAAAAAGCGCGTATGCTTGGCATCAATTATCCGGACGTGAACCAGTACCTGTCATTGATCCACGAGAGTGATTCGGCATTAGAGTATCTGATCTCCTATTTTGAAAAAGTGGATGATCCGGTTGAGATCGTCTTTTTCGGGGATCATCAGCCGAGTTTGTCATCCAGTTTTTATCCGTATCTGAATGGGAAAGGATTGGGCGGACTGACGCTGTCTGAACTTGAAAATCTTTACACCGTACCGTTTTTTATCTGGACGAATTATGACAGCGGCAAAGAAAGTGTGGAACTGACAAGCCTTAATTATCTGTCAACATTGGCGTTGGAGCGCGCGGGCATTGCGCTTCCGGCATACAATCAGTTTTTAGCCGACATGATGGAAGAAATTCCGGCGGTCAATTCGAGAGGATTTTATTCCAAATCGCAGGGAAAATTTTTACATGTGGAAGATGCGGCCGGCGAGGATGCAAAATGGCTGAAAAATTATGAGATACTGCAGTATAATAATATGTTTGATAAGCGGAATAAGAGCGGGTTATTTTTCCCTTATTTAAAACAATAGAATGTTCGTGGGTGTGCATTCTGCTGCATAGATGATGTTGGGCGCAAATAGTGGTTAAAACACGATTGATTTAAGGAGGAAAACGATAAGAGTTATGGAAGCGGTAGTTTTAGGAAGTACAGGGATCAAAGTAAATAAGAATGGATTTGGCGCACTGCCGATCCAGAGAGTCAGCACGGAGGATGCGGTAAAACTGGCGAGAAAAGCGTATGAAGCGGGCATTACGTTTTTTGATACGGCGCGGTTTTACACGGACAGTGAGGAAAAATTAGGCGAGGCATTCGACGGAATGCGTGAAAAAGTCTACATTGCGACCAAAACGGCGGCAAAAAATGCGGACGAATTCTGGGAACAGCTTGGGATTTCTTTACATAATTTAAGGACGGATTACATTGATATCTATCAGTTCCACAATCCTTCTTTCTGCCCGAAACCGGGAGATGGAACAGGACTTTATGAGGCGATGCTTGAGGCAAAGGCGCAGGGGAAGATCCGTCATATCGGTATCACGAACCACAGGCTTGCGGTTGCCGAGGAGGCAATCGAATCCGGGCTGTATGAGACACTGCAGTTTCCGTTCTGCTATCTGGCAACGGATAAGGATATTGCATTAGTGGAAAAATGTAAAAAGGCAGACATGGGATTTATCGCAATGAAGGCATTATCCGGTGGTCTGATCACGAATTCTGCGGCAGCCTATGCATTTGAGGCGCAGTATGAAAATGTACTGCCGATCTGGGGTGTGCAGCGGGAAAAAGAGCTGGATGAATTTATTTCATATATTGATAATCCGCCAACAATGACGGATGAGATCCGTGCACTGATCGAGAATGACCGAAAAGAACTGGCAGGCGATTTCTGCCGCGGCTGCGGTTATTGTATGCCGTGTCCGGCGGGCATTGAGATCAACAACTGTGCGCGTATGTCGCTTTTGCTGCGCCGCTCTCCGTCTGCACTGCAGCTCACACCGGAGGTTCAGGCGAAAATGAAAAAGATCGAAAACTGCCTGCACTGCAATAAATGCAAGAGCAAATGTCCGTATGGACTGGATACACCGGCGCTCCTTGCAAAGAATTACGAAGATTACAGGCAGGTGCTTGCGGGAAACGTGAGTGTCAATTAGAAAAAGGAAATATGTGTGGATCAAAAGATTTATCACAAGCAGAAATGAGGATTATTATGAAAAAATATGAAACAGTCGTATTTGACCTGGATGGAACCTTATTAAATACGTTAGAGGATCTGGCAGATGCCACAAACTATGCGCTGCGAACGATGCAGATGCCGGAGCGCACGATCGGGGAAGTGCGTGCATTTGTTGGAAACGGTGTGCGTCGTCTGATGGAGCTTTCCGTTCCGGGCGGATTTGACAATCCGAAATTCGAAGAAACATTTGCTGTTTTTAAAAAGTATTATGGAGAACACTGCAATGACAAAACGAGAGCTTACGATGGTGTTGTTCCGGTGCTCCGCAAATTAAAGGAAAAAGGTTATGCGCTTGCAATCGTTTCGAATAAGATTGATTTTGCAGTCAAAGAGTTAAACGAGATTTATTTCGAAGGCATTGTGCAGGCTGCGATCGGGGAGCGCGAAGGTGTGGCGAGAAAACCAGCGCCGGATATGGTGCACACGGCGCTTGCAGAACTTGGAAAACCGGCGGATACGGCAGTCTACATCGGTGATTCGGATGTGGATGTCATGACGGCAAAAAATTCAGGACTGCCGTGCATCTCAGTGCTTTGGGGATTCCGTGATAAGGAGTTCCTGATTGAACACGGGGCGACAAATTTTGCAGAAAAACCGGAAGATATTGTGAAGTTTTTGGAGCAGTAGATGCTGGCAGACTAATTTATCTATAAAAGAAAAGGAATTCAGTGTAAAAAACTGCGCAGAAAAGGGGATCTATATGAGAAGAAGAAATCTTATATTAATTACGGTATTATCACTGTCACTCACGTTTGCAGCAGGCTGTGGTGAAAATAAAAACACTGGTGCGGCAGGCTCTATGGATCAGCAGAAAACCAGTGAGACTACAGTACAGAATGAAGCGGAGCCAGAAACCTCACAGGTTTCGGAGGATTCAGAACAGGACGAAACAGAAGCCGCTGCCACAACAGAGGCAGGGCAGGACGCACAGTCTGATTATCAGATAGAGATGGTAAGCTACAAAAAGACGGATCTGATTGATATTTCTTATCCGAAGATTACAGGCTGGAGTGATACCGAAAAACAGGAAGAATGGAATACTTACTTTGAAAATACGGCAAAAGAAGCTGCCGGGGAAATGACGGGAGATACGGAGGAGATGAACCTTGGTGCAAATGATTCCGTGGTGCTCACATATACCGTGCAGGAACAGACAAAGGATATGCTTTCTCTGACCTGTCAGAGTTATTATGATTATGAAGGATCAGCGCATCCTTCTGCAGCACTTACTTCCGTTAATATTAACATGAAGACCGGAGAAAAAATGACATTTTCTGATTTTGCAGATCCGGATGAGACGGCTAAAATTTTATTTGCCGGAAAAGACAATACAGATACTGCACAGGGCTATACCGTGCTGGATCCGGAAGGAAATCCGACTACTGAAATTACGATGAAAGATATTTTGGAATTTAATTTCATCTGGATGGAACCGACGGAGGAAGCACTTGCGGCAAGTCTTACCCATTTTGACGGAGATGTGGACGATTACGGAGCCGATGAGACGATGGGAGAGTCTTATGTGCACGACGGAAAAGTATATGTGATCTTTTATGTCAGTCATGCAATGGGCGATTATACAGTGGTAAGAATAGATTAAATTATATGAAATAAAGGATTATTATGCAGTCAGTACAGGAAAAATATAAAAATTTACAGGAATATTTAAAGTCACTGGGCAGTGTTGCAGTCGCTTTTTCCAGCGGCGTGGATTCGACATTTCTGCTTGCAGCGGCAAAGAAAACACTTGGTGCGGATCATGTGATCGCAGTTACGGCATCCTCCTGTTCTTTCCCGAAAAGGGAGTTAGAGGAGGCAAAGCAGTTTTGCAAGGAGCAGGGAATCAGGCACATTGTATGCAAGTCGGAAGAACTTGATATCGAGGGATTTCGTCAGAATCCGAAGAACCGTTGCTATCTCTGCAAACATGAATTGTTTGAGAAAATACTGGAAATTGCAAAAGAATATCATATCAATGCCGTGGCTGAGGGATCTAACATGGATGATAATGGTGACTATCGACCGGGACTGGTCGCAGTTGCAGAGCTTGGTATCAAAAGTCCGCTCAGGGAGGCTTTGTTGAACAAAGAAGAGATCCGTACACTTTCCAAAGAGATGGGACTGCCAACCTGGGACAAGCAGTCATTTGCATGCCTTTCCTCCCGGTTTGTCTATGGGGAGACAATTTCCGAAGAAAAACTCGGCATGGTGGATAAGGCGGAGCAGCTTTTGCTGGATATGGGCTTTCATCAGGTGCGTGTAAGGATCCATGGGGATATTGCGCGTATCGAGGTGCTGCCGGATGAGATCGCAAAACTGGTAGAAGGGGAAAACAGGGAAAAGATTTATTCTTACCTGAAACAGCTTGGATTTGCCTATGTGACGCTTGACCTTGGCGGATATCGTATGGGAAGTATGAATGAGACACTTGATATAGAGAAAAAATAATTTTGCACAAATGATAATAGGAACTAAGAGATAAGGAAATAACAGGAGAAAAGCACAGGGTATGTTGAATCAGTTTTCAAGAACCCAGTTACTGCTGGGTGCAGATAATATGGAACGGCTTGCAAATGCAAAAGTTGCAGTTTTTGGAATCGGCGGAGTCGGCGGTTATGTGGTTGAGGCGCTTGCCAGGAGCGGAGTCGGTTCTTTTGTGATCGTGGATGACGACAAGGTCTGTCTGACGAATATCAACCGTCAGATTATTGCGACCAGAAAAACGGTTGGAAAATATAAAGTTGATGTGATGACGGAGCGTATCTTAGAAATCAATCCGGATGCAAAAGTGGAAGCGAGAAAATGTTTTTATCTGCCGGAAAATGCGCATGAGTTTGATTTTTCTGAGTATGATTATGTCGTGGATGCAGTAGATACGGTCACTGCAAAATTAGAGATCATCATGCGCGCAAAAGAGTGCAATGTGCCTGTCATAAGCTGCATGGGAGCTGGCAATAAATTAGACCCGACCCAGTTTGAGGTGGCTGACATTTACAAGACGTCAGTCTGCCCGCTCGCGCGTGTCATGCGCCGTGAGTTAAAAAAACGCGGGGTCAAAAAATTAAAGGTCGTATATTCCAAAGAGCAGCCGACAAGACCGATCGAGGATATGAGTATCAGCTGCCGGTCACATTGCGTCTGCCCTCCGGGAACCGTCCACAAATGCACCGAGCGCCGTGATATCCCTGGAAGTATTGCGTTTGTGCCGTCTGTGGCGGGACTGATCCTTGCAGGAGAGGTCATCAAGGATCTTACAAAGTAAAATAGACTGTATTTTTGGAATGGATTTGTTGTTTTTAGTTACAAAACTCCAGTTTGGGAACTGCCCTCCGGAAGTTACAGAGGATTCTGCGGCAGAGAGGGCAGGACTTCAGGTAAATGATGTTATCACAAGCTTCGATGGCAAGGATGTCGATTCATGGGAGACACTTGTAAACCTTATGAAATATTATCAGGTAGGTGAGCAGGTGGAGGTTGTGTACTCACGTCTTGAGAATGGAGCGTTTACAGAATATACAACTACTTTAACCCTTACAGAGAAGCCGCAGGTAAGCAATAAATAACAGAAAGCAGATTTATAAAAACGTAAAGCGGAGACAGGCAGGATATATCGGCAGTGTATCTAACCGTCTCCGCTTTTTCTTGCATTAATAGGGTATATTGTGTATACTGTATAAATAGTTGAAGCAACTCAGTATGCTGCTATGCGAGGAGATTTATGAACGATTTAATTTCGATTGTAGTGCCATGCTATAACGAGAGCGAGGCATTACCTAAGTTTATTGAGGTTTTGGATGGAATAATAGCTAAGATGGATTATGCTGACTTTCAGGTAGTGTTAGTCAACGATGGTTCAAGGGATAAGACACTTGAGGTGATGAAGGCTATAGCACAGACGCGTCCTTATATTAAATATGTTTCCTTTTCAAGGAACTTTGGAAAAGAGGCGGGAATGTATGCGGGTTATTTTGCCACTACTCCTTTCTTTATAAGTTTCTGCGATCGTGCCGTACAGCAACGGAGTGCAATTATGCTGTATGAAAATGGAAAAACCTATATTC
>ENA-ORCP01003690-ORCP01003690.1-human-gut-metagenome-genome-assembly--contig:-NODE-3690-length-11232-cov-4.259704_pt1 | contig 11232 bp, 8 predicted proteins | sample MGYA00242990_ERZ507991 | MGnify/ENA primary metagenome ERZ507991 (study PRJEB26167, sample SAMN06115496) | human gut metagenome | host: Homo sapiens | place: China:Henan | collected 2015-05-07 | study... | reverse complement strand
AGGATGCAAGAAAGTTTTCACGTTTCTTTTGTGCAGGAGCAGCTTCCTGTGAACTGGACAAGCAGGGAAGAATCCTTCTTCCACCAGTTTTAAGAGAATATGCAAATCTGACAAAAGATGTCGTTTTAGTCGGAGTCTTAAGCAGAGTGGAAATCTGGGACAAAGACAGATGGCAGGAGAATACATATGATGAAGATGAGATGGATGAGATTGCAGAACACATGGCAGATTTAGGGTTCAGCATCTGATCCACAGAGAATAAAAAAAGAGAGCCAGAGCAAAAGTCAGGCAGAGAGGATCACAATGGAATTTAATCATTATTCAGTATTACTAAATGAGACAATTGAAAATTTGAATATCAAGCCTGACGGAATCTATGTGGATGGAACACTTGGCGGTGGCGGACATGCTTACCAGGTAGCTTTGCGGTTATCCGAAAAAGGCAGGCTGATCGGAATCGATCAGGACGCGGATGCAATCGCAGCCGCCGGAGAAAGATTAAAGGAATTTGGTGAAAAGATCACCATTATCCGAAGCAATTACGCCAACATGAAAGAGGAACTTCACCGCATTGGCGTGGAAAAGGTGGATGGAATCGTGTTGGATCTTGGCGTATCTTCGTTTCAGTTAGATACACCGGAGCGTGGTTTTACTTACCGTGATGAGAATGCTCCACTTGATATGAGAATGGATGATAGACAGAGCCTGACTGCAAAAGATATTGTAAACGGATACAGTGAGATGGATCTTTACCGTATCATCCGTGATTATGGCGAGGACAAGTTCGCAAAAAATATTGCAAAACACATCGTGCAGGAGAGGGCAAAAAAACCGATCGAGACAACCGGAGAACTGACGGAGATCATCAGGGCTTCCATTCCAATGAAAGTTCAGGTGACCGGTGGACATCCGGCAAAAAGAACCTTTCAGGCAATCCGTATTGAGCTGAACAAAGAGTTAGAAGTACTGCAGAATAATCTGGATGATATGATCGACCTTTTGAATCCGGGTGGAAGAATCTGTATTATCACGTTCCATTCCTTAGAGGATCGTATTGTAAAGACGAATTTTAAACGAAATGAGAACCCATGTACCTGTCCGAGTGATTTTCCAGTGTGCGTATGTGGTAAAAAATCCAAGGGAAAGGTAGTCACAAGAAAACCAATCCTTCCTTCCGAGGAAGAATTAGAAGTGAACTCCCGTTCCAAGAGTGCAAAATTAAGAGTTTTTGAAAGGGTGTAGCAGATGCCGAACAGAACAGTAAATCACAACAATCGAAATAGAGCAGCATATCAGGTAGATGGCAACACCGTACGCCGTATGGAGGCGATGCCGGATTACCGCAAAGAGCGCAGAGACAGACAGGAGCGGGAACGCGAGGAAGAGCTGAGAAAACGCAGACGTGCCGCAGCCAGAAATCAGGAAAAAGCGCTTCGCATGAGCAAAAGTTATGTTGTATTCCTGACAATGGCAGTGACCGTATTTGGCATTTTCTGTGGAGCTTATATTAAGCTTCAGTCCGATGTGACTGCAAGAATGAAAGCAATCGCAAGTTTAGAGAGCCAGGTGACAGACCTGAAGGCTGACAATGACGAGGCTTACAAGAGAATTAATACCGCAGTGGACCTCGATGCGATCAAGGAGAAGGCAATCGATGAGCTTGGTATGTTTTATGCAACACAGGATCAGATCGTCTACTACTCTGTAGATAAGACAGACTACATGAATCAGTATAATGAAATCCCACAATAGGGGGAATTTTCAGGCAAAAAAATAATTCAGGTGGTAGAATGGCAAAAAGAAGACCGAAAAAGCCGATGTTAAAGTTTCCAAAGCGCATGCAGAAAAAAATGATCGTCATGTTTACGGTTGTTGCAGCGCTTATGATCGGACTCATCGGAAGACTGATGTATATTGAATACACCAGTGGAGAAAAATATGAGAAAATCGTTCTGGCACAGCAGGGCTATGACAGCCAGACAATTCCTTATCAGAGAGGTGACATTGTAGACGCAAAAGGAACTGTGCTGGCAACCAGTATCGCAGTTTATAATGTGATTCTGGACTGTTCCGTTTTAAATGATGATGAAAAATATGTGGAGCCGACGATCAATGCGCTTGTAAGCTGCTTCCCGGATCTGACGAGTGAACAGCTTTATTCTTATCTGAAAGACTCTCCGGACAGCAGATATATTGTGCTTGCCAAACGTTTATCCTATGATACGATCCAGCCTTTTGTGAATCTGCAGGAGGAGCGGGATGAAAAGGGAAAACTGGTTAATCCATATATCAAAGGTGTTTGGTTTGAAAAAGAGTACCAGAGACAATATCCATATGGAAAACTGGCAAGTTCTGTGATCGGGTTCACAACATCCGGTAACCTCGGAATTAATGGACTGGAAAATTATTATGATGACACGTTAAATGGAATTAACGGCAGACAGTATGGATATCTGAATTCGGACAGCAATTTCGAAAAAACGATCAAACCGGCAGTCAACGGCAATACGTTAGTGACAACGATCGATGCGACGATCCAGTCGGTGGTAGAGAAGAAAATACAGGAGTTTAACGAGGCCTACACAGACAATTACAGAGAGGGTGAGGGCGGAGCCACAAGAATTGGCGTGCTCATCATGAACCCAAACAATGGCGATGTCCTTGCAATGGCACAGTATCCAAACTACGATCTGAGCAATCCGTGGGATTTATCGGAGTATTATACGCAGGAAGAGATTGATGCGATGGACGACGATGCGAGACTTGAAGCATTAAATCAGTTGTGGCAGAACATATGTCTGACTTATACATATGAGCCTGGATCAACGGCAAAACCGTTTACGGTTGCGGCTGGTCTTGAGACAGGAACATTGTCGACCAATGATACTTTTTTCTGTGATGGAGCCGAACAGCTCAGCGGATTTACCGTAAAATGTGTTGCCTATAGAAAAGGTGGACACGGAATGCAGACTTTGGAACAGACATTGATGAATTCCTGTAATGATGCCCTGATGCAGATGTCCTACCGGATCGGGGCAGAGAATTTCACGGAGTACCAGCAGATTTTTGGATTTGGACAGAAAACGAACATTGATCTTCCGGGAGAATCGAGAACAGATTCCCTGATTTACACATTGGATACAACATCACAGCTGAGTCTTGCAACCAATGCTTTCGGACAGAACTTTAACACCACAATGATCCAGCTTGGAACCGCTTTCTGTTCCCTGGTCAATGGCGGTAAATTATATCAGCCAAGAGTGGTAAGCAAGATCACAGATCAGAATGGAAATACGATTCAGGATATTTCCCCGACGTTGCTGCGTGAGACGGTATCCAAGACAACAAGTGATACATTAAAACAGTATATGTATTCAACCGTGACATCCGGTACCGGAAATACGGCAAAAGTAGACGGTTACTCCATGGGAGGTAAAACCGGAACGGCACAGAAAGTGCCACGTGACGGTGTGAACTATCTGGTCTCTTTTATCGGTTTTGCACCGGTGGACGATCCTCAGTTAATGATCTACTGTTTTGTGGATGAGCCGAACTCACAGGATCAGCCACACAGTACATTTGCACAGAATATTGTGAGGGAGATTTTAGAAGAAGTACTTCCTTATATGAATATTTATCCGGATGAGGAGACGACCGGCTTACATTCCGGATGGGATATTACCGGAACAGATACAGGCGCAGCCGCTGTGACAGACCGTGTGACAGGAAATATGGAAAATATTCCGGAGGAAGAAAGAAGTTCCATTTTGTTGATTTGCCGTAAGAGGTAAGAAGGAGGATGCCTATGGAGAAAACGATCGCATCAATCACGAAACCGAAGGACGAGGAACTCAAGGAGAGACTGTCCGCAGCGAGAGAGAAGCTTGCCACCTTGCAGATCAAGGTCAAAGAAGCGAAGCTTCCGGTACTGGTTTTGTTCGAGGGATTTGGGGCTGCCGGAAAGGGCAGTGTGTTAAGCAAGATCATTAAGAACATGGATCCGCGTTTTTTCCATGTTGAGACAATGGATCAGCCGGAGCCGACCGAGCTTCGGAAACCATTTTTATACCGATATTTCAAGCGGATTCCGGAGAATGGACAGTTCACGTTCATGGATGGCGGCTGGATGGAAGAAATCGTGAGAGACCGTGTGCATGAGCAGTTGGACGAGGAAGCGTTTGGAAAGAAGATCTGCAGTATCAATCGGTTTGAACGGACACTTTCGGATAACGGCTACACGATCCTGAAATTCTTCTTTTATATTGATGAGAATGAGCAGAAGAAGCGGATGGAGGAGCTGCTTGCTGATGAGAACACGGCATGGCGTGTCTCCGAGGAGGACTTGTGGCAGAACAAAAAGCATAAGAAATGTTCAGAGGTTTATCAGACTTACATGGAGCAGACAAACCAGTCGTATGCACCGTGGTATGCCATTGATGCAAAGAGTAAGAAATGGGCAGAGCTGCAGATCTTAGAGCGTATCAATCAGAATATTGAGACTGCGCTTGCAAACAGTGGACGTGCAGTACCGATCCTGCCGAATCTGTTCCCGCTTTCTCCAATCCCGAAGCTTGCGGATGTGGATTTGAACAAGGAACTTACCGAGGAAGAATATCAGGAGAAGCTCGAAAAGCTGCAAAAAAGGTTGTCGGAACTGCACAATGTGTTATATCGTGAGAAGATTCCGGTTATCATCGCTTATGAGGGCTGGGATGCCGCCGGAAAGGGTGGTAATATCAAGCGGATTGCTGCGGCTCTCGATGCACGCGGTTATGAGGTTCACCCGATTGCAAGCCCGGAGCCACACGAGAAAAACCGGCATTTCCTGTGGCGCTTCTGGACCAGACTGCCGAAGAGCGGACACATTGCAATCTTCGACCGTACCTGGTATGGACGTGTGATGGTAGAGCGTCTGGAAGGCTTCTGTTCGGAAAACGACTGGCAGCGGGCGTACAACGAGATCAATGAGTTCGAGAAAGAACTTGATGATTGGGGTGCCGTCATCGTGAAATTCTGGGTGCAGATCGACAAGGATACCCAGTTAGAGCGGTTCACACTTCGTCAGAATACCCCGGAGAAACGCTGGAAGATCACTGATGAGGACTGGCGAAACCGGGAAAAATGGGATCTCTATGAGGATGCGGTTAATGAGATGCTGCAAAAGACAAATACGACGTATGCGCCCTGGCATATACTGGAATCCAACGATAAAAAATATGCGCGCATAAAAGCGTTGGAGATTGTGATTCAGGCGATGGAAGAGCAGATCAATAAAAAGAAAAATTCATAAAATATTAAAATCAAAAATGCAGGGCGTTTCGGATACAAACGCTTCTGCCGGAGGAAACCATGTTAAGTATAGTTGAAATTTTAAAGGTTGTTTTTTTAGGAATTGTAGAAGGAGTCACAGAATGGCTTCCGATCAGCAGTACCGGACATATGCTTCTGGTGGATGAGTTCATCCAGATTCAGGCATCCAAAGAGTTCAAGGAGATGTTTTTTGTTGTCATTCAGCTTGGCGCAATTTTGGCAGTTATCCTGTTGTTCTGGAAAAAAATGTGGCCATTTCAGATGAAAGATAAGTCAAAACCGGTCTGTGTGAAGGAGACATTTTCCCTGTGGTTTAAGGTTGTTGTTGCCTGCATCCCGGGTGCTATCGTGACACTGCTGTTTGATGATTATATCACAGCACATTTCGAGACGCCGTATGTGATCGCAGGTGCCCTGATCTTTTATGGTATCGTTTTTATCATCGTGGAACGCTGGAACAAGACGCGGACACCGAAGGTGGAGAAGCTGGAAGATATCACATATAAGACTGCGTTTTTGATAGGTCTTTTCCAGGTGTTATCCATTGTACCGGGTACATCCCGCTCCGGTTCGACGATCATAGGAGCACTCCTGATCGGTGTATCCCGTGTAGCAGCTGCTGAATTTACATTCTTCTTAGCGGTTCCGGTTATGTTTGGATATTCGCTTTTGAAGGTAATTAAGATGAGTGTGGCAATCACAAGCTCGGAGCTTGTGATCCTGATTGTCGGCTGTGCCGTTGCGTTTGCTGTTTCACTTGTAGTGATCAAGTTCCTAATGAGCTATATCAAAAAGCATGATTTCCAGGTGTTCGGTGTGTATCGTATCATCCTCGGCATCGCCGTGATCGCATATTTTGCACTGGCTGCATAAAGCTATCTATATACTGGAGGAAAAGGAATGGAAATACAGGAAATTATAAAGAATATGACGCTCGAGGAGAAGTCGCATCTGGTAAATGGTGCGACCTTCTTCGGAAGCTATGGAATCGACCGTCTCGGTGTGCCGCGTATGCAGCTTCTGGACGGTGCAACCGGTATGAATCTGGAGCAGGTATTCGGCGATATGACCGAGTATGAGGACTGGTCGAATGCCGAGGAGCGTAAGCAGATCGACGCAGATACGAGCAAGCCGGTCAATATGATTGGAAGCACGCGGCTTGTACATGTGATTGAGCATTATTTTGAGCCGGAGAAGCTTTCGGAAGATGAGAAGGTGTTATACGGCTGGGTGAAGAAGCATATGGACGTGCGCCTGCAGGGTAAGGATTATGCGCCGGGCTGTTATCCACCGGGCATTTTGCTTGGCTGTACGTGGAATCCGGAGGTAATCCGCAAGGTTGGTGAGGCACTTGGATTAGAGTGTTGTGTCTATGGCGTGCATTTCCTGCTCGGACCAAATGTCAACATTCTGCGTGATCCGAGAAATGGACGTCTCTTCGAGGGATATTCTGAGGATCCGTGTGTCGTATCGAAGCTTGCACCGGAAATCGTCAAGGGCATCCAGAGCTATGGTGTCTCTGCAACCGTGAAGCATTATGCGGCGAACAGCCAGGAGACAAACCGGGTAGGAATCGATGAGACGATTTCGAAGCGTGCATTGGAGGAAATTTATTTTCCGGGCTTCCGTGCGTGCGTAAAAGAGGGTGGCACGAAGTCTATCATGAATGCGTACAACCGGATCAACGGTGTGCGCTGTACAGAGAGTGCATGGTTATTAGAGGAGAAGCTGCGCAAGGATTTCGGCTTTGACGGTATGGTAATGTCGGACTGGGGCGCTGTCTTAGATCCTGCAAAGGCACTTGCTGGCGGAACGGATCTCGCGATGCCGGGACCGGGCGAACCACAGGCAATCTATGATGCAGTGAAAGCAGCTACACTGTCAGAGGAGAAGGTCGATCAGGCATGCGAACGTGTACTTACTGCAATCAAGTGGATTACAGAAAACTATAAGAAGGAAGAAGTTGACAAGCTTCCGGTAGATGAAATCATAAAGCAGACGGACGAGGCAGCCTACGAGGCAGCCTGCGAGGGAATTGTACTGCTTAAGAATGATGCAGCCTGCCCGCTTGCAAAGCATACGAAGATCGCACTGCTTGGCAGCGGACATGCACAGATGTTAGAGTGTGGCTCCGGTTCTGCCGGGATTGATACAAGCCGTCACGGGGACGTAGCGGCAGAGTTTGCACGGTATTTCGATGTAGTTGACGAAGCGCAGGCAGAGTATGTGGTTATGATCGGCATCGTACCGGGCATGGAAGGAAATGACCGGAAGACACTTGCGCTTGCCGATGAGGATCTGGCAGTGTTAAAGCGGTTAGCACAGGCTGGCAAGAACGTGATCTTAGTTCTGAACACATGTGGACCGATCGATATGCGTGAGATTGATACAGACAATGTAAAGGCAGTCTTTGCAACGTTCCTTCCGGGTATGGCAGGTGCAAAGGCACTTTCCGATATGATCGCAGGTGAGGTAAATCCATCTGGTAAACTGACGATTACATTCCCAGAGCGGATCGAGGATATGCCAACATACATGAATTTCCCAGGAGATGGGTATCATGTATCGTATGGCGAAGGTATCTACGTCGGTTACCGGTATTATGATAAGAAGAAGCTCCGTCCAAGGTATCCATTTGGCTATGGCATGTCGTATACAACATTTGACTGCAAGCTGGTGGATGCGGCAGTCGATGGGGATACGATCAAGGTTCATACAACCGTGGAGAATACCGGTAAGGTCGCAGGTAGCGAAGTCATACAGATCTATATTCATGATCCGTACAGCACACTTGCAAAGCCGGAGAAGGAGCTGAAAGCCTTCGAGAAGGTGAAGCTTGCACCGGGCGAGAAGAAGGATGTAACTTTCGCGATTGCAATCCGGGATCTTGCATCGTATGATATGGATCTTGAACAGTTTGCAGTGGAGGAAGGCTATTATGATATTCTGGCTGCAACCTCTTCGGCAGCGGAGGATGTATTTGGCGAGACACGCATCTATCTCGATGTGAAATCTCCATATAGTTATAGTGTGGATACACAGCTCAAGGTCATCTGCGAGAATGAGGCACTGCTTACAGCGGCAAATCAGGCGTGGGCAGCCGAGGGCTGGGATATCGGCGTGATCCGGAACAATTATCAGTACTCCCCACAGAAGTCTTTGCGCGAGATATTAGTCGATCTCGACGCACACCTTCGGACGGAGGAGAAGGTGGCACATTTCATTGCCGCATTTGAAGAGAAAGTAAGAGCTATAAAGAAAAAATAATATGCATGTAATTGCGAAAAAAAGGAGGCAGCCACTATGGCAGTGCTTGCACAGTTAGAACCGAAAGCAGTCTTTCATTATTTTGAGGAGATCTGTGGGATTCCGCACGAATCTTCGGACACACAGGCAATCAGCGATTATTTGGTTGCATTTGCAAAGGAACGGAATCTCTATGTGAGACAGGATACACTTGGAAATGTCATCATCAAGAAACCGGCGACGAGCGGTTACGAAGATGCGCCGGTCGTGATGTTACAGGGACATATGGATATGGTCTGTGAGAAGACGGACGACAAGGAGATTGATTTCCATACGCAGGGATTGGATCTGGTGCTCGAGGGAAATGTGATCCACGCAGACCGGACAACCCTTGGCGGTGATGATGGAATTGCCGTTGCGTTTGCACTTGCCATTTTGGATGCTTCCAATATTCCGCATCCGGCACTCGAAGTTGTAATCACTGTGGATGAGGAAATCGGTATGCTCGGCGCAGCAGGCATCACGACAGAGGATCTGCAGGCATCCTATATGTTGAATCTCGATTCAGAGGATGAGGGACAGCTTCTGGTCGGCTGTGCCGGAGGTATGACGGCGGTCTGCCATATGCCGATTGTGTGGGAAGCATGTAATCTGATGCATCCGGTCTGTATGCAGCTTAGTGTGGATGGACTGCTCGGTGGACATTCCGGCATGGAGATCATCAAGCAGCGCGCGAATGCGAACAAGACGCTAGGCAGAACGTTAAAGGCGATACAGACAGCGGCAGACATCCGGCTCGTGTTGATCGACGGTGGCAAGAAGGATAATGCAATTCCACGTGCGGCACAGGCAGTGTTTGTCGTGGAAGCAGAAGCAAAGGATACTGTGAAGCAGGCGGTGCAGACGCTGCAGGCGACGATCAGCCATGAATACCAGGTAAGTGATCCGGATGTGACATTGAAGATAAAAGAATGTACAGAAGCGGTGGCACAGGTGATGAACCGTGCGAGCGGCGATGCAATTATCGATGCACTCGTACTGCTTCCAAATGGCGTGCAGAAAATGAGTGATGCGATGCCGGGACTCGTGCAGACGTCGCTCAATCTTGGAATTCTTACCATGAAGGAAGAGGAAGTACAGATGGGATTTTCGGTGAGGAGCAGTGTAGGTAGTGAGAAGAATCTGCTTGCTTTACAGATCCGGACATTGTGTGAACATCTGGGTGGACAGTACACGGAGAGCGGGACATATCCGGCATGGGAGTATAAGCAGGAATCAAAGCTGCGCGATGTGATGGTCGCTGTCTACGAGGAGTTATATGGCGGGAAGCCGAAGCTGGATGTGATCCATGCGGGCGTGGAATGTGGACTTTTCATGGATAAGATGAAGGATCTGGACTGCGTGTCGTATGGCCCGCAGATGTATGACATCCACACACCGAACGAGCGATTGCATGTTGACAGCGTGCAGAGAACGTGGGAATATACACTGGAGATCTTAAAGAGACTGAAATAGTTTGGAGGAACGAGACTTATGGGAAACTGGGAAGCAAATATACGAAAGGTTGTGCCATATGTACCGGGCGAACAGCCAAAGGAACAGGACATTATCAAGTTAAATACAAATGAGAATCCATATCCCAGGCCCAGCAAATTCCTCCATAAATCATCAGAATCAGTGCAATCGCAAGGCTGAGCAAAATTGCCCACTTTTTCCCATTCATCTCACCATAGCTGTCCAGGGAGGCTATATCTCCACTCCCAGCTTCCTTATCCAAATCATACATCGGACTCAAGGACGGGTCCTTTTTTACCTTTCTGGCATACCGGATTAATACAATATCCGTTATAACCTCCAAAAGGACAAAGAGAAGTACGCGATACCACATGCCGGAAAACAATGGAAGCTCCGCAATCTGCTGCGCCGTACCGGTGGACGCCGCCGATACGGTACCGGTTGCCCAGCCGACCCCTCCGCCGCAGACAATAATCGCAAGCCCGGTTATAGAGTCAAATCCCATCGCTTTCGCAGCCATCACAAGGATCGGAGCAAAGCCTATAAAAATATTTTGGGACTGGTTTGAACTGATCGCCGCGCATACCAGAGAAAGTACCGGGATAAAAATTGCCTCTTTATTGGCAAACTTTTTTACGGCTTTGCTGATCACAGAATGAAGTGCCCCGGATTCTGTGATTACCTCAAACGCACAGCCAGAAAATAGAATCATCAAAATCAAACTAAGTCCTTTGCCAAATCCCTTGATAATGTATGAAGGAACCAGGAACGGGTTAATTGCTTTTGACTCTGTATAATGAAAACTGTTGGCTACCACGACCGTAACACCAGCCTCATTCTTTACCCGCTCAAATTCTCCTGCCGGGACAATCCATGTAAGCAGCACGCAGAAGAGCATCAGAATCATCAAAATTACAAGCGTATGCGGAAATTGTCTTTTCTTAGTCATGTGCCCTACCCCCCTGTTGTTTCATGATTTTTTCAAAAAAAGAAGGATCTACCCAACGAGCAGACCCTTCTATAAATTTATGAGGTATTACCAAATGGTAACAAGTTATATCTTATACATTGAAAATCATTTCGCTGTATGCCGGTACTGGCCACATGGTAGAGACCACCACTGATGCTTTGAAGGAATCCGCAGATACATTACTGGCTACC
>ENA-ORCP01003689-ORCP01003689.1-human-gut-metagenome-genome-assembly--contig:-NODE-3689-length-11234-cov-8.368647_pt1 | contig 11234 bp, 10 predicted proteins | sample MGYA00242990_ERZ507991 | MGnify/ENA primary metagenome ERZ507991 (study PRJEB26167, sample SAMN06115496) | human gut metagenome | host: Homo sapiens | place: China:Henan | collected 2015-05-07... | reverse complement strand
CGGTCTGCCACGTTTGCCACAACGCCCAGGTCATGGGTGATGTAGATAACGGACATGCCCAGCTCCTTCTGCAGGTCACGGATGAGCTGCAGGATCTGTGCCTGAATGGTCACGTCCAGAGCGGTGGTGGGCTCGTCGCAGATGAGGATCTGCGGACGGCAGGCGGCAGCGATGGCGATGACGACACGCTGACGCATACCGCCGGAGAACTCGTGCGGATACTGCTCGTAGCGGCGCTCCGGGTCGGGGATGCCGACCTTGGCCAGCATCTCGATGGCGGCCTTCTTGGCCTCCGCGCCCTTCAGGCCCTGATGATGCTCGATGCTCTCCTGGATCTGCTTGCCGATTTTCTTCAGCGGGTTCAGGCTGGTCATCGGGTCCTGCATGACCATGGCGATCTTCTTGCCGCGCACGCCCAGCCAGTCCTTCTCGGTGAACTTGGTCATGTCGCGGCCTTCGTACATGATGGAGCCGCCGGTGATCTTACCGTTGACATCCAGCATACCCACGAAGGTCTTGGTGAATACGGACTTGCCCGAGCCGGACTCGCCCACGATGGCCAGCGTCTCGCCGTCATAAAGGTCCAGCGAGCACTTGCGGATCGCGTTCAGCTTCTTGCCGCGCAGGCTAAAGGTGATCTCCACGTCTTTGGCAGAGATGATCGGTTGTCTATCCATTTTTGTGATTTTCTCTCCCATCTGTTAAACGTGGTTGCGCGGGTCAGCAGCATCCGAGAAAGCGTTGCCCATGATATAGAAGGAAATGGAGATGATGGACACGATGGATGCGGGGAAGACCAGCAGGTAAGGATAATCGAGGAAGAAGCCGCGCACCTTGCTCAGGATGAGGCCCAGAGACGGAGTCTCGATGCCCAGACCGATGCCCAGATAGGACAGGGTGGACTCGAGGTTGATGGTGGCGGGGATGCTCAACGCCATGCGCAGGATGATGACGGAGACCAGATAGGGCAGGATGTTCTTGGTCAGAACGCGCCACAGCGGGGTGCCAAGGCAGCGGGACGCGAGGTTGTACTCGCGGTCACGGAACATGAACACCATGTTGCGGACGCGGCGGGCCATGACCAGCCAGCCGATGGCGATCATCGAGACGGCCATGATGGTGAAGCTCTGGCCGACGACCAGTGCGATCAGGGTCATGTAGATGATGTAAGGCACGTTGTCGATGAGGTTGTACAGCTCGGTGAAGAAGCGGTCCAGCTTACGGACATAGCCCCAGATCAGGCCGATGATGACGCCGAGGATGCTCTCGCCCACGGCAACGATGAGGGCCAGACGGATGGACACCTGAGTGGCGTACCACACCTGACACCAGTAGTCGCGGCCGAGGTTGTCGGTGCCGAACCAGTATTCGCTGTTGGGCTTCCGGAAGGCCAGAGAGGAATCCGTCACCAGCGTCTGATAATCGTACTTGCCGATGGCCAGTGCGATGAAGGAGAAGATGACGAGGAACAGGAACAGGAACAGGCAGACGACAGCAGCCTTGTGCTTGAGGAAGTTCTGGACGACAGAACCCCAGTAGCTGTAGTTGGAGTAGCCGACACGCTCGGCTTCCTCCGGAGAGTAATCGACGAAGTAGAACAGTTCGTCCTGCTTCTTGCCCTCAAAATCAGATGCTTTAGCCATCAGCGTGCGGCCTCCTTTCCGGTCAGAGTAATGCGCGGGTCAACCAGCATCATCAGCACATCGCCCAGGAAAACACCCACGATGCCCAGTGCAGCGTAGAGGATGACCAGAGTCTGGACGACGTTCAGGTCATAGCGCTGGATGGCGTCGGTCAGCAGGGGGCCCATGCCGGGAACGGAGAAGAACCGCTCCATCAGCAGAGAGCCGCCGACCGTCAGCAGGATGGACTGGGGGATATACTGCACCATGGGGACCATGGCGTTGCGCAGCACGTGCTTGAACATGATCTCGCTGGAGCTCAGGCCCTTGACGCGGGCCAGCTTGATATAATCGCGGGTCAGCTCGTCCACCATGTAGCGGCGGGTCCACAGAGCGTAGCCTGCGATAGACGCCAGCGACAGGCAGACGATGGGCAGCACGCTGGACGGGCCGACATTACGGGTGGAGTACAGCGTGGGGAAACCCAGGTATTTGGAGCCGAAGACCAGCACCAGCGAATAGGAGACCAGAGAAGGCACAGCGTTGACGAAAACGGTGTAGGCAGTGCCGATCCAGTCAAAGACCTTGTCCTTGAAGGCGGTCTGCAGGATGCCCAGCATGATGCCCACCAGCAGAGAGATGCCGGCGGAGATCAGGCCGAGGCGCATGGAGACGCCGAACTTTTTGCCGATGACCTTCACGACGGAGGCACCGTTCTGGATGCGGCGGGAAGTGCCGAAGTCCAGATGGAGCAGGTCGTTGTAGAAGTGCAGCAGCTGGGTGCCGATGGGGTCGGTCAGACCGGCGGCTTCCAGCGCGGCGTATTTCTGCTCTTCGGTAAACTTCATGAGCTGTTCTTCCGTGAAGTAGTAGTCCGTAGGCAGGCAGCGCATCAGCAGAAAGACGATGGTTGCGATCAATAAGATCGTGACGAGCGACTGAGCCAGCCGCTTGACGGTGTATTTTAACATGATAACCAAACCTTTATAAAATAATCATCAGGCTTTGGTTGCTGCATTGAAAGCAGCGGAGAAAGCCTCGTACTCCTCGGTGGTGTAGCCGTCGCCCTGACGGGTCTCCCAGTTGACGGCCTTGTAGTTGCAGGGACCGTACATGGCGTTGATCTTGGTGTACTCGTTGACGTGGGTCAGGCACCAGAGCACCTCGTACAGGCAGGGGATGCACAGTGCGTTGTTCAGCATGGAAGCCTCAGCCTTTGCGAATGCGGCATAGCGTGCATCGGTATCGGTGACGATAGCCTTTGCCTCAGTGACCAGATCGGTGAACTCCTGATAATCTGCCAGCAGCTCCTTCTGGTAATCCTTCGGGTCCTTCTCAACGGCTGCGATCCAGGAGGTGGTCTGAGCGTAGTAAGCGTTGTCGTCGCTCAGGACTTCCTGACCCAGGAAGTTGACGGGGTCGCCGAAGTCAGCGCCCCAGCCGTTCTGCAGGATGGAGTGCAGCTGGACGTTACGGACTTCCTTATAAAGAGAAGAGACGTAGGTGCCGATGTCCAGAACGACGAAGTCATCGCCCAGGCTCTCGGAGAAGCACTGCTTCAGAACGGTGGCGGTATCCAGAGCAGTGGTGTCGCCGCTCTTGATGTAGTGGTAGCAGTGGACGGGGAAGGTGACGCCGATAGCGCTCAGCTCTTCCATGGCCTGCTTCTTCAGGTCAGCGATGTCGCCGCCGTTGTCGCGGAGGCGGATCATGGTCTTGCCGTCGTAAGACTGACTGTCGAAGCCCATCTCCTTGGCGACCAGAGTGGTGTACTCCTCACCCTTGGTGTTGTAGCAGACACCGGGCATGGTGTAGTAGTCGTTCTCGCACTTCAGGGGGTTGATCTTGTTGGTGCGGGCGTAGTAGTTGGTGAAGTCGATGCCCTTGTAGAAGCACTGACGGAACGCGCGGTTTGCAACAGCCTTGTTCCAGTTCTCGTCCAGATTGCCGTTCTCATCCTTGCGCTGGAAGTTCAGGTGCATCTGGAAGCTGAACTTGGTGGGGCGCTTCTCGCACAGGAACTTGTTGTGCTCGTTGTTGGGGTCGGAGGTGATGGTGGTCAGGTTGGACTCGGTCAGGTCGATGTTATCGACTTCGCCGTTCTCGTACAGCTGCAGGCCCATGGACAGGTCGGGGATCATGGTGATGGTGTGATGCTCGAAACGGGTGCAGTCGTTTGCGGCGTAGTAGTTGGGGTTGGGGATGAAGCTCTTGGTGTTCTGCTGGATGTACTCCTCGATGAGGTACGGACCATTGTACCACATGGTGGAGTAATCGCAGGCACGGAAGCCATCGATGCCCAGCTCCTTGATGAGGTCCTCAGAGGCGGGGTAGAAGCTGTTGTAGGCAGCGACAGTATCGAAGTAGGGGCAGGGGTTCTTGCAGGTGAAGACCAGAGTGTAGTCGTCCGGTGCCTCGACGCCGACACCGGCAGCCAGCATATCCTCGTAGGTCATGTCGGCGGCAGCGTCGCCCTTGTCCTTGGTCAGGTCGTAGTACTCAGCAGCGCCCACGACGGTCTCAGAAGGCATGGAGGTGTTGAAGGCCTCGTTCTTGAGAGCGTTCAGGACCCACTCAAGACCCACGAGGAAGTCCTTGGAAGTCAGGTGAGACTTGACCTCGCCGTTGACGTCGCACCAATCGACATCGTCGCGCAGGTGGAAGGTCCAGACGGTGGAGTCGTCGTTGTGCTCCCAGCTGGATGCGATGGCGGGGGCTGCCTTGCCGTAGCAGTCGAAGCTCAGCAGGCCGTCCCAGCAGTTGGTGATGACGTTCAGGTCGGAAGCGGACTGGCTGTACAGGAAGTTCCAGGTCTCCAGCTCACGTTTAGAGGTCTCGAAGGAGACGTAATCGGTGATGGCGTCGGCTGCGGGTGCAGCTGCGCCGGAGGCAGCACCGGAGGTGCTGGCAGCAGTGCTGCTGGAAGAACCACCGCAAGCGGCCAGGATGCTTGCAGCGCCCACGACGCCGGAAGCCTTGAGGAAGCTGCGGCGGCTGATGGAATGAGACTCAAAATTTGCGTTCATTGTGTTTTCCTCCCAATTATTCTTTCGTGTCTCGGCTCTATGGCGCAGGGTACCTTGCCCTGCCGATTTCCCACTCCTACGAGATTATCTGCCCCTCTGTATTACCAGAGAATACAAAAGAGCGCAGAAACAGACCCCTCTGTCTGCGCCTGTGCTCCTCCCGTAAAATCCTTAACACGACATATATTGTACCATCGAAATAAATAGTTGTCAATGGAATGTGAAATGCCTTTTCTTTCAAAAGAAAGTTGTACTCTGCATAGAGATGAAATAAATTTACTTTACTGTGGTGAAGAGTGACGAAAATAAGATAAACAGGCCCAAAAACAAAACAACGGGAGCTGTTCTTGGGCTAAGAACAGCTCCCGTGTGTGGATCACGGGCCGGAAGCAGGAACTCCCGGCGGAAAAGATTTAAGAAAAAGTTAAGATTTTGCGGCGTCGAAAGCCTTGGCAAATTCCTCGTACTGAGCGGTGGTGTAGGCGTCCTCGCTGGTCTCCCAGTTGACGTACTTGAAGTTGCAGGGGCCGAACATGGCGTTGATCTTGGTGTACTCGTTGACGTGGGTCAGGCACCAGCGGACATCGTAGTAGCAGGGGACAGCCAGCGAGTTGTTGATCATGTAGGCCTCGGCCTTTGCGAAAGCCTCGTAGCGGGCGTCGGTGTCGTCCACGATGGCGTTGGCGGCGTTGACCAGGTCGGTGAACTGTTCAAACTCGTCTACCAGCTCCTTCTGGTAATCGGCGGGATCCTCCGCCACCAGCTGGATGTTGGAGTAGTTGACGGCGTAGTAGGCGTTGGAGTCGTGCAGGATCTCCTGACCCACAAAGTTGACGGGGTCGCCGAAGTCTGCGCCCCAGCCGTTGATGACGAAGCCGTGGAGCTTGGGGATGCGGACTTCCTTTGCAAGGCTGGAAACGTAGGTGCCGAGCTCCAGCTGGATGAAGTCGTCGCCGAAGCTGTCGGTGAAGCACTGCTTCAGAACAGTGGCGTTGTCCTGAGCCACGGTGTCGCCGGCCACGAAGAAGAAGGGCGCCTTGACCGGGAAGGTGACGCCGATGGCGGTCAGCTCATCCATGGCCTGCTTCTTGAGGGCGGCGATGGAGTCGGCGGTGGACTTGCGCAGATGGACCATGGTCTCGCCGTCATACTTCTCGCCGTCGATGCCCAGCTCCTTGGCCACCAGATCAACATAATCGGTGCCTTTGGAGTTGTAGCAGACGCCCTTCATGGTGTAGTAGTTGTTCTCACACTTGAGGGGGTTGATCTTGTTGAAGCGTGCGTAGTAGGGAATAAGGTTCAGGCCCTCCTGGAAGCAGCGGCGGAATGCCCGATTGGCCACGGCCTTGTTCCAGTTCTCGTTGGGGGTGCCGTCGGAGTTGAGGCAGTAGAAGTTGAAATGGAAGTCGTAGGCGTACTTGGTGGGGCGCTTCTCACAGAGCTGGTCGTTGTAGGCGTTGGAAGTGTCGGAAGTGATGGTGGTCAGGGTGCTCTCGCTCAGCTCCAGTTCGTCCAGCTCACGGTTCTGATACAGCTGGTAGCCCACGGTCAGGTCGGTGATCATGCTCAGAGACACGCGCTCGAAGCGGCTGCACTCGTCTGCCGCATAATAATGAGGGTTCGGGATGAACCGCTTGGAGTTGTCGGCCACAAATTCCTCGATGAGGTAGGGGCCGCAGCACCACTGCTGGGTGTAGTCCACGCCGCGGAAGCCTTCGACGCCCAGCTTTTCCACCAGAGCCGGGGGTGCCGGATAGCAGCAGACGTAGGAAGCCACGGTGTCGAAGTAGGGGCAGGGATTTATACAGGTGTAGACGATGGTGTAGTCGTCCGGTGCGTCGATGCCGACGCCTGCGGCCAGCATATCTTCGTAAGTAAGGGCTTCGCCTGCGGCGTCATCCATTCCGTAAGTCTTGTCGTAGTAGTCGGCTGCGCCCACGACGGTGGTGGAGGGCATGGAGGTGTTGGCGGCCTGATTCTTCTTTGCGTTCAGCACCCACTCGAAGCCCACGAGGAAGTCTTTGCTGGTCAGGTGGTCCTGCACCTCGCCGTTCATGTCCACCCAGTCCACGTCGTCACGGAGGTGGAAGGTCCAGACAGTGGAGTCCTCGTTGTGCTCCCAGCTCTTAGCCAGAGCCGGCACAGGCTTGCCGTAGTTGTCGAAGCTGATAAGACCGTCGATGATGTTGGTCGTCACGTTGAAGTCGATGGCCTGCTGGCTGTAGAGCATATTCCAGCTCTCGATCTCACGGCCAGAAGTCTCGTAAGTAAACAGCTCGCTCAGGCCCTTGCCGGAAGCAGCTGCACCGGAAGAAGCCGACGAAGCGCTGGCTGCGGTGCTGGAAGAAGAGCCGCCGCAGGCAGCCAGCAGACCGGCTGCGCCAACAGCGCCGGCACCCTTGAGGAAGCTGCGGCGGGTGATGGTGTTGCCGACTTTTACTATAATGATTTTAAAGAACATAAGGATGGAAATGAAGTTTTGGCATATTCGTTTATAGATGGAGATACAGTTTATTGTTATTCAGATCCGGAAACACGACGTATCCATCTTGATGACGATGAAGTTAGAATGTTCAGTATGGTGGATTCCAGCTATTATGTAGATGATAAAAATGTGGAACGCGTATATGTATATGATGATTATGTGTCTTTCTGTAATATAGACGGAAGAATATCTATTGTTTATTCTGCAGGTGATATGAAGCCAAAGTGGGTAGGGACTCCTAATGACCAAGAAAAAAACATTTCTGCTGTCAGGATTACTGAGAATTGGTATTATGTGGAGTGGACGGATAAATTATTTCATTTGTATTAAAAGAATAAAATGGGTAAATTGCCGACAAATCGTCAAAATATACAACCTTTACTGTCATAACTGGCTGTCTATATTTGGCGGTAAGAGAAAGACAAATGTAGTGGTGCGTTTCATATACGCCATAAATATAATAGGAATTGTTTTGCTCATAATATCCCAGTATACAGGATGGTTCTACAGCTTCGACAGTGAGTATGAAATATATAAATTGGGTTGACTTTTTGGGGCTTGAAGTCAATGATTATGTATATTCATGGAAATCTTTAGTAAAAATGGCTTCGACTGGCGATATGCAAGATGTTGCTCTTGATATGGTAAATCATTTTATGGACGGAACGGCAACAGACTATTGGAATCTTGTATTAAGACAGAATATAGAAGAGCATTCTTCGTCAAAGAAGTATATTTTACAGATTAGTGATATAATAAACGGGTATATAGAAAATAATGATGGAGACATTTCGGGTTTAGTGTACAATGAAAATAACCGCGAGAATTCTTATATGGTATCAAAAATGAAAAATGTAGTTGATGAGCCGGTGTATGATGATGCGTTTTCAGGGCTTGGAATTTGCGTAGATGGCTTATATGGAAATGAGATAGAACTTATTTCATACTACTTTGATGGTACTAATTATGAATATACTTTAAAATTTACATTGTATGATATATACGGCTTAGATAGTGCAGATATAGAGGCTAATAAGATGGTAAAAAAATAGCTGGTTTTGGACTTGTGGGAGGGTTTAGGGCCTGGTACATATTACAGCATTGTAACTTATATGGTGGAGATTATCAGCCATACATTACATATTCATCGTTTGAGAAAACAATAAGGGGAACATTACAATGAAAAAGTTACGACATAAAAAACTGATCATAATTTCTCTTGCAACAGTATTGGCTGCAGTATTGGTTATATGGCAGTTGAATAGACCAGATGAGTATATTGTAAAAAGATTTATTAAGGAACTTGACGCATATGATTATGTGGCGGATTTTTGCTGGAACGATTATAACTCCAACGAATATACATCCAAGATAGTATATTCATTTGCAGATGATGACAACACACTATATTGCTATGCTGACTCAAGAAAAATTAAACTCGATGGTGTGAGCCGTGAATTCTTCCAGAGGGTTTATGAAAATTATTATTTAGATGGACAAAATTTAGAGCGTATAGTTGTGAACAAAGGATTTGTTTCTTTTTGTAATCTGAATGGCAGAGAGGCATATGTATATTCGGAAGATGGGAAGACTCCCGAGTCTGGTGAGATCAGTGGTATTCGTACTGAGAGAATGCACAAGTTTAAGATGGTAGATAATTGGTATTATTTTTCAAGCTGTGATATTGGAAGATGGTTTAGGTAGAAATATCTGACGAATAATGGTATAACTAAGGTCAGTATCTGTACCAGAGATAGAAAGGAAATTCAGGCATGACATACAGGATAACCTCTGCAGAGCGTGCGGAGAGTGAGCACAGGGCAGTGGTGAAAGCAATATGCGGTATCCTTTATGACGATAAGGCAGATGTGGATGAACAGAAACGCCATGGTCATAACTCTTGAGGAGTATTAAAGAAAAAAACTAAAGAAAAGAACATTAAAGAGGACAGGAATAATAAAATATCTTGAGAGATTGAGATATTTAAAAACCGGTCACGGATCATGATATATACATTTTTATGAATGTATTGTAGATCACCGTGACCGGTCTTTTTTATTTCTTATATGACTCGCCTATTATTGTGTTACGCGGATCCACCATGGCGTGGATTATGGTATTTCCCCTTTGCTGGAAGTCGTTTGCCTCGCCGATATCTCCACCTAAGACAGAGGACTTCACTATTTTTTTGATTATTATATTGCCGGCAACGCAGATGCCGCATAGTATACCGCCTATAAGCCCTATGATCAGAGCAGGTACTGATATTACCATATGCCCCTTCCTTTCCGGGATATCTGTTTTAACCCTGAAGATTTCATTGTGGTACGGCTGATGTTGTACCGTTTCATATTATTTCTCATACTGGCAAATGCAGCCGAGCCGGTGGCGAACAGGAACAGCCATGGAGTGATATTGTTCAGAAGCCCGCATATAAGGCCAAGCACTGCATAAGCAAATACAACGCCTATTCCTATAGGTATAGCAGATCTTGCAACCTTGGCAGTGTCGTTAGGCAGGTGTGCCACCACCTTGCCGGTCTGTCCGTTTACCAGGATATTTATTATGTTATCGTTACATCTGAAGGTCATGAACCACACCGGAAGCAGAGCGTATTCCAGGTCTGCCACATCGCAGGTGGTCTCCTCGCTCTCAACGGTTACAGGCTGGAACTCTGCACAGGAATCATATATGTATTCGTCAATAAATTCCTTTGCCCTTTTTCTTGATATATTAATAGCTTCCCCTGCAGGCACATCATAAACATTTGCATAGAAGCCTGTGAGATACTTAGGGCTGAAAGGTATGGCTCTGTCGGTGTCCCAGGGCTCAAGACGTCTGGACACATCATCATTTAACTGCCTCGATGAGTCTGCGGTTATCCTTGCATATATGCACTCGATATCACGGAGCAGCTTCACAGGTATAGTGGTGGTTTCGCTGGAAGATGAGGATGATAGCATCTTTTCCTGTCTTATCTGCTTGGTTCCGTTTAATTTCATTGCTTTTCTTATATCTATGGTAGGCAGCCAGTACGGGATGTACACACCTATCAGGTTATCAAGGCGGTAGTTGTCTATCTCCCTGCTGACGAATTTACTGTTTCGTATGGCAGCCTTAATATTTGCCATGGCTTCCTCTTTGGTAACGGAGAATGGAATGACCAGATCCGGACAGAACTCGTTGGATACCTTGTCAAATACTATGGACGGCTGACCACAGTAGGCACATATGGTGGAAGCATCTCTTCCTGTCAGCATAAGCTTCGCACCGCAGGCAGTACACCTGTAGATATTGAAGTTCAGATATTTAAGCTTAAAGTCGTTGTCAGGAACCTCATCGGGGGTGTCGAAGTACAATTCATCCAGAGCCTTTTCACTCTCCTTGATGTAGCGTTCCACACGCATATGACCTCTGGCTTCCCGTCTCCTCTGCTCCAGCTCGTCAGGGGTAGGACCGGTTTCCTCCTTAAGGGTAAGCTCAGACTGATCGTCTGCCTCATCATCAGAATTTCCGGCGCCGTTTCCGGCCATGCCGGAGCTTACGTCAGCTTCCAGTGAAGGGGCAAATACTATCTCTTCCGTTATCTGTCCGCCGTGCTCCCTTAAGTTGTAGCCAAAGGCTTCGTAGGTATCGTCCTGGAAGAAATCAATCTCCGGTTCTTTGGAATTGTCATGGTCATCATCGTGTTCCTCAGAGCCGCCATTTTCAGAGCTGCTATCTTCATCGTCATCCTCATTCAGCTTTAACTTAAAAGCGGGTCTGACCCCCTTATCTGTATCATCTTTTTTTCCGTCAGGGGAGAAATAATCCTCGGGAACATCTTCATTCATATCCGCAAGAGAATCGGCATTTGCATAGTAGTAGTCTGCGTCGCCTTCTTCTGCATATATAGAGCCACAGTTTGGACATTCGACCTTTCTTGTGGCGGGATTAAGTCTTACCGCACCGCCGCAGTTTTTACATCGCAATATCATATTCGTCCCTCCCCCATTGAACATCAGCCCATTTAAAATTTGCCTTTCTGGTAACGCCCCCTCCCATTATGGGTAACGCCCCCTCGTTTACACTCGGCGGCAAGTCGATTGTGCCATTCAAATA
>ENA-ORCP01003686-ORCP01003686.1-human-gut-metagenome-genome-assembly--contig:-NODE-3686-length-11246-cov-4.647327_pt1 | contig 11246 bp, 11 predicted proteins | sample MGYA00242990_ERZ507991 | MGnify/ENA primary metagenome ERZ507991 (study PRJEB26167, sample SAMN06115496) | human gut metagenome | host: Homo sapiens | place: China:Henan | collected 2015-05-07... | reverse complement strand
CCTCATATACATATTGTGTATCACGGAAAAGAATAGTTAATATAACCAATATAAAACGTTTTTTGGTGATACATATTTATATTATTTTACTGCAAAATCATTAAAAATACAATAGAAATTTGAAAGTTAGCTATATTTTTTATAATTACGATAAAATGGTTAGTTATAACTGTGCTATTTATACAATAGATGTCAATATAAAAATGGCAAATAATTTTTATTGTGAACCTAAATTTATTGTGTTAACACGAAAAAATGTATGAAAATGTTATTTAATAACACTTCCATGAGAGATCGGACGGCAAAGTGAACTGAAAAATCCACATTCTGCAAGTTCAAGACAGCATTTTTCTGCTAAGTCAATGTCGGTAAATATGCCGTAAACAGCTGAACCGCTTCCGCTCATTACTGCGTTTAGTCCGCCGTTATTGATTATTTTTTCTTTTATTTCTTTTATCTCCCTGACATCGGATACACGCTCAAAAATATTTGAGCAGATTTCAGCAGACTTAGCTACATCATCATTATCAAAGGCTTCAATATTAAAATCAAATCCGCTCAGGTCTGAAAGTGAGTCGATTTTCCCGAAAGCCTCTTTGGTGGAAATTCCCTGATTTCCTTTTCCGAGAACAAGGTAGCAGGACGGAAAAGGCGGTGCATCTGAAATAATTTCACCAATACCCTCACAAAGCTTAGTTCCGCCTTTGATACAAAACGGAATATCTGCGCCTACTTTAACACCTATGCCGCAAAGTTCATCATCTGATAAATCTGAACCGCATAAAGCATTGAGTGCGACCAATACAGCAGCACCGTCCGCACTTCCGCCGCCGAGTCCCGCTTCTGACGGAATATGTTTTTCAATGTGTATATCAGCACCATGATCTGTTAAACCGACAGTATCGAAAAAAGCTTGTGCTGCCTTATAAGCGATATTTCTTTTGTCGCAGGGTATATTTTCATCTGTGCAGGTTATATTTATCCTGCCGCTGCTGTTGAGATTTACGTTTACAATGTCATACAGCGAAATGCTCTGCATAACACTTTTTAATGTATGAAAACCGTCATCACGTTTGCCTGTAATATGCAGGGTAAGATTTATTTTGGCGGGTGCAATGACAGTAACCTTTTTATTCAGCAAAAAATTCAGCTCCCAAATCAGATTTTATGTCACAGAAATCAATAACAGGGGATTGTGTTTCAGTGTGTTTGCCAATAAATTTTTCCATCCATATCATATCGTACCAGTGGTTGAATTTGTAACCGCACTTGTGAAATGTTCCGACAAGTTTGTATCCAAGCTTATCGTGAAAAGCCATACTTCCGTTTGTAAGATGTTCATCCTCGGTTTCTGTGTAAGCAATGCAGGCATTGAGGTTTAAAATGCCCTGCTTGCCAAGAAGTTTTTCAAGTACAGCATAAAGCTTTCTGCCTATGCCTGAAGCTGTGCAGTCTTGTTTTACATAGATAGTTGTTTCGACTGCCCAGTCATATGCGGCACGTTCCTTAAACGCTCCTGCATAAGCGTATCCGACAATTTCGTCGCCATATTCTGCTACAATATAAGGGTATTTTTTTGAGATATTGATAATTCTCTGCGTGAATTCTTCAAGGCTTGGGACATCATATTCAAAAGTAATGGCAGTATCGGTAACATAAGGTGTGTAGATTTTTAATAATTCTTCGGCATCATTTGCATTTGCAAGACGTATATTAAATTTTTCAGGCATAAAATCATCTCCGGAATCATCAAAATTAAAGCAACACCACAGAAGCGGTGTTGCTTGCAGACAAGACTTTAGGCTATATAATTATTTTTTTATTTCAGCAAGATATTCTTTTATTCTTTCAATAGCGTCCATAAGATGCTTTAATGAATAAGCATATGAAACACGGATGTGCCCTTCGCCGCATTCGCCGAAAGCATCTCCCGGAACAACAGCGACCTTGTGTTTGTAAAGAAGATCTTCACAGAACTGCTGGCTTGTCATACCTGTTGATTTTATGCTTGGAAAAACATAAAACGCACCCATAGGTTCAAAGCAGTCAAGACCTATTTCATTAAATGCATTTACTATCCAACGTCTGCGTATATTATATTCATTTACCATTTTTGAAACTTCACCGTCGCAGTTTTCCATTGCTTCAACAGCAGCATATTGAGAAATGGTAGGTGAACACATAATTGCATACTGATGTATTTTAAGCATCTGTTTTATAACAGGTGCAGGACCTGCAAGATAGCCAAGACGCCAGCCTGTCATTGCATAAGCCTTTGAGAAACCATTGACAAGAATGGTGTGTTCCTTCATACCTTCGATCTCGGCAATTGAAACATGACGACCGTCATATGTAAGCTCCGAGTATATTTCATCGGAAAGGATCATAATATTCGTGTCACGGATCACATCGGCAATTGCTTCAAGATCCTTGCGGTTCATAACAGCACCTGTCGGGTTGTTAGGAAACGGAAGAATGAGAAGCTTGGTTTTATCTGTAATTTTTGCTTTAAGAGCCTCTGCTGTAAGACGAAATTCGTCTTCGATCTTTGTTTCGATAACGACCGGGACACCGTGCATAAGCTCGATTATAGGCTTATAGCAAACAAAGCTTGGCTCAACGACAAGAACCTCATCGCCCGGGTCAACTATCGCTCTTATTCCAAGGTCAATGGCTTCAGAGCCGCCGACTGTAACGATGATTTCCTTATCTGGATTATAGTCAACGTTTATTTTGCGGTTGAGATAGTCGCTTATTGAGCGGCGGAGCTGGATCAATCCTGCATTTGCTGTGTAAACTGTCTTGCCTTTTTCAAGGGTTGTGATAGCCGCACGTCTGATCGACCATGGGGTCTGAAAGTCAGGTTCGCCAACACCGAGGGAAATTACTCCGTCAAGAGTGTTGGCAATATCGAAAAATTTTCTTATTCCGGAAGGCTTGATCTCTTTGCACTTGTCCGAAAGTATTTTATCATAGTCCATCATTGGAAAACGAACTCCTTTGTCCGAAAGTATTTTCAGGCAGAAATATAGTCAGCCTGTTGCGATTACACATTATGGGGAGACAAAACTTCTTTCATCGGTTTCCTCGTCGTCAATGAAAATGCCCTTTTCTTTGTAACGTTTGAGGAAGAAATGAGTAGATGTTGAGATTACACCGTCAATAGTTGAAAGACGCTGAGCAACAAACAAAGCGATCTCCTTGTAGTTTGTGCCGCTTATAGTAACAGCAAGGTCGAATGCACCTGACATAAGAGTAAGGCTTTCAACTTCATCATACATCATAATTGTTTTGGCAATATCGTCAAATCCGCAGTCTGCCTTTGGCGTAACTTTAACTTCAATAAATGCAGTAACTCTGTCTTTATCGGCAAGATCTTCGTTAAGGATAGCGGAATATCCCTTGATTATGCCGTTATGTTCATATTCCTTTATTTTGGCTTCAACCTCCGCTTCGCTGAGGCCTGTCATCGCGGCAAGCTCCTTGCAGGAAAGTCTGGCATTCTGCTGGAGAAGATTTACAATGGTATCCATAAATAAAACCATCCTTTTCAAAAAATATTTTAACAGAATAAAATTATTCCGTCGGCTTTTTAAAACTATCCATAATACAGATTGTATCACAAAATCTTACAAATGTCTATAACTATTTTATATCAATAAAGTGAGGTTTTCTCTCTTTAAAATAGCAAAGCTGATTAAAACCGGCTTCAAGAGCGATTTCTGCACCGTCGGCAAGGTTCTTTCCAAGGTCAGCTGTGCAGTGTGCATCAGAACCTAAAGAAAGTATTTCACCGCCAAGCTCACGATAAAGCTTTACCCAGCGCAGGTCGGGGAGAGCCTTTCCGTAAGGCTGGCGCAGACCGCTTGTGTTTATTTCGATCCCTTTGCCGTTATTTATAATGGTGCGGAAGATCTCACGGATCATCTCTTCGTGTGCAGACATATCAACTTCGATACCGTGTTCGCCTGTAATATATCTGAGGGGGTAGGTGAGATGACCGAGTATGTCAAATTTGTTCCATTTGCAAAGGCTGAGGACATCTTTGTAATAGTCGCTGAGAAGCTCTGTAACATTGGTTTTTGAGTAATCAATGAATGCATAGTCGTCCTGACCTGAGATCTGGTGTATAGAACCTATTACAAAGTCAAGGCGGTTGTCCGCAACGATCGATTCAGCAAGTCCGAAATCGCACGGAGCCTGTCCGAGTTCAATTCCGCAAATCATATTGAGTGTTCCTTCATATTCTGCTTTAAGACGTGTGTTTTCACGCATTGATATTTCAAAATCACGTCCGAAGTCGTATGTATCATATTCATTTGGTTCTGCACCATAATGTTCAATGGAGAACCAGCGGTTTACTTCGCAATGATCTGTTACTGCATATGCTGCAAGACCTTTTTCGGCAGCTGTTCTGACCATATCGTCAAGAGGAGAAATACCATCCGGAGAATTTGTTGAATGGGTGTGGCAATCAATAAGATTCATAGCAATGACCATATTTTCTGTTAAGGCGTGTTAAGAAAAGTGATTTTCCGTTAAGAAGCGCTCAGAGAAAATATGACCTCCTTTCAATAAGTTTTATCGGATTTTTAAGCCTGCACTTGATTTGCGGCTTTGATATGTTAATATTATATCACATTCTGCGGCAAAATGACATAATAATTCATAAAAAAACGCACAAATTTGTTTGATTTATGCCTTTTATTTTTCTACATTCTGTGATATAATTGACCATATGTTTTAGAAGAATAATTTTTCGGAGGTTTTTCCATGAGAGCTGTTATTACTGTTATCGGTAAGGATACCGTAGGAATTCTCACAAAGGTAAGCGGTATTTGCACCGAATACAACGCAAATGTTATTGAAGTTACACAGAGCGTACTTCAGGATATGTTCGCAATGATTATGCTTGTTGATATTTCAAAGCTTAACAGAGATTTTACTGAGCTTGCTGACAGAATGAATGCTCTCGGTGACGAACTGGGACTTAAAATTCATACAATGCATGAGGAGATATTCAATACAATGCATTCTGTGTGATTGCAGGAGCTTGTATTATTCAATAACTTAATGTCAGGAGTTTTTTATGCTTAACGTACATGATATACTTGAAACCATTAAGATGATACAGGACGAATGTCTTGACATCAGAACAATTACAATGGGTGTTTCGCTTCTTGATTGTATTGACAGCGATATTGATGTTGCCTGTGGAAAGGTATATGAAAAGATAACACGCTGTGCTGCAAATCTTGTAAGCGTTGGCGAAAAGATCGAAAAGGAATTCGGTATTCCTATTATAAATAAAAGATTGTCCGTTACACCTATCGCTATTGTATCGGCTGCCTGCAATGCGAGCCCCGTAAAGTTTGCACTGACGATGGAAAAGGCTGCAAAAGCTGTAGGAGTAAACCTTATCGGCGGTTATTCCGCTCTTGTTCAGAAGGGCTTTTCCGCAGGTGATGAAAGACTTATAAAGTCTATCCCTGAGGCTCTTGCTTCAACTACATGTGTATGTTCTTCCGTAAATATCGGTTCAACAAAAACAGGTATCAACCTTGATGCCTGCAAGATGATGGGCGGTATCGTAAGAGAATGTGCTGAAAAAACGGTTGATGATAAGTGCTTTGGTGCAGCAAAGCTTGTTGTGTTCTGCAATGCTGTTGAAGATAATCCGTTTATGGCAGGTGCATTCCATGGTGTCGGTGAGCCTGACTGTATCATTAATGTGGGCGTTTCGGGACCTGGCGTTGTTCGTTCCGCACTTGCAAAATATCCTGATGCCGATATTACACAGATCTCAGATATTATAAAGAAAACCGCATATAAAATAACAAGAGTAGGCCAGCTTGTGGGCGTTACAGCTTCCGAAAGACTTGGCGTTCCGTTTGGTATCGTTGATCTTTCGCTTGCTCCTACACCTGCCGTTGGCGACAGTGTTGCACATATTCTTGAAGAAATTGGTCTTGAAAGCTGCGGTGCGTGCGGCACAACTGCTACACTTGCTCTCCTTAACGATGCTGTAAAAAAAGGCGGTGTAATGGCTTGCTCAAGGATCGGCGGACTTTCAGGCGCATTTATTCCTGTTTCCGAAGATGCAGGTATGATAGATGCAGCTGTAAGAGGCTCACTTTCAATTGAAAAGCTTGAAGCAATGACTGCTGTATGTTCAGTTGGTCTTGATATGATAGTTATTCCGGGTGATACACCTGCCGATGTCATTTCGGCTCTTATTGCCGATGAAGCTGCTATCGGTATGGTAAACTGCAAGACCACAGCCGTAAGAGTAATTCCTGCTATCGGAATGAAGGAAGGGGAATTCCTTGACTGGGGCGGTCTGTTCGGCAAGGGTCCTGTTATGAATATAAACAAGTATTCACCGTCAAAATTTATTAACAGAGGCGGTCAGATACCTGCACCGCTCCACAGCCTTAAAAACTAATTTACAATGATGTGAATACCTGTGCTGACCCAAGCGGAAAAGTGCAGGTATTTGTACGTCAAAAACAGATTAATTATTTAAGGTCACCTCTAAAAACCACCGATTAAAGCCTTAGCACCTAATCTGATTGCGGATTTTCCGTCACCTTGCACAGAAATTTCTTGACATACGACATGTATGCAAATTCTTGCTTTGCAATAATTGCGAAATTTCTATACAATCTGACGAAAAATCCGGCTGCGCATCTGAGGCACTATGGTTTTTAGATGCGACCTATAGTTTATTGCAGTCCCTTGCATCATTTGCAAGGGACTTTTCATTTCATCATTCCCTCAATACATTCCTCAAAAGCCTTATCCTGAGCGACGGTGCGCTTTTTCGGACCTTTGAGCCTGCCGCCTGCATTGCGTATTTTTTTAGCCGTGTAGCGTGATTGGAGCAGCGGTTCAATGTTATCGGCGGTGTATATCATACCGTCCTGATTTATTGGCACGGCTTTTCTTGCAAGGCACATTGCCGCAAGCCCATAGTCCTGAGTAACAACAATGTCACCCTCCCCTGCCATATTGACTACCTTGAAATCTGCGCTGTCTGCGCCTTTATCCACCGTTATGACCTTAGCCTTGTCTGTTGAAAAAATATGGCTCGTATCACACACGATAACACATTCCGTTCCGTGCTTTTCAGCGACCCTGAGGGTAATATCCACAACGGGACAGCCGTCAGCGTCAATAATTATCTTCACATCGATCACTCCTTAAAGGTAATTATATCACTTTGCCCAAATAAATGCTGCACAATTTTTCTTCGTAAACATTGTAATTTTTGCGGAACTATGTTATAATAGATATATATTTGATTTGCTGAACGGAGGCTTTCATATGAGTGAGTCAACAGCTGTAAACAACAATACAGAAAATCTTCCATGGCTGATATTTACACTTCGCAGCCATTATTATGCAATTCACAGCCGCTATGTAACAGGTATAATGGTACCGCCTGACAGTATCACACCTGTGCCGGAAGCACCGGATATTTACCGTGGCGTTGTAGAAATAAGAAGCGAGGTATACCCTGTCCTTGATATGCGAAAAATGTTCGGCTTTCCGAGCATTGACACCGAGTGCAAAGAGTTCACAGAGATGATAGACGCCCGTGAAAAAGACTATATCGAATGGGTAAACGAGCTTAAACGTTCCGTTGAAGCGGACACCGAGTTCACTCTCACCACCGACCCTCATGCCTGCAAATTTGGCTTATGGTACGATGATTTCCGCAAACATTCAGCCAACAGCAGCTATGTGCTGAATAAAATAGACGCTCCCCACTGCAAGCTTCACGAAACGGCTGACCTTATTGCAGAGGCTCGTAAGATCACAGATCCCGACGAAAAGAAACACCGCACAGATGAGCTCTTAAAGCTTGTAACCAAGGACTATGTGCCTGAGATACTGTCGATAATCGACGAAGCCAAGCGCCGCTACCGCAGCTCATACCGTGAAACTCTTGTGCTGCTTTCAACAGGCGATGCTAACCTTGCAATTGCTGTGGACAAGGTCGTTGCGGTAGACAAGGTCACCATTATAAAAGGCGGCTCGAATATGAGCAAGATCTTCAATTCGCAGTATTTCATAGACGTTGCCCGCAATTCAAGGGTCGACAATGACATTCTGCTCATCAACGATGCGAAAATAATCGAAAAAGCAGAAAAAGAAGTGCCGAAGCAGGAATCCCCAGAAGAATAAGCACAAAAATCGTTACTTTTTTATTTTTTTTGGGGGCGGCGGTTTAAAATTTGCTGTGAACCTTGGGACAGCGTTCCGCCGCGGTCGTTCATTTTGCTTTGAACTGCCGCAAATTATGTACATACCTGCGGCGCGGATACTGTTTTTCAGATCTGCACAGCACTTGGGCGCGTCCTAAATAAAAAACAAAAAAACAAGCTATACTTACAAATACACAAATATCCCGTCGGACTTGCACTCGTCTGACGGGATATTTTTAATGAAATGCAATTGTTATTTTTGTACCCTTATTCTGCTCGCTTTCAAGGGAGATAGTGCCGTCGTGGAGTATTGCACCGTGCTTTACGATGGAGAGCCCCAGACCTGTGCCGCCCGTTTCCTTGGAATGGCTCTTGTCGACACGGTAGAATCGCTCGAACACTCTCGGCTGATGCTCCGCTGCGATGCCGATACCCGTATCTTCGACGGTCAGTATCTTTTCGCCGTTCTCTTCGCTGAGGGTAACCTTTACCTCGCCGCCCTCCTTGTTGTAGGCAATGGCATTGTCGCAGAGGTTATATATCATTTCGTGCAGCACGGGTCTTACACCGTTTATTGATATACTTTCGCCCTTATAGCTTACCTTGATGTTTTTGTCCTTTGCTTTGCAGCCAAGCTCCGCTATGACCGTTTTACAAAGCCCGTCAAGGTCAACATCGGCAAATTCCTGCTTCAGGTCCTCTTCGTCAAGCCTTGAAAGCTTGATTATATCCTGAATGAGCGCAAGAAGTCTTGACGCTTCGGAGTGTATCTGTCCCGCAAAATGAGGTATATCCTCAGACTTTGCAATGCCGTTTTCGATTATCTCGGCAGCACCCATTATTGATGTGAGCGGTGTTTTCAGCTCGTGGGAAACGTTTGCCGAAAACTCACGGCGCATCTGCTCTGCACTTTCACGCTCGGTTATATCTATAAGGAAAAGTACAGCACCGTATTTGCCTGTGTCCTCAACAGGATTTACTGTAAGCTGAAATATCCTGCCGTCCTTTTCAAGCTTTGTATCTGTTGCCTTTCCCACAAGTGCGGATTCGACTGCTCTTATATAGTCGCTGTTTCTGCTGAGCTCGGGATAGGTCGCTGCATCATCATCGCTGCCGAAAATTTTCCTTGCGCTGATGTTGGCGGTAAGGATATTGCCCGTTTTTCCGAATATAACAAGTCCCTCGGTCATATGGTCGGCGATATATTCAAACTCACGCTTTCTGCCAAGAAGCTTTTTGACCTGCTCGGTTATCTTCTCATTCTGCTTATCCATTCGTGCCAGCAGCGGTGAAAGCTCGTCATAGGTCTCATTTGCAGCAGGGTTTTCAAGGTCAAGATCATTGATCGGCTTTATGAGCGAATCTGTCAGCAGCTTTGCTATTATCACCGATGCAACGAATACTGCTATTGTAATTATCACAAGCCATATCACCGATGTGCCAAGCAGTCCGCCGAAGCTTTTGGTTGTGCTTGCGATACGGATAACTCCCCCATCGTTAAGCTTTACCGCATAGTAATAGGTTTTTTCACTCAATGTATCTGATGAACGTGTAATATCGCCCCAGCCGTTGTTTATTGCGTCTTTTATTTCGGGGCGGCCGCTGTGGTTATCAAGCTGTGACGGTTCTGCATAATTATCGTAAAGTACCGTTCCGTCAGCTGCAACAAGAGTTATTCTGTTTACGCTTTTTTTGCCTGTTTCTGCGATGTAATCGTCAAGTCCGCCGCCTTCGGCATTTATCGTTTCTATCGCAGTTGAGAGGTATTTTGCCTCGCTTTTTACTTCATCTTTAAGCTCGTCCGTCATACTTGTATACATTACTCTCGTAACAAGAAGAAGCGTAAGTCCAAGTGTTACAAGAGATGCAAGACATATGCTTAAAAATATTCTGCTTCTCATTCTCATAGAAAATCCTCCGCTATGCCTTTACCTTGTAGCCAACGCCTCTTACGGTTTCGATTATGTCTGCGCCTGCTCCAAGCTTCTGACGGAGAGTTCTGACGTGAACATCAACGGTTCTTGTTTCGCCGTCAAAATCATATCCCCATATGGTTTCAAGAAGCATATCTCTTGTAAGAACAGCACCCGCATTTTTCATAAGCAGACGGAGCAGCTCAAATTCCTTCAGAGTAAGCTCAACAGGCTTTCCGTCAACTGTAACGGTGTGGCTGCGCAGGTCAAGGCACACCTTGCCGTATTCATAATTTTCACCGTCGCTGTCGCTCTTTCCCGCACGGCGAAGAACAGCCTTTATTCTTGCAACAAGCTCCATCATACCGAAAGGCTTTGAAATATAATCGTCAGCACCGCAGTCAAGACCTGTTACCTTATCATATTCCGTACCCTTTGCCGTTACCATTATTACGGGGATATTCTTTGTAACGCTGCTGCTTTTAAGCTTGCGCAGTATGTCCATACCGTCCTCGCCGGGCAGCATAATATCAAGCATTACAAGCTGCGGAAGATCGTCATCTTTAAGAGATGAGAAAAAGCTTTCGCCGTTTTCAAAGCCGATAGCCTCGAAGCCTGTGTTTTTCAATGTATAAAGAACAAGCTCTCTGATACTTCTGTCGTCCTCAACGTAATAGATCATTGGTTTTTTACTCCATTCATTCGTGTGTTCCCGTTACGGAAAATTCCACCCATTCAGCAATATTTGTGGCATGATCTCCGATACGTTCAAGATATTTTGCTATCATAACAATATCAACGGCAGCCTCGCCGTCCTCTGCATTTTCAGAGATCATTCTGATTATATCATTTTTTATTTCAATAAACAAGCTGTCTACCGTATCATCTTTGGAAATTACTTTTTTAGCAGCCTCGGCGTCCTTTTTAACAAATGCATCAATGCTTTCGATGACCATTTCAATAGCAGCCTTTGCCATAAGTGAAATTTTATCACGGCTTGCATCATTTTTCAGGTCGCAGAATTTTACTATTGCGGCAATATCCGCAGCCTGATCGCCTATTCTCTCAAGGTCTGTAATCATCTTGAGCGCTGCCGATACTGTTCTTAAATCGCCTGCAACAG
>ENA-ORCP01003685-ORCP01003685.1-human-gut-metagenome-genome-assembly--contig:-NODE-3685-length-11252-cov-3.054855_pt1 | contig 11252 bp, 8 predicted proteins | sample MGYA00242990_ERZ507991 | MGnify/ENA primary metagenome ERZ507991 (study PRJEB26167, sample SAMN06115496) | human gut metagenome | host: Homo sapiens | place: China:Henan | collected 2015-05-07 | study... | reverse complement strand
CGGCAAAATGCCGAAGCCCAGAAATCCGCGGAGAAAAAGAACACACTTCTGCTGCCGCGCGCCCCGGCGTACAATCAAATAAAAAACCGGAAAGGAAGGTCAAAACCATGAAGATCCAAATCATTCATCGAGCCTGCGGCGGCACCGAATTCCTGCCGCAGCCCAGCCGCCTGCACCTGGGCGCACAGAATGCAGAAGGCGTGGACCGGCTGCAGTTCCAGCTGCCCGAAAGCTGGGCCGACTGCGCCATTGCCCTGTACCTGCGCCGCAGCGACGGCACCCAGCTGGCCCCGGTGCCGCTGGACGGCGATGCCTGCGTGACGGTGGACCGCCGCCTCACCGGCTGCACCGGTGGGCAGTGGATGCTGGCCGCCGTGAGCGGCTCCGGCTACACCGCCTACACCCGCCCCGGCCGGTACGACACCTATGCCACCCTGCCCACCGACGGCGGCTCCGAGGACCTGCCGCCCACCCTGTACGAGCAGTTCGTGGCCCGCGTGCTGGAAAGTGCCAGCACAGCCGCCACGGCGGCCCAGAGCGCCTCGGCCAGCGCCGAACGCTGCACTTCCAGTGCCGCACAGGCACAGACTGCTGCCCGGCAGGCCAGCACCAGCAGCACCGCGGCGGCCGGGTGTGCATCCCGGGCCGAGGCTGCTGCCGCCCGCGCCGAAGAGCTGGCCCCGGCAGACGGTCAGGTACTGAGCGTGAACGGCAAAAGCGGTGTAGTGGTCCTGCGTGCGCAGGACGTGGGTGCCCTGCCCCGGCCTGCGCAGCCGGCAGCCGGCTCCCTGCTGCGGGTTCTGAGCGTGAACCCCGACACCGGTGCCCTGCTCACCGACACTACGCCCCCGCCCGACCTGACGCCCTATGTGCGCAGCAGCACCCTGCCGGACGCAAAGACCCCCGGCCCGGTGCGCATCGACCCGCAATACGGCGTGACTGTGCGGGAGGACGCCACCCTGACCCTTGTGCCTGCCTCCGCCGAACAGCTGGACAGCATGACCGACGGCTTTGCGCCGCTCACCCCGGCCCTGCTGCCCTACGGCGTGAAAAAAGCGCTCACCACCGCCAGCACTGCCGCCGGGTGGACCGGTGCGGAAAAGACGGCCGCCCTGCACACGCTGGGTGCCGACCTGACCGCCTACTATACCCGGCTGGAGGCCGACGCCAAGTTCGGCACGCCGTACACCCTGCCGCCCGCTGCGGCGGACCAGCTGGGCGGCGTCAAGGTGGGCGACTATCTGGACGTGGACGAGGACGGCACCATCAGCGGCAAGACCCTCAATGATAAGATCGCTGCCGCCGTGGCGGTCAAGTCGGAGGCGCGACTGGTGTGGAACACCCATGTGACGTCTCCTAACAAATTCACAACTTGGGATGTTCAGATTCCAGGCAATGTTGATAAGATATGCATTACCAAAGGCAAGTACAACAGCTACGGTAATAACACTGAAAAAAGCATTGCACGCGGTGGCACGACAACTTATGACTGTGACATCAATTTTACAATCACATTCCAAACAAACGGCATCCTTCATGTTGTTTCTCCATACAAAACAGTGTTCCCTTTGGAACTCGGGATTGACGGCTACCACTACCCCACCCTTGCGGACCTTCTGACGCAGGTGACCGCCGTGGAGAGCAGTGTCACCGATCTTCAGGTGGCCCTGTGCGAGCTGTACGAAGAAAAGGAGGAAAATTGATGGCGAAAATTTATGCAGCCCTGATCCGCAAGGGTATCAAGACGCTGGACGAGGTGCCCGCCCGTCTGCGCAGCACCGTGGAAGCCCTGCTGGCGGAGGTGGAAGCCGATGCTTGAAGCCTGGTCCCGCACGCGGGACGGCACCCGGAAGCTGAGCGCAAACTTCACCGTGGCCGAGTTTGCCTGCAAGGACGGCTCGGACCCTGTGTTCGTGGACAGCAGCCTTGCCGCCCTGCTGCAGAAGATCCGCGACCACTTCGGCCGCCCCGTAGTCATCACCAGCGGCTACCGCACCGCCGCCCACAACAGATCCGTGGGCGGGGCCGCCTACAGCCAGCATCTGTATGGGCGCGCTGCCGACATCCGGGTGCAGGGCATCCCGGTGGAGCAGCTGGCCGCCTATGCAGAGACCTGCCTGCCCGGCACCGGCGGCATCGGCCGGTACCCGCCCCGGGCCGGACGGGCTGTGGGCTGGGTCCATGTGGACACCCGCCCCGCCAAAAGCCGCTGGACAGGTTAAGAAGGAGGTGAACCCAATGGAAAGCATCCTGTCCGCCCTGATCGCCGGTGCCGTGACCCTGATCGGGGTGCTGATCGCCAACAGCCGCAGTCAGGCCGTGACCGACACCAAACTGGAAGAACTGACCCGCGAGGTGCGCGAGCACAACAATTTCGCCCGCCGCGTGCCCATTCTGGAAGAGCAGATGAAGGTGGCCAACCACCGCATCGCCGACCTTGAGAACCACGAACGAATGAAAGAGAGGAACTGATTTATGGAACTGAGCAACAAGATCTCCGCCGCTACCCTGGCCCGCACCGCTGTGCTCCTGCTGGCCCTGACCAATCAGGTGCTGAGCGCAATGGGCAAGCCCGTGCTGCCCATCGAGAGCACCACTGTGGAGCAGCTGGTCACCGCCGGCATCACCACCGTGGCCGCCCTCATCAACTGGTGGAAGAACAACTCCTTCACCGCTGCCGCCGTGGCCGCCGACAGCTACATGGCCCGGCTGAAGCAGAAGCAGTGATCGCCGACTGCCCTATATAAGGTAAGAGGGCAAGGCCCCCGGAGACGCAGGTTTCCGGGGGCCTTTTTCGTCTGCAGCAGGGCGGCAGGAGAAATTCCAGCCGGTTCTTTGCCAGAAATTCCGTCCCTCAAAAAGTGGTTTTCCGCAACAATCCGCACACTCTGCACCAGTACCGCAACCGCATCATTTCACATCCGCAACAGTTTCTCTTTTTTCTGCAACAAATTCTTGTGATTTGTGCAAAATATCCAATTCAGACTTTGGAATGTTTTCACAAATCGTGCGTTTCTACACATTTTTTCTTGACAACCTACACCGGAAAATGGTATAAAGGGAGCAGGATAGTAAGCCTCGAAATATGTCCATTCTATGGGATAGTTGTAATGCGTAAAAGACTTGACACTATTTGAAAGGAGCCATCAATCATGACGAACAAAAAGCTGAAACTCGCTGCCATGTCCGTAGCCCTGACCGCCTGTGTCGCTGCACAGCCCATGGCCGCCCATGCTGTGGAAGGCCCCGACTCTGTCGAGGATAACGCTGCCCCGCAGGCCGAACCCGCCCCTGTGGAAGGTAAGACCGCAGAAGGCGAGGTCGAGGGCGAAGAGAAAAAGCAGGAAGAGTTTGTTCCCCCGGTGAACGATGAGGCCAAGAAAGATGATCAGGCTCCCGCGTTCGGCCCCGGCACCAAGACCGATGACATCACCATTGACTATAAACCTGCTGAGAAGCCGGAAGAGCCCGGCAAATCCGGTGAGGACGGTGAAGCCGACGGCTCTGAGGGCTCCGGCGAGACGGACGAGACTGAGAACCCCGACGGCACCTATGTGAAGGGTGACGTGATCGACAACAGCAAGAAGGACGAAGCCACCGGCGAGGACGGCAAGATCGGCGAGGCCACCAAGGAAGAGACCCCCGACAGCTCTTCCAGCACCACCGTTGTGGACCCTGACGCCGAAGTGAAGAAGGGCGACCCCGTGGTGGGCAAGGATGAGGACGGCAACACCACCATCACCACTCCCACCGAGACCACCGGCACCGAGACCACCACTACCACCGGAACCGGCAAGGCCGATTCCTCCACCACCATCACCGACACCAAGAAGGGCGAAGAGATCGACCTCGACGACGAGCTTGGCAAGGACGTGCGTCCGGACTGGAAAACCGATAAGGATGCCAAGCTGGGCGGTTACACCGTGGACAAGGTCGAGCCCGCCAAGGACGGCAACTCCAAGACCCTGACCCTGAAAAAGACCAGCGAGCCCGAAACGAAGGAAATGTCCGCTGAGGACGTTGCCAAGCTGCTGGATGTCCCCGAGGACGGCGTGGAGAAAAAGACCGACGACGAGGGCAAAACCACCTATATCCTGAAAAAGGAAGAGACCTCCACCGACGAGAACGGCAACACCGTCACCCGCGTCACCTACTACAAGATCACCGGCAATACGGTCGAGACCACCACTGAGACCACTCTGAAGCTCAAGGTGGAAAAGGGCACTGTGGATGTTGATGAGAAGGACCTGACCACTGAGATCGAACTGCCAAGCATCACTGCCAAGAACACCGACGAGACCAAGACGGATGTCATCGAGATTTCTTCGGAGAAGCTGGGCGAAATGCTCAAGGACGAGTACTATAACAACGATACCGGCGAGTATGTCTATACGGAAACCGATGCAAACGGCAAGGAATATACCTATAAAGTCAAGAAAACGGAAGACACCAAGCCGCTCACCAACAAGCAGTTGGCCGACCGTCTGGGCGAGGGCTTCACCGGCGATGACAACGGCGTTTACTACAAGGGCGAAAAGCTGAACCTTGACCAGATGGAAGCCGTCCGCAAGACTTTGAGTTACACCGTGGAGGTCACCGAGGTCACCAAGACCCCCGGCCAGGTCGAAGGCGGTCAGGAAAGCATCAAGAGTGCCGAGGAAACTGCCAAGCTGGAAGCCATCAAGGCCGCTCTGACGGATGCCGCCAAGAAAACCGGCATCAATGTGGACAGCGAGGATTTCAAGAACCAGCTGAATACGATCGATCCCACCGGCAAAGGCCAGCTCAATCTCAGCTATACCGATGCAGACGGCAATGTTCATACTGTCACCCTCCGCTATAATGGGGCAACGGTTTCCACCGATCTGGGCACTCCCGATTCGAGCAAGGACACCGAGACCCGCGAGGACGTCAAGGACTACACCGTCACCGGTACCGCTTATGTGACCGGCTCGAATACGTGGACTGAGAGCGGTTCCCTCAACGGCACCTACGTCAAGCCCGGCAGCGGTAAACTTCCCTCTCTCGATGGTTGGACGATCGCCAGCAAAGACCCGGAGAAGGGCACCACGACCTACAAAAAAGAAGAAACCGTGACCTCGCCCGACGGCACCAGCACCAAGATCACCCGTACCTGCACGATCACGGAATCGTCCGCTTCCCTCAGCGATGCGGAGAAGGAAGAGATCGCCTGGAAAGAGCTGCAGAACAAGACCGGCAAGGACAAAGCCACCCTGCTTCAGGAAGGTTACAGCATTGATATCGGCAGCATGGACTTCTCCGGCATCAAGCGCGTGGAATGGACGATCGACACACTTTCTGAATCCACAAAGACGGACACCAAGGATCTTAACGACAAGCTGGTGATCCCCGGCGGCAAGAACTGGTCGATCGACGAAAACGCCGGCACCATTACGGTGGACGGAAACATCTACCGCAATGTGACCAAAACCGATGACGGCTACACCTGCACGGTCGAGGACAAAAACGGCGTAAAGACCACCTACACCTTCACCAAACAGGCCGGTGCTCCGCTGACCCCTGAAGAGATTCAGACCGCACTGGCAGGCCAATACAGTGTCTCCGCTGACAGCATCCGACTGAACGCCGACGGCAAGACCGCGACCTTCACGAAGGGTGACGAAACCATCACCGTGGATTACAGCACCCTGAGCGAGACCCTCACCGTCCGGAAGGATGTGCACACCTCCTCCAGTGTCACCGGCATCATCAAGGACGATAAGGATCTTGAGAAGGCATACGACGAGCTGTGGAAGCAGATCCAGGAGATCCAGAGCAAACTTCAGCCCGGCGAGGAACTCCGGATCGGTGAAACGAAGATCGATTCCACCACCAAGAAGGAAGATATCATCAAGTATTTCACCAAGGCCATCTCGCCCGATGACATGAGCAAGGATGAGCTGATCAAGGCTCTGCAGGAGCAGGAGCGGATCGCCAAGAGCTCCACTTACGTTGCCAACAAGGGTTCTGATTACGAAGAGACCAAGAAGAACTATTACTCCGGTGAAAAGACGGATGAATTCAAATACTTCAGCAAGGCACCGGATGATTCCAAAATTGAGGTCTATTGGAAATGGACTTGGTGGGGCGGCTATTATTACTATACAGACGCTAACGGCCAGGAAGTTCGTGTTCATAGTAACACTGTGCACTCCGAAGAGCAGCGCGACGACATCGGCCACCTCGATCTCGCTTCCGGCTCCAAGCTGGATCTGCTGCCGGATGAGGACGGCAAGGTCAACCAGACCGACTGCGTGCTGGTGAGCAAGAATCTGAAGCTGGAGTGGAACTACGATGCCGGAAAACTGGTCAACGGTAAGGACAACCAGACGGTCGGCCTGGACAGCAAGATCAGCTGGGATGATGAAGGCGGCGAGGGCAGCGGCCATTACGAGTATGACCGCGGCAATAGGAACAACAACCCCGACAAGAGCGCCTACTACAAGCTGACCGGCACTGTCGCCTATGATCCTATCAAAGATAAAGATGGCAGCATCAAGCTGTATCAGGGTCAGTGGGGCGACTATTGGAACCCCGGCATCAGCGCAGAGGATGAGGCCATTAACGCTTACCTGAAGGCAACCGGCAGCAGCAAGACCTATAGGGACTTGACCACGAAAGAGCGCAATGCCATCGTCGGCACCTACGTTGTGAAGATCGGAACCACCGGCACCAACAGCACCGGTGAGAGCGGCTATCAGGTCTATCTCAAGTCCTCTGAGCTGACCGCCTACGGCTATATGTCCCGCGATGCCAACACCTGCATCAACAGCACCTACAAGCGCCAGGACGGCACCTGGGGTTACGTCGGCGGCTACGACCTGATGATCTCCAAGCTGACCCAGGTGAGCGAGGGCAAGGTCATCGGCCAGACCGAATCCACCATCAAGACCATCACCGCCCCGCTGAGCATCCGCAGCTCTCAGGACTTCGCCAAGCGCCTTCTGGAGCTGAACAAGCAGACCACCACCACCCATAAAACCGGTGAGGGTGCTACGGCTTACGGCGAAAATACTTCCGGCGACTTCGACGGTACCTATACGCAGAAGAAGAGCGAAACAGTTGAAGCGTCCGGCACCGGCTCCGGCCACTACACCACCTTTACCGAAGTGCTGAAGAAGATCTTCTCCGGCTCCGGCAGCAAGGAGCACGATGAGGGCAAAGTTTCCTACACCTACCGCACCACGGACAATGTGAACACCACGCCAGTGTCCAAGGAGACCGTGACCACCACCGCCGCCCATGTGGACTACAACTATACCTCCATTGAGACCCGCACGGTCACCGTGAACGGCGAAGAGACCGTCATTGTCCCGCCCGTCACCCCGCCGGAAACGCCCGTGGAGGACGAGACCCCGGACGAAGTCGTGACCCCGGAGACCCCCGAGCTGCCGCCCGTGCAGGACGCCACCCCGGACGCTCCGGTCCTGCCGTCTGACGCGGTCCTGCCCGCTGTGCAGGATGCACTGCCGCAGACCGGCGTGAACTGGATGGCCGCTCTGGGCATGGCATTCAGCGGCATGCTGCTGACCATCGCAGGCGCATTCGCCAGCCTCAAGTACAAGGAAAAGCACTGATGCTTTCCCCTTCCAACGTGATCCACGTCAAGTCGTAAACGCATAGAAAGGGCCTCCCCATTCCGGGGAGGCCCTTTCGTGTTGTGTTCGGCTTATGCTTCCGCATCCAGGTACGAGTGCTTGTGCACCAGATTCCCCACGCTCATGTACTCCTTGCGGAAGGAGTAATCCTGATAAAACGGCTTGTTGCGGCCATGCTGACCGGCCGCACGGCGCACCGCACACAGCAAAAGCCGCCACGCAGGCCGGAACTTCCGGTGCCTGCGTGGCGGCTTTTCGCATTTATGAAATGGAGGAAAACGCTCAGAGGTCTGCGCCGTTGCTTGCAATCACTTTTTTATACCATTCAAACGACTTTTTGCTGCGGGCCAGCGTACCGGTGCCGTCGTCCTGCTTGTCCACATAGACGAAGCCGTACCGCTTGCTCATCTCGCCGGTGGAGGCAGACACCAGGTCGATGCCGCTCCAGGCGATGTACCCCATCAGGTCCACGCCGTCGGACACAGCCTGCTTGACCGCCTCGATGTGACGGCGCAGGTAGTCGATGCGGTAATCATCGTGGACGCTGCCGTCGGGCTCCACCGTGTCGTGGGCACCCAGACCGTTTTCCACCAGGAACAGCGGTTTCTGGTAGCGGTCGTACAGCTGGTTCATGGTGATGCGCAGGCCCACCGGGTCGATGGCCCAGCCCCACTGGCTGGTCTGCAGATAGGGGTTCTTCACCGAGCGCACCACGTTGCCGTCGTTCACGGCCTTGCCCTCCAGGCTGGCCGCCACGCAGCGGCTGGCGTAGTAGCTGAAGGAGATGAAGTCCACGGTGTTCTCCCGCAGCAGGGCGTCATCGCCGGGCTCGGTGTGCAGCTGCACCTGCTTTTCCGCAAACAGCTTGCGGGCGTAGCCGGGGTAGCGGCCCCGCACCTGCACGTCGATGAAGAGCAGGTTTTCCTGCTCCTTCTGCACCGACTCCCAGACGTCCTCCGGGTTGCAGGAGTAGGGGTAGAAGCTGCCGCCGGCCAGCATGCAGCCCACCTGATTGGCGGGGTCGTACTGGTGGGCCAGGCGGGTGGCCGTGGCGCTGGCCAGCAGCACATGGTGGGCCGCCTGATAGATCACCTGACTGCGGTTCTCGCCCTCCTGGAAGGCGATGCCTGCCCCGGAGAAGGGACTGTGCAGCAGGATGTTGATCTCGTTGAAGGTAAGCCAGTAGTGCACAAGACCGGAGTATTCTTTGAAGCAGGTCTCGGCGTAGCGGGCAAAGCATTCCAGCGTTTTGCGGCTGCGCCAGGAGCCGTACTGCTCCACCAGACCCATGGGGATATCAAAGTGGCACAGGGTGACCAGCGGCTCAATGCCGTACTTCCGGCACTCCTGGAACACATTGCGGTAAAAGGCCACGCCCTCCGGGTTGGGGGTCCGTTCATCGCCGTGGGGGTACAGGCGGGACCAGGAGATGGAGGTGCGGAACACCTTCAGCCCCAGCTCTGCCATCAGGGCGATGTCCTCTTTGTAATGGTGGTAGAAGTCCACGCCGGTGTGGCTGGGGTAATACTCCCCTGCCTGCAGCGTCGGGTGGGGCGTTCCGCCCAGCTTGACCTCCATGCGGTGGACACCGTGGGGCATCATGTCGATGTTGCTCAGGCCGCGGCCGCCCTCGTTGTAAGCGCCTTCGGCCTGATTGGCCGCAATGGCAGCACCCCAGAGGAAGTTTTCGGGCAGTTTGTAATCAGACATGGGAATCACTCCTCTTCCGGGAGATCCTCAAAGCCGATCACCAGCGTCAGCACAAAGGACAGCACGATGGACAGCACCGAGATACCGGCGATCCAGGCGATGCTCACACCGGGGTTGGCCGGGTCGATGAACTGCACGCCGGTGAGCACGCTGGGCGACACCATGGAACGGCTGGCCAGACCTGCCATGCCGGCCAGGCAGCCGCAGACGAAGCCGGTGATCAGGGAAGCGATCAGGGGGCGCTTCAGGCGCACGGCCACGCCGTACAGGGCGGGCTCGGTGGTGCCGGCGATCAGAGCAGAGGAAGCAGCGGCCAGAGCGGTCTGGCGCAGCTCGCTGTTCTTGGTCTTGAAGGCAACGGCCAGGGACACGCCGCCCAGGGACAGGTTTGCACCGATCTCAGAGGGCATAACGGTGCCCTCCATGCCGGTCTCGGAGATGGTCTGCAGGATGGTGGGGGTGAACACGCGGTGCATGCCGGTGATGACCAGCAGGGGCCAGAGGGCACCCATGATGCCCACAGCCAGGAAGCCCAGCTTAGCCTGCACGAAGTAGACGAATGCGGAGATGCCCTCGCCGATCATGATGCCGACCGGGCCGACCACGATGATTGCAATGGGAGCAGCAATGAGGAAGATCAGCATGGGCTTGAGGAAGTTCTTGGTGACAGCCGGGGTGATCTTGTCGATGGCACGCTCAATGTAAGACAGGATCCAGGTCATGCACAGGGCCGGGATGACGGTGTAGGTGTACTTGACGCCCACCACCGGGATGCCCAGGAAGTGTGCGGCGGTATCGCCGACCGTGACCGCCTCCATCATGGTGCGGAAATCCGGGTGCAGCATCAGGCCTGCAATGGCAATGGCGATGAACATATTGGTGTTGAACTTCTTGGAAGCAGAAGCGGCCACCATCACCGGCAGGAAGTAGAAGGCTGCATCACCGATGGTGTTCAGGATCTTGTAGGTCTCACCGTCGGCCGACAGCACACCAACCATGCCCAGCAGCATGACCAGCAGCTTGACCATGGAGCCGCCGATGATGGCGGGGATCAGCGGGGACATGGTGCCCACGATGGCATCCAGAATGTTGTTGCCCACCTTCTTCAGGGTCAGGGGCTCCTTTTTCTCGCCGCGGGCCACCTGGCTTGCCTCGCCGAAGTCGCCCATCTTGAGCACTTCGTTGTAGGCCTCTTCCACATGGTTGCCAATGATGATCTGGTACTGGCCGCCCTGGTTCACGACGCCCATGACGCCGTCGGTCGCCTTGACGGCTGCGTCGTTGATCTTGCCCTCGTCCTTCACCACGAAGCGAAGGCGGGTCATGCAGTGGGTCACGCTGGCAATGTTCTCCACACCGCCGATGTTCTCCACGATCTTTTTGGAGATCGCAGCATAATCTTTTGCCATGATGGTTTCTCCTTTACCTTTTCAAGTCATCCAATTTCCGGTCGAAGTACTTCTGATGCGTCCATTATAGACGCAGGCAAGTGGTTTGTCAGCAGTTTCTGGGCATAAAAAAACAAGTGCCGTTTTTTTGCACTTGTTTTTTTTGGGTAACACCCTGTTTTTTATTTTGGACTTTTTTCAGATGGCCGCCGGGCCCTCGGAGGTGTAGCGGTAGAGCTTTTTGCCCAGCCGTTCCACGATGCTCATGGCCGGGAGCTGGGTCGTCACATCGTAGACTCCCAGCCGCTCGTAGGTGACATAATAGGCAAGGTTGTAGTCCGAGAGTTTTGCGATGGTGCAGTTTTCCGTGTTGGTCACGCTGAGGATCTGGCAGTTCTGCTCCTTGAAGCGCATCACATGGCCGATGGTGTCGCGGGACTCGCCGGACACCGAAAACACGATCACCAGCGAATTTTCCACGAATCGGCTCTCGGTGGGGTAATGGGGCGCGTCGATGTACAGGCAGAACTTGCCC
>ENA-ORCP01003684-ORCP01003684.1-human-gut-metagenome-genome-assembly--contig:-NODE-3684-length-11259-cov-3.079771_pt1 | contig 11259 bp, 8 predicted proteins | sample MGYA00242990_ERZ507991 | MGnify/ENA primary metagenome ERZ507991 (study PRJEB26167, sample SAMN06115496) | human gut metagenome | host: Homo sapiens | place: China:Henan | collected 2015-05-07 | study... | reverse complement strand
GCGATTTCATCATTGACGGGGCCTGATTCCACTTTCAGACGTTTTACTGGGCTGTCCCACATGTTAAAATCACCGACCACACTGACACGCATGGCACACGGTGCCCATACGGCAAAATAAACACCGTTTACACCGTCAATGGTCATTGGATGCGCACCCATTTTGCGGTATACATCATAATAGATTCCTGCGTCAAACTTTTTCAGCTCTGCGTCTGTAAACTGAGACGGGAATGCGTATGGATCCTGCAATTCCTCCGTTGTCCCGTTATCGTAAGTAATCTCCAGAAGATATTTGCTCATCTTCTTCCCATGCAAGAGCACCGCATAGTATCCGGCCTCGTCCTGCAGCTCCATGGGATAGCTCTCATTTCCAACCTTCGCTGCCACAGCTACCGCGTGCGGCATGAACACCTGGATCAGCAGTCCCTCTTCCACCTCATGCGCTCCCAGAAGGCGTTCCGGATTTGCCGCCTCGGAATACACGATTTCCTCAATTCCAGCCCAGTCCATTAAATCATATAATACCTGATCCATTGATAGCCCTCCCAAAATATAGAGTCGGAAATTCGACAAAAATTGCGACTTTTCAAATTTTCCGATCATTAATTCTGAAATTTATTATAGCCGATTTTTCTCGCGTTTTCCACTGGTTTAATCCAAATTTATCAAGTTTTCGTTAAGAAATCGCTGCTGTATTCTTCGGTAGGATAACATCAGGTCCACCATCCTTCCGTAGCTTTTCACGCCGTCGGCCTGGGAGTTCATTTTCAGATAAGTGTCATTCATCCGGGTTGCCGCCTCCGATACCCTGCTTTCATACCGGTTCCAGAAATCCGAATTTTCATCCAGGTCCTGCCTTGCTTCTTCGCAAAGCTGGTTCGTCAGTTCTATGTAACGCTTCATGTCTGCCCGCGCCAGGGCATTTCCTGCATAGACCCAGCCGGTCAGATAACCGCTGTAGCGGAAGGCTTCATTCTCCGATGACACGCAGGCCAGATACCCGATAAAATTCGCCTCATCCTCCCGCATAAAGCCTTTTAAATGGGAAAGCTCATGGCAGAGGGTATGGGGCACGTTGTAATCCGGCATATCCCCATTAAAATTGGCCTCGAGCGTAAACGGCGAATAGACGCCGCAAAGCTGCTGCACCGAAAGAATCCGGGATATCAGAACTTCTTTCGGTTTCGGATAAAATCCAGACAGACATGGAAATGCCTCCCCGGCAGCCTGCATGGCCTTCACACTCTCCGCCCGCCACGCGCTGCGTTTTTCCCGGTAAACCTGCCGTCCGGTTTTCGCGGATTCATTCACCAGGTCCACCAGGTCACTGCACAGGGCCTCCAGTTCTTCCACCGTGTAAGTGCCATCTTCCAGGCCGGCGTAAGAGGAAAAAGAGGATGCATAGTAGTTGATGCCGCAGTTGACGGTATAGGAAAACAGCAGCGCACCGACGATCAAAAGCCACCGCCTGCCAATGACTGTCAGGATTTTAGCATGTTCCGCACGGATTGCCGCCACAGACAGTCGCACCACATCCAGAAACAGCAGGCACAGCAGACCATACAGACCCATCTCCACTACAGAAAATGGCAGCAGCCCGGTTAATCAGCTCCACCTTATCACCCAGATACCCGTTTAGTTCCTGAGAGTTTCCCTTTTTGAAGGCCGTAACCACCCCCACAGGTACGTCTTGAGCAAAGATCGAGGATACCCATAAGAAGAGGCTGGTCAACAATAAAACTACTCGTTTTTTCATAATCACAAGTATTAATGATACGCAAAGGTAAGCATTTATTGTAAAATACAATAAAAAAGCGCTAATTTTGTGCACGAATCAGAATGTAAGCAACATGAAAACAACTTTGCTCGTCGTAGGAAGAACCGTAGAACAACACTTTATAACTGCCATCAATGACTATGTGCAGCGTACCAAACGCTACTTGTCTTTCGAGATGGAAGTCATCCCGGAATTGAAGAATACTAAGAGCCTTTCCATGGAAGTGCAGAAAGAAAAAGAGGGTGAATTGATATGTAAGGCATTCCAGCCGGGTGATGTGATTGTATTGCTGGATGAAGGGGGAAAAGAAATGCGCTCTATAGAGTTTGCAGACTATATGAAGCGCAAGATGAACACCGTAAATAAACGGCTTGTATTTGTCATCGGCGGACCGTATGGTTTCTCACAAAAAGTATATCAAGCGGCACATGAGAAAATGTCCCTTTCTAAAATGACGTTCTCGCATCAGATGGTGCGGTTGATTTTCGTGGAACAGTTATACCGGGCCATGAATATACTCAACGGCGGCCCTTATCACCACGAATAACTGCCCCTTTAAGACCTTGAAATTTGAAACCCTGTTCCTGACAACGCCATCTCTACAAATCGTGCGCGAGGGTTCGGTACATTCTGCGTCAGTATCTCCCGGATTCGCAATGCAGCTTGCGGGTCTTTTGCCACCATATACAAGTAGCCTCCCCCACCTGCACCCGGCAACTTATACCCCAGTGTATAGTCCTTAATCTTACTGATAATTTCCTCCACCGCCGGAGGGTTAGTACCGCAATCCAGAGCTTTGTTCTGCATCCACGTTTTGCCAATCAATGCACCATAGGTCTCAAAATCGTTCCTTTGAATAGCTTCTGCCATATCCAATGCATGCGCCTTCATATCTTCCAATATTGCCAAATGGATAGATGAATTAAGGAACATGGAACGCACAATCTCTGCCAGGATACCTTTAGCAGTACGTGTAATTCCCGTATAATATAATAGGTGGCAATCACGATAATCGGGATGCGTAAAGAGATGTTCGGGCAACCAGTGTATCAACGGATTCTGTACAAATCCAGTTTCTGTTTGTAACAGTTTGATGCCTTGCAATACTCCGCCATACTGATCTTGCCAGCCACCACCCGTTGTCAACAACTGTTCCAAAGCAAGCGTACGACGGCATATTTCATTCTTATCCCACATCAAGCCACAGAAATCACTCAAAGAGCCTAAAACCGTAGAAGCCAGTATAGAACTGGTTCCCAGACCTGAGCCTGCCGGAATAGCAGATAATAGAGTAATCTCTATACCTGTACCGAATGCCTGTAATTGTTTCTCCAACGAGGGATAACCCACTTCTGAAAACGCCGGGCCAAAACCTGCCAACGTCAGTGCCGCTTTCGGAATAGAGAAAGGAGACCCAATCTTACAGTAATCCTGCAATTCCCCGAAAGTATTCACAACTTCCATCGCTCCCATATCAATAGAGCGCAAAACAATGCGATACTCTTTACAAGGCTTCACATAAACTTGTAAAGGAGGTTGGCCATTCAATTCAATAGCCAGATTCACAACATTTCCACCTGCAAAAAGAGAATATGGCGGAGTATCTGTCCAGCCACCCGCAACATCAATACGCACAGGGCTACGTCCCCAAACAATCTGATCGCTATATACATTGAGATGAGGACGGCTTTTCTTCTCATACAAATCAGAAATGAGCCCTTCGCGCAGCAGTCCGAAAGCCTCTCTTTCATCATTCTGAAAGTCTTTTCCATTCAGCTTGTCTATCTGCGCCCGAAGCATCCGGTTATGGATACGCTGCATCTGAGGCGCATCAGCCGGCAGTACTTCCGGTTTATCTATCTCCAAATTGTGGAAATTCCCGGCAACATCAGCCAAATCCAATTGATAGAATACACTCTTCTCATAATTATGTGCCAGCAATTCCCAATTGCCCTTCCGGAAACTCTCGCGCTGTGCATATAATTGACGTAAATCTGCTTTCGCTGAAATTTCATCGGCAGAGAGACGTTGACTGTTCAACCAGATTTTCTTACCTTCCGCCAATTCCGGTTCCGAAGTCATCCAGCGAAGTACCTTACCCATCTGTTCTATATCTTCTACTGCTGGAAAGATTCCGGCAGCCTGTAAGTCGTCTTTCCTTCCGGTTACATCATCCGGAGTCAATCCACGTTTCGCCAACCAACCAATGAAAGGCATTCCCAGGAACAAAGTCTTTTCATCCCGGATATCTCCTTTAGATACATCATCAAAGCCATACGGACGAACCGCCCAACACTTCTCCGCAAGGGGCACAATGTCTACACACACTCCGTCCGGCAGTGCCAACGTCCAGTCATTTCTCGGTACGCCTGTAATAATTTGCCGGGAACCAATCTTCCACAATGCACCAACAAAGCTGTTTTCAATCCTACGGTTATCATTATTAGAGGAAAGAATTACCTCTATTTCTGCATTCTGCACAAAGATTGCAGGATTTGGTTTTACTTTCCGGTGCATAATCTGACGTTGATCGTACACTTTATTCTGTAAAGTGACAGTTGAGGAAAGCAGTTCACGGCTCGTTCCATAGTGGTAGAATTCACCACCCGGTAAAGGCAAAATAGCCACAGACAGCTTATTCAACTCATCATCAATAATGCGCGGGTGGTTGCCCAGAGACAAGCCGAAGTCTGAATATAAATCATAGTACTTCAAATCAGAATACGAAGCATCTTTCTGCGAACGTTTCATCAATAATTCCACCGCCCGATCGCTCAGCAACCAGATACCTATATCCATCAGAAAGAGATGAGTCTTGGAAAGATTTTCCAACTCTTGCAATGAAGGCTTCTGCAACATAAAATCCAATGCTTCCGGCTGTTTGCGGTCAGAAACAAACACCCCATGATGTGTTGCTAATACCGGATCTACCCAGAGTCCATAACATACGACATCTGCATCCGGTATATCCTGCAAAGGTTTCTCGGCACGAATATAGACATCACCACTGGCAATCAGTGTACGTAGCTTTTCCGGTGCCCGTTCCATGATTTTCTCATAAAGTGGAACTTGCAAGGATAATAAGTTTTGCCCCAGCTTCTGCCCGCGTGCCCAGCGAAATACCGGTATCGGGGTTAATATCTTTCCGGAGGGAGCATATCCCGGCAGACGGCGGCTTTGTCCACCGGCATGCAACAGGATACGTTTCTCTGTTGAGTGTTCTGTTTGTTGGTTTCTATACCATTCGCGCAAGAGCCAGGTTGTTCCCCCACCCGATCCCAGTTTCATCCCTACAGGATCAGAAGTACAAAACCATTCCGTACGGTCTACATTTTCCAGTTCATAGAATGCCGACACAAGATTAGGCGGCAAGGATAATAATTTTTGCATATCCGATTGCTATAATGCTTAATATATTAGCTGCAAATTAAAGCAATCTTAAGCAAAATCCACGAAAAATTTTAATGATTTTGAAGATGAAGATAGAAATATCCCCGCACGAAGAAAATAGAAGCGAAACTTAAGTGTAAAGCCTATACAAAGATTCTCCTATATCTGTTCAATTAAAGAAGGATGGATAAAAGCTGTGGCCACAGCCATAAGGCCCTGAATAACAACAACTACACGACGATCATCTTTTATACGAACAAATTCACCTTCCACACCTTCAAAAACGCCACCAGTAATACGAACACGCTGTCCCCTCTTCAGATTAATGGTAGTGGGATCTAAGTAGACAACCTGCTGATCGCAATTACCCGCAACAGCTATGAAACTCCGCATTTGTACATCCGGAATCGTAATAGGTTGTTGAGTTTCGCAATCCATGATGTACCGAATTGGAAGAATAGCTCCTTTAGCCTCTTTTATCTCTTCAAGTTGCTTTCGGGTGGAGCGAACAAAGACCAGATTATGAATAGCAGGAACAAGCTTGCGGATTTTACGTTCATTCCTCACAATATACTCATAACGCATTGGAATAAAATTCTCTATTTGCTTGCTGTCCAGATAATTTTTCAAGGCCAACTCGCGGCTATAAGTAATGCGCAGGGGATACCAATTCAGATCGGCGGAGCTTGTATTCACAATAGGATTTTTTATATAGCATTTAGACTTTTACTATGTATGAACTAATTAATTAGCCACAATAATGCAGACTTAATCGTTCATCCAACGGACGCAAAGTTAAAGCGTAACAATGAGAATACAAAATATTGCGATAAAGAAAAAGCAGTTCCAAGTAGAAGCTTTTCCATGAAATACAAAAAGCTGAACTTCCCGTTGACAAGAAGTTAAGAGTTTGTCAACAGGAAGTTAACCCTTTTTCTATTTTTCCAGCATATCTACTACTTGCTGTAATAATGCAGGCATTTTATGGTTGGAATTCTTAATCGTATGAATCTGCTCTTTTCCTTCCGCAGTCAGTGAGAAATACATTTGGCGTTTATCGACTTTACCGATAATGCGGGCAATCAACTTCTTCTCCTCCGCAGAGCGTATTAGCTTGGAAGTATTAGAATGAGTAAGTCCTAATGCCTCTGCTATTTCTCCGGAGGTGAGCCGGGGATTATCCAGAAGTGCACAGAGCAACATCCCCTCATTCAACGAGAGGTTGTATTGCTGGATAAACTGGGTTTCAAACTCGGCTATCGCCCGATAAACATCACGAATTTTACATAAATCCTCCATATATTCTCTTTTTTATTTGTTAAATAACAAATTACTAGATGAAAAGGTTGACATTGGCTTTATCTGCCCGCTCCATGTAAGTAGCAACACCACCGATAGTTACCTCATCCAACAGTTCTTCACGACTGATTCCCATCATATCCATTGACATCTGGCAAGCTATAAATTCTACGCCCTGTGCGAGAGCCTGAGAACGGAGTGATTCCAAAGAATCCACACCTTTTTGTTTCATAAGGAAGCGCATCATCCGGCTACCCATGCCAAACATATTCATTTTGGATAACTTCAATTTCAAAGAACTGGAAGGAAGCATCATGCCAAACATCTTACCAAAAATATCTTTCTTAACTTTCGGTTTCTGCACTTTCTTCAGAACATTCAATCCCCAGAAAGTGAAAAAGACCGTAACCTTCTGTCCTGTTGCCGCAGCACCATTTGCCAGTACAAAGGTAGCCAAAGCTTTGTCTAAATCATCACTGAAAAGGATCAAAGTTTTTCCCCTACCCGCTATTGCTCCGGCAGACGATGGACAAACAGCAGCCGGGTCACCTTTCTCTATAGTTACCGTATAACGGCCTTTTTCTTCATGACTTCCTATCAGACGGTTTCCCGTCGTATCACACCATGCTGAAGCATCACGTGCAAATCCGGCATCAGTTGCCACAATCTCCACTTGTTCTCCCGGAGCAAGAGTATCCATTGCCTTCTTAACTTGCATGATAGGCCCCGGACATTGCAGACCACAGGCATTAATTTTCAATGGCTCTTTAGAAGAACTCACCATAGATTCTATTGGACCAACTTGAGGTGTAGCCACTTTATCGGGTACAGGTACAGGCGCTACTGCAGCAGAATAGAGCTTATATCCTCCTGAGAGGTTACGCACATTCCGATACCCATTTCCCATCAGGATGCGTTGTGCCAGATATCCACGCAACCCTACCGCACAAAACAAGACAACCGGCTTGCTTGTAGGAACTTCCGACATACGATCTCTTAAATCATCCAAGGGAATATTAATTGCTCCCGGAATAGAACCGAAAGAAAATTCCTCGGGAGTACGGGTATCTATCAACATGACTTCATTCTTCTGCTGTACCAGTTCGCGCCAGGTAATAATGGGCATTGCACCGCTTATTATATTAGAAGCCACATATCCTGCAATGGCAATAGGATCTTTAGCCGAAGAGAACGGAGGTGCATAAGTGTGCTCTGTTTCCATCAGATCGTAAACCGTCCCGCCTCGCTTAATAAGTCCGGCAATCTGATCGATACGTTTATCCACTCCTTCATAACCAATGCACTGTGCACCATATAATTTTCCCGTAACAGGATGGAAAGTTAATTTTAAAGTCAGTGGCAATGCATCCGGATAATAGCCCGCATGAGAAGCAGAATGGGTTACAGAACTCTGATATTCCATCTCCCATTGCTTCAAGCGCTTAGCAGCAAGTCCTGTGGAGGCAACAGTCATATCAAAGACCTTGGCAATAGAAGTACCAATAGCACCTTCATAAGAAACTTTATTGCCAAATACCATATTATCAGCCACAATACGTCCCTGACGATTGGCTGGATTAGCCAGATAATTAAGCCATGGTTTTCCGGTCAGCGGATGCGGATATTCAATTGCATCCCCTACGGCATAGATATCTTTCTCAGAAGTTTCCAGATACTCATTCACCCAGATACCTCCGGCTTCTCCTATTTTTAATCCGGTATCTTTGGCCAAAGTAGTTGCCGGACGTACACCGATAGAAAGCAATACCATATCTGCCGGAATTGTCTTCCCACTTTTCAAGAAAACTGTAATACCTTGCTCTGTGCGCTGAAAATGGGTTACTCCTTCTTCCAAATAAAGTGAAACACCCTTCTGAACCAAATGTTGATGAACAGGAGCAGCCATAGAGAAGTCGATAGGTGCCATTACCTGATTGCCCATTTCCACTACAGATACAGAGACTCCTGCATGATGCAGATTTTCCGCCATTTCCAAGCCGATAAACCCTGCACCAACTACAACTGCACGTTTTACAGCATGTTCTGTGAGATAAGATTTAATACGGTCGGTATCTTCAACATTACGAAGGGTAAAGATTCCCTCTGAATCAATGCCTTCTAACGGTGGCCTGACCGGAGTAGCTCCCGGTGACAACAGAAGCTTATCATAAGTTTCTTCATATTCGCCTCCGTCAACCGTACGAACCGTAATGGTTTTATTCTGCGGATGAATGGCAATCACTTCATTCTCTACACGAACATCCACTCTGAAGCGCTGACCGAAAGAAGCCGGCGTCTGCACCAGTAACTTCTCACGTTCGTCAATCACGCCACCAATATAATAAGGTAGACCGCAATTTGCATACGATATATACTTTCCCTTCTCTAATAAAAGGATATCAGACTTTTCATCTACCCTTCTCAATCGTGCCGCCGCTGTAGCTCCCCCGGCAACACCTCCAATAATTATATACTTCATACTTCTTTATTTTAGTTTTGATGGTGCAAAGAAAACAATATTTTCTCGAATAAAATAGTTTCCATTGGAAAATAATGTTAAAACACAGCACAACAGTACAATAACCAAGAGAATTACTATCATAAAGCATGGAACATATAGAGAAGAAGAAAGTTCATAAATGCAAGATATAAGTTAACAGGAAAGTACACACACATTTGTTTCAAGGCATATTTATGCCTCAAAAGATCATATAACAACCCTAAAAATCGAGAATTACCAACCGAGTTTTTCGAAACCGGCAGATGTATACCACTCAGTAGAACGGTATGCCTTATCAGTGGCAGTATTAGAAGTTGAAGGAATATAACAGGATACACCGTTAGTTCCTTCCATAGAGAACATACCAACATAAGAAGAATAATTCATAGAAGTAGTAACCCAATATGCTACAGCTGAATTAAAAATCTGTTTCCATGCTTCATAAGCATTATCGTCAGTAATCATTCGCATCATGCCCACCAGATCATAATACCCTACATGACCATCCTGATATCCATCAGAGCCACGACGTTTATCATAATCAAATACTGATTTACGAAGTGATGCATTATCAACCGTTCCGGGTAAAATTTGCTTTGTCAAGACAGCCAGATCAACTAATGGCTCGGTTCTCAAAGCACATACAGAAGCACCACCGGTCCAATTAGTATTCGAAATTCCATTACCCTCATCATATTTAGCTGCATAAGGTTCATAATAAGCCTTGGCTATATCTACTGCCGCATCTTCTGAAAAAAACATAGCAGGTATTAATTCATCATACGAAGCGCCGGGACCCGGTATCTCTGTTGGAGAGCCAATACAATAATCCGTGTAGTCACGCAATTCATAAGCGACCTCTACCGATTGCATAAAACAAGCATCAAACAGGATAAAATCAAAATGAGGAGCAGTCTCCAAGATCTCGACAAATTCAGAAATATTCATTCTCTTATCACCGTTACCTGTATCTTGCCCCACCCAGCGAGTGTTAGCGCCTAACGGATAAGGAAGCCAGCCGTCACCATGCGACCAGTAAACCAGTCCATAACTATCAGCCTGATATTGAGTATTTGAGAAAACAGCTGCAAAGACTTCCTGCGTTTCAGATACACCTACCGAATTACGACTAGAGTAAGTCTTTACTACCTTTTCTACAACTGTCCCATTTTCATTTTTCAGTTCAAGCAGTTGAGGAGATCCACCCTTATCTATATAAACCAGGAAATTCACATCAACATCTTCCACTTTTGCCATACCTACCTTCATTTCCTCAAAGTCCAGTGAAGCAAATCCAGAAAGGGTGTTATCTGCAGCAACATATACTAACACCGTGCGACTACTCTTAAGTGGATCGCCCGGTTCAACCGTTACCGTACAAGTAGCAGTTTTCCCGCCATCCTCAGTAATGACAGTAATCGTAGCAGTTCCCGGTTTTAGAGCTCTAATCTTACCATTGGCATCAACCGTAGCAATATTCGGATCACTTGATTTCCATGTTACATTCTGATTGGTAGCATCATCCGGAGTAATGGTAGCAGACAAAGTCACATTTCTCCCCTCTTTTAACGAAAGGGCACTCTCATTCAATGCAACGCTTGTTACAGCAACAATATCCGGCTCCTGTGGATGATCTTCACAGGCCACAAACAATACAGAAAAACAAATCCACAGAAGAAAATCAAGTTTAGTTCTCATGGTTACAAGTAATAATGGATAGCTCCTTGTTTCAGCAAGGAAGTGAAGCCGACTATTCTTCCGGCTTCTTGAAGCGAAATGCATCAGGGTCGATAGGCATCAACACTATCGATTTATTCTTTTTATATTTACCTTTTACTTTTGCAGACTCTTTCTCCAACTTCTTTTTATTCTCAGAGAAATAAATCATGCAAGTATAATCAGGACATTTCAAATCAAATTCCAAGTAATTCTTTAACTGATACGTATAAAGATCACGTTTAGGCAGGAAACCACCTTTGTCCAGCTTAATACTATCCAACACCTGGATATCGGTAAAATACACTACCGTGTCATTGAAAGAGGCAGCAACACCGAATGCATACACAGCTTTTTCCTTGCCTTCTTTTCCTTTTTTGAATGAGAATGCCGAGCATACCATAAAAACCAACGCTACGGCAAAAAGTATACGAACGTATTTCATAATCTGTTTTTTGTTATATGTTGGCGGCAAAGATAATGCAAACCGAATGCAAAATAAAATGAACTTTGAGAGCAACAGCGGATATTTTATGCCTCGTGGCAGCCGCATCCGTGCCCACGAATTCCACTAT
>ENA-ORCP01003681-ORCP01003681.1-human-gut-metagenome-genome-assembly--contig:-NODE-3681-length-11267-cov-8.048525_pt1 | contig 11267 bp, 10 predicted proteins | sample MGYA00242990_ERZ507991 | MGnify/ENA primary metagenome ERZ507991 (study PRJEB26167, sample SAMN06115496) | human gut metagenome | host: Homo sapiens | place: China:Henan | collected 2015-05-07... | reverse complement strand
CCAATGCGCTCGCACAGGCCCTTGCACAGCACCTTCTCGCCGTCCATATCGATCAGCTGATACTTCAGGGAAGAAGAACCGCAGTTAATAACCAGAACTTTCATCTGTGTTGCCTCCTGTATGTTTTTGCTCCGTCCGTGTTTTTGAAATCTGCGGACAGAATTTTACAGATTCCTGTGTTTATTATATAATAGGGTGGGCGGCTTTTCAAGGCACAACCCGGGCAAAGCGGTAAAACTTGTGTACAAGGTTTTTGTACATCCTGCCCACAAATGCGGGAAAGTACGCCGGATTTCTGTATATATGACATAATTTTAACAATCTTTTTGTTCCAAAGGAGCCTTCCATGAAGTTTGCAGGCATCATTGCAGAATACGACCCCTTCCACAACGGCCATGCATGGCAGCTGGCGCAGGCGCGTGCCATGGGCGCAGAGCATATTGCAGTGGCCATGAGCTGCGGGCTGACCCAGCGCGGGGCACTGCCCCTTCTGCCGGAAAGCGTGCGGGTGCAGGCGGCGCTGCAGTGCGGGGCAGACTTTGTATTTGCGCTTCCGGCCCCCTGTGCCTGCGCGGGGGCCGAAGCCTTTGCCCGGGCCGGGGTGCGCATCCTTGCGGCCGCCGGGTGTGATGCGCTGGTGTTCGGGGCCGAAACGCCGGACGCTGCCCTACTGATGGACGCCGCCCGGGTGCTGAACAGCGAAGTCTATCGCGCTGAGCTGAAACGCCGGCTTGCCGCCGGGGCGCGCAGCTTTGCGGCGGCCCGTCAGGCGGCGGTGGAAGCCCTCTGCCCGGACAAAGGGCTGGCTGCTCTGCTGGATAGGCCCAATAACAACCTTGCGGTGGAATACTGCAAGGCCATTCTGGAACAGAATGCCCCGCTCGCCCCAGTGCCGCTGCCCCGGACGGGTGCGGACCATGGACAGGCCCTGACCGAGAGCGGACATGCACAGTTTGCCAGTGCCAGCGCCCTGCGGGCGCTTTGGACCGGGCAGGGAGCAGATGCGCTGGCTCCTTATGTGCCCGGAAAAGCACTGGAACTGTACAGGGCGGCAGAGCAGGATGGAGCGTATACCGATTTTGACGCGGCAGGCCGGTGTGAGCTTGCGCTGCTGCGGGCGGCCTGTGCAGGAGCGGAACCGTTTGCAACCGTGCGGGGCGTCTCCGAAGGGCTGGAACACCGGCTGGAAAGCGCGGTACGCAGCAGCATCAGCCTGCCCCGGCTGCTGGATGAACTGACCACCGTGCGCTATCCCCGCGCCCGGATGCGCCGTCTTGCCATGGATGCGGCGCTGGGCTATGCGGCAGACACAGTGCCGCCTCTGCCGCCCTATCTGCACCTGCTGGGTGCCCGGAAAGACGCCCTGCCGCTGCTGAAAGACACGGCTCTGCCGCTGTCCCACTCGCTGGCAAGGCTCAGCCGGGAAAACGAACCATGCGCCCGGATGTCGGCGGCGCAGGCAAAGGCGTCGGACTTTGGTGCGCTGTGCCGCAAGACACCGGCTCCCATGGGCGGCGCATATCGTCAAAAAAATATCTTTTTGACGAATTGACAAAAAATAATCAAAAAATTTTTATGTGCAACCTCTTGTGTCCGGCCCGGGCATGGTGTATCATTAAAGCAATGCAATGTTGGATACAACAAACAAAGAGAGAATGACCCGCACCCGCGGTCAGGAGGAATTTCATGGCACTTCATGTTCTGGACGAAGCCAACCGCTGCCTTGGCTGCAAAAAGCCCCTGTGCCAGCAGGGCTGCCCCATCCACACCAATATCCCGGAGGTCATCCGTCTGCTGAAGGCAAACCAGATGGACGATGCAGGCCGGATGCTGTTTGAAAACAACCCGCTCACCACCGTCTGTGCGCTGGTGTGCAACCACGAGAACCAGTGCGAAGGCCACTGCGTGCGCAACCGGATGCCCAGCCACGACCCGGTGCACTTTTCCATCATCGAGGACTACATCTCCACCACTTACGCCAACAAGATGACGGCCGGTCCCTCCCCCAAGAACGGCATGAAGGCGGCTGTGGTGGGTTCCGGCCCGGCGGGCCTGACCATTGCGGTGCTGCTGGCACGCTGGGGCTACGATGTGACCATCTTTGACGCCCGGGACAAGATCGGCGGCGTGATGCGCTACGGCATCCCCAACTACCGCCTGCCGGACAGTGTGCTGGACGATTTCCAGTACCGCCATCTGGAACTCAAGGGCATCAAGGTACGGCCCAACACCACCATCGGCAAGACCATCACCATCGACGACCTGTTCCGCGACGGCTACAAGAGCGTGTTCATCGGTGCCGGTCTGTGGAAGGCCAACGCCATGCACATCAAGGGTGAGACGCTGGGCAACGTGGCCTTCGGCATCGATTATCTGGCCAACTCCAAGGCGTTCCGTCTGGGCGATGACATCGCCGTTATCGGTGTGGGCAACTCCGCCATGGACTGCGCCCGCACTGCCATCCGCAACGGTGCCCGCCACGTCACCTGCTACGCCCGCCGCGACGAGAGCTGCATCAGCGCTTCCGAGTACGAAGTGAGTTATGCAAAACTGGAGGGCGTGGGCTTCCGCTTCTGCAAGGCTCCGGTGGAGATCCGGGAAAACGGTCTCATCTGCCGCGACACCGTCAAGGGCGAGGACGGCAAGTTCACCCAGGTGGAGGGCAGCGAGACCTTCTACCGTCACACCGGCGTCATCGTGTCGGTGAGCCAGGGCTCCGAGAGCAACCTTGTCAAGACCACCACCGGCATCGAGACCAACCAGAAGGGTCTGCTGACCGTCAGTGAGGACGGCAGCACCACCCGCGAGGGCGTGTTCGCCGGCGGCGATGCCGTCATGGGTGCCCGCACTGTGGTGGAAGCCGTGGCCGTGGCCAAAAAGGTGGCCGAATCCATGGACGCCTACATGAAGAGCCTGACGGTAGAAGAAACCACAGACCCCTATGCCAACATCCCGGTGTTCCAGACACCGACCTCGGATGTTCTGGCGAAGCAGGAACTGTAAACAAATCGTAAATTAGCTGTTTTTTAGCCGCTCCGCCGTTGACGGGGCGGCTTTTTCTTTGTATACTGTCCATATAGTTTTTACAAAAATGTACAAAATGGACACAGAGAAAGGCGGTGGACACCATCCTGAAAGCATCTCTGCCCAAACTGAGGGAAAAACTGCTGGAAGCACTGCAGGCGGTGCTTCCCATCACGGCTATTGTGCTGGTGCTCTGCTTTACCATTGCGCCGGTGTCGCCCAGCATCCTGCTGTGCTTTCTGCTGGGCGCTGCCATGATCGTAGCGGGCATCATGTTCTTTACGCTGGGCGCGGAAATGAGCATGACCCCTATGGGCGAACGGGTGGGTGCCGTTCTGACCAGAAGCCGCAGGCTGCCGGTGATTCTCGGCGTCGGGTTCCTGCTGGGATTCCTCATCACCATCTCGGAGCCGGACCTGCAGGTGCTGGCCAATCAGGTGCCCTCCATCCCGAACCGGGTGCTCATCCTCTCGGTGGCGGCGGGAGTGGGCCTGTTTCTCGTGTTCGCTTTCCTGCGAATGCTGCTGGGCATCCCGCTGCCGAAGCTGCTGGTGCTGTTCTACGGCCTCCTCTTTGCGCTGGCGGCGGTGGTCCCCAAAGAATTTCTCGCCGTAGCATTCGACTCCGGCGGCGTGACTACCGGCCCCATGACAGTGCCCTTTATCATGGCGCTGGGCGTGGGCGTCTCGGCCATCCGCGGCGACCGTCACGCGGCGGACGATAGCTTCGGTCTGGTGGCCATGTGCTCCATCGGCCCCATTCTGGCGGTGCTGATCCTCGGCATCGCGTTCCGCGCGTCGGACAGCACCTATCTCCCGCCGGTGATGCCGCAGGTAGAAGATTCGGTGGAGCTGTGGCAGCTGTTCTGCGAAGCGCTGCCCACCTACTTAAAGGAGATCGCAGTTTCGCTGCTGCCCATCATGGTGCTGTTCGGGGTGTTCCAGCTGGCGGCTCTCCGCATGGACCGCCGTTCGCTGGGGCGCATCGGGGTGGGTCTGGGCTACACCTACATCGGGCTGGTGCTGTTCCTCACCGGAGCAAACGTGGGCTTTATGCCGGCGGGTAATTATCTGGGGCAGGTGCTGGCCGGGCAGAGTTTCCGCTGGGTGCTCATCCCCATCGGGATGCTCATCGGTTATTTTATCGTCCGGGCCGAACCAGCAGTCTATGTGCTGAACAAGCAGGTAGAAGAAGTGACCGACGGTGCCGTTTCGGCGCAGACCATGGGCATAGCGCTTTCGGCGGGCGTGTCCATTTCGGTGGGGCTGGCTATGGTGCGGGTGCTCACCGGCATCTCCGTTCTGTGGTTCCTCGTGCCGGGTTATGCGTTTGCCATCGGCATCTCCTTTGTGGTGCCGAAGCTGTACACCGCCATTGCCTTTGACGCGGGCGGCGTCGCTTCCGGCCCTATGACGGCGGCATTTCTTCTGCCGCTGGCGCAGGGGGCCTGCACGGCGGTGGGCGGCAACATCGTTACCGATGCATTCGGCGTGGTGGCCATGGTGGCCATGACGCCCCTCATCACGGTGCAGCTGATGGGTCTTGTGGCGCAGCTGCGCACCCGCCGTGCAGGCAGCCCGCAGCCGCAGACGGCTGCTGCAGTGTTTGCCTGCTGGCAGAACGATGAGATCATTGAGCTGTAAGGAGGGGACGGCATGAGCGCTTTGTTCTGGATGTTCACCATTACCGACCGTCGGTCCGCCGACGGCTTTGCCCGGCTGTATGAGCGCCACGGCGTTACCGTTACACTGCGCACGGTCGGCTCCGGCACCGCTGTGCAGGAGATGCTCTCCACGCTGGGGCTGGAACGGACCGAGAAGGCGGTCCTGATGGCGGCGGTCACGGCGCAGACATGGCAGGCGGTCCGGCGGGACCTGCGCCGGGAGATGCGCATCGATGTGCCGGGCACCGGCATCGCATTCACCGTGCCGCTGAGCAGCATCGGCGGCAAACAGGCTTTGATGTTCCTCACCGAACACCAGCCCCTGATATGGAAGGAGGAGAGCACCTTGAAGGACACTCGTTACGAACTGCTGCTGACCATTGCCAATCAGGGCTATACCGGCTCCATCATGGACGCCGCCCGGGCAGCCGGGGCGGGCGGTGGCACAGTCATCCATGCAAAAGGCACCGGCATGGAGGGGGCTGCCCGCTTCCTTGGCATGGAGCTGGTCAACGAGAAGGAACTGGTGCTCATTGTGGTCCGTACACCGGAAAAGAACCGTATCATGAAGGCTATCATGGACGGGGCCGGGCCGAAGGCGGGAGCCATCGTCTTTTCGCTCCCGGTGACGGATACCGCCGGTCTGCGCTTGCTGGAAGAGGAAGAACCGGCAGCGGAAACTTCAGCTCAGTAAACAACTGAACGTAATTTTGGATAAAAATATTCCGCGTTTTGAGGGCGAAAGCCTTGATAAACGCGGAATTTTTCGTTATCATAGAAGAAAGAAATTCAAGAATGGGAGACAAAAGATGATAAAGCTTTCATACAAGCAGCAGATCGCGTTCAACTCGCTGTCCATCATCGCGGGCAACGCGCTGTATGCGCTGACGGTCGTGCTGTTCCTTGTGCCGTCCGGCCTCATCACTGGCGGTGCCACCGGCATTGCGCTGGGCGTCAACCGTGCGCTGGGGCTGCCGGTGTCCGGGGTACTGTTCGTGATCAACATCAGTATGCTGGTGCTGGGCTGGATCGTGTTGGGCCGCCGTTTTGCCATCACCACCATTGCCAGCACCATCCTCAGCCCCATGTTTCTGGCGCTGTGGGAGCACGTGGTGGGCGATTTTGTCCTGACCGATGATCTGGTTCTGAACACCATCTTTGCGGGTCTGGGCGTGGGCATCTCGCTGGGCATCACCATCCGGGCGGGCGCTTCCACCGGCGGCATGGATATCCCTCCGCTGGTGCTCAACAAGTGGTTCCACCTGCCGGTGTCGGCGACCATGATGGTGTTCGACCTGATCATTCTGGCGGTGCAGGCGGCTTTCAGCCCGCTGCAGCAGTGCCTGTACGGCATTGTGCTGGTCATCGTGTACACCACCGTGCTGGACAAGGTACTCATCTTCGGCACCACCCGCACTGAGGTGAAGATCATCAGCGAGTATGCCGACGAGATCCGGCAGACCATCTTCTCAGAACTGGACCGCGGTGTGACCATTCTGCACGGCGAGGGCGGCTACAGCCGGGACAGCGAACAGGTGCTGCTGAGCATCATTTCCAACCGACAGCTGCCCAAGCTGGAAAAGCTGGCCCATGCCATCGACCCGGCCTGCTTCATGATCGTGAGCCATGTCACCGAGGTGAGCGGCCGCGGTTTCTCGCTGGAAAAGGATTACAAGGCGGAACACTGATTTTGCCTGCAGATACTTGCAAAACAGGCATGGTTTGGGGTATAGTATAGAAAGACGGTAGGTTTTACCGCAAAAGACCCCATACAGAAAGGAAAAACATCATGTTTGATATTTTCAATATGCTCAAGAAGGACGAAGACAAGGCTCCCAAGCAGGTGACCCGTGAGACCATCATCGGCGACATCCTGGACATGGACCAGACCACCGCTCCCTACTTCATGGAGATCGGCATGCACTGCCTGGGCTGCCCCGCTTCCCGCGGCGAGAGCATCGAAGAGGCATGCGAAGTTCATGGTGTGGACTGCGACGAGCTGATCGAGAAGCTGAACGAACATCTGGCAGCAAAGAAGGCATAAGTGCTGCCCGTACTGGATGCGCGTCTCGCTGCTGCCGCCGAGCTGGTGCGCCCCGGACAGCCGGTGGCTGATATCGGCTGCGACCATGGCAAGCTGACGGCGGTTCTGGCGGCTTCGGGGAAATACCCGAAGGTCATCGGGGCCGATCTGCGCCCCGGCCCGCTGGCCAAGGCAAAGCAGACGCTGGAACATGCAGATTGTCAGGACCGCGCTGAGCTTCGGCTCGGCGACGGTCTTTCTGTGTTGTCCGAAAACGAAGTGGGCAGCATTGTACTGGCGGGGGTCTCGGCGCAGACGACGTGGGAGATCTTAGAGAAAGCCCCATGGGTGTTCTGCAAGGGCGGGCCGCGCATCATCATGATCCCGGCCACCCGCCACGATGCACTGCGCCGCTGGCTGTGGGAGCACGGTTTCTCGTTCGTTGCCGACCGGCCGGTGCAGGCGGCTGGCCGCTGGTATGCCGTAATGGCGGCAGAATATACTGGCGAGACCCGGGAACCGGCCTTTGCGGAATGCCTGTTCGGCGGCACAGGTGTCTGGCCCGAGGGAAAAGGCTACGCCGACTGGCAGAAAGCAAAGCTGCCCCGGATGCGTCTTGGCGTGCCGGAGGGCACCCCGCTGGCGCAGGAAATCGATGCGATTTTGAAAGAGGGGACAGAGGCATGACAACGGTACAGCAGCTTTATGAAGCAATGAAACAGATCGCGCCGCTGGAACTGGCCGAACACTGGGATAACCCCGGCCTTCTGGTGGACTGCGGCGGCGGAGTGCGCCGGGTGCTGGTGGCGCTGGACATCACCCCGGAAGTGGTGGCGGAAGCGGCGGAAAAACACTGCGAAGCCATCGTCTCCCATCACCCGGTCATCTTTGACCCGCTCAGGAAACTGTGCCCGCAGGATGTGCCGTTCCGGCTGGTGCAGGCTGGTATCTCGGCCGTCTGTATGCATACCAATCTGGATGCTGCCGAGGGCGGCGTCAATGAAGTGCTGGCTGGCATCTTCAGAATGCAGGATATGGAAGTGTTTGCCGAGGGCTGCGGCCGGGTGGGCAGCGTGGAAGAGATCACCGTGCCGGAACTGGCCCGTAAGGCACAGCAGGAGCTTGCCGCACGGTGCAATGCGCCGGAGAACGGCCCGGCGGTGCAGGTCAAGTTTGCGGATGCCGGGAAGCCGGTGCACCGGCTGGCGATCATCAGCGGTGCAGGCGGAAGCCTGTTTGCGGATGCCATCGCGCAGGGGGCGGATTGCCTTCTGACCGGCGAAGCCAACCACCACCACGCCATTGATGCAAAACGTCTGGGGCTTTCGCTGATCGCGGCAGGGCACTACGCCACGGAGTTCCCGGTGACGGCCGCTGTAGCCGATAAACTGCGCACCGCTCTGCCGGAGCTGGAAGTGCTGGTGAGCACAGCCAATAAAGATCCCTATACTTATTTATAATAGAACGAGGTAACACACATGGCATTGGATGCCGCGACACTGGAACTGACGGCCCGGGAACTGAAAGCTACCCTGACCGATGCCAAGATCGCAAAATTGTTTGAACCGACCCGTGATGAGCTGGTGCTCACCCTGCGCACCCGCACGGACACCTATGCGCTGCTGCTGTCGGCCCGCAGCGGTTCGGCCCGGGTGTGCCTGACCGAAGAAAGCTTCGAAAACCCGGAGACGCCGCCCTCCTTCTGCATGCTGATGCGCAAGCATCTGACCGGCGGAAAACTGCTGGATGTACACATGGAGCCGGGCGACCGTATCGTCTATTTTGACTTCCAGTGCACCAACGAGATGGGCGACCTTGTGCGCAATACGCTGTGCGCCGAGCTGATGGGGCGTTACTCCAATCTGGTGCTGGTGCAGAACGGCAAGATCATCGACGCGCTCAAGCGGGTGGATTTTGAGGACAGCGATGTCCGGCAACTGCTGCCGGGCCTGCCCTACACCACCCCGCCCAAACCGGCAAGGCCGGATTTTCTGCTGGTGAGTTCCGCGTCCATCGTGGCGGCGGCCTGCCAGCGGGATCTTCCCGTGGCGGATGCCCTGAACAAGACCGTGGCCGGTGTCGGCCCGGTGGTCTGCCGGGAAGCTGCATGGCGTGCCTTTGACGGCGAACATCTGATCGCAAACGAACTGACCGAGGAGCAGAAGCGCCGCCTGATGGCTTCCATCGATGAGCTGAAGGAAGAGCACGACAAGGGCGGCTGCCCCTGCAGCGTCACTGACCCGGACGGCAAGCCCATCGAGTACACCTTCTTCCGCCCGCAGCAGTACGGTGAGAAATATCTTATCAAGGAGTGGCCTTCCTTCAACGCGATGCTGGAAGGCTATTACGCCGAGAAAGACCGCGCCGAGCGCCTGCGCACCAAGAGCAAGGAACTGCACAAGGCGGTGCACAACATGTACGAACGCGCCGTCCGCAAGCAGGCGGCCCGGCAGGAAGAGCTTGCCGCCAGCGGCAAAAGCGAAAAGCTGCGTCTGTACGGCGAGCTGCTCTCGGCAAACCTCTATCTGGCCGAAAAGGGCATGAAAAGCATCACCGTGCCCAACTGGTACGATGAAGGCAAAGAGGTGACCATCCCTCTGGATCTGCGGTTCACCCCCAGCCAGAACGCCCAGAACTTCTTCAAGAACTACAAGAAGAAACAAACCGCTGCCCGGATGCTGGTAGATCTGCTGGCAGAGGGTGAAAAGGAGATCGCCTATCTGGAAACCGTTCTGTATGAAGTGGAAACGGCTTCCGGCGAAGCCGCGCTCAACGAGATCCGAGCCGAACTGAAGAGTCAGGGCTATCTGAAATACTACAAGCAGCGCGACAAACGCCAGAAGCCCGCCGACTTCCTGCGGTTCATTTCCAGTGATGGGTTTGAAATTCTGGTAGGCCGCAACAACGCCCAGAACGACAAGCTCACCCTCCACACCGCCCGGGGCAAGGATCTGTGGTTCCATGTTCAGAAGGCCCCCGGCAGCCACGTCGTGGTCATGAGCCGGGGCGAGGATATCCCGGACAGCACGAAGCAGGAAGCCGCCGAGCTGGCGGTCATCCATTCCAGCGCCTACAAGGCGGGTACCGGCGCCAAGGTGGCGGTGGACACCACCGAGGTGAAGAACATCTGGAAAGCCAACGGCGCAAAGCCCGGCATGGTGCTCTACGAGGTGTACACTACCGTCTATGTCACCCCGCGTGACGGTCTGGCCGAACAGCTGAAGAAAAAGTAAAAACGATGCAAAGCCCCGGAGAGCGTGATGCCCTCCGGGGATTTTTGTCTATCTGCTGAAAATCGGGTCGAAAAAAAGGGCGGAATGCCAATTGACATGCGGGGGGGGGTATGGAGTAAAATAAGGGTAGGCTCAAAGCATAGTTTGGGGTTGCTGAAAGGCTGTAAAATTATTTTACTGGAGGAATGTATCATGAAAAAGATGAAACGTCTGGTTGCTGTTCTGCTGGCCGGTGTGATGGTTCTGGCAATGCTCACCGCATGCGGCGGTGCAGGCACCTCGGAGATCGGCAAAAAGCTTGAGGATGAGTATCTCAAGGCCATGAATTCGATCCGTACCGAAAAAGACCTGACGAACAACACCGGCATGCGCAACAAGGCTCTTGCACTGCTGAATTACATCGATGAAGACGGTATGATCGATAAGGAGAAAGCAGAACCGGAGCCTGATGTCGAGATAAGCAAAGACGGTAAGACGATGACTGTGACTACACTGCAGGTGGCAGTTGAAGGGGAGCCTGTGAATGGAAAATATGTTGCAAAAGAAATTACCCCGGAAGTGATCGGAAATGTGGCAAACATTCCGACTGATCCTGATCCGGACTTTATTGCAACGATGAATGCAGTCAAAAAGATCGGTATCGCTACGAAGGTGATCAACGGCAAGACCTATGCCGCAATCGCAATTGAGCTGGTCATACCCGTACCCGCTCAGAATTGATCGAAATCAACTTTATGCCCCGGAGAGCATGACGCCCTCCGGGGCTTTGCTTTTATATAATAGGTATAAACCGGCGCTGCCCGGCCCATACTACCTCTGCCAGAGCAGGGCGGGGGGAGTTTTCCACCCGCAAAATGGAAACGGATTGTGCATCTTGCACAGAAAATGTGACTTTTGACAAAACAGAGAAAATAAAAAAGAAAATTCGTTCTTTTTTCTGAAAAACACTTGCCAAATGCACGAAGATGTGATAGAATATCTCTCGGCTGCAAAAGGCTTGTGCGATACAAGTCGTGCAGGCCAGCGATATGCGTAGATGCGGGAGGTTGTCATCCGGCGATAGCTGCGATGGGTTATTTCCGCGGAGTATGTCCGATCTTAGAACCGGGCGAAAGAATTACTGACAGCGATGGAATACGTTCCCTCGGCAGAGAAGTTACTCCTCTGCGAAACGGGCGGAACCAATGTTCGGATTTGATTTGCTAATATGTTTCCGGGAGAACTGCCATGCGGTTCACCGGTTTTTATAGTGCCAAATCGAGGAACACCCGGAACTGTGTAGAGCAATTTATCGGCTCGCCTAGGGCAAAATCAATTTTTTCAG
>ENA-ORCP01003677-ORCP01003677.1-human-gut-metagenome-genome-assembly--contig:-NODE-3677-length-11270-cov-4.346913_pt1 | contig 11270 bp, 8 predicted proteins | sample MGYA00242990_ERZ507991 | MGnify/ENA primary metagenome ERZ507991 (study PRJEB26167, sample SAMN06115496) | human gut metagenome | host: Homo sapiens | place: China:Henan | collected 2015-05-07 | study... | reverse complement strand
TCTGGGGAAAATACCCAAATCCGCGTGTATACAAATCAGGAAAGAGTGACACTTTTTGTGAATGGGGAAGAAATGGCTTTTTGATTGTACATATAAGAGATGTAGTATGTTGGGTCAGTGAACACTTCTCTATCAGGCTCAATATAGGCAATGTGCCAGTCGGGCTGATTGGCATAGCCTTTGAAACCGAGCGTCACCTTATAATGGTGATTACGGCTTGCGTTGTAGTCATATTCAACGTTCTGACCGAGCATAAAGCGGTAGATAATGCGTCCCTCAGAAACATTGGTTTGATTTTGCGATACATAATAAGCTTCAACCTCAATATAAGTTCCAAAAGGGATGTTATCTTTATAGTCATCCTCACCGGGTTTAGGGATATAACCTACATTATTCCAATCCTGACGTTTGTCATATTTCTTCTGATCGGGATAATTACCCTGCATGTTCTCATAGAAATAAAGGGCGGGGGCATATTCGGAATGGAAAGTAGAATCGCCCTTCTCACTCACAGAAACAGCGCCTTTTTGTCCGCTTCCTTTTGATACGGACAACCAATTCTTGTAATCATCACTCGGCTTATCATTGTCAGGAAGCGCCCCAGCCTGATTATAGTTAATGCAGTCGCCATCAACAATCAGCGAGTCTTGCTTGCCCTTTTCTGAGTAGACTCCGTTTTCTTTACCAATCTTGCAATAGCGGGGTATATCCTTAATCCTTACAGTTTTGACGTAAATCCAAATATTTTCATGCAAGCCCGAGCCATCAAACACTACAGTAACCTTTGAAGCTGCTCTTTTGAGCCATGCATGAAGATTAACGCGCGGCTGCTTTAAAGTCAGTTCGGGAGCTGTAAATCCGCTACTTGCATCCTCTCCTTCAGGTGTGAAATAGCCAAACATCTGGTCGTTTTGGTCAATATTCTTTTCATTCCAAGTAACTTCATGCTTCTGCAATGCCTCTATGCTTGCAAAATCAGTCATGAGCGTTCTATCATCTTTAGAACTGAAATCCTCGCCCATGTTGGCTACGACATAAATATAATATTTGCCAAAAGGTAAATCTTTAATGGTAAATGTAGCACGAGCTGTCGTTTTTTCAGCCTGTACTCCAGCATCGGAAGCCATATCTTCGTTAGAACCCTCGGTATCTTTTTGATAGACTTTCAAATCCGATAAATCAGCTTCCCTATATACTTTACATAGTTTTTTATCTTCATCATAGATAAAAACGCATATGTCGTTCAAATCTTTAAGAGCGTCACCAGCAGCAGACCTGCTCGTATCATTAATCGTTGAAACAAGAGGCTGAAATGTAACGGATGCAGAGATGGTTGTTAAACCATCTCCAATCAGGCTATTGTCATAATCCAATTCATCGGTACATGAATTTGTGACTAATGCAATTAAAAAAATATATATAAGTTTCTTAATCATATTTCGTAACCAGTTAAGATATAAGGAGTTACTGACGTTATTATTCATCATCGGGATCAATATCGAGCCAAGGCGGAACATCACCCGGTTTCGGCGGGCGGGGAAGGAGTTCATCGAAGCCGAAGGAGGGGTTGAGGGGGACGGCGGTGTATGGGAGTACGTCGACGGTGCAGCGGACGTCGCTATTGGCAAGCGTAACGTTGACTTTGACGTGGGTGTTGCGTGGAAGCGAGGGGAGGTTGGGCAGCGGCACTTCGGCGCAGTAATCAGCATCGCCGGCAAGTTTGAGTTTGAGGATATATTTCGCGTCGGCGGTCAGTTTTGTCTCGGCAAAGTAGAGCTGCGGTTCGTAGGAAAGAACGGTGTTGGCCACGTAGTCGGTCGCGAACTTCAGCTTTTCGCCGGGATGGAAGATATAGATCTGGTTTTCGGCGCCCGAGGGCACGGCGTAATCCGTGATGTAGCGGTCCTCAAACGAATAGGGATATTTCGCAGGGACGTAGGCAACATTAGCTGCATCGGGCATGAGATACTCGCGATTGCCCAAGCTTTCGATTGCCAGTTCGGAGAAGGAATATTCAGCTGAGGGGGTTTCGGTAGCATGGAAATGGAATGAGAATTTAACCGTTGCGCGGGTCACGAACAGGTCGGCCGACTGCTCGCGGTTGGTGCCGTCGGCTTGCGGCAGGCGGATGTCGACGTCGAAGGCCTCGGTCATGGGAATGTCGAATTTTTCCGAGCCGGTGTTGTCAATGAGGGGCTGTCCGGCGGTGGAGCTCAGCTGATATTGGCTGAACTGCTCGGCGGGGAAAGTGGTTCCGGCAGTGTAGTCGTTGAGGTTGACATCAACGCCGCAGTGAGCGAGCGATGCCTCGTTGGCAAAGAGATAGACGGTTTTCTTTTCGCCGCCAATCACCTTTACGCGGATGTAGGAATACTGTCCGAGTCCCTCGGAGGGTATGGTGTTCTGCAGGTAGACGTTGTGTTCAACCCTCCCGCCGGGGCGCAGGATAATGGCGCGGAGTGTGCGGATGCGCTCATGCTTTGTGGCGGCTTCTCCATAGTAGTCATCGCCCGATTTTCCGGGAACGCCACCGCCGGGCGCACCGGCACGCGACGACTCCGGCTTCTCGGGGTCACCGGCATAGATGGCTATGGAGAAGTTGACCATGCCGTCGTCACCGGCTGCCGGCTCTTCACCTTCGGAATGGCCGGAGCAGCTGATGGCAGCAAGCGTCAGCATCAACACCAGGGTTATATTTATAAAGGTTTTTATCATTGTCCTAAGTCGACATTGTTGATTCGCACAATCCAGTCGTTGACCACAATCTGAGTCTTGACCCATTTCCAGTGGCGGTCAAGGAAGAAAATCATGACCCAACGGCTTTCGCGGTCCAGGAATTCCTGAACGGGCATATCGGCGTAGCGTTCACTCTTGTAGAGCGCGAGATAGTTTATGAGTGGAATGTCAATGACTTCGGAGCCGTCGGAGCGGAGCGTCACTCGCAAGCGGGGCTCATTGGTGGTGACGAGGCGCGGGAAGCTTAGTTCGGCAAAAGCCACTTTCACTTCGGAGCCGTCGGGGAGCAATCCGGTTGATGCCTGACCCTCGGCCCAGGGGAAATAGGTGGTGGGCGAGGTTGGAATCACGGCGTTGTCCCACGCCATGAGCGTATTGTCATCGACAATTGAGAATTCAAAGTTGCGGTTGTCAACAGGTTCACCGTTCAGCTCCTGCAGAATGAGGCGGAGGCTGTTGGTGTCCTTCATCATGGGGAGGGTGTAGTAGGCGTAATCGAGTGCGCCCTGCTTCACCTCTACATCGAGATTACCGTAGAAGAGATCGTGAAGGTCCTGACCGACGGGGCTTGTAAGCTCTGAGGGATCAAGGGCCACTTTAAGGTTGGAGAGAGAAGTGCCCTCAGCGGGGCTTTCAACAAAGTGGAAAGAGGATTTATCGCAAGCCATGCCTCCGTAGGCCACGAGACGGTAGCGTCCTTCGGGCAAGTCGATGGTCATACGCCAGTTTTCATCAGCCAGGTCGGCGCGGTTGGTTACGGTGCGCTGAGTCACATAATTGCCCTGCTCATCGTAAACGAGCACAGTGAGGCAATCGACCTGCGAGGGGAATGCGTTGGCAAACTCCATGTTGTAGTCGTAGACAAAACGCAGAACCACTCCCTGCGGACAGGGGTCAAGGTCATCGTTGATGAGACCACACGACGGCGTGGCAACTGCCATGGCCAACAGAGCTACGGCGCTGAGCAGCAGACTTCTGATATTTCGATTGAGGAACAGCATTGATTGAAAATAAATTCGCGCCGGCTGCGGGGCGCGCGGCTCGTGGCGGCCGACGCGAATTTGAATTATTGTTTTAAAAATATGAGTTTTAGAGAATGATTCTTGCTTATTAATCGTATTAACCCTGTTTTGGCACGTATCATATTGGCTACCAATCATGTTAACTCTGTAGGGACGTGCCTTTGGCACGTATCGGATTGATTGCCAATGTCAACGTGCCGGAGGCACGTCCCTACATCGAGGGGGAAGCCTTAGGATGTATGCTTGATATTTTTCGAGATACATCAACGTGCCGGAGGCACGTCCCTACATTGAGGGTGAAAGCTATAAGCTTGAATCAGTCCAGTGAGACTGTTAGAGAATCGATTCTTGCTTATTAATCGTATCAACCCTGTAGGGACGTGCCTTTGGCACGTATCGGATTGATTGCCAATGTCAACGTGCCGGAGGCACGTCCCTACATTGAGGGTGAGAGCTATAAGCTTGAATCAGTTCAGTGGGACTGTTAGAGAATGATATTGTTCACGCGAACAACCCAGGGAAGAACCTTAACCTGCAGACGGAAGTAAACCTTCGGAGTTTCATCGGGATCATCGGGGTCTTCGGGATCAGGATCATCACCGGGATCTCCGGGGTGACCGAACTGCAGAATGTTGTCAACTTTGAGCTTGTAGATGTTATTGCGGACTACAGCAAATTCCATTATATCCATCACATTAACGTTCTCATTATCAAAATGACGGTTATAATAGGGGTAGTAAACATTGTAAACAGGAGCTTCCTGAGAGCCGCTATTCTTATAGATGGTGATACCGTTACTAGCTGCAGTAGCAAGATTAGCATCAACAAGAGCATCAATCTTTTTAATTACGTTTTCATCTGTAACATCACCTACGATATTGGCAGTAGCTTTAATGGCAACGGTGAAAGGATGAGAAGCGTTTTCGGCGGTCTTAACGAATGCTTTGACATTGTCAATGTTACCATATATCACACCTGCATAAGCGTAAAGAGTTTTACCGGAATTGATCGCAGTTTCAAGAGCTGAACCTTCAACGCCTATAATATGACCTTTGAAAGCGACACCGGTAGTGGCATCCTTACGCTGTGCGCGAATAGCGGGCAGAGTGTTTTCAGTGGTGTATTTCCAAATCATATAACCGGTCTTATCGAAAGAAGGATTGTCTTTGTCACTCCAGTTCTCATCATCATCAGCACCGAGGTTTATGCCAATAGCCTCATAAGGAAGGAGAGAAAGATTCATAACACGTTTACCATCAGAAAGAACTTCGCCAATGTTATTAGTATAGTTTTCTTTAAACCAAGTGAGGTCAAGAGGATTGCCAGTGTCTGAGTTTTCGGGAAGAGCAATTTTCTTGTCGGCATTCGGAGACACCACCCAATTCAATGCAGTCTCCACGCCGCAAAGTGTAGCACCTGTGTTGGTGCCGTCAGCTGAAACGCGGGGAAGATAGTAGAACTCATTAGCCTGATTCATCAGAGCCATTCCATCAAGCTGCACATAGCCCATTAATTCATCTTGATTATTATCATTTTTAAGATAAATAGGATAGAGGTTAGGCTTGTTTGGTTCAATTGTGGTCTGTTTGAAGTCAAAACGAACAGCGAGACGCGAAACGTTAACTGCGCCAAGATTGAACGGAGTTGAAGGGCTATTGAACTTTTTGTTCATGTCATCCAAAGAAGGCAGTTCTGTTTCAAGCAGTTCAGCATTAGCCATGAGGAAAGCGTTTTGGCGCCAAATTGTTTCAGGTAAATTACCGGCTGTGTTACCAGTCAGGTCAGTAAAGTCACCGGTGTAACCGTTTTTAAACTTATCAACGAGAGCCGTTGTAGGATTGCAATAAGCAAACACAGAAACCTCTTGCGATGCATAAGCATTGAGTTTATCAGTCTCGAACTGCACATTGTAAGTGGGGCGAGAGCTTGAACCGCCTATAATCTGCTGGTCACTTGCAAGATTGTGAGTGATGTAAGTATACTTACCAGCATCATCTTTTGAAGCGAGGACAACGAGTACAGAACTTACTTTGTTTTCACTGTCGTTACCTACTTCGAAACCGTCCTCGGAATTGGTGTTGCCATCCCAAGGAGTAGTTGCGGCGCGGCTGCCCTGAGGAAGAGACAGCGTGAGGGTGGCGTAAACGTCACCTTTCGATGAGTCCGGCGTTCCTCCACCGGGTTCATCGCTGCTACAGCTGAACATCATGAATGATGCAGCGCAAGCAAGGAACAATTTGCTGATTTTTTTCATAGAAGAAAAATAAAATTAAATAAGAAATTAATAATGAAATTTTATGATTATTGTCTTAGTAAAGTTACTCCTTAATGAATAGAGTGAGAGGAGGGTTATTCGGCGATGATTTCCACGCGGCCGTCGGCATACTTGATCATGTCGCGCACGGCCTGGAGAGCAGCGGGAGCATCGGCAACCTTGAGCTTGGCGGCGCGGTCAAAGAGCTTTTCGGCCTCCGTATAGTTTTTCTGCAGTGCGGCAAGGATTCCGCGGGCGTAAATCACTTCGGCCCCGTCGCCGGCTTTGGCCAGGTAGCGCTCGGCCGCCTTGAAGTCGCCACGCTGCATGGCCGTGTTGGCGGCATTGAGGTTGCAGGCTTCGTCATCGGGATACATGCGCACGGCGGTTTCGAACACCTCGTTGTACTCATCGGAGCCGGGACGCATGCTCTGGGCGGCGCGGTAGAATTCCTCTTTCGAGAGCTTCTGCGGAGCTGTGGCGAGCACCCGTAGAATCTCCTCGAGAGTGGTGTAGGAGCGCACATGGTAGGTGATCTTATAGTCAGAGTGGCGCAGCCAGGGGTAGACGTTGGCAAGAAGGAAGGCGTATTCCGTCGGGAAGTCGCGCTTTATCTTGGCGTCTTTGGCGTCCGGCTCCATGTTGGAGTCAACGAGCGCCAGGATGGCGTCGCGGTTAGGAATGACCGATTTCTCGAGATAGGCTTTCAGCCCGGGCCAGTCCTCGGGAAGGAAGTCGGTCTCAATGAAGTCCTTAGGCAGGATGCAGATGGTTTCAACGTGTTGTTTGAGCGTTGCGGTACGGCCTTTGGCGAGGCGCACATTGTTGCTGTACGGGCCTTCGGGCGAGGCGAAACCTTTGATGAATATGGAGGTAATGGTGATGTCCTTGTCGCCTCTGATCGAGTCGATTGTGCCGGTGATGCGGCGCAGCTCGCGGGGGTTCTCCATATAGTCGGGGTAAAGCTCGGTGCGGTTCACGGGGAAGTTGACAAATGCGCTTCCGCTGAGGTTGAACTCCTTGACGGAGTCGGCCACTGGGTGAACGTAGTTGAACATGGGAGTGTAAGAGGGACGGCGCACGCGGGCAATGGGGTCAACGTATTCGGCCACTACCGTTGCGCAGCAGCCTTTCTTTGTGGAGCGTATTTTGAGGCGGGCATTGTCCATCCAGTCCTCGAGGCCGACGCTCTCGCTGTAGGGAATTGCGGCCTGCTTGCCGGAGCGGTACATGGGGGTTCCGTCGAGGTCGTTCTCGCGAATGTGGCGATACCAGAGATTTCGGCCGGCCACGAGGACGGGGGCGAATTCTACAGAATCGGCGCCCGACTCGGAAACGAGCACGGGGGTGATGACAAATTCGCGGTCCTTGGAGGGGCGGAATTTTTCGGTGAGCAGATTCATGTTGAGTGTGAACCGTGAGTCGGCGCGGCTGATGGATATGTCGGAGAGGGGTAGCGATTTCTCAATTATGCGCTGCGCGCCCAGCGACTGGGAGGCGAGAGCTATGATGGCAATGAGAAGTGTGACTTTTTTCATAACGGTGATGTGAATGATGGCTTATTGCCGGGAGAATCAGAATACGTAGACGAGATTGACGGCGGCTTTGGTGGGGCCGACGTAGTTGTGGGCCTTGTTGTTTTCGATTTTGTCGCCGCAGTGCTGGCATGGGTAACGGTCATAGCGCGTATAGCTCCATCCGAATCCTATTTCGGCTTCAAGGTTCCAGTGTTTGTTGAGAATCCAGGCGTAGCCGTAGCTCACCCCTGCTCCGACGAACCATCCCTGAAAGCGGGTGTCGGTGAGTTTGGAGAAGTCGGTGCCGAGGAACTTGATACTGTTGTGGAGGCCGCCAATGTTGTACTGTCCGCCGTGGGCGTGCACGCCCACGAAGTGGCCGGCAAATGTGTTACAGAACCAGTAGCGGGCTCCGGGCTGCACGGCCCAGTGTTTCCAGCGGCGGTCGTGGCTCAGGGTCCAGGCGTTGAAACTGAACGGAACATCGATGGTCCAACGCGGAGCCGCTTCAAACTCTATTCCTATATTGGGATTCAGCATTGCATCGCCCAAAATATTGTTCTTGAGAGCCAATTTCTGACCCGAAGCAAGAACCGCCATTGAAGACAAGATGCATAGCATCAATGTGCGCATTGCTTTCATACAGACAAAATTCAAATTTCAGAGATAACGGGATAACAGCAAACTCAGACGGCAGAATTATATCCCGGCACCATTACAAGATAAATTTTTAAAGATTACACAACTTTTACCACTTAAACAAAAACGATCCATGGTCATGGCCCGGAGGTGTGACGTTGGTTTACACCGGACATAGAACCGTCCTATTTGATTGGTCTTGCAAATATACAACCCAAAAATTAAATTTTATTAGCACCCCCCCCCCATTTTAACAACATTTAACTAAACAAAGACTCTAAATTGATAATTATCACATTGAAATTCAAAAAAACGCTAAATCATGAAGCCCAAACAAAAAAAATTGACAATTGAAAGAGACTGACCATACATTTCTCTGCTCGGCGGCATGAAAAAACGGGGGCAAAACATCATTAAACCGCAATGACAATTGCCCACGCCAAAGAACGCGGGGGGAAGAACCGGAAAGGACAGGCCGGCAGAAACAAAAAAAGCAAACGGCAAGACTACGATATAGTTTCTTTATATAGACTAAGAAGGGGGGTCGATATAGTTTTTTGTCTTGCCGCCTGCCACTTTTGGCGATTCACATCGACAAAGTTAGATAGGTAGATGTCATTTTATTCAATCAATTAAAATATTAATTGCTGCAAAATTAATACATAAATATAGAATTTACCCCCCCCATTGTGTTAAATAAAGTTAACACAATGGGGGGGTCATTACCTTTCGTGGGCAGAAATCAGCTGAGTCCGGTTATGCGGTCATCAATCACATCGATATTCTCGGCACAAGGATGGAGCGGCAGACCGGGCATGCGCATCATGTCGCCGGCAATGGCCACAATCATTTCGGCGCCGCCATTAATTGCAATGTCCTTGATGTCGAAGATGAAGCCCGAGGCGGCGCCATAATTGCGGGCATCGGCCGAGAAGGAGTATTGCGTTTTGGCAATGCACACAGAGAAATGGCCCATGCCGTGGCTCTCGGCATAGGCAATGAGCTTGCGGGCACGGGAAGTGATGTTGACCTCGGCGGCTCCATAGATTTCGCGGGCCACCTTATTAATTTTGTCGGTGATTGAATCCTCGCGGTCATAGACAGTCATCAACGGGCGCGACGGACCGGCAGCAATCGCTTCAACAACCATGCGCGACATTTCCTCGGCGCCCTCCCCTCCCTGAGTGAAAGAATTGTTGATGGCAAAGGGGACGGCGAGGGTGTCATTGCAGTATCGGCGCAGGAAATCCATCTCTTCATCGGTATCGGAATCAAAGCGGTTGAACACCACTGCTACCGACTGGCCGAATTTACGGAGGTTCTCAACATGGCGGCGCAAATTCTCAACGCCTTTGGCGAGCCCATCCATGTCGGGCTCCTTGATGCGGTCGAGTTCAACGCCTCCGTGCATTTTGAGTCCGCGAGCAGTTGCCACAATCACCGTAATGTCAGGTTGGAATCCGGCAATAGGGCACACAATGTCGAGGAACTTCTCGGCTCCGAGATCGGCACCGAAACCGGCCTCTGTTATGCAGTAGTCGCTATGGGCCATGGCAAGTTTGGTGGCAATCACGGAGTTGCATCCGTGGGCTATGTTGGCGAAAGGACCGCCGTGGATAACGGCCGGGGTATGCTCTACGGTCTGCACAAGATTGGGCTTCACGACATCGTAGAGGAGCGCCATAACGGCGCCGGTGGCTCCGAGGTCATTGACAGTGAAGGGCTCGCCGGAATGACGTGTGGCAAGGATAATGTTTCCCACGCGCCGCCGCAAATCGGCCTCATCGGTGGCGAGGCACAGGATGGCCATCAGTTCGGAGGCCGCCGTGATGTCAAAACCGCCCTGGGCGGGAAGCCCGTCGGTGGGCGCACCAAGTCCGGTTACAATGTTTCGGAGCGACCGGTCGTTGACATCCATAACTCTGCGCCACATCACCTGCCTGAAAGGCAATCCTTCGCGGCGATGCTGATAGATATGATTGTCGAGCATGGCGGCAATCAGATTGTGGGCCGATGTGATTGCATGGAAGTCGCCGGTGAAGTGGAGGTTTATGCGCTCCATGGGTAGCACCTGGGCATAACCGCCGCCGGCCGCTCCACCCTTAAGTCCGAAGCAGGGTCCGAGCGAAGGTTCGCGCAAAGCCACTATGGCCTTGTGTCCCAGACGGCACAGGCCTTCGGCAAGTCCGATGGAAACAGTGGTTTTGCCTATCCCTGTCTTGGTGGCGGTTATTGCTGTTACGAGAATGAGTTTCCCTTTCTGACGCGCTGCATCGGCTTTGTCGGGCGACACTTTGGCTATATATCGACCGTAGTTTTCAAGACGTTCCCGCTCGATGCCGGCCTTGTCGGCAATCAATTCAATAGGTTCAAGCTCAGTTGCTTGTGCAATCTCAATATCGGATTTCATGATTCGGAATGATAAGTTAAGAGGCGGGGGCCGAAACCCTGATGCAAAATTACATAAATTTTACGGTTGCTGCAATTGCCGGCCCGGCGCAACCACTCACCCCTGATTATCCATATCGGCTTTAAGAATAGCCTGCACTTCCGCTTTCAAAAGCGGCAAATGATTTATTACTATTGACCACACCATGTCATGGCTGACGCTGTCATAGCCATGAATCATATAGTTACGTGTATCAACTATTTTTCTTGCTTTAGTAATAGATATGTCGGGCGCAATTTTAAGCAACTTATTTGTCGCCTCGCCGATAATTGAGATATTCATTTGAATTGCGCGTTGCATCATCGGAGTGCCGCAATACGTGTCGAATCTTCGAGGCAAAAAATCAAAATATGATTCTATCTGCTTGATTGACTCAAGAATAGCATTAAGATATTTTACAATTAATTTATAAGCCATAAATCAACTTGCGTGTTTCATTGAGTTCTTGCCTAAAATATTGATTACGGACTGCTGAGTCCTCCGTAATATCTATTTTACGCCCGAGTAAATCTTCAAGAGCATATTGAAAATCAAAAAAATTGTCAGCATAATCATATAAGCTAACTTTACTTTTGCCGAAGTCAACACACAGATCCACATCACTTTTGTCGTTGAAGCGGTTCGTTAAAATTGAGCCGAAAACCCAAAGTTTA
>ENA-ORCP01003675-ORCP01003675.1-human-gut-metagenome-genome-assembly--contig:-NODE-3675-length-11282-cov-7.357876_pt1 | contig 11282 bp, 10 predicted proteins | sample MGYA00242990_ERZ507991 | MGnify/ENA primary metagenome ERZ507991 (study PRJEB26167, sample SAMN06115496) | human gut metagenome | host: Homo sapiens | place: China:Henan | collected 2015-05-07... | reverse complement strand
ACATCGGCGACAACCGGATCAACCTCACGGCGCAGGACATCGACTTCTCGGTGTCGGCCAACGAGACCATTTCGTGCAGCTACGACGGCGAGGAGATCACGATCGGCTTCAAATCGACGTTCCTCGTCGAGATACTCTCGAACATGGACACGCCGACCGTGGTCATCGAACTGGCCGACTCGACCCGTGCCGGCGTCTTCAAACCCGTATATGACGACAAGCAGACAAGCTCGACGCTCATGCTGCTCATGCCGATGATGATCAACGCATAACGGCCCCTCAGATGAAGTTAAACCTCAAGCGCCCGATCATCTTCTTCGACCTCGAAACGACCGGCGTGGACACCGCCAAGGACCGCATCGTCGAGATTTCGATGGCCAAGATCATGCCCGACGGCGAAGAGATCGTCAAAACCCGCAAGCTCAATCCGGAAATGCACATTCCGGAGGAGGCTACCGCCATCCACGGCATTACGGACGAGGACGTCAAGGATTGCCCGACCTTCGCGCAGGTCGCCAAGTCGCTCGAACAGTTTATCCGCGGCTGCGACTTCGGAGGGTTCAATTCGAACCGCTTCGACCTGCCGGTGCTGGTCGAGGAGTTCCTGCGCGCGGGAGTGGACGTGGACTTCAAGCGCCGCAAATTCATCGACGTGCAGAACATCTTCCACAAGAAGGAGCAGCGCACGCTGGTGGCGGCCTACAAGTTCTACTGCGACAAGGATCTGGACGACGCACACTCGGCCGAGGCATGATATTTTTCGTGGGAATGACCTACGCGGTGCTGTTCCATTTGCTCGGCGGTAACATCTGCAAGGTCGCTTCGTTCCACAACAGATAACAGGTCTTTTTCGTACCTGTCCAAGTCACGGATAAAGTCAGATAGCCGCAAAGCAAGGGTATCCCGTTTGTCAGCAGGCGGCAGGTCACGGTGGGCGTCGATAAAACGCTGCCTTGCTATTTTCCTCTGGGTGTCAATCTCATATTGAGGGGCTGACACGCTCTCCAGATAATCGGCATAATGGTCTTTTTCTTTCGGATTGAGATAGCGGTTATCCTTAATCAGCTCACGCAGACGCTTTTCAACCTGTGACCATTTCAACACAAGGTCGTGATTTGTATAAGTGCCGTTTCGGTCAATGGCAAGACCTTTGCTGTCATACCAAGAATAACCGCTGAAACCATCGGGGAAGATGTGCGTACCGCCGCCCGTTCCATACTCATTTTTAAGGAACTCCATATTTTTCTGTCTGTCCACGCCCTTTTGGAATTGGCGGTAGATGCGGTATTTTCCGTCCGCAACACCGCTGCCTTTCTGAAGTACGGAGTCAATATCTTCTTTGGAAATAGCAAAAGCAGAGGCTTTTTCGTCCTCTGCTTTTGCTATCATTTCGATTTGTTCATCTACGGTTGGAAGATTGACCCTAACCTCATCCTCTTTGGCAACGCTTACTTGTAAATCAGTTCGGTCAGTATCACTTCCTCCGCTTGGCTGCGGATGTTGTTCATCAGTCCGACCCACTGCATCGGTGCTTTCTCTTTCAGTTCCTCTGTCACGCCCTGCTCGGCTGAGAGCTGCTTTGTCAGAAGCTCCAACCTCTGGAGTGCTGTCTGCTCTACCTCGTGCAGATGCCCGTTCAGCCTGCCCGATGTCAGCAGATTGAGATAGGTCACTCGCTTGTGCTTCTCCAGATAATCCCTGTGCATCAAAGCGTACCTGCCAAGCGGAAGCTCTGGCTCTGTCGGTAATGTTAGGTCGGGAATAAGATAATCCCCCTGTCTGCTGTAAGTGATTTCGCTCATTGTATTCGCTCCTTTCGGGTTGTTGTCTGCCTTTATCATACTGAGCCTGCGTTCTTTGTGCAAAGGTGCGATTCTGGTCTTTTTCCGCCATTTGCACATTTCGGATAGACTGTGAGATTTCCCGTAACGCCATTTCCGCAATATCGCTCGTGGCAACGCCGATGGCGTTTATCGTTGCAGGGGTATTGAAATTTACAATATCCGCAAAATCCTCTCGGTCAAAAAACTCATTCGTATCCAGACCGCAGCGGCTGATCAGCATAAAAGCAACGCTGTTTGCTGCCAGCCGCCTGTAAATGACTTCTATATTAAAGTCGTCCAGTTCTTCCAAAAAGCTGTCTTTCGTGCAGTCCTTTAACTGAGAAAAATAGTCTTGCAGATTGTCCTCCACGGCGTTCTTTGCCGTTTCCATTAAGGCAGAAGCAAGGTCAGTGCTTTCCACATCTCCAAACCTGTCCGAGAGCCTTTCCATAACAGCCTGCTCGTATCGCTCATCCATCTGCCATATCGGAACAGGGCGGCTGCCATAATAGCCCTCGTGGGTGTCGGACACATCAAAATAGTATTTCAGCGTATTCCTGCGACCTTTCGGGTCAAATACGGCAATACCCTTGCTGTCCTTATTGACCCAACGCTTGAACTGCCTGTTCCAAGTTTCGAGCTTCGCAACGGCGACAGCATCGGGGCGTTGGGCGTATATTAAAAGCTGTTCGTCAAAACGGCATTTATAGTTGCGGCAGGCAGAAGACAGGAATCCCTGCCACGCCTGCAGATTTTTTGTAACCGTAACGCCTGCACGCCGATACAGTTCTGTGATTAGCTGATACTTCGCAGCCATTCAACCTACACCTCCTTATCGTTTCTGTTTCAAATATTCCTGTTTACTCACTCCGCACCACCGCCAAGAAAAGAAATGACCTTGTTCGATTTAATGCTCTTTTGCAGGTCATTGATGAGGGTAATATCCGCAACCGTGATGCCCTGCATAGAAAGAATATCGTCCATAGTCATAGCGGCAATCGCTTTTTCATCGGTAAAGCCTGTTTCCAAGACCTTATTCAAGACCTTGATGGCTTTCTGATTAACAGCCATATTCTAAATCCTCCTTATCGTTCTAAATCCTTGTGCTTCGGTGTTTTCTGCGGCGTTTGTTCCGCAGGTTTCGGCTCATAGGTCGCCCCGTTTTTCTGCATACGCTCGGCAAACTCGCAGATGTGGTACAGATTGCTGCCGACTTCGGTATGGTATTCATCAATAAAGCGGCAGGGATACTCCCGTTTCTCTCCCCAAGAGGTCGTGACAATGACCTTTCCGCCGTCTGGGATATGGAACAGTTCTTTATATTGAGGGTCAATAAAGCGGATACCTTGTTCTGCTTTCTGGATATGCTTATCAAGCCATTCCTTCACATAACAATAGCAGTAAAAATTATAGTCGCCTTTGGTGGGATTGCACCGAAGCAGAAAAGCGTGTTTCTCCGTATCCACACGGAAACCGTACTCAGTACAATAGTTGCCCTTTATCGCACTTTCGGGAAAATGCCTTGCAAACGCACTCATATCATAGCGGTTATGCAAAAGCCCTTTATCCTCCCGTAAAGCATTGATGACCGTATCAAGGTCTGCCTTAAATTCATCAGATTTCCATTGGGGTCTGGTATCAAACCAAGTGGTGTAAAAGCCATAGCCCGTCGTGGCAAAGTCACCACGCAGATGCCCGATAGTACCTGTCTGCCCCTCAAGCTGCATACTCTGGGCATAGGTGTATTTCTGTTCTGTCGGGGTCAAAGGTCGTATATCCATATCAGCGTTCCTCCCGATTTCGTTGCTTTTTCTCTTTTTCCTGCTGTTTTATTTTCACAAGGGCTTCCTTTGCCCAATCGGGCATACATTCGGGTTTAATCTCGCCAAGCACATCATACCTTTCCCATCTGGCTCTTTCGCCTGTGACAAGACAAGTTCCGAACACCGCCTGACCTCTGCCGCCTGTTGCTCCGTGTCCGCCGTCTGCCAATATAAGCTGATAGGCAGGGTGCTGATATTCATACCGCTTCGGCTCGGAATTGATGACTACCACTTTACCCACGATATTACGCATACCGTCATCAGGGATACAATGCTCTTCTGTAAGCACGGTCTTATCAAATGGGAACTTGAATAATTCTTCTTTTGTGCGGTCAATCTGTGACTGCACTCGGTCAACAAAAATCTGCATTGCTTCCAGATAATCGTCCGAAGCAACCCCCTCTGTCGGCCACGCTGCTGACAGAGGGTTGTTGTAGTCGCAATAGCAGACCATAAAGGGATGCGGGTCTTTTGTATCAACACCGAACACGACCTCTTTATCTCCGATATAGATGCTCTGGGTAATCTCGTAATTACCGAGCATTCTTTTTTCTTTACTCATTCGGCTGCTCCTTTCTTTCCTTTTTCTCTTTCTGCTCGTCTAAAATCTTGCGGATACAGACATCGCAGAAAATAACTGACCCGTCCTTATATCGGGGATAAGGACAGGTCGTGCAGTCATATTTTATTTTATCGCTCACGGTCATCACCGTTTTTCTGCTTCTGGGCAGGCTGATTATAGGGCATACGGCACTCTGACTGGTATCGTTCATTCAGCTTTTGCCGTGCAGCATCAAGCTCATTCGTGTAATAACCCCAGAAATAATTTGAGCCGCCCTTGCAGTACCAACACACATAAGGGTTGGGTGCGTTGGGATTGTGACCGATGACAAGCTCTGTACTCCCGATAGTACAGCTCTCAATGATTTCATAGTTCTGATTGGAGCGTTTTTCTTCGTCCATAAGCACCTCTCTATTCTTTGGCATAACGCCGATAGGCTTTTTCGCCCGTGGCTCTCATTTTTTGAACAGGGCGGCTCCCTGCAAGCTCTGGATACTGTGCCTGCAGCTTGCGGCGTGTCCTGCTGACGCTCTCAAAGCTCGGCAGACCAAGATATTTGTGCTGCGTCATTATCTCTGCAAGCGGCATTGCCCCTGCATCCTTCAGACAGGCATTACAAAGTGCAAGATACAGCACCATATCGTCATTTCTGGCATCTTCATTCTTTTCCAGAACAGCTCTGACTTTCTTTTCAATGGTTTTAAGGTTTCTCATTGTTACCTCCATAAAAGAAAGGGCGGCATCTTTCAGCCGCCCAAACCACTTACTTATTCTTTCTGTTACGGATATTCAGCCATACCGCCGCACCCACAATGAACACGACAAGCACGATTGCGATAATGGTTTTAGCGTCCATCAATTAGTCCTCCTTTTTCTTCTTTCTGTTCTTATAGCCGACAAATCCGAGAACGCCCGCACCGACAACAGACAGAGCTGCAAGGCTTACCCATAAGCCCAGATTGAAGTCATCGCCTGTTTTCGGGGTATCCCTGAATTCATTGTGCATCTGCACGATAGCCGTAGCGTCCGCCTTGACCGTTGCCTGTTTATCGGCAGGCAGGATATATCCTGCGGAAGCCTTGTCGCTTACTTCGGATACGGTATAGTCGCCAATCCGCAAGCCCTCAATCACGATTTCTCCGTTCTTATCTGTCTTAAAGGTCTGGTCATAGTCCACGCCTGTCACACGGAAAGAGAAGCCCTCCACCTTACCGTCAGAGGAAGTCTTTACGATTTTAAGAGAGCCTTTCTGTGCTGCATTGATAAAGCCCACACCCGCCTTATTTTCCACAGTGTAAGTCTTGCCGTTCTCCTCAACGGATACGGCATAAACATTTTCATCAAGCACAAAGCCTGTCGGAGCTTTGGTTTCCTTTACCAGATATTTGCCGTAGCGGAGTTCACTCATCTGGTAAACGCCGCCGTCAAGTTCTTTCATTTCGCCAAGCAGTGTATCGTCTTTATCCAGTTTCCCATTGCCATTAGTATCGGAGTAAACCTCAAATACCGCACCAGACAGCTTGTTGTCGGGATAATCCTCATCAACCTTTGTCAAAGCGATGTTGCCCTTAATGAAGTAGTTGACAAGTTCGATTTCCACAACTTCGTCCACCTTGCCTATAGTCACGGCGATTTCTTCCTCGGAGAGTACATATCCCTTCGGGCTTTCGATTTCACGGATTATCCAAGTTCCATACGGCACTTTGGCAAAAGAAAAACTACCATCATCTTTTGATGTGGTAGCGGCAATCGCATTTTCCTTTGTAAACTCGGTAGTTCCTGTCTTGAAGATACCGATAACTGCACCGCCCAGAGTTTTTCCGTCCTCATCAGATTTCTTACCGCTTACAGAGCCGTAAATAATGTCATTTGTGATAGCTTCGCCCTCGTTGGCTGTAATGCGGACAGTTTCGGTATCCTGTCCTGCGTATTCAAAAGTAACAGGGTATTTTGCATCGCTGACAATATATGCGGAGTTGGTCGAGGTTTCCTGCACATAATAGCTGCCCATCGGCAGGTCGCTGATAGCTTTCCCGTGACCGCTTTCATCAAGGGAAATGACCTCAATCAGACCGTCCGCAGGAATGGTCTTTCCATCTGCGGCTGTGAGTTCCTCCGCCGCATACAAGCCAAAGGTCACATCAAAGATTTCTCCATTCTTGCCAATGCCGTAGGCTTCATCAATGGCAAGGCTCTTGATGAGGTCGATTTCAACACGCTGTCTTTCATTATAGAAAGAAGTAGCCGTTTCCGTTACATCAACATTCTGTCCTGCATACACAAGCTCAACAGAACGAACTTCCTCATTCAGCACCATTCCATACGGAGCTGTGATTTCCTTAACCTCATATTTTCCGAGATACAGTTCTTTAGATTTTGCTGTACCGTCCTTTCCTGTCGTAACGGTATCCACAACCTCGCCCTTGTTTGCTCTGACCGTTCCGTCCAGAGTGACAATATCCTCGGCTGCGGTAATCTCATAGACTGCACCCTCAAGACCGCTGACAGAGAAAATCGGCTGATACAATCCCTTATCGCCTGCCACGGAGCTGAATACTTCGCCAGACTTTTCTACTGTAATTGTACCTTTCTGTGCCATATTGGAACGTACTACCTCAATAACGGTAATGCCGCTTTCTTCCTCGGAATTTTCCTGCACCACATCAAAATAAACAGGCTCGGAATTTAAGACATACCCATACGGGGCTTGTACTTCCACAAGGGAATAGCCTTTGCCGTATTCCAATGTCTGCGGTGTGATTAGGTCGCCGTCTGCCGTAGTATAGAAGGTGTCAATGGTCGTCACTTCGGGATAAGTGAAAGTCATAGTCACAAGATTTCCATTCGGGTCGTAAATCTGGAAGCCTGCACCTGCATACGGTATTGTATTGCCTGTTTCTGCATCTTTCTTTACGATTTTGATATAGCTCTCAAAGTTAGCGTTGTTGATAAGGTAGCGGTAGGTCTGACCGTCCTTGCTGATAAACACATCAAAGTCTTTCATCAGTTCACGCCCCTCCCAACCAAAGGTCTGGCGGACGGTATAAATGCCATACGGCATATCCTTTGTCTGGGCAAAACCGTTCTCGTCACATGTCAGCACATCACGCTCGGTTTCCTTTGCATTTTCATAGCTGCCTGCGGATTTGAGGAACACTTCAAATACCGCACCTTCTTCGGGTGTTTCAATCTGGGTTTCCCCGTTATCCGTATGCTTGATGAGTGCGATATTGCCTTTGATGACCTGTTCATTCACATCGTTTGCGGTACTGTTCATCTCTACCGTGTATAGCTCTGGTTCTGCACCTACCTTGTGGATTGCGGTATCCAGAAGATACCCCTCGGACGGGCTGATTTCACGGACAGTCCAATCATTATCACAGATATAATACTTGGTCGTAAACTGACCGTTTTCATCAGTCGTGTAGGTGTCAATCAGTTCCTCACCTTTATAGATGCCGTAAACCGCACCTGCAAGGGAAGCGTCGCCCTGCGGAGAACCTGTTTCTGCATCGGTCTTTGTCACAGTCACTTGGAATTTCTTCAACACATTGTCGAAGCTGCGTTTTGTGACCTTGTTCCATTCAATCGGAGCTGTCTGGGAAGCAGGAACGACATAGCGGACTGCGGTATCCACTTCCTCAACCACATACGGGGTATCGCCACTGATAAGGACATTTTCAAACTTAGCCAGTCCGTTTTTATCAGTCACGGCATACTCGTCAACAGGCAAGCCGCTTAAAGATGTGCCATAAAGGTGGAATTTCATTCCCTCCACCAGATTGTCCTCGGAAGTCTTGACGATTTCCAGACTGCCACGCTTCAAAGTATTGCTGAAGGTCACAGTAGAGGTTTTTCCTCCAATAAGGGTCACGGTCTGGGTTTTCTGCGGCTCATAACGGTCAATGGACTGTTCTGTGACGGTATAAGTGCCAGGGAATAATCCCTCCACGGAGACAGAGCCGTCCTTTCCTGTCTTAACTGTTTTATTGAAGTTATCACCTTTGATTGTAAAAGAGATGCCCTCCACAACTCCGTCCTCAGAAGTCTTTTTGAGGGCAATCGTGCCTGTCGGCGTTTCGATATTGATATATGCAGACACGGTATCAGCATTCTCCACACCTGTTACCAAATCCTGCAAGTTCGGGTCGCCATAGGCAATGAGCTTTGCACTGCTGCTGACAGTCGGCACATTGTTCCTCTTTGCCGTAATGCGGACAGAACCGCTGATAGCTACGGTGGAGCTGATTGTCAGCTTATTTCCAGACTTCGATACACTCACATTGCTGTCAGAGCTTGAAAAGCTGTAATCGGAAAGGACGCCGTTGCTGTCCGTCAATGTGATGCTGTACTTTCCGTCCTTGTAGGCAAGCTCCTTTGTGATGTCATTCTTACCGCCCGACATAAAGCTCGGAATGGTGTTATGCTCACGCAGCATTGCAACAATCTGGTCATACACTTCCCTTGCTCCGCTGTTGGCATAATTTGAACCGAAGTGCAGGCTGTAAACGGTGGTGCTTGTCTGGTTATATGAGCCTGTGGCTTCACGGCAGCCTGTGACAAACTCCCATACGAGAGTCTGCGTGGCAAGCCATTTTTCATCATCACTTCCCGACAGATTATTTCGGTTGCCCTGATACCCATAGAGCAGGGCAAGCCCAACCGCCTTTTTCTGGTTGGCTGAAAGTGCGGTCCAAGTATCAGAGGAAGCCTTTTTCAAGGTATTTCCTGTTTTCAGCGGTACTCCCGGCTGAATACAAAACGCATTCTCGCCATCCACAAACATACGGTACTTGTAATTTCCTGTTCCGCCTGCGGTATAGCCGCCGATATTCGCACTGGAATTGTACCTCATCGCATTACCGTTGCTGTCATAGGTGTGGGAAAAGGAAATCGTCCCGATGTCACCCGCAGCAAACGCCGTCGCAGGCATTATGGATAATGCCGTGACCGCAGCCATTACAAAAGCCGCAGCCTTTTTGAACAATTTAGGGATTTTCATAGTTACCTCCTGTAATTTAGATTGAATATTTTGCCTTACTGACCGAAAAAAGCTGCCCGTTATGGACAGCTTAAAGTATTTCTTTTCTCGGATAGTTACTGGCAGTAGTTAGGGGTGAGGTGTGGAGAGGGGGAAGCCAAAATAATGGCTATCCACTCAAAAAGGCAGACCTCGCCCTCGGTGTGTGGCTATCTCTCGTGAGCCTTGTTCCGCTGCAAGTGTCGGTTATAAAACTCCAACGCCTTGACAACAAAATCCGTTTCCTGCCCTCTGGGAACAGTCTTTGGAATGAGCTTGGTTATCCTCTCGTCACGGAAAGCAGGTTTTTCCTTCTGATTGGGCTTTTCTTCCTCCATAATGGACTGGATAACCTCGGAAGTGAGCTTGCCATCTTGGTTATACTTCTTCATTTTGATAGCCTGTGCCAATGACGGGGTAGCATCGTTGTACTCCATTGCTTCAAGCAGGGTGTATTGCTGTTCCTCGGTCAGATAAGAAACCTCAACCGCAGGACGAAAAGCAATCTGCCTTTCATCTACCATTTGCAGGATTTCGGGAACAAGCTCCGTTAGACGGATATAGCGGCGTATCTGGTCTTTGCTTTCTCCAACAAGTTCTCCTAATTCCTCATCAGAACGCCCTTTTGATAAATTAGTCGCCAATGGCGACGCATTTTCTTTTGGGGGTCTGCCTGCCTGTCGTTTCATAGCTTCCAACCGCATTTTATACGCAAACGCTTTCTCACTCGGCAAAATAACAGAGCGTTGGAGATTACTTTCCACCATAACAATAATGGCTTCATCACGGGTAAGCTCTTTGACCTCGCATTTCAGCGTTTCAAGTCCTGCAAGTTCACAAGCCTTTTTTCGCCTGTGACCACTGATAAGCTCATACCGTCCGTCCTCTTTTAAGCGAACTGTCGCAGGGGTCATTACACCGTTTCGCTTGATACTCTCAACAAGTTGTTCCATATCTTCGTCCATCAAAACCTTGAACGGGTGGTCTGGAAACTCGTCAATCTCCGATATGGGAATATCCCGTATCTTGCTTAGCTTTGCTTCCTCACGGCTTTCGTCCGTCTGAAAAAGGTCATCGTATGCGGTCAGCTCGATTTTGGTTTCTCTGCTTCTCGCCAATCTCTGCCACCTCCTTTCCTAACTGCTCATAGGCTGCGGCAACCTTGCCGCTTTTGTCGTAAGCAAAAATACTTTTGCCTTCTGCGGTAGCTTCCACCGCACGGATAGAATGAGGTATCTCGGTATCAAATACCTTGATTTTCTTACCGTATGCACTTTTGACCGTTGCCGTAATTTCCTTAGAAATGTTGGTACGGGGCATTACCATAGTCATTAAGATACCGTCTATCCGCAGCTTTGGGTTGATTTGCCGCTTGACCATTGATACGGAGCGAAGCAAAAGCTCCAGACCTTTAGCCGAGAGATAGTGGGGCTGTGTCGGGATAATCACGCTGTCAGCCGCCGCCAGAGCATTGATGGTTATCATGCCTAAGCTCGGCATACAATCAATAAGCACATAATCGTAATTCTTTTTAACCTCATTGACATAGGTTTTCAGCACACGCTCACGGCTCATTGCATTGATTAGCCTTACCTCAAAGCCCGACAGCTCAATGTTTGACGGAAGCAGGTCAACGCCCTCTCTGTGATGGATAATACCCTGTGAAACATCAAGCGTTTTATCGTCTATGATGTTCTGCATCACAGTAGAGAGCGTTATGGGAATATCGTCTGGTCTGTTATAACCCAGAGCCATCGTGAGATTTGCCTGTGCATCGGCATCAATCAGCAGGACTTTTTTACCCTGCTGCACCAGACTTACACCCAGATTGACCGCTGTGGTTGTTTTTCCGACACCGCCTTTCTGGTTAGTCAGAGCAATCACTTTGCAATTTGACATAGATGCGTCCTCCTTTCACATAGATTTAGCCACTTTGTCAAGGTGGCTATGTAAACAGTACCAGAGAACGCAAAAAAGCCGCCTACTCTTAAAATCAATAAGAATAAGCGGCTTTGTAATTTGCCTTAGACATATTCAATTTTCATTCTCTTGGT
>ENA-ORCP01003673-ORCP01003673.1-human-gut-metagenome-genome-assembly--contig:-NODE-3673-length-11288-cov-3.524842_pt1 | contig 11288 bp, 6 predicted proteins | sample MGYA00242990_ERZ507991 | MGnify/ENA primary metagenome ERZ507991 (study PRJEB26167, sample SAMN06115496) | human gut metagenome | host: Homo sapiens | place: China:Henan | collected 2015-05-07 | study... | reverse complement strand
CTTCCGGACAACTCATAACTCCCCAAAAGAATTATGATGATGTCGGAGTTTTCTATCGTACTCCACTTATCTACAATTTTAACGTAGGATATAATCTTAATAATTGGAATTTTGAATTAGGAACACGTAATCCATTTTCTACTTTTGTAAAAAAGAGAGAGTATACTTCGGATATCTATAGCTCATATTCCCGGAATTATGGTCCGAAAATAAACGATCATGTATTTTATGTGAATGTGAGTTATCGGTTCAACTGGGGTAAAAAGCATACATTTAAGCAAATAGAAATAGAGAAGACAAGAAACTCCGCCATATTGAAAGCAAATGAATAATTAATTATAGATATGATTTTTTCGGAAATCGATAAGGTTCCTTGTCATGTTGCATGAAACGAGGGGTTTCATTTGCAAGATAATGTTGTTGGTATCTATTTAAATTCATTACTTTTGTAGGAAAGAAAAACAAAAAATGTCATGAAAACATTCGATCAACTAATCATCACGACCGGCTTTTTGGCGTCTGCCTCTCCTGCGATGGCAGACGAAAAGCCGGAAGCCGACTCTGGACGCCCGAACATCCTTTTCATCCTTTCCGACGATCATACCTCGCAGGCGTGGGGAATCTATGGAGGAATACTGAGCGAATACGTGAAGAACGAGAATATCCGCCGCCTGGCGGCCGAGGGGTGCGTGCTTGACAACTGCTTTTGCACGAACTCGATCTCCGTGCCCAGCCGCGCGGCTATCATGACAGGCGCCTATAGCCATCATAACGGGGTCTATACGCTTGAAGACAGGCTCGATCCGGCTTTGGACAATATTGCGAAACGCATGCAGGAGGGAGGGTATCAGACGGCCCTTTTCGGCAAATGGCATCTCAAGACGCAGCCGTCGGGTTTCGACACCTTTTCGGTTTTCCATGACCAGGGGGAATATTGGGACCCGCTTTTCAAGACCGCGGAGGGCTGGATAGACGATGATAAAGGGAAAAGCGGCAAGGTGGAGAAGGGCTTCTCGACCGACCTGGTGACCGACAAGACGATCCGGTGGATCCGTTCGCGCGATAAGGACCGGCCCTTCATGATGTGTTGCCATTTCAAGGCGACGCACGAACCGTGGGATTTCCCCGAACGGTTGAAACATATTTATGACGGAGTCACGTTCCCCGAACCGGCAAACATGATGGAGTTCGGGCCGGAAGAATCCGGGCGTACGTTCCCCGGACAACCGTTGGAAGATATGGCCCGCCGATGGGGGATCGCCTCGAAAGACCCGGATTCCTGGTGGTGCAAGTATCCGGAACTGCCTTTTTCCATAGAAGGAATGGACAAGGAAGATGCGCGCCGGAAAATCTATCAGAAGTTGATTCGCGACTACTTGCGTTGCGGAGCGGCCATCGATGACAATATCGGCCGCCTGCTGCGTTTCCTTGACGAAGAGGGGCTGTCCGAGAATACGATCGTAGTCTATGTCTCCGACCAGGGTTATTTCCTCGGCGAGCATGGCTTTTTCGACAAGCGCATGATGTACGAGGAGCCGCTTCGCATGCCGTTCGTTATCCGCTACCCGAAGGAGATCCCGGCCGGGACGCGCAATTCCGACATCATCCTCAATATTGATTTTGCCGCTACGCTGGCCGACTATGCCGGGGTGGACGCCCCGTCGTGCAGCGAAGGCCGCAGCTTCCGCGACAATCTGAAGGGCGAGACTCCGCGCGACTGGCGGCAGTCCATGTACTACCGCTACTGGACGCACCACAAGATCCGTCCCGCCCACATGGGCATCCGCAACCATCGCTACAAACTGATGTTCCTCTACGGCGATCCGCTGAATGCGACCGGTTCGGATAAGGCTCCCGTCACGCCGTCGTGGGAGTTCTACGACCTGCTCGCCGACCCCCACGAAGACCATAACGTCTACAATTCCCCCGCCTATGCCGGTGAAATCGAAAAGATGAAGCGCGAGCTGCTGCAACTCCGTCGCGAGGTTGGCGATACCGATGCTGCAACGCCCCGGATGCAGGAGATACTGGATGAATATTACTGGTAAAAGACAGGAATGCGGGTAAAATCGGAAGATCATCCATATTTATAGGCTTTTTATCTATTTTCTTTTTAGATGAAAAGGCTTTTCTTTGCCCCTTATCTTAATTCGTAATGATCATGAAGATGAAAATAATGAAACATCTCTGCAATTGCGCCGCTGTCGCGCTGCTGTCTCTTGCTGCCTGTACGGAGGTTCCCGGCGATAAGACCGGACCCGAATGGAAGGAAGCGGCTTCCGGGGTCTGGCAAATTTCCGTCGGTAAACCCGAAAAGTTGAATCTGCTGAGTGAACTCGGCCTGCATCCGAAGTGGGATGCCATCAACGCGATGCCGAAAGCCGATCTGCCGGTCGACCGCGACGAGATCCGTTTCGAGGAGGTGGACGGAAAGACCTATATCCGCTTCCCGCTCGACAAAGGGGAGAAGATATTCGGACTCGGCCTGAACTTCAAGACGGTCGAACAGCGCGGGCGGATTCTCGAACTGCATGTCGACCATTATGGAGGCAGGGATAACGGACGCACTCATGCGCCGGTTCCCTTCTTCGTCTCCAGCAAAGGCTACGGAGCCTTTATCAACTCCGCCCGCTATATCAAGGCGTATGTCGGAACGGGTGTCCGCAAGGATACGAAGAATCCGCCGGAGGTGCAAGACCGCAATACCGATCCCGGTTGGAGTGCGCAGCCCTATTCCGATAACCTCGAATTTCTGGTTCCTGCCGAAGGCGTCGAGGTGGTGCTGTTTGCCGGACAGGACATGCAGGATGTCGTGCGCCGTTTCAACCTCTTCAACGGAGGGGGCGTGTTGCCTCCGAAATGGGGGCTGGGTTTCTGGCATCGTGTCCCGACTCTTTTCACTGACCGGCAGGTGCAGGACGAGATTGCTGAGTTCCGGAAACGGGGTTTCCCGCTTACCGTGATCGGTCTCGAACCGGGCTGGATGAGCCGCGCCTATCCTTGTACCTATGAATGGGATGCCACCCGTTTTCCCGAACCTGGAAAGTTTGTGAACGACCTTTTGCAGAAGCATATCCGCACGAACCTCTGGTTCAATCCCGGTGTCTCTCCGGAATGTGAAATAAGGGACGCCATCGAGCCTTACACGGCTTCCCATACGGAATGGAACGGCCTGGTTCCGGATTACCGGATGCCTGAGGCGCGCCGGATCATGCTGGATCATTTCAAAAAGCACCAGTTGGATTTGGGTGTCAGCGGGTATAAGATGGATGAGAACGACGGCTACGACAACTGGTTGTGGCCCGATGTCGCCACCTTCCCTTCCGGTACGCCGGCGGAACAGATGCGGCAGATCTACGGCTCCCTGATGCAGCGCATGACGACGGATCTGTATCACGAGAAAAACCAGCGCACCTACGGGCTTGTGCGTGCCGGGAATGCCGGAACTTCCTCCTTCCCGTATGTGATCTATAACGATTACTATAATCACCGCGACTTTATCACGGCGCTGATCAACAGTTCGTTCATCGGCGTGCTGTGGACGCCTGAAGTCCGTGCCTCCAAGACTTCTGAAGAATGGTTGCGCCGCATGCAGACCGTTTGTTTCTCTCCGGTCGCCATGCTGGATGCCTGGGCGGACGGGACGAAACCGTGGTCTTTCCCTGATGTGGAGAAGCAGGTGAACGAAATCTCCCTGCTCCGTATGCGCTTGATTCCGTATCTTTACACCGCATTTGCCGGTTACGCTTTCGAGGGGACGCCTCCCATGCGCGCCATGAACCTCGAACCGGGCTACGCCGCCGATGAACAGATCGAGAAGGGCAAGCTCGACGGGACGGAGAATCCGTATGCTATGGCGGTCAAACGTGAGGTGAAGGATCAGTTCATGGTCGGCGAAAACCTGCTGGTAGCTCCTCTCTTTGCCGGCGAAACCGAACGGAAAGTCATCCTCCCGCAAGGCCGATGGTATGATTTTTATACCGGAAAGTTGGCAGGGGAAGGCGAAGTCATTACCGTTTCTCCCGGCCTCGACCGTATTCCTGTTTATGTGAAGGATGGCGGGATCGTCCCGCTTTGTCCGCCTATAACTGAACTGGACGGTACGAAACTTCCGCTCGAGATCCGCCATTACGGTTCCAAGCCCGGTACTTTCCGCCTGTATGACGACGACGGGGAAACCTATAATTACGAGAAAGGCGAATATACGTATCTGACCATCACGGTCGATGTCGCTCCGGACGGTAGCAAACAAGGAAAAGTCTCTGTCCCGGAAGGTCGTGAGATCTGGTCGTATAATGGAGAATATACGTTCCGCTATATGACGGAGTAGTTATCCTTTCTTCATCTTTTTATACTCCCGCGGCGGCATTCCCATGATCTTGCTGAAAAGGCGGGAGAAATAGTAGGTATCTTCGATGCCGATCTTATAGCAGACCTGGTTCACCTTCATGTCCGTAAAGTCAAGAAGCTGGCAGGCCTGCTGTATTTTTAGCTGGTTGAAGTAGGCTAGCGGTGCGTAGCCCGTCCGCTGGCTGAACAGGACAGAGAAATGGGAAGAAGAATAGCCCGTGTGCGCGGCGATTTCCTGCAACGTCAGCTTTTTCTCGATGTTCTCCTTCATGAAATGGATGGCAGCCGTTACGATATCGTTCTTTCCCGTTTCGTGGCGGACGGCGTCCCGGTACTGTTGCAAATAGCGCAATGTCCCGAGGTAGTGGTAGAAGATGGAGCAGGCGTAGAGCAAGTTTTCATGGCTGTACCCCATCTCCAGTGTCCGGAGTATCTCTTCAAACATATCGATCCGGTTGCTGATGCGGGAGTGCATCCCTGGTTTGATCTCTATCGGGCGTGTGCACTGGCTGGCGAAATGGGGAGCCAGCTTTCCTTTAAAGTGAATCCAGTAGATCGTCCACGGCTCTTCCTCGTTGGCCCCGTAAGCGTGCGGTTTCCCTGCCGGCAGGATGAAATATTGGTTGGCGGTCACCTGGAATTCCTCTCCTTCCGTCCGGTACCAGCCCGATCCCTCTATACAATAGATGAAAACGAACTGCGTGATCGGCTCCTGCCGTTCCCGGAAATGATGCCACGCTTTCGGATAGTATCCGATATCGGTAATGTGTAAAATGGAGGAAATAGGATCTTCCTCCATTTCGTGGATAATGGATTGTGGAAGGACAAGTGCCCGTTCTCCGCTGAAACCGTCTTTTCTTTTGATCATGATATGTTGATTTAGGAATGATGCAAACTTACGATTAAAATCGGAAGATTGTCCATCTATATCGACCTTTTATCTATTTATTTTTCTTCGGAAAGGTATTTACTTTGCATTTGTATCTTAATCATTCAATATTAACAAGTAAATGATGATTTATGGGTGAAACTTGTCCCCGCGTCAAGCGCGGGAACGGGACAAATCGATAAATCATCATTTACCGCAGATAACTTAATTACTAATTATCATGAAGCAAACAACAGGCTATTTATTATTGATCTGTCTCGTCTCGGCAATGGGCGGATTACTGTTCGGTTACGACTGGGTGGTGATCGGAGGAGCCAAGATATTTTATGAACCCTTTTTCAACCTGGAAGGTTCGGCAGCCCTTCGCGGCTGGGCAATGAGCAGCGCACTGATCGGCTGTTTAGTGGGAGCTTTGCTTTCGGGTGCTTGGAGCGATCGCTACGGGCGTAAGAAAATGTTGATCGCGGCCTCTTTCCTTTTTGTCGCTTCGGCCGTCGGGACTGGGGCGGTGGACAGTTTTTTCTGGTTTGTTGTCTACCGCATTGTCGGAGGATTCGGTATCGGTATTGCATCGAATGTCTCTCCGGTTTATATAGCCGAGGTTTCCCCGGCATCCGTTCGTGGTAAGTTTGTTTCGCTCAACCAGCTGACGATCGTGTTAGGTATTTTGATGGCTCAGTTGGCGAACTGGCAGATCGGCGAATATTTTACGGCCGGCAGCGAAACGCTGAGTGCGGAAAGTATTGAATGGGCCTGGCGCTGGATGTTTTGGGCCGAGTTGGTTCCGGCAGGATTGTTCTTTGCCCTCTCCTTTGTGATTCCCGAAAGTCCCCGCTGGCTGGCTACGGCCGGACGGTCTGACGAGGCTGGTAAGATCCTCGTGCGTGTAGGCGGTACGGACTATGCTGGGCAGACACTCTCTGAATTGGGACAGTTGAACGAAGACAAGAAAGAAAAGGCTAACTGGGGAGCGTTGTTGCAGCCCGGTGTGCGCAGTGTATTGGTGATCGGGATCGTACTGGCTGTTTTCCAACAGTGGTGCGGGATTAATGTGATCTTCAATTATGCGCAGGAAATCTTTTCGGCTGCCGGTTATGCCGTGTCTGATGTCCTGATGAATATCGTGGTGACGGGTGTGACGAACGTGATCTTTACGTTTGTCGCCATCTATACGGTGGATAAATGGGGGCGGCGCACGCTGATGTTTGTCGGTTCGGCAGGTCTGTCGGTGATCTACTTTATTTTAGGGACCTGCTATTTCTTAGGAGTAAGCGGCTGGCCGATGTTGCTCTTGGTCGTTTTGGCGATTGCCTGTTATGCGATGTCCTTGGCGCCGGTGGTCTGGGTGGTGCTTTCCGAAATTTTTCCTGTCCGCATACGCGGGATGGCAATGGCGCTTTCCACTTTCTTTCTTTGGGTGGCTTGTTTCTTGCTGACCTATACCTTCCCGATCCTGAACGAGGCGGTCGGCGCTTCGGGTACGTTCTGGCTGTATGCCGGGATCTGTTTGGCCGGTTTCCTCTTTATACGGGCTAAACTCCCTGAAACCAAGGGCAAGACACTGGAAGAACTGGAAAAAGAATTAACGAAATAAATTAAGAATATGGCAGTGAATGTAAAAGTTTGGGAGGAAGATATCCTTCTTCCTACATACGGCATCGGTAAACCGGAAAAGAATCCGATGTTCCTGGAAAAACGCGTGTATCAGGGTAGCAGCGGGGTGGTCTATCCCTATCCTGTGATTGAAAAGATCGAAGATACCTGTGAGGACAAGTCCTATCACGCCGTGTATCTGGAAAATGAATATATAAAGGTAATGATCCTGCCTGAATTGGGGGGGCGGGTACAGATGGCGTACGATAAGATCAAGCAGCGTCATTTCATCTACTACAACCATGTGATCAAACCGGCTCTGGTCGGTCTGACGGGGCCTTGGATCTCTGGTGGAATCGAGTTTAACTGGCCGCAGCACCACCGTCCGAGCACGTTCCTTCCGGTGGATTACTCGATCGAGAAAAAGCCGGACGGCAGTGTGATTGTTTGGGTTAGCGAAAGGGAACGGATGTTCCACCAGAAAGGTATGGCCGGGTTCACGTTACGTCCGGGCCGTGCTGTTCTGGAAATACAAGGGAGGGTGTATAACCCGACTCCTGTTCCGCAGACGTTCCTCTGGTGGGCGAATCCGGCGGTTGCCGTGAACGATCAGTACCAGTCGGTCTTCCCCGGCGATGTGAACGCCGTGTTCGATCATGGAAAGCGGGATGTCTCGCGCTATCCCATTGCTACGGGAACCTATTACAAGATGGACTATTCGGCAGGTGTCGATATCTCCCGCTATAAGAATATTCCCGTGCCAACGTCCTACATGGCGATCCGTTCCAGATATAATTTTGTCGGCGGCTATGAAAATGATACCCGTGCCGGTGTCCTGCACGTAGCCGACCATCATGTCTCTCCAGGCAAAAAGCAGTGGACTTGGGGAAACGGCGATTTCGGGCAGGCCTGGGATCGCAATCTGACGGATGCGGACGGCCCTTATATCGAACTGATGACGGGGGTCTACACTGACAACCAGCCGGATTTCACCTGGTTGCAACCGTATGAAGAGAAGACCTTCACCCAGTATTTTATGCCGTACAGGGAATTGGGAGTGGTGAAGAATGCTTCTTCCGACCTGTTGATGAACATCGAACCGGAAGGCAATGTTTCCCGCTTGAAAATCTTCGCAACTTCGACGCAGAAGGATTTGCATATCGTGGTTATGAAAGGAGAGAAACAAGTCCTGGATATCATTCGGGATATCACGCCTGAAACGATCCTTGAAGAGTGGGTTCCGGTCGACACCCTGACCGGTGTCCGCGTCTCCATCTGCAATTCGAAGGGGAAACTCCTTCTGTCTTGGGAACCCGAACCTAACGAGATAAAGGAAGTTCCCGAACCGGCAAAAGCCGCTCTCGATCCGAAGGATATCCGGACGACGGAACAACTTTACCTGACCGGCTTGCATCTTGAGCAATATCGTCATGCGACCTATTCCGCAACCGACTATTATGAAGAGGCGCTCAGCCGTGATCCGGACGATGTCCGCAACAATAACGCAATGGGATTATGGCTGATCCGCAAGGGGCAGTTTGCAAAAGCCGAACCTTATTTGCGTCGTGCTGTCAAGACACTGACGGAAAAGAACCCGAACCCGTATGACGGAGAGCCTTTGTATAATCTCGGATTGTCGCTTAAATACCAGGGCAAGACGGATGAAGCCTACGACTGTTTCTATAAAGCCTGTTGGAATGCGGCTTGGCAGGATGCCGGATATTATTCGTTGGCCCAGTTGTCCGCTTCGAAAGGCAATTGGGAGGAGGCTTTGTATGAAATCGATAAATCCCTGCTTCGCAACTGGCATAATTTGCGCGGCCGCCATTTGAAGGCTGTCGTTCTCCGCCATCTCGGACGTGTGGACGAGGCGTTGGCTTTGATCCGGGAATCCCTCGCGATCGACCGCTTCAACTTCGGCTGTAGTTTTGAAGAGTATCTGTTGACGGGCGAGAAGGCTGTTCTGGATGACTTGCTCGTACGGATGCGTTCGGAAGGGCATAACTACGAGGAATTATCGCTCGACTATGCCTCTGCCGGCTGCTGGGAAGAGGCTCTGAAAGTGGTTGAGGTGGCTTTCGAAGTCGTTGTCTCGGAACGCACATTGCTGTATTATTATAAAAGTTGGTTTTTATTATCCTTAGATCGTCTGAAAGAGGCTGAAATGGCGATCTGCGTTGCCGAGCATCAACCGGCTGACTGTTGTTTCCCGAATACCCTTGAAGCGATCATGGCTTTACAGGCGGTGATCCGGTTTGCGGATGTTGCACCCAAAGCCCATTACTATTTGGGTAACCTGTGGTACGACAAACGACAGTATCCTGAAGCTGTAGCCGAATGGGAGAAGTCGGTCGAACAGGACGATACGTTTCCGACAGTTCTTCGTAACTTGTCACTGGCCTATTTCAACAAACTGAATAAACAGCAGGAAGCAGTGGTTCTGCTCGAAAGGGCGTTTAAGCTGGATATACGGGATGCCCGCATCCTGATGGAGCTCGACCAATTGTATAAGCGCCTGAACCGTTCCCATGCCGATCGTTTGGACTTGTTAGACAAGTTAAAAGATGTGGCTTTCTCCCGTGATGACCTTTATTTGGAATATGTCACCTTATTGAACCAGCTAGGACGCTACGAGGAGGCGATCCGCATGATCGATGCCCGCCGTTTCCATCCCTGGGAAGGAGGAGAAGGGAAAGTCCCAGCACAGTATCAGTTGGCACGTGTCGAGTTGGTAAAAGCCTGCCTGAAAGCCGGAGAGAATCAAAAAGCATTGGACTTGATCGAAGAATGTTTCATCTATCCTCATAACTTAGGCGAGGGGAAACTCTATGGCGCCCAGGAGAACGATTTCAATTACTACAAAGGTTGTGCCTTGCAAGCATTGGGACGTGAAGCCGAGGCCCGCGAACTGTTCCTGGCCGCCAGCATCGGGAATAGCCAGCCGGCAGCCGCCATGTACTACAATGATCAGAAACCGGATAAGATCTTCTATCAGGGATTGGCTCTCCGTAAGTTAGGACGTGAAGATGAAGCCCGCGGCCGCTTTAACCGGCTGATCGACTTTGGTGAAAAACATTTGTTCGACACTTTCAAGATGGACTATTTTGCCGTTTCGCTTCCTGATCTCCAGATTTGGGAAGACGACATGGACAAGAAGAACCGCATCCATTGTAACTATCTGATGGGGTTGGGGCATCTCGGACTCGGCGACCTCGACAGGGCAGAACGCTATTTCCGTATCGCCGCCGGAATGGATAACAACCACCAGGGAGTACAGATACATTTGAAAATGGTCGGAAACCTTATATAGTGTAATGGACGGACTGATAAATGAATTACTTAAACTGATAGGATTATGAAGCAGGTAAACATCTTTTTATTGGGGGCCTTGATGAGCCTGGTATTCTTTCTGTCCTGCAAGGAGACTTCTTCCGAACTGTCTCTGGCAGGTGAGTGGCAATTTGCTTTGGATCCGGCTGATGCTGGAATAGGGCAGGAGTGGCAGAAGAAAGGCTTGGCAGATGTTGTCCGTCTGCCGGGGTCATTACAAGAGCAGGGGAAAGGCGATGATGTCAGCCTGGATACCCGGTGGACCGGACAGGTTGTCGATAGCTCCTGGTATAATGCTCCCGAATATGCCAAATACCGGCAGCCGGGTAATATCAAAGTGCCTTTTTGGCTGAATCCGGACAAGCATTATGTCGGTGTAGCCTGGTATCAGAAGAAGGTGAATGTTCCTTCCGGTTGGGAGAACCGACCGGTAGTGCTCAGTCTTGAACGGACGCATTGGGCGACCACTCTCTTTTTGGACGGCAGGAAGGTCGGGGAGCAGAACTCCTTACAGACTCCTCACCGCTATCTCCTTGAAGGGTTGGATGCCGGTGAGCATACTCTTACGCTGCGTGTGGACAACCGCCTCTATGCTGACGTGGGGATAAATGCGCACAGTGTCTCCGACCATACGCAAAGCAACTGGAACGGCATTATAGGCGATATGAAACTATCGGCAAAACCTTCTCTGTATATCGGATCTGTACGGATCTATCCGGATATAAAGAAGAAACAAGCGTTGGTAAAGGTACAACTGAAAGGAAATACCGGGAAAGGAACTACTACGGTCGTTATGCAGGCAGAAACATTGGGAGGTAAAACCGTCGGTAATCCAGTCCGTTTCGCTGTAGAGGCGGGAGAGGGGGCGCCCGCTCATGCAGAGGCTACCGTTGATCTGGGAGAAGAAGCCCGGCTTTGGTCGGAACATAGTCCGAATGTTTATAAAATGAAAGTCTCCCTGGAATCCCCGGATGGCATCGATGAGGCAAGCTACAATTTTGGTTTCCGTGAGTTCAAGGCAAACGGTACGCGTTTCGAGATTAACGGGCAGCCTTTTTCTTTTTCATTACATTTTTGTATTCAGCCTTCCATGCTTTTTTATATGCTTCTCGATTTTCTCTAAGTT
>ENA-ORCP01003672-ORCP01003672.1-human-gut-metagenome-genome-assembly--contig:-NODE-3672-length-11291-cov-3.939451_pt1 | contig 11291 bp, 10 predicted proteins | sample MGYA00242990_ERZ507991 | MGnify/ENA primary metagenome ERZ507991 (study PRJEB26167, sample SAMN06115496) | human gut metagenome | host: Homo sapiens | place: China:Henan | collected 2015-05-07... | reverse complement strand
TATTGCTTCAAAACCGCGCCTCGTCAGTACGCAAAATTTACTCGCAAATCGCTCTTGTCCAATTATGCGGTATTGCCCTAAAAAACGACACAGAAAATTATGAAAATATACGAAGTATTCGGCGAACTGCCGGTTTCGCCTTAATATTCGCGGTAGACTGCCTTTACAACGCCGAGAATCTGGCAGCCGGTGCCGTCGATGAGCGGGTACGCCGGGTTCTCCGGGCGCAGCCAGACGCCGTCCGGCGTGATGCACAGCGTCTTGCAGGTGGCCTCGTCCTCAAGCAGCGCGATCACGATGTCGCCGCTCCGCGCCTCGACGTCCTGACGGATGATAACGAGGTCGTCGTCCATGATGCCCACGCCGATCATCGAGTCGCCGCGGATGCGCAGGGCGTAGTATTTGCCGCCGTTCGCTGCGGGTTCAAACGGCACGTAGCCGATGTGCTCCTCGACCGCGAGAATCGGCATGCCGGCGGTGACGCGGCCGAGAATGGGCACGCGCGGCACCATGGACGCGCCGGCGACCGGCGTCAGTGCACGCGATTTGTGGTCGTTCGCCTCAAGATAGCCGGCTTCCTGGAGCTTTTTCAGGTGGGCATGGACGGTGGAGGTCGAGCGCAGTCCGACCTCAGCGCAGATCTCGCGCACCGATGGCGGATAGCCGTGCTCCATGGAAAATGTGTTTATGAAATCAAGAATACGCTGCTGTTTTTCGGATATTTTCTTCATAAGAGTGCTCTCCCCTGTGTGCCGTTGGAACATACGTTCGAAATTATACTTTATTATACCGTGCCTGTGCGCAAAATGCAAACATTTGTTTGAGAAAAACGTGCGTATTCCGGCTTTTTCGGCGTCCGGCACGCCGTGGGAAACCGGGAGGCTTCCCTCCCCTGACCGGATGTTTTCGCGAGAAGTGTTCAATATCGGTACATGGACTTGTAATTTCTGTGAGTTTAGTATATGATATAATAAATATAAAATGTTTTCCGTAAAACATTTCACTCAGAAAGCAGACGCAGGGAGGTTTTTTTATGACCATCAAGACCGATCTCGGATATATCGAAATCACAACCGAGGTGCTTGCCGGCATTGCGGGCTACGCGGCTTCGCTCTGCTTCGGCGTCAAGGGCATGACCATCCGCTCGATGACCGACGGACTGGCGCATCTGCTCGGCCGTGAGAACCAGTCGCGCGGCGTCAAAGTGACTGAAGCACCGGACGGCGGCGTGAACATCGACCTGCATATCGCAGTCGATCACGGCGTAAACATTGCGACTGTCTGCCGCTCGATCATCGGCGAGGTGCGCTATCATGTCGAGCGCCTGACCGGGGTGGACGTGAAGAACGTGGACGTTTACGTCGAGAGCATCCGCGCCTGAGCAGGGACGCGGCGAAAGGCGCACGAAAAGGTGCGGTAAAGACCCGAAAAAGGGAATTTTAGGAGAGTTTTTCAAATGGCAGATACAAAAATCACCGGTGCGCTGTTTCAGTCCATGGTGACCGAGGGCGCACTCGCCATTACCGAACAGAAGGAACAGATCAACGAGCTGAACGTGTTCCCGGTGCCGGACGGCGATACGGGCACGAATATGTCGATGACCATGACGGCGGCGATGAACGAGCTGGCGAAGCTGAGCGAGCCGACGCTCGCCAAGGCGGCCGACACGACCGCTTCCGCGCTGCTGCGCGGCGCACGCGGCAACTCCGGCGTTATCCTGTCCCTGCTGTTCCGCGGCATGGCGAAAAAGCTGCGCGAGACCGAGGCGGCGAGCGGCCGCGACCTGGCTCTGGCGCTGCGCGAGGGCGTGGATACCGCGTATAAGGCGGTCATGAAGCCGGCAGAGGGCACTATCCTCACCGTTTCGCGCGTTGCGGCGCAGAAAACCGTCGAGCAGTGTCAGGCGGACAGCACGCTGAGCGCCGAGCAGGTGCTGGCGGCGATCGTTGAGCACGGCAAGGCGGCGCTCGCGGAAACCGTGCATCAGAACCCTGTCCTCGAAAAGGCGGGCGTCGTGGACGCAGGCGGCTTCGGCTTCGTTACGATTTTCGAGGGTATGCTCGACGCGATGCGCGGCATTCACAAGGAGCGCACGATTGTGCAGCCGACCCGCGCGGCGGCGGATTTCGACGCTATCCGCGATGAGGACATCACCTTCACATACTGCACGGAATTTATCGCGGAACGCAAGGATAAGGCGCGGAATGTGGGCCGTCTGCGCGCTATTCTGAACGATATTGGCGACTCGCTCGTTGTGGTCGAGGACGATGACATCGTAAAGGTACACGTGCACACCGACCAGCCGAACAAGGCGCTCGAGGAGGGCCTCAAGTTCGGTCCGCTCCTCACGGTCAAAATCGAGAATATGCGCGAGCAGCACACCGCGAAGGTCATCGAGGGCACGGCGGACGCACCCAAGGAGCGCGTTGTCGTTCCGGCGGAGAAAAAGTACGGTTTTGTTGCCGTAGCGGCCGGTGAGGGCCTCAAAAGCCTGTTTACCGACCTCGGCGCGGACGCAGTCGTGCAGGGTGGTCAGACTATGAACCCCTCGACCGACGATATTATCCGCGCGGTAGATTCGGTTCCGGCGGAAATCGTGTTCGTTCTGCCGAACAACAAGAATATCATCATGGCGGCCGAGCAGGCGGTCCATCTGTCCGAGGAGAAAAAGCTGGTCGTTGTTCCGACCAAGACCATTCCGCAGGGCATTTCCGCGATGCTGGCGGTCGATCTGGACGCGGAGCAGGACACCGAGCTTGCGACTGCGATGACCGAAGCGGCCTCCCATGTGCGCAGCGGTCAGGTGACCTACGCGGCACGCGACAGCGAGTTTGACGGCAAAAAGATCAAGCAGGGCGAGTATCTGTCGCTCAGCGAGGGCAAGCTGTGCGCAAGCGGCCGCGAGAGCAGCGTGCTGAAAAAGCTCGTCCGCGAGATGGTTTCGGACGACAGCGCCTTTGCAACCGTTATTTTCGGCGAGGGCGTGACCGAGGAGCAGGCGGCGGAGGTCGAAAACCTGCTGCATAAGGAAAATAAGGGCATGGAGATCTCGATCATCAACGGCGGTCAGCCGGTTTACTACTATATCCTGTCCGTAGAGTAAAAAAACGCCCGCTTCCGCGCCTTGACAGAGCGGAAACGAGCGGGTATAATGATAATATAAGGGACACCGCTATGCGGTTGGCCTGTGCAGTTATTTTAATTCTAACCGTCTGGCGGCAACCGGGCGGTTAGTACGCTTTTATGGTGAAAATGTAAAGCAAACAAGCAATACAAATCAGAATTCTAACAAATTTCTTCATAAAGCATCACTCCTTTCACAAGGAGTGCCAACCGCGAAGCAGTGTCCGTCTGATAACTATAACAGAGATGACAGAGAATGTCAACTTTTTCGGAGAGAAACATGTCAGTATTCGATATTTTTAAGAAATTAGAGGAAGAAAAGGCCGCAAAACCGGTACAGCCGATCGAGTGGATCGTGGTCGGTCTGGGCAACCCCGGCAGCCAGTACGACAACACGCGCCACAACGCCGGTTTCCGTGCGCTTGAGAGCTATTGCGCGCGTTCCGGCCAGAAAATCGACCGCATGAAGTTCAAGGCACTTGCGGGGGAGGGAATGCTCGGCGGAAAGCGCGTGCTGTTCCTTAAACCGCAGACGTTCATGAATCTGTCCGGCGAGGCGGTCCGCGACGCGGCGGCGTTCTACAAAATCCCGCCCGAGCGCGTTATCGTGCTGTCGGACGATGTTTCGCTCGACGTCGGCACGCTTCGAGTGCGCCCGAAAGGTTCGGCAGGCGGCCAGAACGGCCTGAAAAACATCATTTATCACCTCGGAAGTGAGGATTTCTCGCGCGTCAAGATCGGCGTCGGCAAGAAGCCGCGCCCGGATTACGACCTGGCGGCGTGGGTGCTCGGCAAGTTCCCGCAGGAGGATCAGAAGGCCATCGACAAGGCCTGCGAGGACGCTGTGAGCGCCGCCGCGTGCATCATCGAAAAGGGATGCGCCGCCGCAGCACAGAATTTCAACGGAAAAAGAATATAAGCGAAAGCCGTCCGGAAAACAACAATTCGGGCGGCTTTTGTATATTTATACAAAAATATAAAATGCAGGGGGAAAACCAAGAGAAATATAACATAATATGGAATAAAAATAAACTGCGAGACAGATACAAAATAATGAATTATATCTGGAAATAACATTTCAATAGAATTGAGAAAATATAGGTAGAGAATATTTCTGAAAAAGAAAGAGAATAGGCAAAATAATCAGAATAATTTCGAACAAATCTGAAAATAGCAATTCATAAAACGAGAATAAACAAGGTAAACCTGAGATATAAACCAGAATAATCCTTGAAAACCGCGGGAAATATCAAGAGACGTCAAACAAAGCAAATCAATTACGGAAAGATAGCAGACGAATATGTTACAAAATAAAGATGTAGTAGATATGGAAATCGCTTTTGACTTATCAGAAAGCAAGAATGTTAATAAATAGCAGTTACACTGCGTTCCACCATATCAGGACGCATAAAAATTCCCGGACGGGTATCATCGTCCGGGAGAGAGGGGGGAGAGAGCGGTTTAGTTTCTGCCGAAAAGGCGGCGCAGCCACGGGAGCAGACCGCGCTCGGGGACGGCGACGTGCATCGCCTGTTCGCTCGCCATGCTGACCGCCTGCTGCATCAGCAGGTCCTGCGCGCAGAGCGGCTCGGGAACGCTCGGCTTGCGGGAGTAGCTGCCGTCCGGTTGGAGCACACGCGCCTTGACGGTGTCGTGCAGCATCGCGAACAGGATGTCGTGCAGGCGGGCGCGGACCTCGGGGTTGTCGATGGGGCAGGCGATTTCCACGCGGCGCTCGGTGTTTCGGGTCATCATGTCGGCGGAGGAAATGTACATTTTCTCATTTTCGCCGCGGCCGAACACATAAATGCGCGAATGTTCCAGAAAACGGCCGACAATGCTGCTGACGGTGATGTTTTCGGTCTTTCCGGGGACGCCGGGCAGCAGGCAGCAGATGCCGCGGATAATCATTTCCACGGTAACGCCCGCCATGGACGCCTCGTGCAGCTTTTCGATGATGTCGATGTCGGTCAGCGAGTTGAATTTGAGCAGGATATAGCCGTCGCGTCCCTTGGCGATCTCGTTGTTCATCAGCGCGAGGATGCTGCTTTTCAGGCCGGACGGCGCAACGAGCAGGCGGTTATAGCGGCCGTTCAGGTTGCCCAGCGCCATATTGTTGAAGAACTGCGCCGCGTCCATGCCGATGGACTCGCTTGAAGTGACGAGCGACACATCGGTGTACTGACGGGCGGTTTTTTCGTTGTAGTTGCCCGTGCCGACCTGCGTGATATAGCGCATGCCGCTGCGCTCGCGCCGGGTGATGAGGCAGATTTTCGAGTGCACCTTGTAGTCCTCGAAGCCGTAGATGATTTTGCATCCGGCCTCTTCCAGACGCTCCGACCAGTCGATGTTGTTCTGCTCGTCGAAGCGGGCGCGCAGCTCGATGAGAACCGTGACGTCCTTGCCGTTCTCGGCGGCGGCGCACAGGTATTCGACCAGCTTGGCCTTGCTGGCGAGGCGGTAGATGGTGATGCGCACGGAAAGCACCGCCGGGTCGTTCGCGGCTTCGCGTATCATCTGAAGAAACGGCTCCATGCTCTCATACGGGTAGGAGAGCAGCACATCGCGCTGAAGCGCGGCTTTGAGCAGGCTCTGTCCGGCGGGCAGCATGGCAGGCTGCTGCGGCGTAAACGGCGGGTCGGACAGGCGCGAGCGGCGGCCGTCGCTCAGGTAATCGCCGAGCGAAAAGGCGTAGCCCATGCGCAGCGGCGCGTTGCGCGACAGGAAGATCTGCGCGTCCGTGACCTCGAAGCGATCGCGGAAATACGCCTTGAAGTGCGAGGACACCGGGCGGCTCAGTTCCACGCGGACGACGCCCATGCGGCGGCGCTGACGCAGCATTTTCTCCATTTTCCGGCGCAGGTCGACCTGTTCCGAGCCGAACGGCTCATCGTCGAGCGGCACATCTGCGTTGCGCGTGACGCAGAAAACCGTTTTTTCGAGCACATCGTACATCTCGAAAACATCGTCCGCGAACGCCAGGATGATGTCCTCGGTCATCAGGCAGCGGCGTTTGTCGTTCGGGAGAAAGATAAGCGGCGGCAGGGAAGCGGGCACGGGAATCAGGCCGAGACGCTCGGTTTTCTTGTGGCTGAGCAGCGCCGCGATATACAGCACCTTGCCCTCAAGGTGGGGGAAGGGGTGATGCGAGTCCACGACCTGCGGCGAGAGCACGGGCGCTATCATGGTTTCGAAATAGCGCTTGATGTATTTGCGCTCGCTGCCGTCCAGCTTGTCCATGGAAATACGGCGCAGGTCCTCCTCGGCGAGGCGGCTGTCCACGTCGCGGAACGCGGCGTCCCGGCGCACGTAAAGCGGCTCAACGGCGGCGTAGATGCGGTCGAGCTGTTCGCTTGCGGTCAGGCCGGACTTGCTGTCGCGGCGGTTCGGTTCGAGCGCGGCCATGTCGGTCAGACTGCCCACGCGAATCATGAAAAACTCGTCCAGATTGCTCGTAAAAATCGCAAGAAACTTGAAGCGTTCAAGCAGGGGAACGGTTTCGTCCTCCGCCTCCGCGAGCACACGCGCATTAAATTCCAGCCACGACAGCTCACGGTTCTGTGTGTAGCCCTGATTCCAGATGATTTCTGCCATGGTGTAATCCCCCTTTCGTTCGGCCGCAGTGCGGCAGCATACTTATCATTTTTGATTTAGTATACCGCAAAGAAATGAGATATGCGCGAAATCCGCATAAAGAGTAAGTAAAAAACCGCTCGTTTTATGGGGAAACGGGCGGTTTTGTGGGATATTATTTATTCAGCGTTCCTTCGACTACCTCAGGCAGCCATGTATAATTGGGATTGCCTTTGTAGTCTTGCAATGCAACACTGACAACCGAATTGAGATAGCTCTTGAAATATTGGTTGTAATTATCAATATTCTTTTGTTTGTCGTAAACTTTGTATTCACCTTTATCACGGTAATAAGCGCCGAGTAAACCGCGTCCGGTATTATAAAGCAGACAGTAAACAGAACCATTGGGGTCAACTGCGGCAACGAAGCTACCACCAGCATCATTTTCCAGACTTGGAACTTCAGCGAGTTTCACAACTTCGTTATAGTGGTCAATATAGGTGGAGTACGTTTCCCCGCCTGCTCCGGCATTTGTTACTTGGCGGCCACTCTTGCTGGCAATCGTAAAAATCTGATAAATGTCACTCATTTTTTCCCAATCCGCCGAGCCATACGCTTCGCTTGCGACGGTCTGGACCGCCTCGTGCAGCATACGGGTTTCGGCGACGACCTGGTCGCGTTTCGACTTGTCGATATAACCGGTGAGCGCGGGGATAAGAAGCGCCGCAAGAATGGCGAGGATAACGAGCACGACGATGAGCTCGACAAGCGTAAAGCCGCCGCGTTTTTTGAGTTTCTGCATAAAAATTCCTTCCTTGTTGGGATTCTGCCCTATTATAACGGAATTTTATACAGAAAACAAGGGAAAATACGGAAGTCTAAAATAATTTTCACCAAAAATCAGCGGCCGCGCGGTGCAATATTTTTATTGCGGTAGTAAGCGCTCTTGGCCTCGTACATACGGCTCTCCGCGACGCGGAGCAGCTCCTCCATCTGGATGCCGTCTACGTCGCAGGTCGCCCAGCCGAGCGCCGCGTGGTAGTCGCGCCGTTCAATCGCGAGCGAGAACGCGCGCACCTTTTCGTGCAGCTGCTCCTCGGGAATATCCGGGGCGAGGGCGATATACTCGTCGCCGCCCATGCGGTAGGTGAGGGACGAGCCGAAGCGCAGCTTTAATTCGTCCGCGACCTCGCGTAGCATGATGTCGCCGGCCTGATGGTCGCGGCTGTTGTTCAGCTCGTGCAGGCCGTTGATGTCGATATAGACGCAGCTGAGCGTGCGGCGGCAGTAGCGGCCGGGAATGGTGCTCTGCTCGCGCTCATAGGCGTTGCGGTTGCGCAGACCGGTCGTCTGGTCGTTTTCGGCCACGAAGCGCAGCTTGGCGCGGGTGATGAAGTTCAGCATCATCATGCGCATGACGTAGGTCGAGGCGATGATCGAGATGCAGCCGTACATCACGCTGTTGAGCAGATCGATCGGAATGACGTCGAGCTCCTTGTACCACAGCACGAAAAGCACGAAAATCAGGTCCCAGATGACGATGGAGCAGACATTTTCAATCGGCGGCACGATAAACAGCATGGGCAGCGTCAGCAGAAAGGCGATAAACGAGGTCGCTTGACTGCCCGGACTGGTCACGGTGCCGATGTAGATGCCGAGCGAGTACAGCGTGAATAAAAAGAGGAAAATGCAGATTTGCAGACCGACCTGACTGCGTTTGCCGAAATACAGCTCAATGGGGAGCAGAAAGCAGAAAACGCCGAACGCGATGAGGTAAGCGCCGAGATTGGGGCTTAAAACGTCGCTGATGAGTGCACTGCACGAGGCGATGCCCAGAAAAACGATGGCGAGCGCGAGAAAGACCGACAGACGACCGTAGTTGTAGTCGTGCATTTCCTGCTGTCCCTGCGCAAATTCTTCAGGATTTGCACCGGCGTAGAGAAACAAGCGCTTGATTTTTTCCATATACAGTATCAACCCTTTGGGTCAGAAATGAACGCGAGGGAAAGAATGACCTTTTATTAAGACATTATATCACAAAACGGCCGCGTAAAAAAGAGGAAATGCCAAAAAATGCTTATATAAAAATTCGATATAAATTCGAAAAAATCACGAAAATATAGCAAAAGACACCTCGTGCACAGATGTGCGTCAAGGTGTCTTTGGTCAATTCTGTCAGTCGATGCCGCGTAGGGGGAAGCGCTGCGGCTCCGCCTTTCCGCCGGGCAGAAGCGCCGCGGCGTAGTCGGGACGCGCGGTTTCGATGAAGTTCACGTTGCCGCGGATGAGCGTATCCAGCGTGCGCGGGTCGTTCGTGGGCAGGCTCATGGTGAACAGTCCTGCCGCGCGGCAGGCGCGGAGCAGGGGAGGCGTCAGGTGAACGGGTGCGGCGCGCAGGCCGAACAGACCGGTGCTCTGCGCGGCGTTCACGAGCGCGGCGATGTTGTCGGGCACGGCGGGCATTTCGCCCATGATGTGCAGGTCAGGGTTGGCCGAGGCGATACGCGCCGCCTCCACCAGCCCCAGACCAACGAAAATCGTGTCGTCCAGATAATCGGTCTGCCGGAGCGTCATGCGCATCTGCGGCAGAAGCGACGGGTCGCGCAGCGTGACCGCGATTTTAGAATGGCACGCGCGGGCGAGGTCGAGCGCCTGACCGACCGGGAGCAGCTTGGGGCAGGCCTTGTGCAGCTCGGTGTAGGTGTGGTCGCAGACGGTCATGGCGCCGCCGTTCGGCGCGAGCACATAGCCGTCCGACGAGAGCACGGCGAGGCCGTCCGAGGTCATATCGACCGTCAGACAGCAGCCCTTTGCGCCCTCCTCGTTTCCGGCGAGGATGGAATCCAGTCCGTCGCGGTCGGTACCCATGCAGCCTGCGGCGGACAGGACAAAGATGTCATTGGTGGTATAAGGCAATACCGTTTCCCTTCTTTCTGAAAGTCTGTCCGCTGAAAGCCGGAATCAGACGGTTTCCGGAGCCTCGTACTCTACGCCCTGCGTATCGACGGTAACGGTCTTCATGCGCTGGGTCTCGCGCGGACGGTCGTGCCAGTCGCGCTTGGTGTTCACGATGGCGTCAACAACGTCCATGCCCTCGATGACCATGCCGAAGGAAGCGTACTCGTTGTCCAGATGCGGCGCGTCATCGGTCATGATGAAGAACTGGCTGCCGGCGGAGTTCGGGTCGGCGGTGCGGGCCATGGACAGAACGCCGCGGGTGTGCAGCAGGTCGTTCTGGAAGCCGTTGTGGGTGAACTCGCCGCGGATCTCGTAGCCCGGGCCGCCCATGCCGGTGCCGTCCGGGTCGCCGCCCTGGATCATGAAGCCCGGGATAACGCGGTGGAAGATGGTGCCGTCATAGAAGCCCTTCTGCGCGAGGGAAACAAAGTTGCGGACGGTGTTCGGCGCAACCTCGGGGTACAGTTCGGCGCGGATGATGCCGCCGTTTTCCATTTCGATGGTAACGATAGGATTGCTCATTATTTATCAACTCCATAAAAATTTTGCGTGTAGTCGCATTCTGTATTAGTATTGTAGCAAATTTCCCGATATACGGCAAGTGGTGTTTGGGGAATAAGCGGCCTGCGCGGAAAAACAGGGGAGAGGAGCGGCGCCTGCCGCGAGTAATCCACTTTGTCCACATGGTTTTCCACAGATGCCTTGGGGATAACGCTGTGGACAAAGTGGATAACTTTTTGTATAGGGCGGTCAATCTCTTGACCAGTGAGCGGTTTCCGCTTTACCCTCCGTAATATTTTGTCGAGGAAACGGTGTACATAAAACGGGGCAACCTGTGGAAAACTGACGCAGACAGACAAAAGACCCGGAGAGAGGAGAAGGCAGATATGGCAGAGGAGATCACCGCCGTTCCCGCACCCGAGCGCAGCAGCATCGCGGAGACCGGCTCCATCACGGCGCGGACCGCACGGGGGACCGTGCACTGCATCACCATCGTCGGACAGATCGAGGGACACATGGAGCTGCCCGCGCAGAACAAGACGACAAAATACGAGCATCTCATTCCGCAGATTGCGGCGGTCGAGCAGGAGGAGGAGATAGACGGTCTGCTCGTGTTGCTCAACACGGTGGGCGGCGACGTCGAGGCCGGACTTGCCATCGCGGAGCTGATTGCGGGCATGACAAAGCCCACCGTGTCGCTGGTGCTCGGCGGCGGGCATTCGATCGGCGTTCCGCTCGCGGTCGCGGCGAAGCGCAGCTTTATCGCGGCGTCGGCCGCCATGACCATCCATCCCGTGCGCATGAACGGGACGATCATCGCGGTGCCGCAGGCGTTTGAGTATCTGACGAAAATTCAGGGGCGTATCAACGATTTCATCATCGCGCATTCGCATATCGAGCGGGAAACGCTCGCCAGGCTGATGCGCGAGACCGGCCAGCTGACGGCGGACGTCGGCACGGTCATTTCCGGCCGCGAGGCGCAGGAACTTGGCCTTATCGACCGCGTGGGCACGCTGTCGGACGCGCTTGAGGAGCTGTACGGCATGATAAGCCTGTCGCGGAACTGACGTTCCGCCGACAATCTGTGTTTTGGCTTCGCAAAACACGGCCGTCCGAAAGTTCCCATTTGGAAACTT
>ENA-ORCP01003669-ORCP01003669.1-human-gut-metagenome-genome-assembly--contig:-NODE-3669-length-11295-cov-3.955607_pt1 | contig 11295 bp, 8 predicted proteins | sample MGYA00242990_ERZ507991 | MGnify/ENA primary metagenome ERZ507991 (study PRJEB26167, sample SAMN06115496) | human gut metagenome | host: Homo sapiens | place: China:Henan | collected 2015-05-07 | study... | reverse complement strand
TGTTCATGATCTCATATACAACATCTGCCTCTGTCAGTCCATAATGAGGAAGTGCTGTCTTCTCATTATCTACCATGACTGCGACAGGTCTTTGGTCTTTTAGGGATTCATCTATCCATTCATTTGTAATTTCACTGCGGTACATACCTTCTCTGTTCTCTTCTTCCGTCTGTACCTCAGTCGCTGTCTCTTCTGTCTGTGCCTGCTCTGTCTGTGCTGTATCATTCTTACCTGTCAGCTTACCGAAATCTACTACTTCTTCAGAAGCCGGAGTTTCTTCCTGCTTGCTTCCACATGCAGTAAATGATAATGCTGCTACGGACATCATTGCAAGTATCCATAATTTCCTTCTTCTCATTCGCATCCCCTGTGCCACATTTATGTTTACCATGTGGCTCCCTTTCTTTTTGCCTGATGATTACTGTTATTCAGTAATGCCTGATTGTTGAGTCGCTGTCAGTTCCTACTGACATAATGACCGTGCAGACAGCTTCGAATCCTATATTCATGCACGTTACCTTTACAGTTAACTCCGCCAGGCACCCTCACGGCACATATGAAATCCTCCTTAGTGCTGCTACATTCCTGTCCTGACACGGTTCGAAGGCACATATTGCGTAAGACCCAAACTTCATCGCCACTTATAAAGGGCTGCTACACAAACGCAGACCCTCCCCCATCTATCACCCCTACTATAGCGGATTGTAGGTACAAGGCACCGCTAACGCCCCGGCTGCACGGTCACTTTATTTTACCTTTTTTGTATACCAAAGTCAAGCATTACGACTTTTCTAATATATGGATAACCCACTTTCTGTTACTTTATTATGCAAATACGTCAATCAGTCGATCCAGTGCCTGCTGCAGAGTCTTTCTCGGGCATGCAATATTGATCCTCTGGAAGCCCTCTCCGCACTTGCCAAACACTGCACCGCTGTCAAGCCATAAGCCCGCCTGATTCAGTATCTTCTCATCCAGCTCCTTATCTGTCAGACCATAGTCCCTGAAATCCAGCCATACCAGATAAGTGCCTTCAAGCTTTGTCATTTTCACCCTGGATAAATGCTCCTGTAAATACGCTCTTGTAAATTCTGCATTGGCTTTGATATAAGCAAGCACACCTTCCAGCCATTCATCGCCATGCCGGTACGCTGCTTCACATGCCACAAGTCCCGGCAGTCCTACCTGACTGCATCCTGCGGTCTGCTCGCACTGATAACAAAACATCTGCTGTTCCATAATCATTTCTCTCCTTTTCTTTATTTTCATACCCGTCAAGATTTTCCTACCCAATTTGCTCTGAACATCTTTTAAATTAATAATTTCTTGCTTGTCAAGTCCGTCCAAATAAGTTTCATACGGAGCCTTTACTTCGAATAAGTATACAGGAGCACCGGATTTAGCAGTATCGTTTCTTACATTCATTTCGAATTGAGCACCGCCTCCGTAAGGGATGTATCTCATAGAATCCGGGTTGAATCCTTTCGGGAAAATAGTATCCATAACAGCTACCCACATAGTGTCACGTTTGAAGTTTTCAAGTCCCCATTTCTTAACTTCATCATATTTGCCTGTCTTCTTTGCTTTTTCGATGATAGCCATAGCTTTCTTTTCAGTCAGTCCGTCTTCCAATTGTTTGTCGGTCAACATTCCCATCTTCATAACGAACGGCAATTTTTGATTTTTAACGAAGTCGATCAATGTGTCAAATTTGTCTGTATACATTCCGCGGTGCAGCGTACGGTATTCCTGCTGTGCCTTACGGATGTCGATCAAACGGGCAATGACTGCTTTTTCTCTGTCTTTTTTAGCGTTTTCAAAATTGATAGGACCCATAATGCTGGTGTAGCAGATGTAAATCAGTGCAGCAGCACAAAGCACCAATACAATATTAAATACTGTTTTCATGATAAATTATGTTTTTAGTTGTTATATTCGCATCGCAAAAATAGAATAAATAAATTTAAATACGATAGTTCCTCGAACTTTTTTCTCGTACAAAAATGATAAATAACTATTTAGAAAGGCAAATTAAGGAAAATTTTCCTTATCAGCCAACTTTAGAGCAGGAAATTGCTGTAAAATCTCTTTCAGAGTTTCTGCTGTCCACACTGGCAGATGAAGTCTTTATCTTAAGAGGGTATGCTGGTACTGGTAAAACATCGTTGGTAGGGGCATTGGTGAAAACGATGGATCAGCTGCAGCAGAAATCTGTATTGTTGGCTCCTACAGGACGTGCGGCAAAAGTTTTTTCAGTGTATGCAGGACATCCGGCTTTTACTATTCATAAAAAAATATATAGACAACAATCTTTTTCTAATGAACTTAGTAACTTTTCGATCAATGACAATTTAGCTACCAATACATTGTTTATTGTCGACGAGGCTTCCATGATTTCAAACGAAGGACTGTCGGGCAGTATGTTTGGAACAGGACGTTTATTGGATGATTTGGTGCAATTTGTTTATTCAGGACAGGGATGTCGTCTCTTGTTAATGGGTGATACCGCGCAGCTTCCTCCGGTAGGAGAGGAGTTAAGCCCGGCACTTTTTTCCGATGCATTGAAGGGGTATGGACTTGAAGTACGTGAGATTGATCTTACTCAAGTAGTCCGTCAGGTGCAAGAATCCGGAATATTATGGAATGCCACACAGTTGAGGCAATTGATAGCAGAGGATGATTGTTATTCTCTGCCTAAGATAAAAATAGCAGGTTTTCCTGATATTAAACTGGTGCCGGGAACTGAACTGATAGAGGAACTAACTAATTGCTACGATCATGATGGTATGGATGAGACGATTGTTGTCTGTCGTTCCAATAAACGTGCAAACCTATATAACAATGGAATACGTGCTCAAATTCTTTGGCGTGAAGATGAATTGAATACAGGAGATATGTTGATGATAGCCAAAAATAATTACTATTGGACAGAGAAATATAAGGAGATGGATTTTATAGCGAATGGCGAAATTGCAGTTGTCCGGCGTGTTCGTCGAACTCGTGACATATATGGCTTTCGTTTTGCGGAAGTCACTCTCCGTTTTCCTGACCAGAATGATTTTGAATTAGATGCAAATCTATTATTAGATACTCTACATTCAGATTCACCTGCATTGCCAAAAGAAGATAATGACCGATTATTTTATACAGTACTTGAGGACTATATAGATATTCCAATTAAAAGAGATCGGATGAAAAAGATGAAAGCCGATCCGCATTATAATGCATTGCAAGTGAAATATGCATACGCAATAACTTGTCATAAAGCGCAAGGCGGGCAGTGGCAGAATGTGTTTTTAGATCAGGGGTATATGACGGATGAGTATTTGACTCCGGATTATTTCCGATGGTTGTATACAGCGTTTACTCGTGCGACAAAAACATTGTATTTGGTGAATTATCCGAAAGAACAGGTGGAGTGATTAAGATGTTTTTATCTCAAAACTTTTTTAAAAGTCCTTCATTTTTCATATACACATCATGGAGGATTTATTTATAGACCTTCTTATTACAAACTTACTTTTTATATTGAGATATTGCAACTTTATTATTAGATGTTATAGAATAATTCTCCATTTCCATTTGTAACATTGATTGTTGCTTCGTTCGAATATTCAAGTCTGGTAATAAATTCGATGCTTTCTTTGTCTAGTTCCAATATGTCGGTAGCATAAAAACACTAACAGACAGTTTACGGAATCTTCCGTCTTTGTTTCATATTATAATTATTGTTCCAACATTTTGAAAACCTTCTATTTGGGTTCCACTGTTTTCTATTGTAGTTTGGGCAATATACAGATTTAGTGAAGATACGTTGTACTCACCACCTCCTTGTGTAATACTGATAGTCGCCTTATTCTCGCTACCAATCTTTACTTTTATATTTTCCTGTTTTATTTCTAATTTAGAAATTGGTTCTGTTGTAATTCCCTCCTGTTTGTCATCATTACATCAACCCTGCAAGGAGAAGGATAGGCATAACCATTAATAACTTATTTATCGTTTTCATATCTTCAGTTTCATTTTAATAAGTTTATTATTTTCAGTCTTTGAGAGATTTGATACTGTCGAATACTAGTTCTTCATCCTAGAAAGAGCGAGCTATTCTTTGCATAGTCGGTAATTGCACTGTTTCAAAATTGCTTCAGTTGGAGGCCATAGTAAAAATCATGTGTGAACCGTAAGCATTGGCACGCATACCCCGCAAATTATTTTCTCTTGGAAAAGATTTTTTTTAAAAAAAAGATAAATCGGACTAAGTGTTTATTATTTTAGCATTGTTTTATTAACAGAGGAGGGGAAGTCGACACCATTCTTGAGAGTTTAATAAAATGTATAACCATTAAATAAAATGTATGGAAAGCAAACATTCGCTTCGAAACTCGAAGTTATTTCGGGCTTTATTAGTCTTTTTGTTTTTGGCAGTTCCTGTACAATGGGCTATGGCGCAGTTGACCTTATCAACTCCCCGTACAACTTTAGGCACTGTAATCAAGCAAATTCAATCACAATCAAAGTATCAGTTTTTTTATAATGACAAACTTTCAACCATTACGGTTGAGCCTCTTAAAGTGAAGGACGCTTCTTTGGAGCAAGTATTAAGTACACTCCTTAAAGATAAAGCAGTCTCTTATAAAATAGAAGAGAATATTATTTATTTATCTGAAAAGGGGGATTCTAATCCAGTACAACAGCAAAGTGGAAAAGAACGTACTATAACCGGACAAGTATTGGATTCTAAGGGTGAACCTCTAATTGGTGTTAGTATCTTAGTAAAGGGAACAACAGATGGAGCTATTACGGATTTAGATGGTAATTATAAAATAATCACAAAAAGTAATAATCCTATTATTGTTTATTCTTATATTGGCTATAAGACACAGGAGGTGCCTTTAAAAGGGCAGACCTCTATCAATATTACGTTGATGGACGATACACAAGTGATTGATGAGGTTGTAGTTACAGCACTAGGTATCAAACGTTCAGAGAAAGCTTTGAGTTACAATGTAACACAAGTAGATGCCGAATCGGCTTTGGCTGTAAAAGATGCAAACTTTATCAACTCTCTAAATGGAAAGGTCGCAGGTTTGAACATCAACTCTTCTTCTTCCGGTATTGGTGGTGCAAGTAAGGTTGTTATGCGTGGATCAAGAGGTATTGAACAATCTTCCAATGCACTTTATGTAATTGACGGTATTCCAATGTATAATTTAAGTGCTTCAGGTGGTTCTGAAGAATTTCAATCACAAGGTTCCACAGAAGCTATAGCAGATATTAATCCGGAAGATATTGAATCAATGTCGGTCTTGTCCGGAGCTGCTGCTGCCGCATTGTATGGTAGCAATGCTGCCAATGGTGCTATTGTAATTACTACAAAGAAAGGAAAAGTTGGACGTGTATCTCTGACAGTATCCAGTAATACAGAAATGTTATCCCAGTTTGTTATGCCGGAATTCCAAAATCGTTATGGCACATCCGGCACAGATGCCAGTTGGGGAAAGAGACTGAACGATGCCAATTACTATGGATACGATCCTGCAAGTGATTATTTCCAAACAGGACTTATCGGAACAGAGTCTGTAACACTTTCTACCGGAACTGAACACAATCAGACTTATTTGTCTGCTGCTGCGGTTAATTCACGTGGAATTATTCCCAATAATAAGTATGAACGCTATAACTTTACATTCCGTAATACAACTCTTTTCCTAGATGATAAAATGAAGTTGGATGTGGGGGCTCAATATATTATGCAGAAAGACCGTAATATGGTAAACCAAGGTATCTATGCCAATCCATTGGCTTCTGCTTATTTATTTCCACGTGGTAACGACTGGGAAGATTATAAGATGTATGAACGTTATGATTTAGAACGTAACATGTATACTCAATACTGGCCGCAAGGTGGTGGTTCTTTTCGTTTACAAAATCCTTACTGGATCAACTACCGTAACTTGCGCGAAAATGACAAAGACCGTTATATGTTGAGTGCAGCTTTGAGTTATGATATCTTAAGTTGGTTGAATGTAGCCGGGCGTGTACGTTTGGATAATTCCTATAACACATATACACAAAAATACTATGCTTCTACTATTGAAACCATAGCTGAAGGTAAAAATGGTTTTTATGGAGTAACAAATACGCGTGACAAACAAACATACGCGGATTTGTTGCTGAATATTAACAAGACATTTGGAGAGGATTGGAGCCTGACTGCCAATATTGGTGCTTCCTATTCCGATAATCGTTCTGAAGCTCTTGGTGTCAGTGGACCGATTGCCGCAAACGGTCTTCCTAACTTTTTCACTGTTGCCCAATTGGATAAGGATACAGGTAAACGTGAGGAAACCGGTTATCGTGAACAGACTCAATCTATATTTGCATCAGCGGAAGTTGGCTATAAGAGTACCTATTATTTAACTCTTACCGGACGTAATGATTGGCCGAGCCAACTGGCGGGCCCGAACTCAAAACAAGCATCTTTTTTCTACCCGTCAGTAGGTACTTCTATTGTTCTGTCAGAGTTGTTTAAGTTACCTGAAAGTATTTCTTACTTGAAATTACGTGCTTCATGGGCATCTGTTGGTCTACCCTTCGGGCGTTTCTTAGCATATCCGACTTTCTCTTGGAATACTTCTACCGGAGCATATTCTTCTCAATCTGCATATCCATTATATGATTTGAAACCGGAAAGAACAGATTCTTGGGAAGTTGGTCTTACTGCACGCTTTCTGAAAAATTTCAATTTGGATGTTTCATTCTACAATACCAAGACTTATAACCAGACTATGGATGCCAAACTTTCTCCAACAGGAGGATACAGCACTTTTTATGCACAGACTGGTAATGTACGCAACCGTGGTGTAGAACTCTCTTTGGGTTACAAAAATACATGGAATAAATTTACATGGAGTTCGAATTACACATTCAGCGCCAATAAAAACAAAATATTAAGCTTGATTGACGGGTATATAAATCCTGTGACAGGTGAAGAGATTACAAAAGACCGAATGGATGTAGGTGGTTTATCAAAGGCCCGGTTTATTTTAAAAGTAGGTGGTTCTTTGGGTGATCTTTATTCACAGTCCGACTTACTCCGCGATTCGAATAATAAGATTTATGTAAATGAAGATGGAAATGTGACAGTAAACGATAAGGTTGATGACATTTATCTAGGTTCTGTCTTCCCAAAAGCTAATATGGCATGGCGTAATGATTTCCAATATGGCAACTGGGGGCTTGGCTTCTTGTTAACAGCCCGTTTGGGAGGTGTTGTATATTCTGCAACCCAAGCCGTACTTGATTCCTATGGTGTGTCTGAAGTAACAGCGGCAGCCCGCGACAATGGTGGGGTTGTGATAAATGGTAATGATAGAATTGATGCACAAAAATGGTATTCAGTAGTCGGTGCTGACAGTGGTATTCCTCAATACTATACGTATAGCGCCACTAACTTGCGTCTGCAAGAAGCTTCAGTAAGTTATACCATTCCAAGAAAAAAACTGAAAAACATAATGGATATAACTCTTTCATTAGTAGGACGTAATTTATGGATGATTTACTGTAAGGCTCCTTTCGATCCGGAGTCAGTGGCAACTACAGGTAATTATTATCAAGGAATTGATTACTTTATGATGCCTAGCCTTCGTAGCGTAGGATTCAATTTGAAACTTAAATTCTAAAAACTGAAAAGATGAAGAAAAATACAATAATACAGTTTATAGTCGCTGGTTTGTTTCTTTTTGGTACAACTGCATGTACGGGAAACTTTGAAGATTATAATAAGAATCCTCATGAACCGGATCAGAACGATATGGGGGTAGATTGGTATTTAGTGAGGTCACTAGCTCTTAACTTGCAGGATTTAATGATGCCGGAACAAGAAAACTTTTCTCAGTATGTAGACTGTTTGATGGCAGGAGGATTCTCGGGATATGTAGCAGACTCTAATTTGGGAACAGGTTGGTCTGGTCGTTATGCAACTTATAATCCTTCGGATGACTGGAAGAAAATTCCATTTAATGACTTTTATTCAAAGTTCTATCCAGATTATTTCAATTTGAAGAATCAGAGTGATGATGAATTATTCTTATCATTGGCCGAGCTATATCGCATTGTTGTTATGTTACGTGTAACAGATACATATGGTCCTATTCCTTATTCACAGGTGGGAGCCGCTAACGCAATCAAATCCCCTTATGATTCTCAGCAAGCTGTTTATACTAAGATGTTTGAGGATTTGGATAATGTTATCTCAGTATTGAGTAAATATGCTAGCCAGAGTTTCAGTTCAAGTGCAGACAGAATTTATAATGGTAATACATTAGCATGGTGCAAGTTTGCCAACTCTTTGAAGCTAAGAATGGCGATGCGTACTTGTTACGTAACAGGATTCAATGTGAACGGAAAAACATCGCAGCAATTGGCTGAAGAAGCTGTAGAAGCAGGTGTAATGACTACTGCCTCTGACGGTGCTTATCGCAAAGTAGCCGATCATAATCCGTGGCAACGTTTTATGGTACTATGGTCTGATGCACGAATCTCGGCTGATTTGACTTGCTATATGAATGGTTATAATGACCCTCGTCGTGAAGCCTATTATGACAAAAGTACTTTTGGTTCCGTATCAGGAGACGCATATACAGGAGAAGAAGGTTATGTCGGATTACGTCGTGGCATTTTACAGGGACAATATAATTCTTGGTCGCAAGGTTCTTCTTGTATGAAAGTGACTGCAAGTGATAATATTGTCGTATTCCGCGCTTCAGAAGTAGCTTTCTTACGTGCTGAAGGCGCTCTTCGTGGGTGGAATATGGGAGGCTCTCCGAAAGACCTTTATGAAGCAGGTATCCGTTTGTCATTTGAAGAAAACAACATCAGTAGTGGAGTAGAAAGCTATTTGGCGAATACAGGAAAAGTAGAAGGTTATAAGGATCCATTAAAAGGACAAAGTGGGCAGACTTATGATTATTCCGGTTCAATAAATACTACTGTTACAGTAGCATGGGCTGGTGGTGATTTTGAGAAGAGCCTTGAACAAATTATTACTCAGAAATGGATTGCCAATTTCCCGAATGGTATGGAATCATGGTCTGAATACCGACGTACAGGTTATCCTAAGTTGATGCCGATGGCAGCAAATGCCAGCAGTGGTATTGTTGACGACACAGAAGGTGCACGACGTATGCCATATCCGACTGACGAATACCGTGAAAATAAAGAAAGTGTAGAAGCAGCTGTTTCGACTTTGACTCAAGAGTCTAAGACCAAAAAAGGAGATTCAATGGCTACTCATGTTTGGTGGGATTGCAAATAATTATATATTAAAAGAAAATTGAACGAATATGAAGAGAAATAGTATATTCAAAACATTGTTTTCTGCAATGACACTGGTTGCCGTAACATCTTGTTCTGACTGGACAGATATGGAAAACATTAAAATAAACGAACCTACTATCGAGGATCAAAATCCTAAGCTATATACCAAGTACTTGGAGAACTAAGTAAAGACAATTACATAAATAGAAATGTTTTCTTAATTATAACATATATGAGAAAGACTTTAAAATATATTTTACCTACAATATTGGTATGTTCTATGCTTCACATTTCTTGTTCTGACTGGACAGATGTAGAAAGTATTAAACTAAATACGCCAGCCATTGAGGAACAGAATCCAGAACTTTACGCTCAATACGTAAAGTCTCTTAATGAATTCAAGACATCAGAACATCAGGTTGTGATTACTTCAATTGACAATGTAAGCAGTATTCCAACCTCACGCAGCCAACATCTTACTGATATGCCTGACAGTATTGATTACATTTGCTTGAATAATATCATGGAAGTGAGCGAAGTAAATGCATCTGAAATAGAAGAGGTGCGTCGGTTAGGTACAAAAGTGCTAGGCTTGGTAGATTTCGATAAAATAGAAAGCACATGGAAAAAAAATCTTGATGAGGAAGCTGCCAATGTACAAACTGTTTCCGATGAAACCGGGGATGAGGGAGAAGAAGAACCTGTTGATAATGCAACACGCTTTATCGAATACTGTAAGAATGAAGCAGCTAAACAAGTTGCAGCAAGCAGTGCTTTGGGAGTAGACGGAATTGTAGCAAACTATACAGGCTTTGACCTTAATTCACTGGTTGAGGAAAGCGAAATAGCTGCTGAAAGGGCACGTCAAGCGGCATTTTTTGATGTGGTATCTAATTGGAAAGCTTCAAATATGGATAAAACAATTATTTTCAAAGGTTCTCCGCAAAATGTCATCGACAAGAAGTTATTTGCTGATTGTAAGTATATTATTATAAATGCACATGCTGCCAAGAATCAAAATGAAATGTCGTATCTCGTGTTAATGGCATCTGCCAAGGACGTACCCACTGACCGCTTTGTGATGGGGGTGACTACTCCTTATCTTACCAATTCAGGGAGTTATAATGGGGAACTAGGGGATGGATCGTCTGCCATCATAGGAGCAGCTCAATGGGCTGTCTCAAAAACTTCTGACTATACCAAGGCAGGAATCTCAATTGATGCAGCGGAAAAAGACTACTTTAATGTTGCCAACATTTATCCGACTATAAAAGAAGCCATTAATATATTGAGTCCAACCGTTAAATAAAAAACATCTTATGAAACTAAACAACCTAATAATTACTACCCTTGCCAGTTTCTCGGTATTTCTCGGCAGTTGCCAGAATAATGATGAAAACGAGCAACACTATGATAACAAGCTTTTCATTTCAGCATCCAACTTTACTAAAGAAATACTTTTTAAAGCTGGTGATGCAAATGTAGAAGCAGGTATTTCCGTTGCTATAGCCAAACCTGAAGAACATGATATCATGGTAACTATGGCGCCAGCTCCCGAACTTTTGTCAACTTATAAAATGGCATATTATGATGAAAATGCAATACTTCTGCCTGAAGAACACTATTCTATGCCTGAAACTACTACAAGCATAAAGTCCGGTAGTATAGTCAGTCCTGAAGTGTTTATTGAATTCACCAATACAGGTGAGCTTGACCTCAAGACTACTTATGTGCTTCCCGTAACTATTAAATCTGTGGAGGGAATTGGGATATTGCAAAGTGCCAAAACATATTATTATGTATTCCGTGGAGCATCGCTCATTAATGTAGTATGTAATATTAGTCGAAATCGTGCTTATCCCGACTTTAACAATGATCCTAAGTTCAATAATTTGACAGAGCAGAACTTCTGAATTTCCGTACCCCCACCGTAAACGATAAGGTTTGGTTTTTCAAGCCCGCTTATTTCTTGGGCTA
>ENA-ORCP01003666-ORCP01003666.1-human-gut-metagenome-genome-assembly--contig:-NODE-3666-length-11303-cov-6.016212_pt1 | contig 11303 bp, 15 predicted proteins | sample MGYA00242990_ERZ507991 | MGnify/ENA primary metagenome ERZ507991 (study PRJEB26167, sample SAMN06115496) | human gut metagenome | host: Homo sapiens | place: China:Henan | collected 2015-05-07... | reverse complement strand
ACCATTATAAACTGATTTTTCTCAGGTTCTGTAAGGCTTTCCCACTTTGCATAGTCTGCATCTTTTTCATCACCTCCTCCACCCTTACCTCCAAGCAGAAGTCCAACCATCAAACCTTCATCAAAGCTCATTCACCGCTCACCTCGCTTTTGTTCAATCCGGTGATATTTCCGTCACTGTCATAAGCTGCGGTGTACTTATATTTTTTACCGCATTCATAACCGATAGTCACTTCCGTTCGGTCGCTGTTTACCGTTGCTGTTTTCGGGATAACCTTTGAAGTCATTGCGCCGTCATATTCTGTGATTCCGCCGTCAGATACAGAAAAACCATACTTGACCTTTTTATTGGGATCACTTTTTTGTGTAGTCTTGTACCCGTTTTCAAACAGATATAGACCCTCATTGCCAAGCGACGCATTGCCTCGCTCACGATCTAACTCTATGCAGCGCATAAGCCGCCGCTGTGTTTCGGTAAGGTAAGATGCTTCGTCCTCTTGCACAGCATTGCAGGAGGCTGTAAAAAAAAGTCCCGAAGGTGACGGATACATTGTCACATTGCTGCAAAGCTTAGTGACGGCAGTATCACCGCTGCCAAAAACTATTGCACCGAGATATACCCAGCCGAGAGATATACCCTTGTCGCATTTATATGCCTCATAGTTAAAGGCTGTTTTGTTACCGAGCATATTGCTTACAGCACTTGCAGCCAGCTCAGCAGTTGCAAGCTCTGCATCAACGGTGACAGTCTGATATGCTGAGCCTGTACCTGCCGTGTACATATCGTCACCGTTTACCATAATGATACGGGATATGCTTTTTGTGCCGCAGGGCACAAGCTTTGTATACTGTGTTACCTGTACACCTCTGTAGTACTGTCCAAACGGCACAAATATAAGCTCATCATCATCACCGACTATCCAATAGCCTACAAGTGCAGCTGAGATAGTCTCAAGGATACTGCGCACAGCATAACCCTTGCATATTGACTCGTCAATACTGCCTATTTTGCTTACGACAGAATAATCTACGATACTGCCTACCGCCGAAAAGCCGCATTTGCTTTTTATTTTTGAAAATAAGTCATTGCAGCTGATTTTTTCGTTGGTAAAATCGTCGTCCGATAAGTCGAGGGAAAGCTCCGTCCTGCTCATCATATCAGCGCAAGTCCATACTGTTATATTACCCTCGATCTTACGGGACGTAACAAAATATTTCGGCGGATTTATTGACGTTGCAGAGCATGTGAGCACAACGGGAGCATTTATCGTAATAGCCTCGGAAACGGCAGGAGCGTTATATGTGGATACCGTCATAGTTGATGTAACAACGCCCGATGTGCCATAGCCTGATAAGCTGTGTGATACGGATATGTCGCCAAAGGTCGTGAAAGGTACACCGCCTATCGTAAGTCCCCAGCTAAAGACTGTCGCTGCCTGATGCAGCATAATCAATAGACTCTAATGTTACATTTATGTCCCATAAGATACCGTCAGTTTCGTTGTAGTCTGTTTCATCGGGATCTGCATCGGAGCAGTCTGCCGTGTATGCAGTCTTTTTAAACTGCCCTGCAGCAGGGACAGGAGTGGTATAGCTTACGGATATGCTGTCAGCCTGCAGCACCTCTGCAAGCTGCAGGGCTTCGGTGTTGGGTACGTCCTCGAGTGTAAGGCTGAGAGTTACCTTATCCCCAAGCTTATCCTGCACCTCAACGCCTGTTATGTCGGTAAAGCTGTTGTTGCCGTAAACAGGCGGATTGTCTACACGGTATGATGTTATGTACTGCTGCACATCAATACCGCCGATTATCGTCTTGACCATTACTTTCCCTTCCTTCGATTTATTGTTTCAGTCTTTTCAATGATTTTTTCAGCCATTTTTTCGCCATCCACGTCAAACTCCGCCTTGATGTGATTTTCGATGATTATGCGCTCTGTTTTTCCGTCGGCGGAAGTTTGAGTTGTGTCCGGCGACTTGCTGCCTGCCGTATATGATGCAGTGATCTGAGCCTGCTCTGACTGCACCGTTGCCTGTATGTCGGCTGCGGCATCGTTAAAGCCCGCAACAAAATCATTGCCGAACTGCTGTCCCATTGCGTATGTATCGGTGTCGGTAAGACCGCTGAGATCAATTGTTGTGTCCGCATTTTTTATGCCGTCATTGCAAGCTTCGATGAAATTGTCGCAGAAAGTATTGACCTGCTCATATAGATCTCCGTCACCAAGTCCCGTGATAAAAGCGTTTACAGCATTTATGCCTGCCGCCCGTATAGCTTCAGGAAGCTGTTCAAACTGCGCCGTGATGTCAGCTTCAAGAGTATTGTTGAGATTTGTTATGTCCGGCTGATACATATCCTCCGCCAAGGACTGTGCCAGCTCATCACGCTGCTGATAATAGTTGTTTATCTCTGCAAAATCCTCTTCTGATAAGCTTGCAAGGCTTTTCGCAAATGCAGAACCGTCAGCAAAATCCATAGAAGTAAGCTCGGCAATAAGACCTGCGGAAGCACCCTCATCTCTGAGCTTTTTAATGTAGTCATTGTACTTGCGCATTTCCGCCATTTGCTCTTTAAGGTTATTGACCTTAAGCGTTTTTGAACCGTCTTCGTTTTCAATGATCTCAAGCGCATCACCTACGGAAAGCAGCTTTTTCTTATAGCTGTCTATATTATCTTTAATGTCATTATATGAGTCTTTATACGCTTTTAAAATGCCGTTTAAACTGTCTTTTACGGTATCAATCTGATCGGACATTGAGTCTTTGAGAGAGTCAAGCTGTTTTTGCTCCGCCGTCTGCTGCATATAATATACTTCTTTGTAATAGTCATACCATTCCTCAGAATATTCCGGGCAGTATTTTTGTATAAAATCAAGCTTGCGCTGTAAGGTCTGTTCGTCATTTTCAAGACCGAGAGCATTGCTGTGTTCAATGGCATTCCATTCGTCATCAAGCTGTTTTTCGTAAGCATCTTTGGATTTATCCGAAAAATCCTTCTGCATATCGTAAAGATCTTCGTAGTATTTCCAGTGGTCAGCATTACTCTCGTCACCGTATTTATCCCATATTTCCTTTTTGCGGTTGTAAAGCTCCTGCTCTGATGTGATGACACCTATAGCGTATTCGTGTTCCGCTGCTTGCCATTCGGTCATAATACTTTCGGCAGCATCATTTTGAGCAGCTGTTGTTTCATCTGCCATTTGCTTTGCAAGTTCAGTACATTTATCCGCATATTCTTCAGCTGCCATTTGAGCTGAGCTTTTTATTTCTTCAACTGCGGCAGAATCTGAAAATGTATCTCCGTATAAATTGGCAAAAGCTTCATCTACACCTGCAATGGCTTGCTGTTCTTCTTCAATCTTACTTTGAAGTTCTGAAACTTTTTGATTGCGTCTTTCTACTGCTCCTGTGTAACCGTCTATTTTACCGAGTATTTCATTATAGTTTAATCCATCAATGATTTCAGTTCCATCAGCTGTACCATCAAAAAATGCGGCATATTTACCATTTACACCTTTTTCAAATTCAGCAGCAGTATCAGCAGAAATGTTCAGGGCATTTACTTGATCTATAAAATTCTTTTCAGCGTTAATCTGTTCCGTCATATAATGCGTCATATTGTCATAATGACCTTGGAGTGTATTTTGCTTAGCCTCTTCAATGCCCTTACGCCTCATGCTTTCTATGACATCATTTATGCTGTCATCAAGCTCTTTGTAAGCACCTGTTTCTTCATCTATAAGGTCAATGGTGTCGGGAGCAAGCTCCTGTAAGTCTTCTGCAAGCAGCTTCATTTCAAGGCTTGCTTCTCCTGTTTTTTGATATTGTTCATATAAATATTTGTATCTGTCAGCTTTATATTCTGCGCTGTTAGCTTCGGCTTGGGATTTTGCAATTATTTCATCTGATTTCTTTGACAATTCTTCCTCGCTGTTTATGGCAGAATTGACAGATTTTACATATGTATAAATTGCAGTTCCAACCGCTAAAATTGCGCCGGCAATAAGAACATAAGGATTTGCATCAGCCGCTATATTCATTGCTGTTTGTGCTGCCGTTGCAGCTGTTGTCGCAACCTTGTACGCTATAACGACCGAAGCTGCTGCGGAAATCAGTGAAATCATCAGATTCCCATTGTCAATTATCCATGTGAATCCGTCAATAAGAGCCGGAAGAACCTTTTCAGCAGTAAGTTCAATGATTTTACTTGCAATGTTTCCAATACCTGCTGCAATTTTTTCAAAGCTGTCGGATATTTTTCCGCTTTTTACAGTTTGAGTAAGATTTGATATTTGTTCTGTAACCGACTGCACCGCATCACGCATAGGTGTTTGGAATTTTTCATAAGCCGCAATGCCCAAGCCTTCAAGAGCAGACTGCATAATAGTGAGGTCACCCTTAAGGTTATCGTCCATGGTTTTAGCCATATCAGCCGCAGCACCCGAACAGTTGTCAATGTAGCCTGCAAGCTCATCAAATCTTGAAGCTGATGTTCCAAGCAGGGCATTTACAGATTTTAAATCTACCTTATTGAAAATATCACTTAATACAGAATTTTTATCCTGCTCAGTCAGCTGCGATAATGCTGTGTTAATATCTGCAAATGTATCCTCGAGAGGGCGCATATTTCCATTGGCATCAAAAGCAGATACTTTCAAACGATCTAATGCTGCTGCAGCTGTAGATGTTGGTGCTGACAATGAAAGAATGACATTTCGGAGTGCTGTACCGCCCTCCGCACCCTTTATACCATTATCCGCTAAAATGCCGAGAACAGTATTCATTTCGACAACACCGCCTGCAAGTGACTTTGCTGTACCTCCTACAGTGAGTATTGCTTCACCCAACTGAGCGACACTTGTATTTGATTTTTGAGCAGTTACCGCAAGTTTATCCGAAAAGTCGGACATCTGATTTGTTTCCAAGCCTAAAGCAGACATTGCATCAGTAACCATATCGGAAGCTGCCGCAAGCTCCATACCGCCTGCCGCCGCAACGTTAAGCACGGTCGGGAGTGCATTTACGGCTTTTTCAGCATCATATCCGGCAAGCGCAAGGTAATTTAAAGCTTCTCCGGCTTGCGATGCCGAAAATTTTGTAGCCTCGCCCATTTCCTTTGCAGCGGCTGAAAGTGTTTCAAACTCCTCAGCTGCGGAAGTTATACCCATAGTAGCGGCAACCTGTGACATTGATGCCTCAAAGCTCGAACCGACAGTAACCATCTGAGCAGGTATCTGAGCTATTATCTCCGAAACCTTTGACGCTATGTCAGAAGCAATGTTGCCGATAGCACTGCCTGCTGCGATCTGCAATGTGCTTATGCCATTATTAAAACCGCTGTTGTCTATGGCGGTATCAAATATTAAAGAGCCGTCTGTTGCCATAATATCACCTCACAAAAGAAATGAAATCATCGGCATCATAATGGCTCTACTTGATTTCAGTATTTATTTTTATTTCAAAGATTTTTTTGCAGCTTTTACCTTTGCATCGTATATATACGCCTTTACATTGAGCAGTCCTGTCAAATGTAACAGGCATTACATATCCGCAGTATGGACACTTTATTTTGTTACATTTATTATCCATATCTCTCCTAACTCCTTGACAATTTGCAAATATATGTTATTATAACTAAAAGGGGGATTTTAATATGAAAAAAATAATTACAATAATAACGCTCTTATTTATTACCTGTATGTTTTCATCTTGTAATAATACATCCGATTATATAGATTACTATAAGTATGTCGGATGCACATTTGATGACCTTGTTGCTGCCGAAGGACAGCCGGATGATGATTTTATGTATACATATTATCGTACCGCTTATGGTATAGATGGTGCAACAATAAAGTTTTCACCTTCTTTAGCTTCATATTCAGAACCGGAAGATAGTGAATCAAGAAATATAATAGACCATATTAGTATTGAATGGCATAACATAGCATCTGATAAAATTGACTCTACATATAATAAAGCAAAGAAAACATTGACATCTATGTATGGAGAACCAACCAACGAAAGCGTATACACAAGCTGGGAAAACGGTAAAATTACACTTTGGCTTAATAATTCAAGTGAAGAATATGTTTCTATTCTTATTCAACAGAGAGAAATGTTTACTTCATCATCTGCATCATAATTCGTTTAGCCTCCGCAATCTTAGCCTGTTCCGAAAGTGACTTAGGCAGAGCATATATATGTTTAAGCTCAGTAAGACGTGCTTTCTGCTTTTCGGGCAGCTTGCTGTCTATCTTTGCGGCACGATACCCCATTATCTCGGTAAGCTTGCAGTCATGCAGAGCCTTGAACAGCGCACGGAACTTCCACCAATGCAGATATTCGATAGTGTTAAGGTCAATACCGTAAAGCTCTTTAAAAGCCGCATAAATATAGCCGTCATCATACTCATATGAGTATATGGCGGCATTTGTATTATGAGCAGGTACAGCTTTGCCCTTATGCCTTACCTTTGCTGCCTTCTTTCCGCAGGAATAAAACCAGATAAGAAAGCTTCCCACATCGGGAGCAGGCGGAACAACAGGGAAAATAAGCCGCAGGAGCAGACCTCCCTTTAACTCCTGCGGTATATCCTCATCTGTCATAAGCATTTCAAACTTTATCCACTCCCTAAAATCCGTATGCATTTCGTAGACCGTGCCGTCATATTCAAAGGCTGTCGGGAGCGGTTCATCACTTAAAAGGCTCATTTTCTGATGTTTGGAGCAGGTCTGTATTTTGCGATAAGCTCCTGCTGATTGCGCTGGAGCTCGAAATTAAGTGCCTGCCAAAATGCCATAATTTCGTCAACATCGATCTCCTGCAGCTTGTCGGCAGGGAAAAGACGGTCGGTTTCTTCTGCTCCGATAAAAAGCATAATGCCCTCACAGATCTTTGCAATAGTGTCCGCTGTGGTTGTGGTCTGCCCCATTTCCTTGCTGACAGCTTCGAGCTTATCTGCAAATTCGACCGTTCTTACAGGGATAGAGTACTCCTTGCCATAAGCTTTGAGCGTCCTCTGCTGACGTACATAGTTAAATTCACCTGATTTTACAACTCCGTTTGTCATATTGATATTACTTTTCATAGCTTATCCCTCCATATTAATCTCCCGATGGTTTTGAAGCTTCCGGCGCTTCCTTAGTCCAAACGCCTTTTTTAGGATCAAAGTATCCCATAACCTCATCACCTTGACCGTTGAAATTGCCCTTGATTATCATATCGTCATCATCATCACACGATGATACTTCAACTGCATAATTACCCTTGCGGGCAGGGTATGCACCGTTTGTCGCTGTATTAAAAGCGTCTACCGTTATCATTTCGACAATGGTATCAGAGCCTGTCTTGCGCTGAGTATAGATGTCATATATCTTTTTGATGGCAGGATTGTTAAACATAAGCAGAGCTTCAAAAGCAAAGGACGGAGCATAGCTTGTAATGTTCTTGCGCTTTGATTTTTCATTGATGTATTTTCTTTCTTTTGTCTGTGCAGACGGCGATTCTGTCATTGCTGTAAAGCCTGCACCGAGCTGCTGATATACCTCGCTGCCTTTCTGACCTGAGATAGTCATAAAATGCAGAATATCAGTACGCTGTGCAGTAGTTTCAAGGTTTTCACTTGTTGCCGGTGTGTATAAACTCATTAAAATCATCCTTTCGTATACAGCATTGTAAACTGTATCTGATATGTGTTATTTTTTATGCCCTGCTCGATAAGCATAGCATTTTCTGCGGTTATCTTGGTTGGCGTACAGCCGACAGGAAGCTGCGGGAATACTTTGTTAAGGTTATTGGCATTGCACCAATGCTGTACCTTTTCGAGGAGTTCGGCGTTTTTAAGCCTTGCAGCATCACTTGTACTCAAACGCTTGATGTACAAAGTAAAATTGTACTGATACTTACCGCCGCCCGTGATAAATTTGCGGATAGCCTTTTCACCGTCCGGCATAATGCCGTAGTTATCGTCCGTATCGTCCGTCCAATCTACAAAACGCTTGCCGACCTTAAAATCAGCAAGTGCGCTGCAGCCGCTTATATAGGCTCTTACGCCTGCAATTATACTGTCCATCATATCACCTCCGTCTGATCGTGCCTCCGATTACTTTCGCCACACCCTCAAGGATATGTTGTAAATATACTACCTTCATGCGCTCAAACCACAGCCTGCCTCGCAAGCCTTTTTTCTTGGCAGCGTTAAGACCCTGCTTCCCCTTGCCCGCATTTTCGTAGTAATTTTTCCGAGCATAAGGTGCGACGTATTTAAGCACCCCCGACCCGATAACAGAGCCGAGCCTAACGGACTTTTTCAGAAATCCGGTATTAAACGGCACATACTTATCCACACAGCGTATTACCTCGCTGTCTACATATTTCTGCGCCCGTCCGCCCGGCTGCAGTCCTCGTTCCCGAAGCAGCTCTGCTGTTGGTTTTATCTTAAACATATCACTTGCCCTCAAATCTGACGTGCCATAAATCAACGCTGCCGTAGAGATTTTCCACAGCAGCGCATATTTTGTAAACCTCACGGTTGTTTTCGTAAAGCTCCGAAACGCTGTCAGCGGTTATGTCTGTGTAGCACTCACCCTTGACAACGTATGTGTCGTGCTGCGTGTCAGCAGTCCACCCGTCACCGTCAAAAAGTTCAGCCTTGACGTAATCGTGCAGCTGATCTGCAAATACCATAACAGACACAGAGGACGCATTATCAGCACCATATTTTTTGATCTCCTCGGCTTTGACATTCCGCCAGAACACAGCAGGAAGATATGTCCGTTTAAAAGAACCGTCCTCCAGCTGATTGTAAATTGTACAGCCTGCATTGGTTATCATACCCACTTCACCGCCCTTATATAGTCGCCGATGTACATACGGATAGCAGCGTCAAGCCGCTCATCGGCGGACTTGACCTTGCTTCCCGATGCGTATGTTACCGAGTAGCCGTCAACGGATTCAGACTGCTTGCTGCCGCCGCTTTCATTTATGGCATAAGCGTCCGCAGCAGCACAGCAGGCTTTTTTGACTTTAAGCTCAATAAGTCCAGACTCAAAAAATCCGCCTGCAAAAACATCCCCCGTGCGGCTGTCAATATAGTCCGAGGCACGTTCCGAGAGCCGCTCAAAGGCGGCTTCGGTCATTGTACCCTTGTATATTGCCTTGTAAAAATCGTAGTTTGCGTATGCCATAGCATCACTCCGTTACAGCATTGATTATGGTGATAATATCAGCCTTTGACTTTGCAGCGCCAAGATCAATGCCATGCTCCGCAGCGTACTCCCTGAGCTGCTGCACCGTCATATTTTCCAACGTTTCCGCAGCCGATACAATATCCGGGATAAAAAGTCCGATATGTCTCATAAGCGTCCTCCTTACTTGTGGCAGAGGTAAATGCCTGCTGCCTTGTTTGCATATGATTCAGCAAGACCGTATGCACGGAAGAAAAACATCCAGCTGTCGTCACTCTGATTTTCTTCCGGAGTGATGATCTTATTGACCATATGCTTCTGATACTGGATAATTGCCGACTTTTCAATTATCATAAAGTTGATGTCCTTTGCTGCGGAAGCGGTCTTTTTGTAATAGGTGCTTGCCGCCCAGCTTGGAGAGCTGCCGCCTGAAACAGGTGTGTATGCTGTGCCTGACTTTGTGTAGTATGCGGTGTAATTGGTCGACCAGTCGGACGGAGCAGCTGTTGTAAGCTCATAATGGTCTGTGCCCTTCACATAGCCGCCTGCCTTTTCGCCCTCTGATTCACCGTCATACATATCGATCGATGTATAAAAGCGTGACTGCGGCACTTTAACTATTGCCGCAAAATCATCAAGTGCAGCCTTGGACTTGTATGTGTCCACATTTTTCATAAGGTTGTAGAGTGTCGGAGTAACAAAAAGGTATCTGCCTTCCGATGCGACCTCGTCCTCATCGAGCTTGTTCTGAGCTTCCACAATGGCAGTAAGCGCATCTGCGCCCGAAGAGAGTGTGCAGCTCTTTTTGGAGATGCCGTCAATAGCCGCATACTTTGCAAAGCGGAATGCGTCAAGCTCAGGTGTTGTTTTTGTGCGGATAAACTCAGAGGACAGTCTACCAAAAGCAAGACCAGCGGACTCCTCGTTGTCCATAGCTTCCACAGTAAATTTACGACCTCTGTCATAATTGAACTTGATAGGCTCGTAAGTGAGTGTAACGTCGCCCTTGACATAACCACTGTTGCGGCTGTAATCAGCAAGTCCGTCCATGGAGATCATAGGCACAAGTATCTCATTTGTGCTTGCACCCTGCCTTGACAGTTCAGGAGGGCTGTCAAGCACCGAAGTGCAGGCAGCAGTCTTGTAAACCTCATCAAGGAGATCGATGTACTTTTTAAAAAGTGCGATATTGTTCATGATTTTTTACCTCTCTTTCTTTACTTTGCGGCAGGCAGACCCATAACGGCTCTTGCCTGTGCATCTGAAATATTATCGGCAGCCTTGCTGTGGTCAAGACCCGTGTCTATCCTCGCACCCTCGGCGGACGGCTCATTGAAAAGGAATGCCTTGTCAGCCTTAAGTTTATCGAACTGCTCCGAAAAGCCGACAAGCTTACCGTCATTGCCAAGCTTAAGGATAGACTTATCAATAAGGCTCTTAACGATCTCCTTATCCTTTGCACCGCTGTCGGCAAGAGCAGCGGAAAGCGCATTATCAAGCTTCAATGCTGAAATATCCTCCGCATATTTCTTTTCCGAAGCCGCAAGGTCAGCCTTAAGCTTATCAACGTCAACGCCGTCAAACTTCTTGACGGTGTCGCTGAGCTCAGTTATCTTTGCTGATGCCATAGTCAGCTCAGCTTCCTTGTCGGTAAGTTTTGACTTTTCTGCGTTAAGCTCCTGTTCCGACAGGCTCACAACCTGCTTTGCAATGTTCTCGGCAATGCCGAGTTTTGTTAAATCTTCAAGTTTCATTGTATTTCCTCCTTAAAAAATGGTATAAAAAAAGCTCCTTAAAACATTGTTTTAAGGGCATTTTTACGGGATTAAAATTGTGTTTGCAAAATTAAAAGCACCCTTGTTCAGAGTGCTATTGAAAACTCCTTCCGAACGGAATATAATATTAATGGAAGGAGGAATTAATATGTCATTAAACATTGAATGTGTGCGTGATATTCTATTGGAAGTGGAGAAAAAAGCGGTTCCGGATTTAAAAGGAAAAATAACTGCTGTAAACGTCCAAACACTTCCGGATTGTATGTCATTAAAAAAATATTCGGACGTTTGAAGTGCTCTTCCACCAGGAAGCGTTCGTGTTCTGAAGCCAAATCCACGCCCCA
>ENA-ORCP01003665-ORCP01003665.1-human-gut-metagenome-genome-assembly--contig:-NODE-3665-length-11303-cov-6.472831_pt1 | contig 11303 bp, 9 predicted proteins | sample MGYA00242990_ERZ507991 | MGnify/ENA primary metagenome ERZ507991 (study PRJEB26167, sample SAMN06115496) | human gut metagenome | host: Homo sapiens | place: China:Henan | collected 2015-05-07 | study... | reverse complement strand
AGGTAACAGTTACCGATTTAGGTGGGCGTACATCAACAAATGATGTCCTGGTTACGATGGATGGTGATTATACAGAACCAGTCTTGACTCCGTCTATTGGTCTTTTAAGTGATAATATTAATATTGTGTTGTCCGAAGGTACTTCTAAAACATTCCGGTTCACTGCAGAAGATAATAAGGAATTGGATTATTTGGAATTAGCTGTTCCTGATTTGGAAATCTTGGAACGTCAGGATATTGAAGAAGGAGAGAAGAAAGGAACATTGAATACTACTGTTGTATTTCCTTCTGATAAGACTGGGACCTATACATTGGTTATACGCGCTGTCGATACTTTCGGTAATGTTGCGGAAAAGAACTATTCAGTACTTGTTTCCAGAGTGAAAGATTATGAAAATATGTATTTGGTTGATTTTGAAGGAACAGACAGTAAATTACTTACAGGCAATGACGTGTGGGGAGTTCCGATGCCTATAGAACGAGTAACGAATTTCACCTATAAGGCTCGTTGTTATTCACCTGCTCCAAATACCCCGATCCGTTTCATTACAAGCAAATATAGCTTCAGCATCTGTTTTGGTGATGATAAAAATAATCCGGGAAAATTAACTGGTATCTCTGAAGATGTACAGCCGATCATTCTACCCGAAAAGAGTTATTATGAAATAAACTTTAATACAGAAGAGGGAACCTATACAGTAGAGGCTTATTCGCCGGGAACACCAATTATTGACGGACTTAAAATGGGATTCGTTGGCGGATGGTTTGATGGCGCCAAAGGCTGGGACGGACCTAAGAATGTCTATGAATTGACTCAAGATCCGGACAATCCGCATTGTCTCACTGCAGAATTGACTTGGAGTAAACAAGATTCTTTTGACGTGACAATAACTCCCTATAATGCCAATGGCGATTGGCTGGAGCCAGGTTGGCGTTTTGACGGTAAAAACGAATCATTTGCTACTAATACGAATGATTCATCTAAAAAGGTACCCGCAGGTAAATACACCTTTATATTTGATACACATCTTGTTCAGTCTAAATTGCTGAAGAAATAATTAAAATAATGCCATAAAAACATGAAACGATATCTATTTTTATTATTATCGTTCTTTGCGCTGAGCCTTTATGCTCAGCAGGGAAGTCTGACTGGTACTGCTATTGCAGCTAGTGATAAAGAACCAATGATTGGTTTGACTGTTCTGGTGAAGGGTACTACAAATGGTACTGTCACGGATCTGGATGGAAACTATACACTGACTAATGTTCCTAAAGATGCGACTATTGTATTTTCCATGATTGGGTATAAGACACAAGAAGTTAAAGTCAATGGAAAGAATGTCATAAATGTAGTCATGGAAGATGATACACAAGCTTTGGATGAAGTAGTTGTTATCGGCTATGGTGCAGTGAAGAAGAGTGACTTGACAAGCTCTATATCTGCTATCAAAGGAGATGAACTGAAAAAGCTGACTGGCGGTAATGCCATGAATGCCTTGCAGGGAAAGATTAATGGTGTGCAGATTACCGGTGGTGGCGGTCCGGGTACTTCACCTCGTGTTATTATTCGGGGGGTATCTACCGTCAATGGTTCTGATCCGTTGTATGTCGTTGATGGAATGCCGGTGGGAACCAATATCAATTTTCTTGACCAGAACGATATTGAATCCATGCAAGTGCTGAAAGATGCTTCAGCAGCAGCTATTTATGGTACACGTGGCTCTAACGGTGTTGTCCTTATTACTACCAAGAAAGGTAAAAAGGGAGCTACCCAATTCGGTTTCTCTGCTTCTGCCGGTTTTCAGACATTGAAGAAACCGGAGATGGCAAAAGCTTCCGAATACGAATATGTGTTCAAGGCGCGTTATATTAATGATAATGCAGAGCCCCGTTATAACAGCAAGGAGAATATCACAGATGCGGAAGGTACTGACTGGTGGGATGAAAGCATGAAGAAGACAGCACTGATTCATAATTATAATTTTAATTTCTCCGGAGGTACGGATAAGTTGCTTTACTCTGCCAATATTGGTTATTTCGGGCAAGACTCACAATACACTGTAGGTAACTGGCAAAAGCTGACAGCCCGTTTCAGTATGGAATACACTTTTAATAATATAGTAAAAGCAGGTATTGACTTTACCCCGAAATATGAGAATTGGACAGATACTCCCAGTTTATTGGGAAATATAATGGCTATGGACCCCACAACTCCGATCATGCGTCCTCAAAGTGAATGGACGACTAATGAATACGACAACTATGCCCGTTCCAGCAACAACTTGGTGTGGAATCCGGTTGCCCAATTAGCCCGTATGGATAAACATAGTGATGAGTATGGTTTATTAGCCAATCCGTATGTAAACATTGAACCGATTAAAGGCTTGGTTATTCGTTCACAGTTTGGTGTCAATGCCCGTTTCCGTATTTCAGATGAGTTTACTCCTTCTTTCAATATCGATACATTAGAGAAATCCGATTACAGCAAAGCATATCGTAAAACCGATAATTGGGTGGACTGGAACTGGACGAATACAGTAAACTGGATTAAGAGTTTTAATCATAAACACAATTTGAATGTGATGGCTGGTTATACGATGGAACGTTTCCAGGAATATTGGTTGGAAGGATCAAAGGAACGCACTCCTACCAATGAAGAGAACCTGCATTATGTTTCAGCCGGTACGCAGAATCCGCAGACAGCAGGCGTGAATGCCTATTCTTCATTGATCTCTTATCTGGGACGTGTGATGTATAATTACAACGACCGTTACTATTTGACTGCTTCTATCCGTGTGGATGGTTCTTCTAAATTCATGAAAGATAATCAATACGCAACTTTTCCGGCAGTATCTGCAGCATGGCGTATTTCAGAAGAGCCATTCATGAAAAAACAGCATATCTTTGATAACTTGAAGATTCATGCAGGATGGGGACGTGTGGGTAATCAGAATATTGACAATTCGGCTTATCAGTCTACTATTGGAGCTGCCGATTATGTATTTGGTGGTAATCGTGAGATTGGTACAGCGGTAGGTTCGATTGGTAACTCATTGATCCGATGGGAAACTGTAGAAGATTATAATATCGGTATTGATATGGCATTTTTGAAAAACCGTTTGTCGGTGACTGCAGAATGGTTCCGTAAAGAATCCCATGATATGCTGCTGAAAAAAGATAATATGCTGATTTTAGGGTTCCCGATGTGGAATGGACAGATGTGGGAGAATGTAGGTAAAATGAGAGCTACGGGTTGGGAACTTTCTATTAACTGGGAAGATCGTAAAGGTGATTTTGATTATGGAATTGGATTGAACCTGTCATCCGTTAAAAATAAAGCTATTAAACTATTGGGTTCTACTCCGATTAATGCCGGAAGTTTTAATGGAGATTACATCATACGTAATGAAGAAGGTGGTGAGATCAGCCGTTTTTATGGATATGTGGCTGATGGTATTTTCCAAAATCAGACTGAAGTAAATGCACATACCGATGAATATGGAACAGTCATTCAACCCAATGCTCAACCGGGAGATATTCGTTTCAAGGATTTGAACCATGATGGTAAGCTGGATGATAATGATAAGACTTTTATTGGAAATGCATTTCCAGATCTTATGGTTGGTATTAATGCCCGTTTAGCATGGAAGAATATTGACTTTGCAGCCAATTTTTATGGTACAATAGGAAACGATGTATACAACACGACTAAAGGACGCTATTCGGGAGTGTCGGGTGAGAATGTATATGCCGGAACCTACAATGCTTCTTGGCATGGTGAGGGAACAAGTTATGATTTACCCCGTCTGTCGTACAATGATGCCAATCAGAACTGGACACGTGTTTCTTCTTTCTATGTGGAAGATGGTTCTTATTTACGTTGCAAGCAGTTGCAGATAGGATATACATTGCCAAAGAAATGGACGAAGAAAATTTCATTGCGCCTGTCTTTCTCGGCACAGAATCCGTTCACTATTACCGGATATTCAGGAATGGACCCTGAAGCGGCTGCCTTAGGTACTGAAGGAAAAGTAACAGAATCGGGTATTGATTGGGCAGGGTATCCTAACCCGCGTACATACCTTTTTGGAATCAATATGAATTTCTAATGCTATTAACAGAGATAAGAATATGAAAAAATATATTTTAGGCTTGACTATAGCCGCTTCTACATTGTCATTAGCCGGTTGTTCGGATTTCCTGGATACGCCAGTACTCGGTCAGCAGGATTTGAGTGAATATTTTGTGAATGAAGATCAGTGCAAGCAGCAGATTACAGGATGTTATCAATCCATATTCTGGGATGACTGGTGGCAGGTACAGAAATTTTATTTGTGCGGTGATATGTGTACGGATGATATGTGGGTCGGTAATACTGGTGAAGATCAGGGGGCTTATGAAGATCTGGCCTTTTTTACAGGTGATGCATATGGTGGAGGAGAATGTAGTCAGAACTTCTGGCAATATCGTTACAAGGGTATATTGCGGTGTAACATTGCGATTGAGAGAATACCAGGTGTAGAGTTTGAGGACGAATCGTTGAGAGATCGTTATGTGGCTGAAGCTAAATTCTTACGCGCTTATCAATATTTTGATTTGGTGAGATACTTTGGTGGTGTGCCGTTAGTACTGGGGATGAAGATGCCTTCGGAGATAGAAGGGATTCAGCGTGCTTCTGCAGCAGAGGTGTACACACAGATTGAGAATGACCTGAAAGATGCTGCTAATGTATTACCTGTTAAAGGTGAATATGCCAGTGCCGACTTAGGGCGTGCCACTAAAGGGGCAGCACAAGGGCTATTGGCAAAAGCTTATCTTTATCAGGAAAAATATGAGGAAGCAGAGGATATGCTGGAACAAGTGATGGGTTTGAATGGGCATGCATCACAAGGGTATGATTTGTTGGATGATTTTGGAGATGTGTGGAGCATTTCTCATAATAATAGTGTTGAATCACTGTTTGAAGTGCAGACTAATAGTGATATAGCCTATAATTTAGGACTTAGAATGCCTGTTGTATGTGGTTCCCGTGATGACGGTGGCTGGGCATGGGGCTTGCCGACAAGTAATTTGGAGACGGCTTTCAAGACAGCAGGAGATGACATACGTTTGAAATGGACTATTATTAAAGACAAAGCAACCAGTGTGCCGGGGGATACCCATTGGTCTTCTACTGTACCTTATTCGGTTTCGACCGATTCACATAAGTCAGGTCGTGTGACTCGTAAAGTATACATTCCTTATGCCCAACGTCCTGAACCATACGATGCTTCTCATAATCCATTGAACTATCGTATTCTACGTTATGCGGATGTATTGTTGATGTATGCCGAAGTTGAAAATGTGTTGAAAGATGACGGACAGGCTCGCTGGGCTTTAAATAAAGTCAGAGAACGTGTAGACTTAGGTCCGGTAGAATCCAGTGGTACTGAACTTCGCGATGCGATACGTCAGGAACGTCGTCTTGAACTGGCATTGGAAAACCAACGTCTGTTTGATATTCGTCGCTGGAAAAATGATAGTGGAAAGTCTGTTATGAGTGATATTATGGGACCGAACGGTTCATTTGTGATATACAATACAAAAGAATCTACCGATACGTATGAGCTTGGAAATCAGAAGGAAAGTAGCTCTAAGGGACGTAATTTCAAAGAAGAGCGTGACTTGGTATACCCGATTCCGACCACAGAGATTAGTCAGAGTAATGGTAGTATAGTACAGAATCCCGGATATAATTAATTAAATGATTATGAAACACAGAAATTTATTTATAGGACTTTCATGCATGGCGGCAGGGCTTTGCGCATGTAATGATGAATATACATTCGTGCCGGAATATGAAGTGAAACTGCCGACCGATACCACTATCAATGTTACAATTGATGCCTCAACTGTATATCAGACTATTGATGGTTTTGCATCTTCCGATGCATGGGATATGGAATATGTAGGCAAATACTGGAGCACTTCCAATAAAGAAGCCATTGCAAAATTGTTATTTTCCCGCGAAGTTGATGACAAAGGGAATTCGCAGGGCATCGGTTTATCCATGTGGCGGTTTAATTTGGGAGGAGGTTCGGAAGAACAAGGAGATGCAAGTGGTATTGTTTCAGATAAAAAGGAACGACGTGTCGACTGTTTTTTGACAAGTGCAAATGGAAGTTATGATTGGTCCAAATCTGCGGGGCGGAGATATTTTATGGAAAAGGCTAAAGAGTATGGCTGTGAGGCATTCGTACTGTTCAGTAATACACCTCCTGTATACTATACTTATAACGGACAAGCACGTTCGGATAAAGGGGCATTTAGTAATTTGAAGACAGAACATTATGGTGACTTTGCTGATTTCCTGGCTACTTGTGCCAAGCATTTTGTTGATGAAGGATATAATATTACTCATATTAGTCCGATTAACGAACCGCAGTATAACTGGAATGGCAATGAACAAGAAGGTTCGGCCTGGCAGAATACAGAAGTGGCAACGTTAGCAAAAGCATTGGATGCGAGTTTGACAACCAAAGGGCTTTCCAATACCCAGATGTTATTGGCTGAAGCAGGAAAGTGGGATTATCTATATGGAAACGGTGATGCGGGAAGTGCCCGTGGCAATGTAATAGAGGCTTTTTTCAACCCCAATAATACAAGTACTTATATTGGTAATCTTACTCATTTGCCTAAATTGATTTGCGGGCATAGCTATTATTTGGATACGAACTGGAGCAATATGTACTCTGTCCGTTCTTCTGTTAAGTCCAAAGCAGACCAATATGGTTTGAAGGTATATCAGACGGAGTGGAGTATGTTGAGTGAGAACTATGAAGATTATGCCAGCTATGGTGATGCTTCTTATATGGACTTGGCTTTGAGTATGGCAAAAGTGATTCATCAGGATTTGGCAACAGCTAATGTAAGTTCTTGGTCATACTGGACTACTTGTAGCCGTGAACGTTGGAGTCAGAAAAGCCGTTTTTATCTGATTCGTCTTTCTCCTGATAGCAATGATGGCGAAAGTTATGCCGATTTAGCTACTAATGGCACTTATAAAGCTAGTAAGAACCTTTGGGTACTGGGCAATTATAGTGCATTTGTGCGTCCGGGCTACCAGCGTATTGATTTGAAATTGGAGGAAGAGACAAAGGATTTCTTTGCTACTGCCTATATTTCACCGGAGAAAGATAAATTGGTAGTGGTGTACACTAACATGACCGATAAACGCGCGGAAATAAATAATACATTTGAAGGATTGGGCAAAGAAGTGGGTGAATTTGAACAGTATACTACTTCAGAAGCAAAAGATTTGAAGCGTGAGCCCAGCTATAATAAAGGTGTTGTTCCTGCTAAAGGTATATCTACTTTTATTTATACTCTTCAATAAAATAGTTTTCAACAGGTATTAGACTATAGACTAGACAATGAAAGGTAAAAAGATTTTAGCCGCTTTAGGCTTCTTCTCAATAGCCGGTGTGGCAGGTGGATGTTCCCAACCTGCCCCCGAAATACGTTATCAGATAGAAACAGACCAACCCTGTCAGACGATGGCATACTTCAGTGCTTCTGATGCCTGGAGTATGCAATTCATCGGGCTTTGGCCGCAGGAGAAACAAAACCAAATAGCCGATTGGCTGTTCAGCACGGAGAACGACGCCAACGGACAGCCGAAAGGTATCGGCCTGTCACTCTGGCGTTTCAATGTCGGAGCAGGTAGTACGGAGCAAGGAGAGAACAGTCAGATTGCTTCTCCCTGGATGCGTGCCGAATGTTTCCTGAATCCCGATGGAACATACAACTGGAACAAACAACAAGGGCAACGCAATTTCCTGAAACTGGCAAAAGAACGGGGAGTCAACAAATTTCTGGCTTTCTTGAATTCGCCTCCCGTATATTACACACAGAACGGATTGGCTACCAACACCGGACGTGGAGGTACGGCGAACCTGAAACCGGATTGTTATGAAAAGTACGCTCGTTTTCTGGCAGATGTAGTGCAGGGAGTAGAACAACACGATGGCATCAAGTTCAACTATATCTGTCCTTTCAATGAACCGGACGGACACTGGAACTGGGTCGGTCCGAAGCAGGAAGGCTGTCCGGCAACGAATAGGGAAATAGCTCGCACGGTTCGTCTGTTGAGCAAAGAGTTTGTAGACCGGGACATGGATACACAGATTATGGTCAATGAGTCTTCCGATTATCGTTGTATGTTCCGCACTCATGAAACGGATTGGCAACGGGGGTATCAGATTCAGGCTTTCTTCTGTCCGGATAGTGTAGATACGTATTTGGGAGATACTCCGAATGTTCCTCGTCTGATGCTCGGGCATAGCTATTGGACAAATACACCTTTAAGCGATTTGCGCAATATCCGTCTTCAACTACGGGATACACTAGATAAATACAATGTTGACTTCTGGCAGACGGAAACTTGTATTATGGGCAATGATGAAGAGATCGGTGGCGGAGGTGGTTTCGACCGTACCATGAAAACGGCACTTTATGTAGCACGCATCATTCATCACGATATTGTATATGCGGGAGCAAAAAGTTGGCAATGGTGGCGTGCCATTGGCGGTGATTACAAAGATGGATTGATTCGCGAATATACTACGGACAATAATTTCTTAGATGGCAGAGTAGAAGACTCCAAACTGATGTGGGCTTTAGGTAATTATAGTCGTTTTATCCGTCCGGGGGCAATCCGGTTATCCGTTTCGGCTTTCGATCAAACAGACGCTTTGATTCCTGATGGCGACACCGACCAGCAAGGATTGATGTGTTCTGCTTATAAGAATGTAGACGGAACGTATGTGATGGTAGTTATTAATTATGCCAATGAAGAAAAAGAGTTTTCTATTCATAAAGGAAAAGTAGGAAATACGCAATGGCAGATTTATCGTACTTCGGATAAAGAAGGGGAAAATTTGCTTCCGGTGGGGACAGTGAAAAGTGGAAAGATTGTTCAGATTCCGGCGCGTTCTATTATAACGCTTCAGGGCAAATAAAAAACTGTCTCATATTTTTGAGTGGTATATTTGTACGCCAGCCCATTGCTAATTAAGATAGTAATTAACTTGTGTAATTTTTGCACAAGTTAGACGAAAATAGAGGGAAATTCAGTTGTTGCAAAATTTGCGACAACTGAATTTCCCTTTTTTATTTCTTCTGATTTCCTTTTATTCATCTGTCTTTATCTCCGCCTTGCCATAATATCCCGGCATCGGCATGTAAATCGGATGATAATAAGTATTGATATTCTTCAACTTCTTCTCCTCCTCTTTCAGCCGTTTGATTTGCCGTGCGGCAGTGGTAGGGGCAAAGCCGCACAATCCTTGAAAGTCGCGACGGGTTAATACAGGGTTGCTCTTGAAGTAGTTTGTCAGCAATTTGTCTATCTCGTCATTTGAAAGGACAGCCGAATGGGGTTTCAGTTTACTTCGCTCCACATGAACAACACTGACAGACTTTTTCAGTTTGACGTCCGCTTTAAAGCTGATATTGGCTTTGAGTTTTATCTGATTCGCTTTTAGTTTGGGCGAAGTGATAGGTTCTTGACTATTCAGCTTTATCTGGAAATAACCGATGCCATCCAGATGGACGCTTTGTCCTTCCCGAAGACGATCCCCCATAAAATGACTTAGGGATTCGAGAACTGACTTTACATCCCCTTCAGTTAGAGAAGTTGCTATCTGGATTTCTTTTGCCAAATAGTCTGTGTCAATGTGTTGGAAGTTGACTACACGTGCGTGATACACTTCTTTGTCTTCCTCATCCTTGGGACGGGGAGTCTTGTACAATTCAAATTGTATTGCCATTATTTATTTGTTTTCGCCTTATACATTACTACGTATTTTAAATTTACCGTTGTAAGTCTATAAGGACATTGTTTTCTGTTGTTGCAAAGCTAATTGATCATCTTCGGACTTAGGGGGAGGGTGTTATATAGCTGTTGTTTGTTTGTTATCAAGCGGCTTTTATAAGTTATCCTGCCTTTATTCTTGGACTAAGGCATAGGGATAGTTGTCTTCCGGTGCCTTTATCATTAGTTTCCCACGGCCGTGGAGAGATCTCTTCATGGCTGTGGTAGTATCTTTCCACGGCCGTGGTAGGAATTCGCCACGGTCATGAAGAATGAACTATATCGGTAACAAAGATAAACTATATCAGGGAGAAAAGCAAACTATCTCTGCTTGTTTGAGGTATTTATACGCCTTGTTCTATCTGATAGATATAGGGCAGGGGAGAATTAAACTATTCAACAAAAACAAGCTATCTTATGCATATAGGGCCTTTATTCGGCTATTTTGTAGATGATAGATAACCTGTTTTTGCTGGTAAAAGTATGATAGATACCTTTTTAAAAGCTATCTATCATACTTATTTCTTTGATAATGAGAAGAGTATCAAAATGAATGATACTTATGATAGATATTATCTTCTAAATACCCCATATATTATTTCAAATTTACAAAATATATAAATTATGAAAATGATTATGAGGTATAGATAAGCTTAAAATATGTCTTTTTTTTCACTCTTTCGCATTATTATTGTATAAACAAAAAAGGGGATAAAAAGATGAAAAAGATTAGATATGCGATTGAAAAAGTAATAGAAGTTCCTGAAACAGAAGGGGAAGAGTCAATTAATAATATAATCCGCAGAAGATGTGAAGAAGAAAATAGATTAGATTATATTTATGAAAAAGAAGATGATATGAAGAAAAATAGATGTAAAAGTTTGTTTGATAAGATTTAAATAATATTTAAGAATTGTTTTACAAAAAGCCGCAGGAATAAGAATAAAAAAAGGAATATAAAAAATGATAAAATTAAAAATAGGTAGAAAAATCTATGAATTAGATAGTAAAGATATAATTTTAGACAATGGTGTCTGCTATCAGATTATTACTCAAAAAGATACAAAAGGATTTAGTTGGTCTTATCCTGTAATGAGTAAGAAACTTTTCAATGATTTAAAAAAATCTGAATTGATTTTTACAAATGAAGAGTTACAACAGGCAGCTATAGAAGAATATAATACTCAAATTATAACTTATTGGAAATTCAATATAACCAAAATGAAAGAATTAGGTTATTAAAAAATCACTTTTTAATGAAAGGAAAATATATGACATTAAAAGAATTAGAGTTTCTTAAGAATATAAATAAAATCAATGAATTAATAACAGCAAAGGATTTATTAAATACAAAAGACAGAACATTACTTTATGGCTGTAAATGTGTCTGAAAGCGAGATTGACACAAAGATTTTAAAGGTTGCAAATCCTGATTATATTCTGTATGCAG
>ENA-ORCP01003663-ORCP01003663.1-human-gut-metagenome-genome-assembly--contig:-NODE-3663-length-11305-cov-4.683826_pt1 | contig 11305 bp, 12 predicted proteins | sample MGYA00242990_ERZ507991 | MGnify/ENA primary metagenome ERZ507991 (study PRJEB26167, sample SAMN06115496) | human gut metagenome | host: Homo sapiens | place: China:Henan | collected 2015-05-07... | reverse complement strand
CTGCGGTCGTTTTCTTTGATTGGACGTATTCTATCCACCGTCTTTATCCATAGAACAAATGGTTATTAGTATAAAATAAAAAAATCAGGACAAACCCCAAAAACGGTCTGTCCTGATGAAAGCTTTTATCAATTATTCTTTATTTCGCTGTTAAGACGTTCAATAATAAGACGCATAATTTTTATTCTTGCATACATTTTATTATTTGCCTCAATAATGTTCCATGGAGCTGCTGTTGTTGATGTTTTCTGTATCATTTCATCTATCGCAGGCTCATAAAGATCCCACTTTTCACGGTTGCGCCAGTCCTCATCTGTGATTTTCCACTGTTTTTCAGGGGTATTCTGACGCTCGGTAAATCTGCGCAGCTGCTCGTCCTTATCAATTTGCAGCCAGAATTTCATAACAACAATGCCGCACTCGGTAAGCTCCTGCTCAAATTCATTTATTTCACGGTATGCCATTGCGCAGCGTTCCTCAGGTGTAAGCTTTTCAAGGCGTTCGACCATTACTCTGCCGTACCATGAGCGGTCAAAGACCGTGATATGACCCGTCTTAGGCAGCGAATTCCAGAACCTCCACAGATAATGATGATTAAGCTCACGCTTATCGGGGGCAGCTATCGGCACGGCTTCATAGCCTCTCGGGTCAAGTGCCGTACATATTCTTTTTATTGCTCCGCCCTTGCCTGCTGCGTCCCAGCCTTCAAAAACAAGGACAACAGGTATTTTCTTTTTATAAAGCTTGCCGTGTATCTTTGCAAGCTCCTTCTGTGCTTTTTTCAGTTCATCAAAATATTTTGACGGCTGAAGCTCTCTGTTTGAAAGCTGAACATCTGCGAGCTTCGGCTCGGGAACAAGCTCAAAAAGCTCCTCAACAGGTGTTATCACCTTTGGATATGGTTCGGAATTTACTGCATTTGTTATCTGGCTCACAAGGATATTGAACATCTGGAAGCGTGTGAACTGGCGGTCTGTTGTGTCGATTATTTTCCACTGCGAATGCGGTGTATTGGTTTTGACAAGCATATCGTCGAACTGCTTATAGTAAGCATCGTAGTTTTTATTGCGCTTTTTGTCAAGCTCCGTTACCCGCCACTTTGTTGCGCTGTCCTCTTTAAGCTTAAGGAAACGCTTTTTCTGTTCCTGACGTGAAATATGCAGGAAAAGCTTTATAATAAGGTATCCGTCATCTGTAAGCTGACGTTCAAATGTATTCACGGAACGTATTCTGCGTTCATACTCGCTGTCGGAAATGCCCTCCTCCATTTTTGCTATGGCAAGCTCCTGATACCAGCTTCTGTCCATTATTGACATTGCGCCGTACTCAGGTATATTTGTCCAGAAACGTTTCATAAGAGGATAGCGTTTTTCAGCATCTGTGGCGGGCATTGTCGAACAGACCTTAAAAAATCTCGGGTCAAGCATTTTTATCATATCTGCAATAAGCATACCCTTGCCCGATGCGCCCCAGCCCTCAAGAAGGATTATTACAGGGAGCTTTTTATCGCGTATTTTCTGCTGGAGCAGCGATAAATTCTGCTCCAGCTGTTTTGTAAGGTCTTTATAATTTACGGATTTATTCTTATTTACAAGTGCATTTTCAAGCATAATTTTCTCCGTTTCTGTCTGCATTGGCAGCGCTGCATACAAATATATTATACAGGTCACCTCTAAAAACCACCGGCTAAAGCCTTAGCACCTCATCTGCTTGCAGGTTTTCCGTCATCTTGCACATAAATTTCTTGACATACGACAGTATGCCTGCGAAATTTCTATACAATCTGACGAAAAATCTGACTGCGCATCTGAGGCACTATGGTTTTTAGAGGTGACCTACATTAAATTATACATTTTAACCGGCATCAATACAAGCATTTAATAAAAATGTTACGCCGATTTAACGTTAAAGGTGCGGTTATTTTCCCTGAAGCTTTTTCACTTCGTTTATCTTCTGAGTTATCGTGTCAACATTCGGATAGCCGTATGCTGATGCAAGCTTAAGCTCTTCAGATGACTTATCATATTCATATGCCATTGCATATGCAATAGCAAGGTTTGCGTGAACTCCCGGGTGTTCGGGATAAAACTCCTCCGCCTTTTCCAGGTAATCAATAGCGGTATAAGGCTTATTATTCTCGATATAAAGTGCGCCAAGACTTACATATAATCCGACTGAATCGGAATTCTGCGGGTCATGGGACAAAGCTTTATTATATGCGTCAAGCGCTTTGTTATCCTCGCCAAGCTTACGGTAGCACACACCTATCGTTACCCAGCTTTTAAATGTATCGGGTTTTATCTCAACGACCTGCAAATGTGCTTCAAGGCTTTTTTCATAGTCGCCAAGCTTATAATATGTTTCCCCAAGATAAAAATACAGGCTTTCTTCTTTTTCGCTTTTAAGCCCCTCTGTTTCCGCCTGCTGCAATGTTGCAAGCGCAGTCTGATAGTCCTGCTCTTTATACTGACTTACAGCCTCACTGAGGAGCTTGTCCCCCTTTGAATATTTTCCGCAGGAGGAAAGCATAAGAACCGCAGCCAGCAAAACGGCGGCAGCGGACAATTTTTTCAATGCCATTAAATCACTCACTTTAATAAGGAACTTTACTTTTTCAGAACAGCATTTCACTGCATAAGTTCATTTTCCGTCATAATTTTTACATCGCTGCAAGGTGAAGTTACCGCTTCAAATATATGCTTCGGAAAATACGGCATATCAGGTTCTTTATCGGCATCAAGCCAGACGAGCCTGCTGTCATCACCGTCACAATGTATAGCATTATAATCAATTTTTGAAAAATCAAAGGGTTTTATAAGATATAGGAACTCAATTTCGTGATAAACGACACCGCCGCACTCAAAAAACTTTTGGGTTATTGAATAAAGCCTGTCGATCTCGGCATCAATGCCAAGCTCCTCACGGATTTCACGCAGCACAGCATTTTCAGTTGTTTCGCCGAATTGCACTCTTCCACCAACGGCATTATAAAAATCCGACCTGCCGTCCGTGGTAAAAAGCACTCTTTTTCCGTCGTAAATAGCTGCACCGACTCTGAAATTGAATTTGCCTTCTTCTGTTTTAAATGTACAATCCATAAGTACAATCCTTTTTGTTCGCTTTTATTATAGCAAAAGCTGCCGCCGACAAAGCTTTTTCGCTTATCGACAGCAGCGTACTGTTTTATCTTATGCTGTTAATATCGTCAAGAAGCGCTTTCTTTGTTTCAAGATTTGTCATGCCCTTCTTAAAGCGGCAATCCATACGATAACGGATATATTCACTGTAAAGCTCTGTTTCAAAAACACAGTCGTTAAGCAGGTGCATATATGATTTTCCGTCCATATTGCCTGAAAGCACATAAAGCAGCTTTTCAAGCATAAGCATACGTTTTTCTGTATCGGAATAGCTTGATGTATGCTTGATATTCTCGATCTCATCAAGCATAGGACGCTTATCCGAACGTACAGAATAGCCTGTTGTTTCAAGTCCGCCAAGGAATCTGATGATATTTGTTCTGAGTGCGGAATCGGTAAACGGAAATTCTGCGATAGGAAGCTCTTCCGCTGTAACATCAACATATGCCGCTTTGTCAACAGCAGGGAAAACAAGCTCCTTATAAATATCCGCAAACCAGTATTTGCTGCCTTCCCTGTATACGAGAGGATACTTATAGCCCTTGCATTCTGCGCCGAGGGCAACTTCGATCACAGCATCTCTTTCAGATGTATAGTAGTCATCAAAGTTTGCGGCACACTTTGCATCAATAATGGAAAGAACCTTTTCATATGTATAGTCGCCCATATCATTTTTATCGGCGTCAAGGAATGTTCTTACTCCGTCAAATGAATTCTTATGAAGGTCGGACGCAAAATCAGCTGCGCAAACATAACGTCCGTTAAGCTTTGTCATAACATTTGTTACGACTGTATCGCTTATAAGATCATCGCCCTCACGGAAGTCATAATTTGAAATGATATATTCACGGAGAGCATCTCTGATGATCCGGTCTTCACTGTCGGACACATTTGCAAGAGAAAGTCTGTCATATACGATATTGAACATTACATTGAGAGGCACTTCGCCGCTGATGTACTTGAAGCGGTCATTATTGAGCAGGAGTGCCATTTTCGGAAGGATCTTCTGCTTCTGTGCTTCCGAAGTGGAGATCTTGTTTGACATAATGCCGAGGCAGACAAGAAATTCCGCATAATCACGCATTACCGTCTGCTCGTTAAGGTAGTTGAAGAAATAGCCGTAAACATAGCCTGAGAAAAATTCCTTTATACTATTAAATATTTCAGGATTTTCGGAAACAGCGTTAAGATACTTCTGCTTGAAGCTTTCAACCTCTGTAACATCAATTTTTCTGTCGCCGCCGTTTGTTTCGACAAGGTATTTTTCCTGTGACTTTACAAAGAGCTTGAGGAATTTGCAGTAATCGGTATCGTTCTGTGCCTTTTTGCCGTAATCCTCATTGAATGTCCAGATAAGGAATGCACGCTGCATATGGATAAGAGTATCTTCGGAATTATCCGTGAGAGATTTAACATCAATATCCGCTGCATCTCCGAAACGCTTTGTTTTATTAAAATCAGAGAGGATTTTTTCGATCTCCTCTTTGAAAGCTGCATATGCAGGGGACTTTTCCATAAAAATAACAGAATCGAGAATTTCCGCACCTGCAACTGTAAGGTCAAACTTTACGCCCATTTTTACGACTCCATTTCTCAGCGGTCAAAAATAAATTGTAAACTGCACCACATCAATGACGTCCTCAGCCTGCCGCTGTCAGCAAAGGACAAACATCGGATCAATCAGCATTAACGCCGTAGACCTTTCTGTATTCGATCATCTTGTCGAGGTATTCCTGACCGCCGATAACACCGTCACGGATAGCTTCGATAATATCGTTGATAGTTACAATGGAATATACCTTGACACCGAACTCCTTATATGCTTCCTGAACAGCGGAATTATCGGAATTAAGAGCTTTTTCCATTCTGTCAACTGTGATGACCATACCTGTAACATTTACCTTAGCCTCGGAAGTAAGCTTAGGCATAACTTCACGGAGAGCCTTGCCTGATGTCATAACGTCCTCGATGATAACTACCTTTTCATCGTCCTTGAGCTGTTTGCCGACAAACATTCCGCCCTCGCCGTGGTCTTTTACTTCCTTGCGGTCGAAGCAGTAGCTTACGTCCATACCGAATTTATTGTAAAGCGCAACAGCTGCGGAAACCGCAAGAGGGATACCTTTATATGCAGGTCCGAAAAGCGTTTCAACGTCTATATTGTTTTCCTTGATGCACTCAGCATAAAATTCGCCGAGCTTTGCAAGCTGCGCACCTGTTTTATAGTTGCCTGTATTTACGAAGTAAGGTGCCTTACGTCCGCTCTTCAATGTAAAATCGCCGAATGTCAGAACACCGCAGTCAACCATAAACTTAATAAAATCGTGCTTATAACTCATTATATAAATCCTCCAAGTCGGCATATGCCGATAATTTTAACCTATTTTGCATTCACTTCATACAAAATTAATAGATACAAGTAAATTATATCACATTTATTATTTAAAATCAACAGCTAAGTCAAATTTTTTGTCTAAAAATATTTGCATTTTTTATAGCAATATGCTAAAATGTATGTAACGATAAAGCAAGGAGGAAATAATTTGAAACGCACCGATTATATTTCGTGGGACGAATACTTCATGGGAGTTGCTCTGCTCGCCGCAAAGCGCAGCAAAGATCCCAACACGCAGGTCGGAGCCTGCATAGTAAGCGATGACAACATTATTCTCTCCACAGGCTATAACGGATTTCCTGTCGGCTGCTCAGATGATGAGTTCCCGTGGGAAAGAGAGGGAGAAAACACAAAATATCCTTTTGTTGTTCATGCCGAACTTAATGCAATACTCAATTCAAACGGAAAATCACTTCACAATGCAAAAATATACGTTGACCTTTTCCCATGCAACGAATGTGCAAAGGCTATCATTCAGAGCGGCATAAAAGAAATAGTATACCTTTATGACAAATATGCCGATACGGACGCAATAAAGGCATCAAAGCGCATGCTTGAAGCCGCAGGTGTAAAATACACCCATCTTGTTACGGATATACACAGCATTGAGCTTGATTTCAAAAAATAAAACAAAGGAATTATCACATGAGAATAAGAAGAAAACCATGGGCAAGACCTGAGCTTGCAGCCTGCCCCTACTACATCGAAAAAGCAGAGATCTGCAAAGGCAAATGGAATACCTTATATAATGACAGCAAGCCTCTTTATATGGAGCTTGGCTGCGGAAAGGGCGGTTTTGCCGCACAATGCGCCCTCACCTACCCTGACATCAACTGGATAGCAATGGACATAAAAAGCGAGATGCTTGCCGTTGCAAGACGCACAGTCGAAAAGGCATTTGAAGAAGCGGGACGTGAAGTAACAAATCTGAAGCTCATATCTCAGAACATCGAAGTCATCGGAGATGTTTTTGACGAAAATGATGCAGGCGTCATCGACCGCATATACATAAACTTCTGCAATCCCTGGCCACGAAAAAAGCACAAAAAGCACCGTCTTACCCACCGCCGCCAGCTTTTCCAGTACAGAAAATTCCTCAAAGACGGCGGAGAGATACACTTCAAGACCGATGATGATATGCTTTTTGAGGAGTCGATACCTTATTTTGAGGAAGTCGGTTTCAGGATCACCTACATCACCCGTGATCTTCACAACAGCGATTACAAATACAACCTCGAAACAGAACACGAAAAGATGTTTACCGAAGAAGGCAAGACCACAAAATTCCTTATTGCCGTAAAGGAAGAACTGCCAAAGGACTATGTTCTCCGTCTTCGTGACAATGATGATGAATAACAACAAGGGGCGGCGCAGTATCTGCGTCAGCCCTTTTTTGTGCATAAAAGCATAATTTTGCTGTGTTTTTTGTTTTTTATTTGGGCGGCGGCATAAAGTTTGTTTTGAACCCTAAGATGTCTTGCCGCCGCAGTCGCAGCATAGCAGGTATCCCTTTTATAATAGTCTGCAGCAAAACCAACGACCGCGGCGGCTTGCTTTCCCGTGATATGCAGCAAACGCAATGCCGCCGCCCCCCCAAAAAAATATAACGTATCAAACAATAGTATAAAACATTTTCCATATGTTAAAAATATCACAAAAACTATAAAAAACACTTGATTTTAGTCACATTATGTTGTATAATCATAACGTATGCAAATGGCATAATAAAATGCTGTAATTATGAAAGGAGTAATAATATGAATTATACTCATGAAGTTGAAACCATGTGCTGCGTTAAGCAGGGCGTTGCACACGGCTGTGCACCAATTCCTGAAGAAGCAAAATGGGTCAAGGCTAAGGATGTTAAGGACATTTCCGGCTTTACACACGGTATCGGCTGGTGTGCTCCTCAGCAGGGTACTTGCAAGCTCTCCCTTAATGTTAAGGAAGGTGTTATCCAGGAAGCTCTCGTTGAAACGATCGGCTGCTCCGGTATGACACATTCCGCTGCTATGGCTGCTGAGATCCTTCCGGGCAGAACTATCCTCGAAGCTCTCAACACAGACCTCGTTTGTGATGCTATCAACACAGCTATGAGAGAACTTTTCCTCCAGATCGTTTACGGTCGTTCACAGTCCGCTTTCTCTGAAGACGGTCTTGCTGTCGGCGCAGGTCTCGAAGACCTCGGTAAGGGTCTCCGTTCACAGGTCGGAACTATGTTCGGTACTCTCAAGAAGGGTCCTCGTTACCTCGAAATGACTGACGGTTACGTTACAGGTATCGCTCTCGACGCTGACGATGAGATCATCGGCTACAAGTTTATCAACTTCGGCAAGATGATGGACTTCATCAAGGGCGGTATGGACGTTAAGGAAGCTTACGAAAAAGCTCAGGGTCAGTACGGCAGAGTTGCTGACGCTGTTAAGATCATCGACCCAAGAAAAGAATAAGGAGGATAACTACGATGGCTTTATTTGAATCATATGAGAGAAGAGAAAAGCAGATTCTCGAAGTTCTCAAAAAATACGGTATTAACTCCATTGAAGAATGTGCAGAGATCTGCAAGGCTAAGGGCTTCGATCCTTACAAGATCACAGAAGGCATTCAGCCTATCTGCTTTGAAAACGCTAAGTGGGCTTACACAGTAGGCTGCGCTATCGCTATCAAGAAGGGCTGCACAAGAGCTGCTGACGCTGCTGCTGCTATCGGTGAAGGTCTTCAGTCATTCTGTATCCCCGGTTCTGTTGCCGATCAGCGTAAGGTTGGTCTCGGTCACGGCAACCTCGGCAAAATGCTCCTCGAAGAAGACACAGAATGTTTCGCTTTCCTCGCAGGCCACGAATCCTTCGCTGCTGCTGAAGGTGCTATCGGTATCGCTGAAAAGGCTAACAAGGTTCGTAAAAAGCCTCTCAGAGTTATCCTTAACGGTCTCGGCAAGGACGCTGCTCAGATCATTGCCCGTATCAACGGCTTTACATACGTTGAAACAGAAATGGATTACTACACAGGCGAAGTTAAGGAAGTTTTCCGCAAGGCTTACTCCGATGGTCTTCGTGCAAAGGTAAACTGCTATGGTGCTAACGATGTAACCGAAGGCGTTGCTATCATGTGGAAGGAAGGCGTTGACGTTTCTATCACAGGTAACTCAACTAACCCAACACGTTTCCAGCACCCTGTTGCAGGTACATACAAGAAGGAATGTGTTGAAAAGGGCAAGAAGTACTTCTCCGTTGCTTCCGGCGGCGGTACAGGACGTACTCTCCACCCTGATAACATGGCTGCAGGTCCTGCTTCCTACGGTATGACTGATACTATGGGCCGTATGCATTCCGACGCTCAGTTCGCAGGTTCTTCTTCTGTTCCTGCTCATGTTGAAATGATGGGACTTATTGGCATGGGCAACAACCCTATGGTTGGTGCTACTGTTGCCTGCGCTGTTGCTGTTGAGGAAGCTATGAAGGGCTAATCTGTGTGGTTTGCTCGATTTGCTGATTTAGGCTGGCGTACTCAATAATAAAAAATATCCCCTTCCGTACTCTAAACGTACTCCGATTTTGATTTGGAGTACGCATTGAGTACGGAGGGGATTTCGTTTTGTATTGAATAGTGTTATTTATCACGATATAATCAATTCGATTTTAGATTGAAATTTTTTACAAAGAAATATCCCTCGACCCAAAAAACAGAAAAGGTCAGAGGGATATTCTTTATAAGGAGTTCTAAGGAATCAAGTTGATTATAGTTGTTTAAAAAGTAGATTTTAGGTTAAGTAGTTTAAAATGGCTTGATATTTTTTATTGTGCTGAAATTGGTGGAGTTTTTCCTTTGTTGCGCCGATAACCGACAGGTGTTGCGCCGATAACCGACAGGGTGAAGCTGTGGTCGCCCATATTTTTGAGAATCGGGCAAACCGTATCCAGTACAAAATCGGCAGGAAAAACATCATAAAGATTTTGAGCTGTGATTTTGACGCCGTGGGTGCGTTCCAAATCATTGAATTGGCTTTTCCCTATTCGGTTTATCAATTGTCGGTTTTCCTCTGCGATTTTATCCCGTGCCGTAACACAGTATCGTCTGCTGTTCTGCATATTGCTATCCTCCTTTAACTGAATTATCATTTACTGACAATTGAATTATATCATAAAAAATAAAATAAACAAAAAACAGCCCGAATCTATTGACAAGCAGGGGAACACGGTATATACTGAGAAAAAATAATCAAATCGGAGGAATGTTTTAACTGAACTACAAGCACATTATTTCAGCATTGGAAAAGAATCTTACGGCTTTGGAATGTCTGACAGGATTGGACGGCTTTGAGGAATCGATAACGGAAAACATACACATCTGCTTATATTGGGAGGCGGTGTGTGATAAAGCTTTGGCTTATGCTTTTTATCTGTCCGAAAACAGCAATGATGTCGTTAAACTAAAAGAAATATCCCAAAGTCTGGCAGATGTCCGAAAAAAGCTTATGAACTCCTTTGGAAACAAAAGAATTTATATTCCTTTTGAAAGATGTTGAATCGGAGGTGTTTGTATTATGAGAAAACCAAGCATTAATCCGTTTTCCGTACAAAATGTAGTGTACCACTTGCTGTTGGGAAACAGTTCTATGACCACGCTCAAACTGAATGTTATGCTCCATATCATAAATCTGCAATTCAAGAGTGCATTCGGCGACCTGCTATGGAATGTCAGCGAGTTTTATGAGGCTAACGGAATACAGAGGTCAATATGGGTAGACTTGCGATTTGGATTTATGCCCGAAACCGAGCTTTTCGGTGTAGAAATGTTTAATGCGCAATCAGATTCAAGACATTGCAAGCTGCCAAACAGCTTGAATGGCATCGTGCAAATGGTTCGTGCGATTTATAAAAACCTTAACAATAATGAATTGATGAGTGCCTGCATATTTTCGTCAATACCTTTGCGTGTTCCTGCCGAAAACTTCAACGGTGAAGCGCTTGTTTCCGAGTTTAAGCGGTATGACGAGAAAATATTCTTTGTAGCGTACAATGTAGATACTATGGAAAAGCTTATAAAGGGATAAATGCGGTTGAAGTCGCTCCCCCAAGCTTCGCATAATCCGTGAGAATGGCTTCGCTGGTTGCTTTATATAGAAAAAATATGTGTTTTTCTTTGAGCGTAAAAAGCTCTCGGAAAAGCACATATTTTTCTTTTTGCCTAATAGAGCTTCGCATAACTATGCAAACTCAAAGGCTTCGCAAATGATAATGTATTACAGTATATTTCTACGCTTTGCGAGTAATAATGCACATTAAAGCATTTACGCACATTATTACTCACTAGTATTGATTATATCAAAATAATTTGTTATAACAAAATAAAAAAGGCCATTTGCATATCTTGAATGAATCTTTCAGGTAAATCAAGCTCTTGAAACCTTTTTCGCTGTAATTCTTTTATGAGTTTTGGAAACAAAGGTCAATGTTTCTTCTTGAAGAAGTCTTTCAGATTAAATCAAGCCCCTGGAATCTTTGTCTATGTTATGCTCGGAATCTTTTTTCCTGTAAAAGTTAATTGCCCTTGGATTTCGTTTCAATGGGAAGAAATCCTGCGTTGAAAATGGAAAACATATCTTATGGGGCTGCACCTTTTATAGTTTTGCTCTTTTTCTTGCAGGATATGTGCTGATGGATAAGAAACTTCTTTGCAATTAACCTTTAAGGGATTTTTCGTCCTTGATGCCGCGGATTTTCAGACCTTCTGCAATAATCTCACGCACAGTCATGCGCGGGTTAATCGAGGC
>ENA-ORCP01003659-ORCP01003659.1-human-gut-metagenome-genome-assembly--contig:-NODE-3659-length-11312-cov-4.945171_pt1 | contig 11312 bp, 7 predicted proteins | sample MGYA00242990_ERZ507991 | MGnify/ENA primary metagenome ERZ507991 (study PRJEB26167, sample SAMN06115496) | human gut metagenome | host: Homo sapiens | place: China:Henan | collected 2015-05-07 | study... | reverse complement strand
CTTCAAGCAACGGAGATTTGTCGCACTTCGCATCCCGTTAAATATGATTATATCATCGTTGATGAATTTCAGGACATATCGGTTGACCGTTATAATTTTCTGAAAGCATTGCGCGAAGGAAATCCCCCGGCAAAATTATATTGCGTAGGCGATGACTGGCAATCAATTTATCGCTTTTCAGGCAGCGATATGGCTCTTTTCAATCAATTCCCAGATTATTTTGGTCCAACTGAAATAAATAAGATTGAAACGACATATCGATTTGGTGAGCCTTTAGTAAGCCTGTCTTCTCGTTTCATCCAACAGAACAGCGCGCAGATATCGAAAAACATACACTCATTCAACAGAGAAACAAAAACAGAATTAGAATTTTGTTCCTACGACAGACCATATTATTGTAAAACGATAGGTGAGCTCGTTTCTTCAATTCCTTTGGATAAAACTATATTTCTATTGGGCCGATATTCTTTTGATGACTACTATCTTTCTTTTATGTACCAACTCGTTAAGGAGAACAACAGGTTTTATTATATAATAAATGGAAGAAAAATAGAGTTCCTGACAGTACATAAGTCCAAAGGTCTTGAAGCAGATTACGTCATTCTTTTGCGATGCAATAAAGACACCTATGGATTCCCCTCACTCGTGAGCGACGACCCGGTGCTTGGTTATGTTTTAACCCAAAATGACAACTTTCCATTTGGTGAAGAACGAAGGTTGTTTTATGTAGCAATTACACGGGCAAAAACAAAAACTTTTGTGTTGTATGACAAGAGATTCCCTTCTGTATTTGTTGATGAATTTTTACATCCTGAAAAGATTACCGAAGAGAGTTATTTAAAGCATCCTAATGCCAATAAAAAATGGACAAAAGGGGAAGACAAGCTATTGCTTATGCTCCATAGAGATGGTAAAAGCATAAAATATATCGCTAACAGAATGGGAAGAAGCCAAACATCAATTGTAATGCGGCTTAACAAATTATCCGGACAATAATAGCGTAGAGATGCATGCAGATTCAGTTTTTGCAATTCTGACTCAAGCTGGGACAGTTTTTCTTTAGCCTCTGGTGTAGAGAAATACAGACACCACTGCTTCATATGATAATGGCCATCTCCGAAGGCCAATATTCCATACAATAGTGGAGGGTGTTGCAAGACCGTCAGACAGTAGGGACGTGCCTTTGGCACGTTAACCTATCTTGCTGATTACCAATAATACATCCCAAAGGGATGTCCCTACTCTGATGGCGGAATCATAGATTTACAACACCCTCGTAAATACAGCGCAGCCAATCAGGCTCGGGGTAATCTGCTGAAAGCAAAAAGCAACGGTAGCCCCACCCGAAGCGCGTCAGCGCGAGCGTGGGGTAAGGCTGACGCGGTTCGCCTATCTGTTGGCATGCAGATGATTAGCGGAGCACGAACGATGATTTTACCGAAGCCACACACCCAACTGACTCCTTGAAGCGGCAGAGTCCCGGCGACGGCACGCCCTGGCTCGATGAAGGACCAATGTCAAGCACCGCTATACCTTCCGCCGCACACTCGGCCATCAAAGTTTCGGCCATCTTGACCATGGGGTGAAGGCCGCGCATCTCAAGCAGATCGCCCCAATAAATCACTTGTGCCACATTGCGTGCCGACCGATTCACCATAGCGGCAGCGGCATCACATCCATCAATGCTAAGCACCGTAAAACGCGAACCGGTAATAGGAGCCGTTGAAATCACCTGACCCAGTGACATTTTCAGCGGATAACCGAGCGCGGCATGGTTGCGGGCTATGATGTCGTAGGCGCGCTCCACTTCGGCGCTGCTCTCTGCGCCAAAGGACACTACTGAAATGTCATGACGGTCGGTATTGCGGAGGTCGTAGACAGTTTTACGGAAAAACTCATTCCGCGGTTCTTCACCGGGCCTCACCGTGCGATGGAAGTTGAGGTCAGTGCATAGCAGCGAGCCTATCTCGGCAAAGGCTGCTGTCTGTTTGGCCACGTGGCCCGGCGCATAGAACTCCGGCGGAAGGGTCACCACAAGATCTTCGCCCCTGCTGCCCACAAAATCGCGCAGCAGGCCGGCGAACTCGCGGTAATAGTCGACGCTCTGATACCCATTGGCCGTCATCCCGCCGAATGGAGCTGAAAAAGGCGAGAGCCAACGGCCGTCGCGGCGCCCGGCTATCAGTCCGAGGCGAAGCTTGTTGGCATCGCGCAACGCAAAATAGCCCACCTCCGAGGCCAATGCCGCATTGTGTTCGGCAAAAGCCACGGTGTTGTAGACATGAGGCGCCGAAGCCTCGAATGCTTTAGCATACCCGTCGGGAGTGAGCCGTTGCAGTTCCATTGGATCAGAGGTCAGTGAGGCATGAATCAAGAGCTTCCGTTATGGCCTTGCGGTCCATATTGCGGCCAATGAACACGATTTTTTGCATGCGGTCGCCGTAAACGGGATCCCAGTCGCGCATCAGACCCGGCTCCCGGGCTGCCAAGGCTTCAAGCTCCTCGGGTGAGGCAGTGGCATACCACCGGCCGCAGTTCGACACCTTTTTCTGAACGCCCGCCTGCTCGAAAAGATAGCATGTCTCGGGTTCATCATTGAAATAGCATATACCCTTGGCGCGAATCACCTCGGCCGGCCACTGCTTGTCGGCGAAATAATCAAAGCGGTTGAGCGAGAAGGGACGGCGGCGCATGTAAACGAACGTGGAGATTCCATATTCTTCGGCCTCGCCCTCATCATGGTCATGGTGGTGATGATGATGGTGGTGGTGTTCATGCTCGTGGTCGGAATGTTCATCATCATCATCGTGGTCATGGTGATGATGCTCGTGATGGTGATGATGCTCCTCGGCTTCTATTTCATCGGCAGGCTTCTCAATCTCGCGAATCCATGTGGCCGAGGTTGCCACCTTATCAAAATCAAACATTCCGGTACTCATTATGAGGTCAAAATCAATGTCGGCATAATCAGCTTCAAGAATCCGCGCCGCGGGCTGCAGGGCGTGGATTGTTGCGCGGATAGCGGCTGCATCCTCCGCGCTGACCTCGGAAATTTTGTTGAGCACCACAATGTTGCAGAACTCAATTTGCTGAATGATAAGATTCTCTATATCCTCCTCGCCTATATTCCCGGCTGTAAGGGCGCTGCCCGAGCCGAACTCGCTTTGCAAACGCAGAGCGTCAACCACAGTCACTATACAGTCAAGCCGGGGCGAGCCGAAGCGGTTGACCACCGGCCCCATCGACGGCATCGAGCAGATTGTCTGCGCAATAGGCTCCGGCTCACAGATGCCGCTCGCCTCAATAACAATGTAGTCAAAGCGGTCGCCCTCCATAAGGTCGGTCAACTGCTCCACCAAGTCCATTTTCAAGGTGCAGCAGATACAGCCGTTCTGCAACGCAACAAGGCTGTCGTCGGTCGTGCCTACGATACCGTCGCGCGCAATGAGGTCGGCATCAATGTTCACCTCGCCTATATCGTTTACAATCACTGCAAAGCGGATTCCGCGGCGATTGTTGAGCAAACGGTTCACGAGGGTGGTTTTGCCGCTGCCGAGATAGCCTGTAAGCAGCAGCACGGGCATATTTTTCTTTGAATCCATAATTCACAAATTTTCTTCGCACAAAAATACGCAATTTTTCAACACAATGTTCACCCTCGCCAAAAAATCTCGCCCCTTCATACCATTGAAAGGCAAAAGCTGCGGCATGTCTGACACCGCAAAAACGGCACTAAAAGGCATCAGTGCGTTTTGACTTGGATTATATCGGAGAGGCGGAGGGTGTAGAGACGTGAATCGTGTTCGCGGCGCACCATGTCATCAAGCCCGGCACCTACCGAAGCCATCCTCACGCAGTTGCCCCTAACCGTGGCGCCGTTTATACTGTCTATGACCTTCATAAGGCGTCGCCGTTTTTCATCGCGGACGGTATCGGCGAAGAGATTGGGCTGCACTACGCTGCGAGGCGATATATGGCTCACCGTCACTCCTGCTTTTTTAAACCCGTAACCCTCCCTATAGACGGCGCGCAAGGCTTCAGTGGCGGCTTCGGCAAGAGAGGGAGTGTAGTCGGTTGCGTCGGGCAATCGCACGGTGGCAGTGTTATAATATTGTGGCTCGTGCTCATGGAAACGGTTCGTACAGAGATACACCGTCACTTCGGCTGCCACGCTTTGCTGGCGCCGGAGCTTCCGGCCAATTATGGAGGTGAACGCACACACTGCCTTGCGCAATTCTTCAAATTCGTAAATATCCGTTGCAAACGAGCGCGAAGATGTGATGGTTTGCTTGTCGGGAGCCACAGGCTCATGAAGAATGCAAGCCACTCCGTTGAGTTCCTGCCAGGTACGGTGACCGGTGACGGTGAATGTGCGCCGCACCCATTCGCCCGGGAGCTCGGCAAACTGCAGCGCGGTTGTTATGCCACGCTCAGCGAGCTTCCGTCCCTGGCGCCGCCCTATCCCCCAGATGTCGGCCGCCGTAGTCAGCTCGAGCGCCTTCCGGCGCTTGGCCTCGCTATCTATCACGCACGCGCCCTTATAGGCCGGATATTTCTTTGCGAACCGGGCTGCTATCTTGGCAAGAGTTTTGGTGGGGGCAATACCCATTGAAGAGGGGATGCCGGTCAGTTTCCTGACACGGCTCACTACATAGCGCCCATATTCCGCCGCATCGCCAATGGAGGAATCAATAGGTATGAAGGCCTCATCGACGGAATAGACTTCGATATCGGCAGCGGAGAGAGCGCTAAGGGTAGCCATGACACGGGCCGATATGTCGCCGTAAAGGCGATGATTGCCCGAGAGCACAGCAATCCCGTGGCGATCGCAAAGGGATTTTATTTTAAAATATGGCATGCCCCGCTTAATTCCGAGCGCCTTGGCCTCATTGGAAATGGCCACGGCGCACCCGTCATTGTTGCTTAGCACAATCACCGGCCGCGCTTCAAGTTCCGGACGGAACACCCTCTCACACGACACAAAAAAATTGTTGCAGTCAACAAGCCCTATCATCGGCGTCGGCGATTGGCTTTTATGGTATAGGTGACAATGCCCCATATCACGAGCTCCTGGCCCTCGGTTACGGGAATGGGCTTGTAACGATGATTGGACGGCACAAGAAACACTTCGCCGTTCGGATTGATGCTGATGCGTTTCAGGGTGAAGTCGCCGTCGAGGCAACACACGGCCAAATCGCCGTCGTCAGGTTCAAGCGAGCGGTCAATCACCAGGATGTCGCCTTCCTCAATCCCCTCCTCTATCATGGAATCACCCACCACCCGGCCATAGAACGTTGCAACCGGATGGGCAATGAGGTCACGGTTAAGATCAATTGTCTCCGTGATATAGTCCTGCGCCGGGCTGGGGAATCCGGCCTGTATGCCGGCATCGGCATACACCAGTTCAAGACTGGTGGAGGTGTCGGCTTTGAAAATATGGAAATTTTTTGAGAGAGTTTTCATACGAATGCAAAATTAGGAATTTTATGCAACCCCTCAAAAAAATATCAGCCCCATCTCATGAGTCAAAAATTCAGCGTCGGCGCTGCAATTTATTTTTGTGCGCATAACAAATTGTAGCTATGAATCTTGAATCATCCTCACCTTACTGTCCGAGCCTCGGCCCAAAAAAATATTTTGAAAAAAGTTGCCGAAAAATTTGCAGGAACCAAAAAGTCGCCTTAACTTTGCACCGCAAAACGGCAAGAGAGCCACTTAAAAAACTCAAAACAATGGTGCGGTAGTTCAGCTGGTTAGAATACCTGCCTGTCACGCAGGGGGTCGCGGGTTCGAGTCCCGTCCGCACCGCTGAGGAGAGAGGAGAATGAGTAATTGTTAAAGATTTTTCTTTACGTTACTCATTCTTTTTTATATTCATTTTTCAACCCTCAATCACATCATCAACGCGCCACGCCTTTATCCGTGGCCGTTTTTTTTTGCAAAAAAGCGGAGAAAATAAATTTGCGGGAATGGTTAATTTCCTTTAATTTTGCAGGTAGGAAAGTCATCTTGAAACTTTTTTATTTATAAATCCATATTAAATACCTAACTGCTATGTGGTTAACATGTTCATCTGTGGGTAGGAAGCTCGTGATGTCAATCACTGGAGCTTGCCTTATCCTCTTCGTAACCTTCCATGCGGTGATGAATGCTGTAGCGCTGTTCAACCCCGCTGCCTACAATGACGTCTGCGAATTTTTGGGCGCCAACTGGTATGCGTTGATAGCTTCGGCCGGCCTTGCCGCCCTTTTCATCATCCACATCATCTATGCGCTGTGGCTCACAGTGCAGAACCGCAAGGCTCGCGGCAACGACCGTTACAACGTTGTTTCGAAGCCTCCGCAGGTTGAGTGGTCATCGCAAAACATGCTGGTGCTCGGCCTCGTGGTTCTTGCATTCCTTGTGGTTCACCTCATCCAGTTCTGGGCCAAAATGCAATGGCAGGAACTCCGCCACGCAGAACTGTCAGTGCTTCCCCAGCTCGACGGCGTGCCCGTTCAGCCCGCCATGGGTACCCTTTTCCTCCAGATAGCCTTCTCTGAAATCTGGACTCCCATTGTTTACATCATTGGCTTCATTGCCCTTTGGTTCCACATGAACCACGGCTTCTGGTCAATGTTCCAGACATGCGGATGGAACAACGACATCTGGATCAACCGTCTGAAAAAAATCGGTCTCTGGTGGACTTCAATCGTTGTTCTCCTGTTCATTGCCCAGGCAATCGTGTTCACAGTGAAAGCCAACGAAAAATCATTCCTCACCGACATTGACCTTCAGGAACAGTATGCCGAAAGCTGGAACAAACAGGCCGAAAAACTGCTCACTGAATTCGACGGCGGTTTCGCCAAACAACTCGCTCCCCTGCAGGCCGAGATGAACGCAGCCCGCGAAGCCAACGACCCCGCTGCCGCTCAGGCCATCGGCCAGAAAGCACAGCAGGCTCAGGGCGAATATCTCCAGTCAGCCGGTCCGGCTTTGGTTGAGAACGGTGGCAAGGTTATCGAGGCGTTCCACAAACAGTGCCCCGACGTAGCCGCTCCCCAGTCGCTCAGCCAGCTCGAAGCTATGGTTCAGCAGATCCAGCAGATGCTCTCAGCTCAAGGCATGCAGATGGCCGCACCTCAGGACGCTCCCGCCCAGGAAGTGACTGAAGAAGTAGCCGTTGAAGAAACAACCGATGTTCAACCCGATTCAGTTAACAAATAACAACTCAAAGATATGGCCAAATTAGAAGACGTAAAGGGTATGATCGACTCTACCCCTATCATGAAGGATTACGCCGACATCGAGAGCTCCAAACTCCCGGAGTTTCAGATTGACTCGAAAATCCCCGAAGGTCCTATCGCTGAGAAATGGACCAACTATAAAGCTCATCAGAAGCTCGTTAACCCCGCCAACAAGCGCAACCTCGACATCATTGTCGTTGGTACCGGTCTGGCAGGTGCTTCTGCCGCCTCAACTCTTGCCGAGCTCGGCTTCAACGTGTGGAACTTCTGCATCCAGGACAGCCCACGTCGCGCTCACTCTATTGCAGCTCAGGGCGGTATAAACGCAGCAAAGGACTATCAGAACGACGGCGACTCAGTTTACCGTCTTTTCTATGACACAGTGAAGGGCGGCGACTTCCGCTCTCGCGAAGCCAACGTTTACCGTCTGGCCGAGGTGTCAAACAATATCATTGACCAGTGCGTTCAGCAGGGCGTGCCTTTCGCCCGCGAATACGGCGGTCTGCTTGCCAACCGTTCGTTCGGTGGCGCTCAGGTTTCACGTACATTCTACGCCAAAGGACAGACAGGCCAGCAGCTCCTTCTCGGAGCTTACGCTTCGCTCAACCGCCAGATTGAAAAGGGCACAGTGCGCTCTTTCAACCGTCGCGAGATGCTTGACATCGTGATTATCGACGGCCGTTGCCGCGGTATCATCGTGCGCAACCTCGTTACCGGTGAGCTCGAACGCTATGCCGCTCACGCTGTGGTTCTCGCCACCGGCGGTTACGGACGCACCTTCTTCCTCTCAACCAACGCCATGGGCTGCAACGGCTCTGCCGCCATCCAGGCTTTCCGCAAGGGCGCTTACCTTGCCAACCTCGCCTTCACTCAGATTCACCCCACCTGTATCCCCGTTCACGGCGAAGATCAGTCGAAACTCACCCTCATGAGCGAATCGCTCCGTAACGACGGCCGCATCTGGGTGCCCAAGAAGAAAGAAGATGCCGAAGCCATCCGCGCCGGCAAGAAACGCCCCACCGATATCCCCGACGAGGACCGCGACTTCTACCTGGAGCGCCGCTACCCCGCATTCGGTAACCTCTGCCCCCGCGACATAGCTTCACGTGCCGCCAAGGAACGCTGCGACGCCGGTTACGGCGTAGGTACCGGCAACGCCGTTTACCTCGACTTCAAGTACGCTATTGACCGTCTTGGCGCCGACGTTGTTCGCGACCGTTACGGAAACCTCTTCGACATGTATCAGATGATTTCCGATGACAACCCCTACGAAACTCCTATGATGATTTTCCCCGCCTCTCACTACACCATGGGCGGTATATGGGTTGACTACGAACTTCAGACTTCTATCAAGGGCCTCTTCGCTATCGGCGAATGTAACTTCTCCGATCACGGCGCTAACCGCCTCGGCGCATCGGCCCTCATGCAGGGTCTGGCCGACGGTTACTTCGTGCTCCCCTACACCATGCAGAACTACCTGAGCGACCAGATCAAGGTGCCTCACTTCTCCACTGACGCCCCCGAGTTCGATGAAGCTGAAAAGGGTGTTCGCGCACGTATCGAGAAACTCATGAACATCAAGGGTACCAAGAGCCCCGATGAAATCCATAAACGCCTTGGCCATGTGATGTGGAACCTCGTTGGTATGGGCCGCACACTCCAGAGCCTCGTGAAAGCCCTCGATGAGCTGGAAGACGTGAAGAAAGAATTCTACACCGACCTCCGCATCGTAGGTTCGGCCGATGACCTCAACACCGAGCTTGAAAAGGCTCTGCGTCTTGAAGACTTCCTGGTAATCGCCAAGATGATGGCTATCGACGCCCTCAACCGCAACGAATCTTGCGGCGCTCACTTCCGCGAAGAGTATCAGACCGCCGACGGCGAAGCCGCCCGCGATGACGAACACTACATGTATGTGAGCTGCTGGAAGTACACCGGCGACAACGAGAAGCCCATCCTTCTCAAAGAGCCCCTCAACTATGAGGCCATCAAGGTTCAGACACGTAACTACAAGTCGTAATAACCCCTTTTCACACCACTTTTTAATAAAAGACATCAATGGAAACTACTATAAGCGTAAATCTGAAAATTTGGCGTCAACGTGGTCCTAAAGAAAAGGGTCAGTTCGTCAACTATCACCTTGATAATGTTTCAACAGGCAGCTCGTTCCTCGAAATGCTCGACATGCTCAACCAGAAGCTCGTTGAACAGGGCGAAGAACCGGTTGTGTTTGACAGCGACTGCCGCGAAGGCATCTGCGGCATGTGCTCCCTCTACATCAACGGACACCCCCACGGTCCCGTTCAGGGCATCACTACCTGCCAGCTCCACATGCGCAAGTTCAACGATGGCGACACCATCACTATCGAACCCTGGCGTTCAGCCGCTTTCCCTGTGATCCGCGACCTCATGGTTGACCGCAACGCTTTCGACAAAATCCAGCAGGCGGGCGGTTACGTATCGTTCAACTGCGGCGGTGCTCCCGATGCCAACGCCACCCCCATCTCCAAAGAGGTGGCCGACGTTGCCATGGACTCTGCCACCTGCATCGGCTGCGGCGCCTGCGTTGCTGCCTGCAAGAACGGTTCGGCAATGCTCTTCGTTTCAGCCAAGGTTAGCCAGTTCGCACTTCTCCCCCAGGGACAGGTGGAACGCGCACGCCGTGCACGCGCCATGGTGCGCCGCATGGATGAGCTCGGATTCGGTAACTGCACCAACACCGGTGCCTGCGCCGCTGAGTGCCCCAAGAACGTGCCTCTGAGCAACATCGCCCGTCTCAACCGCGAATTTATCAAAGCTAAATTCGCCGATTGATTCCGGCCACGATAATCCCCAAAAAGGAACGGCTTCCCCCCGGGAGGCCGTTCTTTTTTTTCCGCTTTCCCGAGGAATTAACAACATCCTGCCGCCAACGGCGGTTATAATTATATGAACCTGTCACGAATATCTATCGACTCCTTAAACTGTGTCAGCGCCATCTCCGGCATAGAAAAAGCTACATTCTACATACTTACCCCCATGGAGCCGGACACGCGCTGGATGACACGTAAAGCCGATGATGACATTATTGAAACGGCCAACCATTTTCGCACAATCGACTATGCTATCGACCACACGGACACGGCACTGAGCGAAGCCTACATCAAGCAGTTGCACTCCATTCTGAAAACAGGCACATCAAGCGCCCGCAAAGACTGGTTTGCCGTAGGAGATTACAAAAAACTGCCGAATGAGGTTGGCGGCCATGACACCACAGCACCGGAAAAAGTGAGGCAAGAGATGAAACGCCTAATAAAAGCATACAACAGTATCAAAGCGCCTTCGCTTGAAGACATCATTGATTTTCACCAGCGTTTTGAAGCCATCCATCCTTTTCAGGAGGGCAACGGACGCGTCGGTCGACTGATAATGTTTCGCGAATGTCTGCGCCACGGCATCGTGCCATTCATCATCACGGATGACCTGAAGATGTTCTATTACAGAGGCCTTCAGAACTGGCCCGCGATAAAAGGCTACCTGCTCGATACATGCCTGACGGCTCAGGACATGTTCAAAGCACTCCTGAAGAAATTCCGCATCGAACCATAACGGAATAAGGGCAACCCGCTCCGGGGTTGATTACCCTACTCGCTGCCTCCACGGACTGGCGTCCGCGGCTAACAAAAGTTATGGCTTCCAGCCAATTAATCTGCTGAAAGCAGAAGCTATTTTAGCCCCGCTCGAAGCGCGTCAGCGCGAGCGTGAGGCAAAGATACGAGAGAGGTATGGCCGTCGAAGATGGCCATTATTCCTGCACGGACGTTTGTTCCCGAGCATTTTTATTAGTTTGTGTATGGTTGTAATTGGCTGGAAGCCACTACTTTGAATAGCAGCGGGCAACGCCCGCGTACAGCCATAACTATGTCAACAACCCCGGAGCGGGTTGCCCTTATCCCAAATAACAAATACAGCCGTTGACATGATTTCCCCCTAAAACGGGCCGTAACTTTGCGGCGTTATGAGAAACACTGTCCACATTCCACGCCCTGTCCGTCGCCCCGACCTCCGCGACTATCCTGCCCGGTTCGAGGCGTGGCTCGGCTACCG
>ENA-ORCP01003657-ORCP01003657.1-human-gut-metagenome-genome-assembly--contig:-NODE-3657-length-11313-cov-3.743592_pt1 | contig 11313 bp, 9 predicted proteins | sample MGYA00242990_ERZ507991 | MGnify/ENA primary metagenome ERZ507991 (study PRJEB26167, sample SAMN06115496) | human gut metagenome | host: Homo sapiens | place: China:Henan | collected 2015-05-07 | study... | reverse complement strand
GAAGAAGAGGATTTTCGTTCCTTTCAATTCCGGGAGCAAAAGATGTGGGAATTGAATTTAATTCACTTTCAAAGACATACAATCTTACAGGATTAAGAATTTCTTTTGCATTGGGAAATGCAGATGTTATAAAACATTTTAAGACAATACGTTCACAGTTTGATTATGGTACAAGTTATATAGTACAGAAAGCTGCAGTGGCTGCATTAAACGGTCCACAGGATGGAGTTGTCAAGCAGCAGGCACAGTATCAGTCAAGAAGAGATGCACTCTGTGACGGACTTAATGCAATTGGCTGGAAAGTTCCATATTCAGAAGGAACAATGTTTGTGTGGGCTCCGGTTCCAAAGCAGTTTAAGAATTCTGATGAATTCTGTATACAGATGCTTGAAAATACAGGTGTTGTATGTACACCGGGAAGTGCATTCGGAAGTCTGGGCGAGAATCATGTAAGATTTGCACTTGTTCTCAATGAAAATCTTATAAAAGAAGCAGTTGAAAAGATAAAAGAATGGTTTGCCCATGGTCTTGGCAGTGCTCCGCAGGACGGCCGCCAGACCCTCCAGAGTCTGCTTGGTGCCGTCATCCAGCGTAGCGCCGGTGGATTTCATGAGAGCCTCTGTGTCGCTGATAAGGCCCTGCGTATCCCGGATGGTCTTGATGGCACTGGTGCTGAGGCTGCTGACAGTTTTCAGAGTATCCTGCAAAACCGGCTCGTAATCATCCAAAATGTCCTGCAGATCCTCCACATCATCCAAGATATCCCGGAGGTCCGCAGAGGAATGGCGGATGGCGGCAGACAGGTCCTCGGCACTGTTGAGCAAAGAGGACAGGTTTTCGATCCGGCCACACAGAGCGCTGAGGTCGCTGATCACCTGACTGGTGGGATCCTTCAATCGATTCATCACACCTGCCAGTGACTTCTGAAGCTTGGCGATCTCCGCCATGGCGCTGTCCAGACCGCCGGAGATCAGGTCCACCACCGCACCGCCGACACTCTCACTGGGGGGCAGCGGCGCATCCGGTTCCGTTTCAGTTCCCGGGTTTTCAGGGTCAGGCGGATTTGGGGCGTTTGTGGGATCCTTTTGGGATCCGCCGCCGTTGTTCTCTCCGTTGTTCTCACCGCTGCCGGTATTTTCAGAACCGTTTTCATCTGTGTTGGAGGAATCAGGCGGATTCTGTGCGCCGCTGCTTACTTGGTCACCAGTTCCGCTTCCGGCGTCCGTGCTTTCAGAACCGCTGCCGCCGGGTGTCTTTTCGGACGAACTGTCGGAATGATTGTCGGAGGACGCACTGTCTCCGCCAGAGGTGTCCTTCCCAGAACTGTCCTCGGGATCGTTGTGCAGCAGCTCACCGGAGAGAGCCCCTCCCTGGTCGGGAGTTTCCGCACCGGTGGGAGAATCCTTATCATACTCCACCTTGCCGCTGGCATACACCAGCCACAGATCGTTCATCTGCTTGGCTGTGGCGGCACTCTGTCCCAGAACCTGCTGGCAGAACTGCTGGAAGGTCATCTGAGACTTTGCCTGATAGGCGGTTTCCAGAGCAATTACGCCTTCCAGGCTGGTAATGCCGGTTTCCAGCCGGGCAATGCCCTGGGTCAAGGCCACAACGTTGGGGTCGTTATCATCCACACCGGCAGTTTTCAGCGCCGCCAGTTTGGCCTCACATTCCTTCTTTTGCGTCACAAGGCCGTCCCGGGCGGTTTTGACACCCTCCAGGGTACCGCCGTAAGTATTCAGTGCCGTGACAGCCGCAGAAGCCGTGGCCGTGGCTTCCGCATCACTCTTACCCTGCTTTTTCAGGGCAATCACATAGTAGGTCTGCCGGTCGGCAACGTAGGCGCTGTGAGCCTCCTTCACCTGGGCCACAGTCACGGAGCCGATATTTTGATTCTTGCCAATACTCTCGCCAATTTTGTCGGTGGTGTCCTTTACGGTGCCGCCCAAAGCCTTTTGCAGTTTTTTCAAACTCTCGCGCAGACTGCCCAGCGCACTGAATACCTTGCGCGCATCGCCGGTGCCGTCTTCCAGATCTCTCAGGGCACTCTCCACATCCTTCAGATCACCCTTCAGGTCGGAGACTGTGTTGGTCATGCTGCGCAGGGTGGACTTGGAATCAGAAATCGTCTTGCTGAGGGCTTCGATCTGCCCCTCCACCGGCTCCAGCACATCCGCCAGATTGGAGAGATCCTCCCGCAGAGCGTCCGTTCCGGAATAGATCACGCCCTTGCCGTCGGAGAAAATACCTCGGGCCTTATTCAGCTGCTCCAGACCGTTGGCAGAGGCGTTCAGGCTGCCGGTCATGGCCGTCATGGCGTCCAGCAGGGAATCAATGCTGCCGGAGAGCTTGTTATAATTGTCCTCCAGATCGTCCTTCCGTTCAGACAGCTTGGCGATCTCCTCCAGCTGGCTCAGAGTAGCCGGCACCATCAGGAAGGTCATGCCGCCAAAGGCGAAGTCCTCGCTGCCTACCCGGATCGTATAGTGGCATTCCTCACCGGGCAAACCGAGGAACAGCACCGCCCGCAGGTTGCCGATCAGCTGCACCTGGGCGCCGGGGGCTTCCAGAGACAGGATGTCATCCTGATTGAAGATCGCCATGGCTTCCAGGGTGTAATTGTTTCTGGCATACTCGCTGGCCCGTCCATTGGGCACGATGTCCAGCCGGATCTCCACCACACCGGCCTGTCCCGCCAGATCCTCCGCCTTGGTGGGCACGCCGTTGAGGGTATAGCTCATGGAGATCGTCCAGGGAAGCTGCTGGAAGGGCTTTGTGGTTTTGCCCTCAAAGTAGAAGGTCCCGGGCAGGGCCTTTTCGTCCAGCCGGAAGGTGGTCATGCCGCCGTTCCGGGCAGGCATCGTGCCGTCGGTCAGGTTGATGATCTCATCGTAATCGCCGTAGTCCGTCAAGGTAGCGATGCCGTTGGTGCGGTAGCTCTTCACCACACTGCCGTCGGTGAGATTGCCGTAGTAGTCCGTCATGGCGTAGTATGCCTCGTCATAGGTGGCGGTCACACCGTCCCCGATGGCGGCCGCCGGGATGGAGCCCAGCACCATCAGGGCGGACAGTGCGCAGCTTCCCACACGCAGAAGCTGTCTTTTCGCGGTTTTCACTGGATTTCGCATCTTACTTTCTTCCTTCTATTTAAATTTTGCAGAATACAGGTCAAAACTGCGCCGGGAAGCGCAGATCCGTCCGCTCCCACGGCATCCCCCGGCCGTTTTCGCCGAAGGGACCGTAAGCGGCCAGTCCCCGGTAAATCGGCCGGGTCAGCCCGAACCGGCGGATCACCACGCCGGGCCGCATATCCACATGGTCCTCCAGCCAGATTGCCAGCGTCTCATCGCGGATCATACCTGTGCCGAAGGTGTTCACCGACACGCTGACGGGGTCCGCAAGGCCGATGGCGTAGGCCAGCTGCACCTCGCAGCGATCCGCCAAGCCTGCCGCCACCACGTTTTTCGCCAGATACCGGGCCAGATAAGCCCCAGTGCGGTCCATTTTTGTGGGGTCCTTTCCTGCCAGAGAACCACCCCCATGGTGGGCTGCGCCGCCATAAGCGTCCGACACGGCTTTCCGCCCGGTGAGGCCGGCGTCCCCAGCGGGGCCGCCGATGACGAACCGGCCCGTGGGGTTGATATAAAGCAGAGGCTCCTCGTCCGTCAGCGCCGGAGGCAGCACCGGTAGGATCACCTCCCGCCGCAGCGCCTCCCGCAAGGCATCCGTGCGAACGTTGGGCGTATGCTGGGCGGAAAGGACCACTGTGGTGATCTGGGCGGGCCATCCATCTTCATAGGCCACGCTGACCTGAGCTTTGCCGTCCGGCAGCAGCCAGGGCATTCCCCCGGAGCGCCGCATGTGATCCAGCCGCTTCACCAGCGCCCCTGCCAAAGTGACCGGCAAGGGCATCAGTTCCGGGGTCTCCCGGCAGGCGTAGCCGGTCATGATCCCCTGATCCCCGGCGCCGGTATCCTCCGCCGAGCGGTGGCTGACGCCCTGAGCAATATCCGGCGACTGCGGATGAAAGCGGACCTGAATGTCACAGTGATCCGCATTCAAGCCCAGTCCGGGGCGGTCATAGCCGATGTCCCGCAGCACCTCCCGGGCCACAGCCTCGTAATCCGGTTCCTGCCGGGCGCTGATCTCTCCGAACAAGAGCAGGTGGTTTTCCCACACAGCCGCCTCGCAGGCAGCTCTTGCCTCCGGGTCCTCCGTCAGCAAGGCATCCAGCACCCCATCGGCCACCTGATCACACAGCTTATCCGAGTGACCTCTGGTCACAGCTTCCGATGTCAGAACGTGCCTCATATTGCACCTCTTCTCCCTCAAAGCGCCCAATGCGCCCTTTTTCTCCATACTGAAAGTGTAACATGTTTCCTCCGGCGCCACTATGGGCATATCTGCCGTCTGTGCCTAATGGTATGGGAAAATGCCCCGCAAAAGTTCAGGCAAAATTGCCTCCGTGCCTAAAGCCCTAAAGATTTCGTTAAAAACTCGCACTTGAGACTGGTCCGGTTTCCGTGTATAATGGATATGAAAAAGGAAATTTGTTTCAAAAGGAGCGGGCTATGGCGCAACAGACAAAAAATGCCATCCGGCGGGCCTTTATCCAACTGCTGAACGAACGCCCTCTGGATAAAATTTCCATTAAAGACATTGCGGAAAAGGGCGCTGTGAACCGCAACACCTTCTATTACTATTATGCGGATATCTACGCACTGGTAGAGGACATTCTTCAGCTGGAAATTCAGGATTTCCAGTCCAAGCTGCGCCGGTATGACAGCTGGCAGGAAGCATTCCGGGACGCTACGGCCTTTGCCTCCCAGAACAAGCGGGCCGTGTATCATCTCTACAATTCGGGCAATCAGGAAACGCTTCGGCGCTACTACCATAAGGTGACATTAGCTGCCATGACCTCCTATATCCGGGATCAGGCTGAGGGCCTCCCGGCGGATGACGAGGATATCCGTGTCCTGTCGGAATTCTATGCCGCCGCTCTGTCCGGGCTGACCGCCCTATGGCTGCAAAACGGCATGAAATATGACACCGATGCCTACATTGACCATCTGGGGCACTTGCTGGACGGCAATATCCGCCGTGCTCTGGAACGGAGCTGCCAGGATTCCGGCCAAGCATAAAAGCATCCACCCGTCATAACGGGTGGATGCTTTTTATGTCTGAAGCCGGTTGCTTTTTCCGCTGTCGGCATAAGCGGACGTTCCGCTTGGAACATCTGCGGTTGTTTATCCCTTCTTCCCGGCCGATCTCTCCGCCTTTTTCCCCTTCCGCAGAAGTCTCTTCTCCGTTTCTTCCTGAATGGCCTCCAGCGTCATCCGCAGGTTGCTCATAAAGAGGATGCTCATAAATTTCAGCAGAGCCTCCCGGGTCTCCTTGTCCAGATCCTTCAAGGCCCGGACCATAGGCCGCACCGCTTTGAAGCTGTCCGCCTTCAGGTCCGTCAGGGTCTGGGCACCGGAGGCCTCCAGCACCTGAAAGGCGCTGTCCACAAATTTTTCCCTCTGCTCAACGGTCAGCCCCTGGACCCAGCCCCGCAGCTCCTGATCCGTCAGGCGGGCCTGCCGGGTGACACTGTGAAGCCGGACAAATCGGTTCCCCAGCACCGCCCAGGAAAAGCCGTCATGCTGCATGAGGCCCTGCTGGCTGCTGTCTACCACGGTGTAGTCCTCCTCGTGCTCCAGCAGCATCCCTACCACGGAGGATTTCGGCACAATGGTGTGGATACGCTCCGCCAGCCGGATATGCCGGGGCAGAGACAGAATATCGTCATGGAAGCCGGGGCCGTCATTGGACCAGACGGCGGCGATCCGCCGCTGCACCGCCGTGGGACAGAACACCCCCGCCCACACTGCCAGATTGCCGCCCTTGGAATGGCCGCCCAGCCGCAGCTTGATTCGAGGGTACTGATGGGCCATGGCCTCCGTGTATGCCACTGCCATTTTCTGAGCAGGGACCTCCCGCATACAACTCAGATAGAAATCCTCTTTCCACCCTGCCAGCGTATCGTCGGTGCCCCGGAAGGAGAGGTAGACGGTGCCATCCCCGCACTCTGCCGCCAGCGCCGCGAACTGCTCCGCCTTCACCGTGTCCAGATGGTCCACAAAGCCGTTGAGCTTCATGTCCCGGAACCGGGGCGAGGCTGCCGTCCGGCGCAGCAGCTCCGGGATCTGATTGGGCACCAGAACGCCCATGTCGATGGGCCGACCTTCCGTTTTGGCAAAATACGCCTCCGCCGCCTTCCACAGGGGCACGGCCCTCCCCTCGCCGGGGCCGGGGACGATGCCGCCGAAGTCCACGAAGGACAGCTCCGCCAAGATCAGTACAGAGTGATATAGAGTTAAGATGCTTTACATGGGCAGTCATTTTCTGCATGGAACATATCAACATTCCCCGCAAAGATTCCGTTCAGTCTGTAAAAAACAACGAAAAATATTGAAAATGGGTATTGACTTTAGGTAAAAATAGGATATAATCAACTCATAGGTTGTCTGACAAGTAAAAGAACAATCTTATCCGCCCAACAAGCAGAATAATAAAGAAGCAGGTAACGCGCGAGGATGAAAATAAAAACAGTCAATATTACGGATCAGGTCGTTGAGTATCTGAAGGAAAATATTGAATCCGGAAAATGGAACATCGGCGAAAAGATTCCGTCTGAAAACCAGATGGTTATGGAACTTGGAGTCAGCCGTTCCAGTATCCGATCGGCACTTCAATATCTGATCGGGATTGGTGTTCTGAAAAGCTATCAGGGAAAAGGAACGTTCCTGATCAACACTCAGGTTGAAAACTGGGACGAGGCAGAATACAAGATCACATCGGAAGATTGTATGGATATCTGCAAAGTACTGGAATTCAGAAAGATTCTGGAGCCGGGGGCATGCGTACTCGCAATGGAAAACTGCGATGAAAAAACAGTTGCCGCTCTGGAAGTTTATCTGGAACAGATGAAGGAATTTAAAGGAGACCGAGCGAAATTTGTCCGTGCAGACCTGAAATTTCATGAAGTTATCAGCCGGACCTCCGGCAATCCGCTTCTGGAAAAGAGTCTTCATAAAGTTTTTCTGGAATCCAGAAAGAACCATGAACAAATGAATGAGTTGTTCGGATATGAGACGGGACTTCACTACCACACGGAGATACTGGAAGCATTTAAAAATCATGATGCAGAAAGGGCTCGTGACGTAATGGAACAGCATCTTGGTGGTTCGATTGAGACATTGAAGATGTCTGGAAAGATCGAAGATCGTGAAGGCGGAACAGGAAAAAAATAAGCAATGAGTAAAACAGGGTGTCGGTTGCAGCGCAAAAGGCACCTTGATAATAAAACCAAACTTGTATGATGAGTAACAAGTTAAGAGACAATCAAGACAACTTGAAAATCTGCAAAATCAATAAACTGATTATGGCAACGTCTTATAAATAAAAGGATGAGGAGGAATATGGGATGTCAGTAAAGATTAGGGATATCCGGGTGATCTGTACGGCACCGGAAGGAATCAATCTTGTGGTCGTAAAGATTGAGACAAATCAGCCGGGGCTGTATGGACTTGGCTGCGCAACCTTTGCTTACCGCCATCTGACGGTAAAGCATCTGATTGAGGAGTATATGAAGCCGCTGCTTGTAGGGCGTCCGGTTGAAAATATCGAGGAGACCTGGCAGCTGATGCATCAGAACGGCTATTGGAGAAATGGCCCGATCGAGAATAACGCGATTTCCGGAATCGACATGGCGCTTTGGGATATCAAGGGAAAGATGGCAGGGATGCCGTTATACGAGTTGTTTGGAGGAAAAGTAAGGGAAGGAATTCCGGTCTACCGTCATGTGGACGGACGGGACATTAATGAGATCTGCGAGAATATTCAGATGTATCAGGAAATGGGGATTACCCACTTAAGATGCCAGTGCGGCGGTTACGGCGGACTTCCTTATGGACAGACACCTGAGACAGCACCAGAAGGCGCACATGATGGATTGTATCTCGATTCTAAGAAATACATCCGCGATACAATCCAGTTATTTGAACAGATTCGAGCGAAGATCGGTTACGATATGCAGCTTGTGCATGATGTCCATGAGCGGATTGCTCCGGCTGATGCGGTGGCGCTTGCGAAAGGTCTTGAACCGTTTGATCTTTTCTTTCTGGAAGATCCGGTTCCGTTAGAGCAGCTCTCCTGGCTTAGAAATTTAAGACAGCAGACGAGCATCCCGATCGCGCAGGGGGAACTGTTCAACAATCCGTATGAATGGAGAACCGTGATCGCAGAACAGCTCATCGATTTCATCCGTGTTCATATCAGCCAGGTTGGAGGAATTACACCGGCGAGAAAGCTTCAGATCTTTGCGGAGCAGTTTGGTGTTCGGACAGCATGGCACGGACCGGGGGATATGTCTCCGTTAGCCCATGCAGCAAATATCCACATCGACCTTGCGGCACAGAATTTCGGTGTTCAGGAATGGTCCGGGATCGAACCGCCGAACTTTGTGATTCAGGAATTAAAAGGACCGCACGGCGCGCTTCTTGATGTATTCCCAGGTATGCCGGAGTATCGGAAAGGCTATGTTTACGCGAATGATAAGCCAGGCCTGGGCGTCGATATCGATGAAACTGAGGCGGCAAAGTATCCGTGTGAGAACACCGTGACAACGTGGACACAGACAAGAGGACGTGACGGAGCACTTGTAACTCCGTAGATTTTCGGAAAAGGGAAAGGAGCTTAAAGAGGAATGAGCAAAAAGTCATCAGCTCTCGCAGCTGCAGGAATTCTCGCAGCAGCAGTTGTACTCAGCGGATTCAGCATCTACAAGGACAGTCATCAGAAGAACAGCACAGACGGAACGATCACGCTTCGAATGGCACAGACCTCATCACAGGCAGGAGCCATCGGACAGTCGATGGAAGCATTTGCAGACAGGATTTACGATGAGACCGAAGGAAAATATAAGATCGAGACATACCATAACGGACAGCTCGGAGCTGAGATCGATACGATCGAGGGATGTCAGATGGGAACGATCGATATCGCAGTCGTCAACCAGTCCACGATCGGAAACTTCATCAACGATTTTCAGGCGCTGGACATTCCGTACCTGATCACATCGACCGAGCAGGCCGATGCCGTGTTCCTGGGGGATATCGGAACCCGTTTCCTCGACAAGCTTTCCGGCGTCCAGCTCTACGGACTGGGGATCTGGGAATCCGGTTTCCGCAACCTGACAAACAGCAAGCGGGATGTCAATTCGGTGGATGATGTCGCCGGACTGAAGATCCGTACCATGGAGAATCAGGTACATATCGCATTCTGGAAAGCAATGGGAGCAGATGCGACCCCGATGTCATGGGGCGAAGCTTACACAGCACTCCAGCAGGGTGCACTTGACGGACAGGAGAACCCGGCAACCGTTATCCTGACAAACAACGTCGCTCAGGTCAACAACCACCTTGCAATGACCGAGCATGCGTACTCGACCGTTTTCCTTGTCATGAGTCCTGAGACATGGGCATCCTTTGACGATGAGACAAAAGAAACCTTCAAACGTGTGATGGCTGAGTGCAGCATCGAGGAGAGAGAAATCAGTCGTAAGATGGATTCCGAGGCAGTCGCAGAGCTGGAAAAACAGGGAATGACCGTCACATATCCGGATAAGCAGCAGTTCATCGACAAGGCAGCAGACCTGTATGCGCAGTGGGAAGAACAGTATGGTGATATGATCTCTGAGATTCGGGCACTGTCAGTAAATAAGTAGGAGGTGCGTTATGGAAAAATTCGCGGCAGTCTTTAAAAAAGTACAGAAAATCAATAAAGCGATCATCGGCGCAGTCCTTTTACTGATGATCGGAGTTGTATTCTTACAGACATTTTGCAGATTTGTTATATTTAAGAGCCTGACATGGTCGGAGGAACTTTCCAGATATCTGTTTGTGGCATTGATCGTTCTTGGAATCAACCTCGCGGCGACAGATCACCTGTTTGTCCGCATTGAGCTGATCGACGGATACCTGAAGGGAAAGGCACAGTATGTTATGGATGTGATCCGGAAAGGAATCGCCATTTATGTTAGTTTGATTCTTATGTATAGCGGCTACGGGCTTATTGAGATCGGTGGATATCAGATCAGCCCGGCAATGGGAATTCCAATGAGCCTGCTTTACGGGATCATGTTTATCGGATTTATTATGAATTTCCTCGCATTGATCGTAGATACCTGGGAGGAATTTGGAAAAGAGAAGGAGGTAGGCTGATGCAGACTGCAGCTATTGCTTTGATCGTTGTCCTGCTTGTCGGCATGGCATGCGGACTTGAAATTACATGGGCATTGGGGTTATCATGTATTGTAGCGGTTCTTCTTGACCCGAAGCTTACATTTGTAGTGATCGCACAGAGAATTTTCGCAAACTCCAACAGCTTCTCAATGCTGGCGATCCCGGCATTCATGCTCGCCGGTGACGTTATGTCAAAGGGCGGACTTTCCAAACGTCTCGTTGCCTTTGCAGATTCCCTCGTCGGCTGGATCTCCGGTGGAATCTCCCTGGTATCCATCGTTGCCTGCACATTCTTTGCAGCAATTTCCGGTTCCTCTGTTGCTACAACAGCGGCTATCGGCGGACTGATGTACCCGGAGATGGTAAAGCGCGGCTATCCGGAATCTTATGCGGCAGCTGTTCAGGCGATCGGAGGAACACTTGGAATCGTAATTCCGCCGAGTATCGTGCTCGTTATTTACGGTAATATCACAGGAACAGACGTAGGCGCACTCTTAATGGCCGGTATTCTTCCAGGTGTTGTCTGCAGCATTTTTCTTTGCCTCTATGCTTACTACAAAGCAAAGAAATGCGGATTCCCGAAATCCGACAAGTTTTCCTTCAAGAGATTTCTTGTTTCCTTTAAAGACGCAGTATGGGCGTTGATCATGCCGGTCATCATTCTCGGAGGTATTTACGCCGGAATCTTTACACCGACAGAGTCCGCAGTTGTTGCCGTTGTTTATGGTCTGATCGTATGCCTCGCTGTTTATCGCGAGATCAGCATGAAGACGATCTGGGAGATCGTTGAGAATACAGCAGAAGGAACTGCAAACCTGATGATCCTTGTTGTGACAGCGCAGATGTTTGGCTGGCTGATCTCTTATTATCAGATCCCGCAGGCAGTGACGAACTTCATGCTCGCATTTGTCTCTAATAAATATATGTTCTGGGCGATCATCATCATCCTTCTGACGATCATTGCATTCACCAGCCAGAAGAAGTGGGTCTACTACTCTGACGAAAGGTAAGGTGACCAGTATGGGAA
>ENA-ORCP01003655-ORCP01003655.1-human-gut-metagenome-genome-assembly--contig:-NODE-3655-length-11316-cov-6.324495_pt1 | contig 11316 bp, 5 predicted proteins | sample MGYA00242990_ERZ507991 | MGnify/ENA primary metagenome ERZ507991 (study PRJEB26167, sample SAMN06115496) | human gut metagenome | host: Homo sapiens | place: China:Henan | collected 2015-05-07 | study... | reverse complement strand
CTCGTACACCTTAACAGGTCTCCCCTTCGCATTGGTCGTCTGCGTATATGCGAGCCTCGCAACTCCCCCATTTTCCAGATTCTGAATAATCCGGTTTGCATTTCTCACCGTACTTCCCATACGTTCGGCAAGCTCGTGCGTTGTAATCTTATTTGAACCGGCAGCATGCATACTGGCAAGGACTTTCTTGATCGTAACCGGTGAAAGATTACACTGCTTTGCAATCTTTCCAAGATTCTGCACATACTGATTCTGGATCACTCTCCGGTCGGATGAACCCAGAGGTCCGATCATATCTCCGTTTTCATTCTGGATAAAACTTTTTCCAAACTGAACAGCCTCTTTGCGGGCATTTACAGAATTACGGATACCATTGTCAAAATTTGCCCCGATTCCGTATCCAACAGCACATTCAAAATGCAGTTTGCCGGTGAGAAATTCATTCAGTTCGCAGACCTTGTTATTGTGCGTTATATGCTGCAGCATTTCCACAGTGGTCAGGGCACTGCAGTGATTATCCACTTTCTGAGGAATACAGTTCATCAGATTCTTTTTAAAGAAATCTTCCATACAGACATAGATCTGATGGATATTTTCCGGTGTGTTATCTGTCGAACTATGGGGAGATACATTGATGATAACCAGAAGGTTGGAACGCATGTGCTCCAGCTCGATCGTGGACAGAAGTTCATTTGCAAGATCCCGGATATGGCTGACACTTGGCAGCGGATAGATCGTCGGGATCCCGTGCGCACGAAGCTCCGGCAGGATATTACTGTACTGACAGAGAACCATATCCATTTCATTGTTGTTCCACATACGGATCAGCTCTGAAAGGACATGATTTTCAATCGTACTGATACTGGTGCGTGTCAGTGCCTTAGTCCAGTTGTTAATATGTGGTGGAACTGTATCAATGTCCAGCTCCTTAAGGAAAGCGGTTGCAGTACAGCCGCCGTCGATCGGAATCAGGAAATCCAGAATAATCCGGTCCATATCCAGATCCCGGTTGGAAATCAGCAGATTCAAAAGAGCACGGTACAGACCGGCTGTATCAATTTCAAAGGATACGATCGGACGGTTATAAGCGTGCGCAGTTGACTCAATGGCAGCTTTTGCGATCTTACCACTGATAAGAAATCCGTCAGTGTCCCCGGCGTAAGAATCGTAAACTTCTGATATTGTGTCAAATTTGTTGTAGGAAACCACCTGGATGTCGCAGTTTAGTTTTAGTTCTGAGACGATCTGCGAGATAGGTTCCTTTAAGTACTGGCTGGTAATAGCCACAATTTTTCTTCTCATTTTCATTCACCTCTCAAAAAGTATCATATAAAATTATCTTCCATAAATCAACCATAATATTCTGAAAATTAAAAAAATAACGAATCAATAGGTAAAACAACGAAAATCAAGAATATTCTGTAATATTATTGACTAAAATGTTAGAAGTTGGTATATTGTAATCGTGATAACTATTCTGTAAATGTTCCAAAACAAATAAAAATATTCTGTAAATATACTAAAAGTAGAACAGTATTTTTAACGTAAATGGCAGGAACAAAGTTAAAGGAGGGCTTAGTATGAATTACTATGAAAGAGCATTGGAATTAAAGGATGAAACAATTGCAAACCGCAGACACATCCACAAAAATGCTGAAACTGGTCTGGATCTTCCAAAGACCAAAGCTTATGTTATGGAAAAGCTGACAGAATACGGACTTGAGCCGAAGGATTGTGGTTACGGGGTAACAGCCACACTTGGTAAAGGGGGAAAAGTTCTTCTTCTGAGAGCAGACATGGATGCACTTCCGATGCCGGAAGAAAGCGGAGAAGAATTTGCGTGTCCTACAGGAAAAGAAGCACATACATGCGGACATGATTTCCATGCTGCAATGCTTCTTACAGCAGCAAAGATGCTGAAAGAAAAAGAAGATACACTGGAAGGAACTATCAAATTCATGTTCCAGCCGGCAGAAGAGACTTTTGAAGGAAGCAAGAATATGATCGAGAACGGTATTCTTGAGAATCCTCCGGTTGATGCAGCGCTTGCGTACCATGTATCACCGGGAAAAATGCCGATTGGACTTTTTATGTACAATGATAAGGATACAATGATGTATTCTGTAGATGGATTTAAGATCACCATTCATGGAAAAGGCTCCCACGGTGCTTATCCACATGTAGGAATTGACCCGATCAACATCGGAGTTCATATCCATCTTGCATTGCAGGAATTGATCGCAAGAGAAAGTGATCCGACACATTCCTGTGTGCTTACAATCGGACAGTTTGCAGGTGGAACTGCAGCAAACATCATTCCTGAGACTGCTGTTCTCCAGGGAACGATCCGTACCAACAAACCGGAAGCAAGAGAACTTCTGGTCCGCAGAATGAAAGAAGTCGCTGAAAAGACAGCAGCTGTATATAACGGAACCGTTGATATTGAGATGATCTCAGAAGTTCCTCCGCTGATCTGCAATCCGAAGCTTACCGACGAAGTGGTTGGATATATGCAGGAGCTTGGAATTCCGGGACTCACACCATATCCGGGAATTTCTGCAAGTGCTTCTGAAGATTTCGCAGTGATCGCTGAAAAGGTTCCAAGTACATTTATGTATCTGTCAGCAGGATATCTGGATGAAAGAGGACAGTATCCGGCACATCATCCGAAAGCACAGTTTAATGAGGATGTTTGCCCGATCGGAGCAGCTTGTCTTGCACATTGCGCTTCACAGTGGCTTAAAAATAACAAATAGAGAGTAAAGGTTTCTTTAGGAACAGGAGGAGAAAAATATGAGTAAAGAACAGCAGGCTCAGGCACAGCCACAGGTTGCGATTCCGCTTCCGAAGGCAAAGAAAAACTTGGTTCAGATCGGATGTATCTGCATGATGCTTTCTGTAGCAATGTATGGACTGGTATTTGCAACGTTAACAGCACCTATCCTTGAAAAAGTTGATGCGATGGGATATGTAGGACTCTTCTCTATCGTAGGTGCGATCGGTGTATCGATTATGACTCCGATCGGAGGAAAATTAGGTGACCTTATTGGTAGAAGAAACATTGTAGTGATTCCTGGAATTATCTGTGCACTTGCAGGTTTTGCATTTGCATTTGTCAGATCTCTGATTCCACTGATGATCCTCAGACTGATTGTCAGCCTTGCACAGGGCGCATTTACAGCAGCACCATACATTATCGCAGGTCTTATCAATGAAAGAAAAGATGTACCAAAGGCCATGGGTATGCTTGCAACTGCAATCGCTGTTGGTGGTTTTGGAGGAAGTATTATCGCTGGTATTTTAACAGATATGGGATTATTGACTGTAGCAATCCTTATGCCGGCAGTTCCGCTTATTCTTGGTATTGTACTGATCGGAATGAATATGCCAAATCAGAAACGTGAAGGAAAAGTTACGATTGATGTTCCGGGTATGATCGCACTTATCGTATCACTTTGTGGAATTCTTCTTGCACTGAACTTTGGATCTTCTATGGGATGGACAAATCCAATGATTCTTGCAGGTCTCGTATTCGTATGTGCTTGTTATTTTCTTGAACAGCGGAAACTTGTCGTAGGCGTATTTTGTCATTTTATACAGGTCTTCCGCAGTTGTGTAGTTGTTGTCGTTATGCAGACCGTGAGCGTTCACAAAGTTTGTTCCGGTACAACCAAGCTCCTTCGCTTTTTCGTTCATCATTCCGATAAACTTTGTGATGCTTCCTCCGCCTATATTATAGGCAAGAATGTTTGCCGCTTCACAGGCAGACGGGAGCATAAGCGCATACAGACAGTCCTTGTATGTCAGGTTGTCCTGCAGCGGCTCTATCGCCGCATTTGACGGGTCGCTGTAGTTCGGGTCCTCGTAGAAATCGTTGAAGCAGTCATAAGGCACTTCCACCTTCTTTGACAAAGAGCCCTCGGACAGATGCTCAAGCGCAATTATGCAGGTCATTATTTTTGTGGTTGAAGCAGGGTACATTTTCTTGCTCTCGTTCTTCTTGAAAACAACGTCGCCCGTATCGGTGTTGACCATATACACAGCCTCGCTGTATATCTTGTCGGTGTTCGGGTCAAAATCATATACCTCGTCATCGTTTTCCGCAAAAGCGGTAACGGAAAGCGAGCATAACAGCATAGCCCCGCAAAGCAGAGCAGACGCAAAGCGTAATATCTTCTTCATAATTTATTCCGTTCCTTTTCATCGGAGATTTTTAAATATGTTCCCTATTATTGTATCACATATCGCCGAAAAAGAAAAGACTTTTTTGCTTGTTAATATTTTATTTTGCATATTCTTCTTGTCGGCTTTCCTTTTTTGTGTTAAAATAGAATAAGAATTTTCTTACAATTCGGCAAGAAAGCCGTATCCGCCGAAAAAGCGGAGTAAAATACAAGGGGGCGAGAGTATGAACGGAAATGTGCGGAGAAATGCCAAAACAGCTTTTGTCTGCGTATTGTTTATAATAATTGTTTCTTTGTTTTTCTATCTTCTTACCGCAGGCACAATGCCGGAATCTGTCGATATACCGTCCACAGACAAAATAACTGATGTCGATTTGTCAAAGCAAGGTGTCGGTATAGATATATCTTCCGGCGAATATTACACAGGACGGTTGTATACTCCGGACGATTTTGCAAAAGGCGATATATCGCAGGGCAATCCCGATGATAAATATGCCACATTCCGCATGGTACTGCCCCTTGAAAAAGGTGTTACCTACGGACTTTACGGAGAAACGGCGACCTATGCACAACAGGTTTATATTGACGGAAAACTGCTCAGCGAGGTCGGTAAGGTGTCCGATAATGCCGAAGAATTTGTCCCTGCGACAGACAGATACACGCTATATTTCACCGCACAGGCAGATACTGCGGAGATAATAATCCGTCACGCATGGTTTAATCACAGGACAGGCACGATACAAAAGCTGTACCTTGCAAAAGCTCCGCTTATATCCGCAAACGACAGGGCACAGACCGTTTGTGACGGACTTATTGCAGGAACTCTGCTTGCTATGGCGATATTCTTTTTCGGAATGTTCCTTCTCGAAAACAGAAAACGCAGTATGATGTGGTTTTCACTCACCTGTCTTACTGCGGCTCTGCATTATCTCATATACGAAAGCAAGCAGATAGGCGTACTGTTTCCCTATCTTGACTGGTACACGGAGCATAAACTCGAATACATCACGAATATACTTTACTTCGTGTTTATACTGTTCTACGCCTTTGCCGCACTCGGATTAAGACCGCATAAGCATTTTGTTGTGACTTCTATATGCTCGGCAGGTGCGATATTGCTGTTCTACATCTTTGCGCCGTCAACCGTTTATACGCATTTTACTGTTGTTGCAGGCGCTGTTATGGCGGTATATCTGATTCTTTCTTCTGTATATATCTGTGTTACGGCGGTAAAACACAGGCTTATGGGCTACATTGACAGCATTATAGTATGCTCAACCGTTGTACTTACCACAGTCGTTTATTTGATAGAAGGGCTTACCTACTTCACGAAGATATTCTATATCCGCTCCTATGCGACTATATTGTTCGTGTTCTGTAATGCGGTCATGCTTACTATAAATCTTTCAAGAACAGAGCGCCGCCTTGACGAATCGAAACAGCGTGAATCGCAGGTCACCCCTATGAATGAAACGCTTGAAAAGCTCGACAGGCTGAAAACCGATTTTATGCACAATATTGCCCACGAAATGAAAACTCCGCTCACGGTAATGAGCGGATACGCACAGCTTACCGAAAAACAGATAGAAAAGAATGTCGTAAACGATGAAACATTGTCAAATCTTGAAACGATTTCAAGCGAGGCTCAGCGTCTGTCCGATATGGTGACAAAGCTGCTCTCGGTATCTCATAACGAGGTCACGGCAATGGAGCTGAGCAGGTTTGCCGCAAGGGACGTTCTTTCCGATGCGGCGGCGGTTTGCAGACCTATACTTGCAAAGCACGGCAACCGGCTTGTCACAAGGGCGGATAACTGCCCCGATATAATAGCAAACCGTGAAATGCTGCTTCAGGTGCTTATAAATCTGGCTGTAAATTCGGGCAAGCATACCGAGAACGGAACAGTGACATTTTCGGCAGAAAAATCCGCCGACGGTGATAATTTCGCCGTGTTCACAGTATCCGATACCGGAACGGGAATATCCCGTGAGGCGCTTGCACATCTGTTTGACAAAGGTTACAGCACGGACGGCGGAAACGGGCTGGGACTTTATATCTGCCGTGATATTATAGAATCGACAGGCGGCGAAATAACCGCAGACAGCAGTGAAAACGGAGCGGTGTTCCGCTTTACCGTACCGTGTGGAAAGGAAGATGCAAAGTGAGTACGATTCTGCTTGTAGAGGACAATCCGCATATAATGAAGATAAACAGTTCGTGTCTTTCTATGGAGGATTACAGCGTTCTTGAGGCGGCAGATGCGGCGCAGTGCCGTTATATGCTGTCGAATAACGATGTCGATCTTGTGATACTTGATATAATGCTCCCTGACGGTGACGGAATATCGCTTTGCCGTGAGATAAAGGCAAAATACGATATTCCGATACTGTTCCTGTCCGCACTCAGCGAAAACGATGATATTATAACGGCACTGAGAGCAGGCGGCGATGATTATCTGCCGAAGCCCTACGATATACAGGTGCTTATTGCAAGGGTAGAGGCTAGGCTTCGCTCCGTACGGAAAGATAAGCGTTATATCTCGTTCGGAAGGCTCAGACTTGACACGGTTTCAATGGCGGCATATTTTGCCGACAACGACCTGCTCACCACCCAGAAAGAATTCTCGATTCTGCTTATGCTTGCCCGTAATATCGGCAGTACCGTGCCGAAAGCCGAACTGTACGAAAATGTGTGGGGTCTGCCGTATTCCGACAACGCAAATGCGCTGTTCACGGCGGTTTCACGGCTCAATAAAAAGCTCGATGATAACAAAGCCGATGTGACTATCACCTACGAAAGAGGCAAAGGCTACGCACTTGAAAGTATATAGGATAGCAGTACAGTGCCGAAAGCCGAGCTTTATGAAAATGTATGGGGTCTGCCGTATTCCGACAACGCAAATGCGCTGTTCACGGCGGTTTCACGGCTTAATAAAAAACTCGATGATAACAAAGCCGATGTGACTATCACCTACGAAAGAGGCAAAGGCTACGCACTTGAAAGCATATAGACTAAACGAAAATCGGTTTCTGCTTGTTTCGCATCCGCACTATCCCTCAAAAAGCACTATATCCTTGCCTCCCTTGTCAAAGGTGAGGTGCTGTCACCCGAAAAAATTCGGGTGACTACCGGAGGGATTGCTCCCTATCCGCCCTGACCTTCCCAAAACCGCACTATCCCTTGCCTCGCACCATGTCCTTGCCTCCCTTGTCAAAGGGAGGTGGCTTGACGGCAAGGCATAAACTGTTGTCTTGTTGCGTTTTACTTGCAACACGTCCGCCTTTTTATTCACTAAACTTTTATGCCGTCAAGACGGAGGGATTGCTTTACACCCACCAACCTCTCCATTTCCACAACCTTCTCAAAAGCACATCAACCGCTTCGCCCTACGCTAAACTTGCCTCCCCTCGAAAAAGGGGAGGTGGCACGGCTGTAGAGGTTTTTCAGCTTGCTGTACAGTATTCAGATAGTCCTGCTTTTACGATTCTGAAACTATCCCGAGCCGTGACGGTGGGGATTGCTCCCTATCCGCACCAACCCTCCCAAACCCGCACTATCCCACGAAAACCGCCAACACCCTCGCCTCCTTAAAAGCATACAGACTAAACTAAAAACCGCTCCCGTAACACTCCGGGAGCGGTTTAGCTGTATTCTGTTGTGATTTATCAGTTTGCAACAATGTTTACGAGCTTGCCGGGAACAACTATCTCCTTGCGGATTGTCTTGCCCTCAAGCGACTGTGCGATAGCTTCCTTTGCCATCTTCAGCAGTTCGTCCTTGTCGGCGGCTGTAGGCACGTTTATACGAGCCTTTATCTTACCGCACAGCTGAACTACTATCTCAACGGTGCTGTCAACGCAGAGCGCCTCGTCGTATGTTACCCACTGTGCCTCGTTCAGTATGCCGTAGCCGAGTGAATTGTACATTTCCTCGGTGATGTGGGGAGCAAAGGGATTCAAGAGTATCAGCAGCGATTTCATCTCGGCATCGTTAATCTTGCCGTTTGCGGTAATCTCGTTGATAAGCGACATCATAGCGGCGATAGCCGTGTTGAATCTCATCTTCTCAATATCTTCGCTGACCTTCTTTATTGTCTTGTGCATTGACGTTCTCAGCTCGTCTGAGTATTCATCGCCACGGACAAGCATATTCTGAAGATTCCATACACGGTCAAGGAAACGCTTACAGCCCTTCATACTGCTGTCGTTCCAGGGAGCCGCCTGCTCATAGTCGCCCATGAACAGAACGTATACACGAAGAACGTCTGCACCGTATACGTCAACAACGTCATTCGGGTCGATTACGTTGCCTCTTGACTTGCTCATCTTTTCGCCGTCCGGACCTAAGATAAGACCCTGTGCGGTACGCTTTGCATAAGGCTCGGGAGTGGGAACTTCGCCTATGTCGTAAAGGAACTTGTGCCAGAAACGTGAGTAGATCATATGACGGGTAACGTGCTCCATACCGCCGTTGTACCAGTCAACAGGAAGCCAGTATTTGAGCGCTTCCTGCGAAGCAAATTCCTTGTCGTTGTTGGGGTCGCAGTAACGCAGGAAGTACCAGCTTGAGCCTGCCCACTGGGGCATTGTATCTGTTTCTCTGCGTGCGTCCTTGCCGCACTTGGGGCATTTGCAGTGTACGAATGAATCTATCTTTGCAAGCGGGCTTTCGCCGTCCTGACCGGGCTGGAAGTTCTCAACGGGAGGAAGCTCCAGAGGCAGTTCCTCATAAGGTACGGGAACAATTCCGCAGTCGGGGCAGTGTACTATCGGGATAGGCTCGCCCCAGTATCTCTGACGGTTGAACGCCCAGTCCTTCATCTTGTACTGTACGCCCTTTTCGCCGCAGCCGAGCTTTGCAAGTACGCCGAGCATCTTTTCGATAGCGTCCTTCTTGTTCGTAATGCCGTTCAGCTCGCCCGAATTCACCATCTCGCCGTCGCCCGTGTAGGCTTCCTTCGAGATGTCGCCGCCCTTGATAACCTCGATTATATCAATGCCGAACTTCTTTGCAAATTCATAGTCACGGGTATCGTGAGCAGGAACCGCCATTATAGCGCCCGTGCCGTATCCCATCATTACATAGTCGGAAATGTATATCGGAATTTCCTTTCCGGTAACGGGGTTGACGCCGGTAAGACCGTCTATCTTTACGCCCGTCTTGTCCTTGACAAGCTGTGTTCTTTCAAACTCGCTCTTTTTGCTGCACTCCGCCTTGTAGGCGTCAAGGTCGGCAATGTTCTTTATGGAATCCCTGTACTTTTCTATTATGGGATGCTCGGGAGCGATAACCATAAATGTTACGCCGTAGAGCGTGTCGGGACGGGTCGTGTAGATGCGGAGCTTCTCGCCGTTTTCCTTGATGGAGAAGTTGACGAAAGCACCTGTAGACTTGCCTATCCAGTTCTCCTGCTGGAGCTTTACGTTAGGCAGATAGTCGACCGTTTCAAGTCCCTGTAACAGCTTGTCGGCATATTCGGTGATACGAAGGTACCATACCTCCTTGGTCTTCTGCACTATCTCGCTGTGGCAGATGTCGCAGTGACCGCCCTGTGAGTCCTCGTTTGAAAGCACGACCTTACAACTCGGGCAGTAGTTTACGAGCGTCTTATCCCTGAACACAAGGCCATGCTCGAACATCTTGAGGAATATCCACTGAGTCCACTTGTAATAACGCTCTTCGGTGGTGTCGATGACCCTTGACCAGTCGAACGAGAAGCCGACACGCTTGAGCTGATTGGTAAATTTTACTATGTTGTTATCGGTGACCTTACGGGGATGAACGCCGGTCTTGATGGCGGTGTTCTCGGTGGGCAGACCGTAAGCGTCAAAGCCAATCGGGAACAGTACGTTGTAGCCCTGAAGCCTTCTCTTGCGGCTGACTACCTCAAGGCCCGAATAAGCCTTGATATGACCTACGTGCATACCTGCGCCGGAGGGGTAGGGGAACTCTACGAGAGCGTAGAATTTCGGCTTGGTACTGCCGTTTTCAGCCTTGAATGTCTGATGCTCGTCCCAGTATTTCTGCCACTTACTTTCTATGGCAGAAAAGTCATATTTTTTCTCTTCCATTTTGCGAGTTGTCCTTTCATACGCCCGATATGGCGGTATAATTCAATTTCAACCTTTATTATAATACAAAAACGGCTGTTCTGTCAAGTAAAGCGGTAAGTAAAGCGGCAACAGTAAATAAGTGTAAAATAAAGGCGAAATATGTCATTCACAGCGTGATGATTTATGATGAACCGGTTTTTATGTCGGAGTGGGCGTAAACCGTTATGTTATCGGGGGTGACGGCAGATTGACGCAAGAATAACCGAATGATGATTTTTGATGATTTTAGATTTTTTCGACACGAAGGGAGAGATATTGCAAAAACTTGAAAATCATGGAAGGCGTTGGGCGGATGACTTCGGGTGGATAATGCGGTTCGGCTTATCAGTGATAATGTCAAATATAGATAATTACGTTATATCTGATAGCTAATAGTTGAATTGAAAGTGTTACGAAAAGAGGGGGAAGAAAGGGAAAACGCAGAGGGTGGGATAACGGGAATAAAAGGAAGTCGGAGAATGGTGTTGCACTTGCAATATAATTTGTACGAATAATTTTAAAACATGATATAGTTTTTGATATAATGAGTTGTGAATATCGAGCTTGAATTTAACGAACGGAGGGGGGAGGAAAGGAAATCGAAGAGGGTCGGACTTATAGTTCAAGATGGAAAATCAAGGGAGGGGGGATGATGCTATGCCGACAATATAATTAACGGCAAAATTAAAATTAGCTGTAATTAGTATATTGAATAAGAAAGATAGATGCGAAGTTAGCAGTATTCGGTGCAACGGGAGGGGCAAGCAAGGCAAGTGATAAGTGTTCTTTTGCAAAGATTAGTGGAAACAACAAGGATTGGTGCGGATAGGGAGCAATCCCTCCGGTAGTCGCCCGAATTTTTTCGGGCGACAGCACCTCACCTTTGACAAGGGAGGCAAGGACGTGGTGCGGGGCAAGGGATAGTGCGGTTTTGAAAAAGGTTGGTGGAGTGACAATCCCTCCGGTAGTCGCCCGAATTATTTCGGGTGACAGCACCTCCCCTTTTTCGAGGGGAGGCAAGGACGTGGTGCTGAGCAAGG
>ENA-ORCP01003653-ORCP01003653.1-human-gut-metagenome-genome-assembly--contig:-NODE-3653-length-11324-cov-3.640171_pt1 | contig 11324 bp, 8 predicted proteins | sample MGYA00242990_ERZ507991 | MGnify/ENA primary metagenome ERZ507991 (study PRJEB26167, sample SAMN06115496) | human gut metagenome | host: Homo sapiens | place: China:Henan | collected 2015-05-07 | study... | reverse complement strand
AGGAATGTCTTCTTCGTGAGGTGTGGGAAGAGACGGGATACACGCTGACATCCTGGAGATATCGTGGGATTGTAACCTTTGTATATGGCGAAGATGTAGTAGAATATATGTCGCTTTATACGGCAGATGGTTTTACAGGAACGCCGATTGCGTGTGATGAAGGAGAACTGGAATGGGTAGAAAAGTCTAAGATCGGAGAACTGGAATTGTGGGAAGGGGATCGGATCTTTTTTGAACTCCTTGAAAATGAGCAGCCGTTTTTCTCATTAAAGCTTGTATATAACACAGATGATGTTCTGGAATATGCAGCGTTAGATGGAAAAGAGATGAAAGATTTCAGAAGAAGAGAGTGTTAAAGTGGAATGTCGAATAGTGTGAAAAAGTTACGAAAGTAATGTTTTGGCATGGAATGTTGAGTCTGCTCATTTGGATAGTGTATGATGATAAAGATTCTCATTAAATGAAGGGGGAAAAGAGAATGTATAGTGAGTTGACAAAGATGGAAGGGAAAAGGATTGTAATCCGCACATTCGGTTATTTTGATATTTTTGTGGATGGGGAAACGATTCCTTTTTCATGTAAGAAAGCCAAAGAACTGTTGGCACTTCTGGTTGACAGAAGAGGAGGATTTGTGACGACGGGGGATGCGATCAGTTATTTATGGGAGGATGAATGTACAGAAAAAAGAATAAAAGATAAATTCCGCAAAGTGATAAAAGAACTTCGGAGAACGTTAAATGCATACGGAATCGAAAGAGTCCTGCATCGGGTAAATCAGGAGAGCCGTATCCGCACAGAGCATGTGGAGTGTGATCTGTATGACTACCTGGAGGATGAGGAAAAACATAAAAAGCTGTTCAAAGGAGTGTATATGACGAATTACAGCTGGGCGGAAAACACTTTGGGAACGTTGTTGAATCAAAAAGAATAATGGGGAATATAGCAAAAATCGGGAGACTGTTATCAGACAGCCTCCCGATTTTTTTTGAAGAGATTTTATTGGACTACACATTCTTTGTACAGTTTTTTGATTGTGAATGTCTGCTGTAAAAGGAATAAAAAATAGATGGTTCAAAAGATTTTGTAAAAGAAACGAAAAAAGGATGAAAAAGAAACGGTTTCTGGACGGAAAAGAAACGGAAATCGGTTGTATGGATGTGTAAAATGAGGAAAGGATCCGAAAATAAAAAGAAAGAGAGGAAAAAGAATGAGACAATTGAGACGGCTGTTATCCGTTTTGGTAATGGCAGTAACGATCGTGGGGATGTCGATGACGGCATTTGCACAGGAAAAAGATTCAGGGGTAGGAGGACTTGGAAGCCTGACGATAGCGAATGCATCAAAAGGAGTGGTGTATTCTGTTTACAAGGTGTTTGATGCGAAAGTAAATGCTGATGGAACTTCAGTGGCGTATACCAAAAAGAATCTTGCTGATAATCCATATTTTGAGAAAGATTCAGCAGGGAATGTATTTACAAAAGAGGAAGCTTATCGACCAGAGTCAAAAGAACAATTATCCGAAGGTGCAATTGAATGGATTAAGAAGAATAGTACAGAAATATCGAGTATGACATCCGATGGCTCTATATTAAAATTTACCGGTCTTCCATACGGCTACTATTATGTCACCAGCACTTTAAAAGATGGCGGTATGATCATGGTAACGAGTGTTGCAAAAGACGCGCAGATCGTGGACAAAAACAGTAAGGAGCCGCAGTGGACTCCGGGGAATGACGGGAATGCCGGAGGGAAAAGTATTGTACTTGACGATGGTAAACAGGTAAAGGAAAATAATGTCAGTATCGGTGAAACGGTTCATTTCCGTTTACAGATCAACACCTCGAATTATGTTGCAGACAAGCAGATCAAGGAATTCATTATTGAAGATACTCTTCCGACCGGATTTGATGCAGCAAAGATCACATCTGTGATGATTGAAGAAGAACCGCTGGAACAGTTTGAAAATACAACTTTCCCGGTTACGATCCCTTGGGCAGCGGATGAAGGAGAAAATGGCTGGAAAAATCTTTATGATACCGGGGCAAGAATTACCATTGATTATACGGCTGCGTTAAACGATAAAGCAGTGATCGACGGTGAAGGAAATAAGAACAGTGCCAGATTTTCATGGAATTATACGACAGAGGAACCGGGAAAAAGCTCGATAGAGGATTCTACAACAACAGATACCTATGCGGTTGTGATCCAGAAGGTCAATGAAAAAGGAGAGGCACTTACTGGAGTGGAATTTGAAGTGCCGTTCCCGGTTCAGGCAGAAGAAGAAAGCGGTGTGTATACTGTAAAAGGCGGACAGACCGGAAACGGAAAGGTGAAAGCCGGAAGTGATGGAGCTGTGGTGATCAAAGGTCTGAAGATGGGTGATTACAGAGTTACAGAAACAAAAGCACCAGAAGGATATAACAAGCTGACGGAGTCATTTCTGGTAAGTGCCGAAAAGATCAGGGCGACAAGGACGGACGCCAGCACATATCTTGATGAAAACGGAAATGTTACAGAAAGCGAGACTGAGACAAAGGTAACTTATACAAATGCAGATTTTGCAGCAAAGGTAAAAGTTGTTGTAAATAAATCAGGAAAACTTCTTCCGGGGACAGGTGGAACAGGTGAAATGATCTTTACGGTCAGTGGAGTACTGATTGCAATTGTTGCAGGAGTTGTCCTGTTGAATACAAAAAGACGAAAACGAATTGTATGATAGTGAATGAGCCGGAACGAAGGGGAAGACTTTTCTTTTTTATATGGACAGGAATCCTTCTTGTGGGAATCGCGGTCATGCTCTATCCAAAAGTCGGAAAGATCTGGAATGCCGGTCGGCAAAGCAGGGTGGTAGATGGATATGAAAGGACAGTGGAGAAGCTGGATGCCAAGAAGGAAGAGAAAATGATCGCACAGACAAGAGCGTATAATGTGATGCTTCTGGAACAGAATAACCCAGTGCCGAATGACAAAAATGCTGATAGTTATGGAGCACTTTTGAATATGACATCTGACGGTGTGATGGGATATCTGGAAATTCCGGAAATCCGGGTGAAACTTCCGATTTACCATGGAACGGGTGATTTTGCAATCTGCAATGGCGCAGGACATGTGGAAGGAAGCAGTTTCCCGATAGGCGGAAAGGGAACACATGCGGTGCTTTCTTCCCACAGAGGACTGCCGGGGGCGAAACTTTTCTCGGATCTGGACAAGCTGAAGGTGGGAGACTATTTTACAATTACAGTGCTCCGGCAGACGATTTTCTATCAAATCGATCGGATCGATATTGTAGAACCGGAGGAAACGGGACTGCTTGCCCTGGATAAGGAGAAGGATTACTGCACATTACTGACATGTACGCCTTACGGTATCAATACCAAACGGCTTCTGGTGCGGGGCGTACGCTGTGAGGTGACGGAGAGAGCGGAGCCAATCCGGACAGGCGAGAAGACGTATCGGAGATGGTACGCTGTGATCGGACTGAATCTGTTTGTGGCAGGCGTGATCTTGTGCTGGAAAAGGAAGAAAAAAAGAAGAGGATAAATATAAATGAGGGGGATAAAAATGCAGACAGTATTTGCTGAAAAAACAGAAGACCGGTCGCTGGATGATAACAGACATATCGGGGAGCTTTTCTTTATCCGGATGTACTGGGAAAAAGGGAGGATTCCGTCTGGAAATATTCTGTACTGGAAGGATGCCAAAAGAGAGGATGCACAGATCAATTTCACAGGATTTGACGGGCTTTTGCTGTATCTGGATGAAACTTGCGAGCAGAATGGTGTATTACTGAGGAAAGCACAGGTCAGAAGAAATCAGAAAAGAAGACGGTATCTTGAAGCGGGAAAGGAACTGGAGTTGGTAAAAAAATCGGAGCATGCAGCTGTTTTCTGGTTAAAAGTAATGGGACGGGAGTTCGCATCTTTTCAGGGGATAGTGCATATCTGGGGAAGAGATTATCCGTACCGGAGCGGATTTGAACTGATTATACTGCTGAAAGATATTGTAGGATTTACAGAGAGAAGGAGTGTAAGGAAAAACTGGAAGGCAGAGAGAAACTGACGATAAAGGATTGTGAAGTTCTGAAAGACATATTATAATGACATAAGAAACTACAGACAAGAAGAACAGGAGATGCAGACAATGGAATTATGGGATATTTATGATGCAGATAAGAAACCAACAGGAAGAACGATGAAGCGCAATGACTGGTGTCTGAAGAACGGGGAGTATCACCTTACTGTTCTTGGCGTTGTAGCAAGACCGGACGGGGAATTTCTGATCACTAAAAGGGTAATGACGAAAGCCTGGGCACCAGGCTGGTGGGAGGTATCCGGCGGTGCTGCGCAGGCGGGAGAAGCGTCTTACGATGCTGTATTAAGAGAAGTCAGAGAAGAAACAGGACTGGATGTAAGCCGGGCAGACGGAGGTTATCTTTTCACTTACAAGAGAGAGAATCCAGGGGAAGGAGATAATTATTTCGTAGATGTGTATCGTTTTGTGATGGATATTGATGAAAAAGATCTCCATCTTCAGGAGGCAGAGACAGATGGTTATATGTTTGCAACATTAGATGAAATTAAGGCATTTGCGGCAGAAGGAAAGTTTCTGCATTATGACAGTATAAAGAAAGCATTTGAGATGTAAGTAAAATAAAAATCGGATTATCGGGGAAATGACAGATCGCCTGATAATCCGATTTTTTATAAAACAGAAACTCTGAAAAAATATGCAATACATAGCGAGTATCTGTTTCTTTCTGCTACTTGCAATATGATGCAATCACTTTCAACACCTTATCCATTTCCAGTGGCTTTGCGAGATGCTCATTGATTCCGGCATTCTTTGACTTCTGGATATCTTCCGCAAAAGCATTGGCGCTGAGGGCAATGATTGGAACCGTTGGGGCATCAGGGCGGGAAAGTCCGCGGATCGCCTTTGCGGCATCCAGACCATTCATAACCGGCATTTTGATATCCGCTAAGATCAGGTCGACCGGATTACTCTTTAAAAATTCTACCGCCTCACTGCCATTTCCCGCAGTTCCCACAATCTCAAATCCTTCTTTTTCCCAGTCAATCAACGCAGAAAGTCCCTGTACGATAAATGGCTCATCATCCACAAGCAGCACTTTAAGCATTCTATCCCCTCCATTCTTTCTCCCACAAAATTTCCCCCATCTTCTCATTTTTATGAAATTGCATTCAAAGGTATCACTACAGATACTTCTGTTCCAACACCTCTTTCACTTTCGATATGGAATTTTACATGATGCCCTGTATACATTTTCAGTCTCACGCAGGCATTGATCACACCTACCCGTCCTTTTTCTTTGAGCATCTCGATATTTGCCTCTTCCATGCGTTCCTGCAGATAATTCAGATATTCTTCCGGCATCCCCTCCCCGGTATCCTCCACTTCAAGATGCAGATTATTTTTATCTTTATATACACGGACAAAGATCCATGACTGTGACGCTTTTCCCTCAATACCATGCACACATGAATTTTCCGTAAAAGTCACTAACGATAATTTAGGAATCTGGTACTCCCTGCAGTCATCCTCCATTTCAATGCTGTATCTTAGCCGGTCACCAAAACGGTATTTCTGAAGTTTTAAATACGACTCCACAAAACCGATCTCCGCACCAAGGCTCACAATATCTGTTCCCCACTCCACATACTGCCGTTCCATCAGCGAAAGCTGTTCGATCATTTCCGCTGTCTCATCCTCATGTTTTAAGATGCTCCGCATGCGGATATTTTCCAATACATTGAATAGAAAATGCGGGTTGATCTGGCTGTGAAGTGCCAGAAGTTCCGCCTTTTGTCTGGCAATATCAGCATCCTGTCTGGCAATCTCCGACTCCTGCTGTTTTAACCTGCTCTCATAAACCGTCTCGATCAGATGATTCATCCGGTTTGCCATGGAATTATAATGCTGCATCAGCTGGCTGATCTCATCGGTTCCTGATATTGTTTCCACCACTTTTAATTTTCCGGTATGATCCTGCGAAAAGGTATCTTCCAACAGATGCAGACGTACTGTAAACGAACGGTTTAGAAACTGCATAAATACCCACGGGAGAAAAATATTGATCAACACCAGCAGGATCATCTGTATGGCATTGTTCCACAAAATTTTTGAGATCTGTATTTCCGGATACCGCACATAGATCTTCATCGGCTGTCCGTATAATTCTTTCTCCTGCACATAACACTTGTGCATGGTACCCTTATCAAACCTCTCAAAAGATTCTTTTATATTGTTTCTTCCGGTATTTGAAAAGATAATCTTATCACCGCTGCAGATATACACCTCTGATTCATAATTTGCCCTCAAAAGTCCGGTATTGACCGCATTATAATCCAGATCGATCTTTAAAACTTTTTCATGCGGATCTAACATATAACGGTTTAATTTCCGGATAATCGACACCTTTCTTAAATCCGTCGGAGATGTATCGTGCGTTTCATCCATGTAGGCACAAAATACAAAATTGTTCCCGGAATCCTGCAGTTTCTGATACCATTCCGTCTGTTTTACACGTCCTAACTTTTTGAACTTTCCACCATTTACGATCGTATCATTGTCGGCATACATCGTGATCTCAACGCTGCTGTTGCCAAGCGAACTGTCAAACAGGGAATCCTGCATCAGTTCCTGATACGCTTCATAAAATGCCAGATGGGAATCATAATCGGTATTCAGAAAATTGTTGATATACTTATTCATATAAATATTTTTTGAGATCGTGAGTGCTTCTTCTACTGCCTTGTCAATGCTGTACTCTGCCGCACTCGCTATATTTTCTGTCACCTGTTTTCTTGCATTGTGTTCCTCCGAAAATATCATTCCGACTACAACACTGTCTGTCAGGGCGACCGGCAGGATCACACAACAGACATACAGAAGAATCAGTTTCTTTTGTATGCTGTAAGTGTCCATTTTTTCTTCGATTTTTTTACAGAGACGCACAATTATTTTCATAACATCAGACTTTCCACTGTTTTTCCTGTGAGTTTCTCACTGCGTGAATCCGGCTGCATGCCTCCGACAAAAATCTCGAAATGTCCGGACGGCAGGATCTTTTCACCGTTTTCATCATACAGCATAAATGCCTCTGATTCCAGCCGGATATTGATTTCTTTTTCTTCCCCGGCACAGAGTGGAAGTTTTACGACCTTTTTTAACTGGCCATGCGGCATCTTTGAATGTTCTGCCTTCACGTAGACCTGCACTGTCTCAGTCCCATCCATTTTTCCGGTATTTTGTACAGACAGACCGATCGTCACTCCTTCTGACACCACTGGTTTCTGCTCTAAAAATCTCACATTTTGATATGCATACTCTGTGTAGGAAAGCCCATAGCCAAACGGATACAATGCTTCCTGTTCCATATACCGGTAAGTTCTTCCCTGCATGGAATAGTCCTCGAAATCCGGCAGTTCTTCCGTGGTACGGTAAAATGTGACCGGCAGTTTTCCTTCCGGGTTTGCTTCCCCAAATAAAATATCCGCAATGGCAGCTCCGCCTCTTGCCCCCGGATACCAGCCCTGTACGATCGCATCTACATGCTCATCCGCCCAGTTCACCGCAAGTGCACTTCCCGATAGCAGAACTAAAATAACAGGCTTGCCACAGGATACAGCAGCCTCTAAGATCTCCTCCTGCAGTCCCGGCAGATTCAGATCCGGTTTGTCACCACTGCCGTACTCATTGCCGGCATCTCCCTCTTCTCCCTCAATGCCCGCGTCAAGTCCCAGCACTGCGACAACCACATCACTCTCCTTGCATACGCCAAGTACTTCCGACATGCGGTCATTTTCCTGTGCCAGATTGCTGGTGCGGTCCTTATAAAGATGGCAGCCCTCCGAATAGAGCACCCTCACATCGTCGCCGACATAATCTTCAATTCCCTCTAACACAGTAATGTAACGTGATGCCGTTCCCTCATAATTGCCGACTAACGCGCGTCTGCTGTCCGCATTTGGTCCGATCACGCCAATCGTTTTTATTTTATTTTTATCAAGCGGTAATATATGCTCCTTATTTTTTAGCAGGACAACGGTTCGTCTTGCCACCGCCTCATTTAATTTTTTCATCTCTCTGCTGTCTGCGGCAAGATAAGGGATTTTATCGTATGGGTTTTCTTCTTTTTTATCGAACACACCAAGTTTCATCCTCGCCATAAACAGATTTGTGACAGCCTCGTCTAAGCGTTCTTCTTTGACCAGTCCCTGTCTCACCGCCTGGACTAAAAATCCAAACAGAGTACCACAGTTTAAGTCACAGCCGTTATTCATCGCCATCGCAACCGATTCAATCGCAGTGCCTGTCACATGATGTCCCTCATGGAAATCACGGATTGCCCAGCAGTCTGACGTCACATGCCCCGAAAATCCCCATTCTTTTCTCAGAATATCGATCAGCAGACGTTTGTTTCCACAACACGGCACTCCGTTTGTCCGGTTGTATGCCCCCATCACTGCCTCCACTTTTCCTTCTTTTACGCACGCCTCAAATGCCGGAAGATATGTTTCCCTTAAATCCTGCTCCGTCACCTCTGCATCAAATTCATGGCGCACCGCTTCCGGTCCGCTGTGTACCGCAAAATGTTTTGCACAGGCAGCCGCCTTTAAATAATTTTCATCATGCCCCTGCAGACCCTCAATATAGCGGACTCCAAGACGGCTGGTCAGATATGGGTCTTCCCCAAACGTCTCATGTCCTCTGCCCCATCTTGGATCTCTGAAAATATTGACATTCGGTGCCCAGAAAGTCAGGCCTTTATAGATATCCGTATCCTTTCCCTCCTGCTGCATATTAAACTTTGCCCGTGCCTCCGTCGACACTGCATCACCGACCTGCTCTAACAGATCCTCATCAAACGTTGCCGCCAGACCGATCGCCTGTGGAAATACCGTCGCCGTGCCGGCCCGCGCCACACCGTGCAATGCCTCATTCCACCAGTTATAAGCCTTTATATTTAACCGTTCCACCGCCGGTGCCTGATACAGAGTCTGTGCCACTTTTTCTTCCAGTGTCATTTTCCCGACCAGCTCGGCAGCACGTTTTCTATAATTGTCCAGTTTTTCTGTATTCTGATTTAATTCCATATGTTTGACCCTCCCTGCAATATACACTTCCAGTATTGATTTTATGTTAGCAAATTAAAAGTTCACTGTCTACACCATTTTTTTATAGAACATATCCGAGTAAATCATAGATATTTTTTTGGAAACTGTTTCTTATCGTTTACATGTAAATTTTCAGATGGTATAATAAGAATGCGCAAGCGGTTGTTCATTTTATCATTTTATATTAAATTAAGAAAGGATATCACCGCCACAGTGCTCAAATCTGCTTCTAAGGCCAGACAATACGAACCTGTCATCCGGCGGTGGGGGTTTTATATGAAAACAGAAAAACTTTATTTTGGAGCTGCATACTATTCCGAATACCTTCCATACGACCGTGTGGAAAAGGATATGGAAATGATGGAAAAAGCAGGAATGAATGTCATCCGTATCGCGGAATCAACATGGAGTACTTTAGAGCCGCAGGAAGGTGTGTATGATTTTACTCATATCGACAGAATGTTAGACGCTGCCGCACGCCACCATATTTCCGTGATCGTCGGAACACCGACCTATGCCGTACCGACATGGCTGGTAAAAAAATATCCGGACATCCTGGCAATCACCCAGAACGGCCGCGAACGTTACGGTCACCGCCAGAATATGGATATCACAAACCCGGATTACCTCTCCCACGCAGAGCGTGTGATCCGCATTCTGATGGAGCATGTGAAAGATGTGCCGCATGTGATCGGCTATCAGCTTGACAATGAGACCAAAAGTTATGGAACTGCCGGTCCCCGTGTCCAGGCAATGTTTGCAGATTATTTAAAAGAAAATTTTCCGGATATCAATGATTTTAATCATGAGTTTGGACTGGATTACTGGAGCAACCGTGTGAATGACTGGAATGATTTCCCGGATGTCAGAGGTACGATCAACCAGAGTCTTGCCGCTGAATTTTGTAAATTTCAGCGTTCACTTGTCACTAAATTTTTGAGCTGGCAGGCTGATATTGTCCGCGAGTACAAACGGGATGATCAGTTTATCACACAAAATTTTGATTTTGACTGGACCACACACTCGATCGGTTATCAGTCCCAGGTCGACCAGTACGATGCCTCACGCTGCATGACAGTGGCTGGTGCCGATATTTACCATCCTTCTAATGAGGAACTGACCGGTGCAGAAATTACCGTATGTGGAAATATCTCACGCAGTCTGAAAAAGGACAATTATCTGATCTTAGAGACCGAGGCTCAGGGACTGACTCCGTGGCTTCCTTATCCGGGACAGCTCCGCCTGCAGGCATACAGCCATATCGCAAACGGCTCAAACAGTGTGATGTACTGGCACTGGCATTCGATCCACAATGCAATTGAAAGTTACTGGAAAGGTGTGCTCTCCCACGATTTTTCTGAAAATGAGATTTACCGTGAAGCTGTCGTGATCGGAAACGAATGGAATAAGATCGGTTCTCATTTAAAAAACCTGAAAAAAGAAAACAAGATCGCCATTATGCTTGATAATGCCTCGCTGACCGGATTCACCCAGTTTCCGCTTGAAAAAGCCGGAGCAAACGGTTACAACACTGTGATGCGCTGGTTTTCAGATGCCCTCTACCGCTTAAATATTGAGTACGATATGATTTCTTCCAGGGAACAGGATTTTTCCGGCTATGAATGTCTGATCGTACCGGCACTCTACAGTGCACCGGAATCTCTGCTTCTGGAATTAGATTCCTATGTCAGAAACGGCGGACATCTGATCACCACATTCCGAAGCGGTTTTTCCGATGAATATTTAAAGATTTATCCGGACATGCAGCCACATATCCTGCATGAATGTCTGGGACTTCACTACGATCAGTTTACACATCCGCATCATGTGGATATCGTGCCGGTTCAAAGCGATGTCATGGCGGCTGCACAGGAGCATTTTTCACATCCGGATGACTCTGCCTTTTCCCTGACCTCCTCCGCCTGTGAATGGATGGAGCTTATCACCTGTGATACCGCTGTACCGGTATTAAAATACAGCCATCCGGCATATGAACGCTATGCCGCTGCTGCAAAAAATCAATATGGAAATGGTTCCACACTCTATTTTGGAACAATGTTTGAAAATGATGAACTGTTAGAATCCGTGCTTTTATCTTTCCTGCACGAAACCGGCTTTTCCGGTGGAGATCTTTCCTCAGATGCACCGCATTATCCACTCATTATAAAAAGAGGCATCAATGATTCC
>ENA-ORCP01003645-ORCP01003645.1-human-gut-metagenome-genome-assembly--contig:-NODE-3645-length-11339-cov-8.475226_pt1 | contig 11339 bp, 12 predicted proteins | sample MGYA00242990_ERZ507991 | MGnify/ENA primary metagenome ERZ507991 (study PRJEB26167, sample SAMN06115496) | human gut metagenome | host: Homo sapiens | place: China:Henan | collected 2015-05-07... | reverse complement strand
CATGTGTATCGCATGCTCCGGGAGTTCGTGGATTTTGCCAATGTATTTCACTAACTCTCTAGTTAAAACTCTACTTCTCAAACTTATCATGCAGATACTCCGAGAGCTTGGTATTTTCGCTGTAGTCCACAGGACAGTCGATGATGCAGGGGACCTTCTGCTGAAAGGCATCCTCCAGGATCGGCAGCAGGTCTTCCGCCTTCTCTACGCGGTAGCCTTTGGCATGCATGCTTTCCGCATATTTCACAAAATCGGGATTCTGGAAATCCACAAAGCAGTTGTGTCCGAAGTGATCCATCTGCTTCCATTTGATCAGACCATAGCTGGCATCGGAGAAGATCAGAGTCACAATGGGTGTCCCCTCTCTGAGGGCTGTCTCATATTCCTGGCTATTCATCATGAATCCGCCGTCTCCGGAGATCGCCAGTACCTTTTTCTCCGGGTAGATCAACTTGGCTGCCACAGCCCCCGGCACTGCGATGCCCATGGTGGCAAAACCGTTGGAGATGATGCAGGTATTGGGTTCGTAACAGTTGTACTCTCTGGCAATCCACATTTTATGAGCGCCCACATCCGAGATCACGATGTCATCCGCACCCATAAATTTCCGGACATCGTACAGTATTTTCTGTGGCTTCATGGGAAAAGAGGTGTCATCCGCATAGCTTTCATATTCCGCCACCATTTCTTCCCGCAGTTTGAGAAATTCTTCCGGCTCCTCTTTTGCGTCACTGCGGTACAGGATCTGCTGTAAAGAATAGGAAATGTCTCCGACAACTTCCACCTCTGGCTGGTACAGCATGTTGATATGCGCCGGCCTCTGGTCGATATGAATAATCTTATGTTTCCCCTCTCCGTTCCATTTGCCGGGAGCGAATTCCACAATATCATAACCGACGGCGATCACCAGATCTGCCATATCCAGCACCTTGTTCTGATAATCCTTCTGGGGGATGCCTATGGTCCAGAGGGAATATTTGTTGTTATAAGGAATGATGCCTTTGGCCATCATGGTATTGACCACCGGGATCTTCAGGACATCTGCGAAGCTGGTAAGAGCCTCCCCGGCGTGATTGCGCACCGCACTGTGTCCCACCAGGATCACCGGGTGCTTTGCCTTGAAGATCATGGCCGCCGCCTGATCGATACTGGAAAAGGATGCGTACTCCTTATCCCTCTCCGGCTTTTTCAAAGGCTGTGCGGCAATACCGGAGCTGACCGGAAGCTTCGCCACGTTCGTGGGAAGATCCACATGACAGGCTCCCGGCTTCTCACTCTCCGCATATTTAAAAGCGATCCTGACGATTTCATTGACGGAATTGGGGTTCACGATCTGTTTGCTCCGCTTGGTGATTGGTGCAAACAGCTCTACCAGATCCAGATACTGATGAGAAGTCAAATGCATCCGCTCCGTTCCCACCTGTCCGGTAATGGCAATCAGCGGTGCACCGTCGGAATTAGCATCTGCCGTGCCTGTGATCAGGTTCGTGGCACCGGGGCCCAACGTTGAGAAACACACACCTGCTTTTCCCGTCAGTCTTCCGTACATATCAGCCATGAATGCCGCTCCCTGTTCATGCCGCACCACGATCACCCGGATGTCCGATTTTTCCAGTGCATTCATCATATCCAGATTTTCCTCCCCCGGAATCCCGAAGACATATTTCACGCCCTCGTTTTCCAGACATTTTACTAACACCTCTGCAACTGTATTTTGCTTCTTTTCCTGCTCACTCATAGGTTTCACCTCGTAATTTCCTGACTTTTTCTACAAAATAAAAGAGACAACGCTTTCCGTTTCCACGGACTTCGTTGTCTCTTTATTTGCTCATGTTAGCACACTCACAGATGATAGTCAATTATACTTTTTCTATCCAATATAAATCCCACAACAAATCCAAAGACATTCCGCACTCCTGGGCCTGCGAAAAAGATCTGCCAACACAGCGCCATGGGGAAGTTCTGGACGGTCTTCTGCAGCCACAAGGCGATGATCTGGTTGCCGGGGTGCATGAAGAGGCAGGTGGCGATAAAGCTCATCACCGGGCACATCAGGCATACGATCATGGAAGAGATCGCTAAAGTAATGAAAACGGGCTTATCCTCCGGGGATACCATGCGGAATGCCAGCTTCCGGGACAGCTTTTCCACTGCGAAATACTCCAGAATGCAGGCAATGGGCCACATGATGGGAATTTCGTGGAACGATAACAGGAAGATCTCGTTGGTCATTCCTCCTTTGTCCAGTGCGATGTTGTAGCAGACCATGGCGTATACCATAACGAATGCCATGATCAGGGTGAAAATAATGTTCTGTAATCTTGTTTTCGGCATGAATTAATGCCCTCCTTTTCTAAAAATGGGCGCAAAAAGACACATGTGTGTTGTTCGTTAATCAGTGAGCAGTGCGCACATGTGTCGTTTCCAATTCTTACCTAAAGTCTCTATGCTATTTTCGCAACGGTGAGATTTTATCACATAGGTTTCGGAAAAGTCAATATGAAATAATGTATTTTTTCTTCCGCGGCTTCCTTCTGCTGTTCCCGGGATCTTACGCCATTTTCCCTGCCGCTCTATCTTAGATACAGATGGGAGAAAAAATGTTGCAAGGTTTTTAAAAAAGAAAAACGCAAACGGGACTGTCCTTTCGAACAGTCCCTGAAGAGAAAAAGAGAAACCAAAATAGTTTTGGGTAAAAGCAAATTAATTCTGAACGTTGAATGCGCCCATGCCGGGATATACGGCTGCTGCACCCAGTTCTTCTTCGATACGGAGCAGCTGGTTGTATTTCGCCACACGCTCGGTTCTGCTGGGAGCACCGGTCTTGATCTGACAGGTGTTCAGTGCCACTGCCAGGTCTGCAATGGTGGTATCCTCGGTCTCACCGGAACGGTGGGAGGAAATAGCGGTATAACCGGCCTTGTGTGCCATCTTGATGGCCTCCAGAGTCTCGGATACGGATCCGATCTGGTTCAGCTTGATCAGAATGGAGTTACCACAGCCAAGGGAGATTCCCTTTGCCAGTCTCTCGGTATTGGTTACGAAGAGGTCGTCGCCGACTAACTGTACCTTGTCGCCCAGTTCTGCGGTCAGCTTCTTCCAGCCTTCCCAGTCTTCCTCATCCAGTGCATCTTCTATAGAAATGATGGGGTATTTCTCCACCAGTTTCTTCCAATGTGCGATCAGTTCTTCGGAGGTAAATACGGTGCCTGCCTTAGGCAGCTTGTACTCGCCCACCTTGCCGGTCTTCCACTCGCTGGAAGCAGCATCCATAGCGATCTTGAAATCCTTGCCGGGCTCATAACCGGCTTTCTTTACAGCCTCTAAGATGGTCTCGATAGCTTCTTCGTCAGACTTCAATGCCGGTGCAAAACCACCCTCATCACCTACGGAAGTAGCCAGTCCTCTGTCCTTTAAAATAGAAGCCAGTGCGTGGAATACTTCAGCGCACCATCTTAAGCATTCCTTGAAGGAAGGCGCACCTACGGGCATGATCATGAATTCCTGTACATCCAGGCCGGAGGACAGTGCATGACAGCCGCCGTTGATAATGTTCATCATGGGAACCGGAAGTCTGTTGCCGGAGATACCGCCCAGGAAACGATACAGGGGAATATCCAGGGAGATTGCTGCTGCTCTCGCGCTGGCAATGGATACTGCCAGGATCGCATTGGCTCCCAGTCTGGACTTATCCTTGGTTCCGTCTGCATCGATCATTGCCTTATCAATGGCATAAATATCGGATGCATCCATTCCCTGCAGAGTCTCATTGATTACAGTATTGATATTTTCTACAGCCTTCTGAACACCCTTGCCCAGATATCTGCTCTTATCGCCGTCTCTCAGTTCCAGTGCCTCGAACTCACCGGTAGATGCTCCACTGGGAGCCATGCCGCGTCCGATGGTACCGTCTACCAGAGTTACCTCTGCTTCTACGGTAGGATTGCCTCTGGAATCCAGAATCTCTCGTCCAATGACTTTTTCAATCTCTAAATAGTTCATCTTGTTCTTCTCCTTTATCCTCTATTCTAAACTTTTTATTCCCAAACCTTCTCTTTCGTGAATCCCCCATCCCTGTGTATAAGGGCTGAAAAACTCCTCCCGGAAGATGGCCTCCCGGCAGTCCGCGGATTCAGCAGCTCCGTTTTCTCTGAGGAGTTTCACATGATTCACTCATTAGTTAGTTGCACCTAACTCTTGGATTATTATATCCGGCTTTCTTCAAAATAGCAATAGGTGTTAATGAGAGGATTTCTCAATGGATATTTTCCTGCATAATTTGTACTTTTTAGTTAAAATTAATTCTAGGAGCATTTTTTCATTATTTTCCTCGATTTCTAAATTCATATTCCTTTAAAACTAAAATATAGTAAAATAGAATTTATCAAATCTTAAAAGAAAACATTTAAATAGGCTGCATCTGCGGCAGAATGCGAGGCATTATGAGGAGTTTCGGTGAAATTCTGGCATCCCTGCGGGAAGAACGGGGCATTTATCAGAAAGAACTGGCTGCCATACTGAAAGTATCCGTTGGCACCATTTCGAATTACGAGAACAATATTCACTTCCCGGATCAGGAAGCTTTAATACAATTAGCGGAATATTTCGATGTAACCATCGATTATCTGTTGGGTCGGACTCCTTATCGTTACAATCCGGAAGTTCTGAGACAGGAATGTGTCCCCGGCACCACCGTATCCGATGTGGTAGAGGTGATACAGCATTTTAATCCGAAAAACATGGCTTCTCTGCTGGATTTTGTGGATCTGCTGCAATTAAGAGAAAAAGCAGAATCTTCCTCGTGGGAAGACTCTGCCAATGATTGATCGATAAATTCTATTGTCTTTTTATCTGGTGGACAGGAACTGTTGCTCCCGGATGGCTGCCTGGTCATCCGGGTAATTTTGTAAATAAGCATTCATCAGTACTTCTGCCTGCTGATAATCTTCCAGATACTCATAAGCTACAATTTCATTAAAGCACAAGGTCTGCATCAGGCTGTTTCCTTCGATCTGTTTTCCCGCCTGAAATGCCGCCAGAGCATTCTGATACTCCTTTTTTGCCATTTCACACAGACCCAGTTCATTGTAGATTTCTGCATTCGGCCCCTGCTTGGAGAGATAATTGTTGTACACACTGGACGCATAGTTATAATCTCCGGTAGCCGCATAGGCTCTTCCCAGATAGAGATAGCTGTCCGCGCCTCCTTTATCCCGGGCTTCATCCAGCGCCAGATAAGCTTTCTGGTATTCTCCCAGATAATAATAGATCCGTCCGCTGTCATAAGCATCCAGTTGTTTGGCTGTGTCCAGTACATTTTGCAGATATTCCTGACCGACCTCACGGTAGCCGTGCGCTGCCAGGGCTTCATAGATTTCTATTAACCGGTCATAATTTTTCGGATCCATGGAGATTGCCTGATCAAAATCCGCTTTGGCACTCTCATAATCTCCCAGCTCCAGTTCTGCAGAACCTCTGAGAAAATAAGCGTCCTTTTCCTCCGGCTTCAGGCCCAGAATGGCATCGTATACCTTTTTGGCTTCCGCAGGCTGTCCGTTCTTGGTGTATGCCGCCGCCAGATAGTAATTCATATCATAGTCCACGTTCTGAACCCAGCCGTCACTGAGTTCCAGGGCCTGTGTAAAATATTCTACGGCCTGATCATACTCTGTCAGCCCCATGCTGGCGATTCCCCGGCCTCTTGCGATCAGACGGCTGTCCTCTTTCTGTGCTTCCGCTTCGTCAAAGGCATTCAATGCCCCCTGATAATCCAGAGTTTCCACCAACTGCATTCCTTCGGTGATCTTCGTGGTATCACTTCCGCAGCCTGTCAGCATGCCTGTCATCAGACAGCAGACTCCTGCTGCCACTATTTTCCTGTGTATTTTTCCCATGCTTTCCTCCACGGCCGTATCTGTATTACCGGTTCCTATTTGTCTAACTGAGAAGTACAATGAGGGCATCTTGTGGCATCGATAGCGATCTCGCTCTTACAGAACGGGCATTTTTTCGTCGTGGGCGCTGCAGGTGCTTCCTCTTTGTGATGCAGGGTGTCTCCCAGCTTATTGATGAATTTTACCAGACAGAAGATCACAAATGCTGTGATCAGGAAGTTGATAACTGCCGTGATAAAATTACCGTACATCAATACCGGTGCCGTATCGCCGCTTCCCAGCTTTACATATAAATTCGAAAAATCCGTGCCTCCGAAGATGGCCAGAATCGGTGTCAGGATATCTTGATTCAGAGAAGTAACGATAGCGGTGAATGCTCCGCCGACGATCACGCCGACTGCCATATCCATTACATTTCCCCTCAAAATAAACTTTTTAAATTCCTGAATGAATCCGCTTTTCTTGCTCATTTTTCTCTTCCTTCCTCTTATGGTATGAAGGTCGAACCGCGCTTTCCCATGGTCGAACCGCGCCATTCGCAAAGTCGCGCTGCCGCGCTTTCCGTCACTTCGTGACTACCTTTGCTCATGAATCGACGCTTAACTCACGGACATATTCGTTCGCAAAATCATGCAAGCATAATTTTGTCTCTCGTATATGTCCATGGTCGAACTGTTTTGTTCCATAATAGCATACCCCCCTTGAAACCTCAATAGGAAATGGGGTATACTCTTTTAGGAATCTAATGTAGAAGTAACCGCATTTTCCCAGAAAGGATCAATTCATGCAGCGGATCAATGAAGACATCAAAACCGGCAATTTCAAACAGATCTACCTGCTCTACGGAGAGGAACGTTATCTGAAGAACCAGTACACGACCCGTCTGCGTAAAGCGTTGTGTCAGGACGGCGACGAGATGAATACCCATTTCTATCAGGGAAAAGATTTCTCCTTGGGACAGGTCATCGATCTGGCAGAGACGCTGCCTTTTCTGGCAGAACGCCGTGTCATGTTTTTCAAAGACACCGGGCTCTTCAAATCCGGCGGGGAAAAGCTGGCGGAATACCTGGCAAACCCCAACGACACCACCTTTTTTGTGTTCACGGAAAGCGAAGTGGATAAACGGAGTAAACTGTATAAGACCGTGCAATCCAAGGGTTATGTGGCAGAATTCACGGTACAGGATGAGAATTCCCTAAAACGCTGGATTGCCGGTATCCTGGGCCGGGAAGGGAAAAAAATCTCCGAGAACACCGCACAGCTCCTTCTCTCCAAGACCGGCACGGATATGGAAAATATCCAGATGGAGCTGGAGAAGCTGATCTGCTATTGTCTGGACCGGGATATAGTCACCGCAGAGGATGTGGAAGCCGTCTGCACCACCCGCATCACCAACCACATCTTCGATATGGTCAATGCCATTGCGGAAAAGCAGCCGCAGAAAGCCTTGCAGCTCTATTACGATCTGCTGGCACTGAAGGAGCCGCCCATGCGGGTGCTGTTCCTGATCGCCAGGCAGTGTAACCTGCTGCTCCAGACCAAGGAATTAAAAAGCAGAGGCCATGACAATAAGACCATTGCCTCCAAGATTGGTGTACCGCCCTTTGCCGCCGGAAAATATGTGGCACAGGCATCCCATTTCAAGACTTCCGTGCTGAAAAATGCGGTAAAGCAGTGTGTAGAGACCGAGGAAGCCGTGAAATCCGGGCGGATGAATGATATGATGAGCGTGGAGATACTGATTTTGTCGGTATTGCCCTCGTAAGCTTGCGAAATGCATTGAGTGAGTTCTGCTCACGATATATAAAAGTCCATGGACAGTTTTCCTGCTCATGGACCTTTTATTTGCATTACTTTTATTCGCATTAATTTTATTATCGTGTTACATATCTAGCTTCAAAGTAATAGTCTTCTGCAATGATACCTGTGACGCCTTGAACTTTTTTGGATATACATCTTTGTATCTGTAAATACTCAGGATAATTCCCACCAGTGCGTAACACAGTAAAATATTATTTCTGCCAACAGATAAGAACGGCAGGAAGGTCGATGTCAGCGGGATCCATCCCAACATTCCCGCAAAGTTCAGAGAAATATTTAATAAAATGATCATTCCGCATCCGAATCCCATCACCATGCCTAGTTCATTTTTCTGTCGAGCCGCAGCTCCGAACATAAACAATACCAGTACTGCTAGGATCGCGGCTACAAAGATTCCGGCCAGCAGTCCGTAACTGTTCAGAATATAAGAGAAAATGTAATCCTGATTGAATTCCGGCAAACCTCCCACCACATCTTTTCCACTGTTGCCCCAAAGTAAAATATTTTCATTAAATTTATGAAGCATGGCCGTCATGTAATTGGCATCTCCGGAATGGGATAAATAGGAGCGGATCCTGGCTTCCTGATAGGCTTCCAACATGTGAAGTGCATACATTGCAGTCAATACCAGGACCGGCCCTGCAGTAAAAAGCAGCCACATGCCGATAATCGTCTTTTTCACAGGCAGTTGAAACCACCCCTTCCAGACAGCCACCGTAAGTTCTATCAGCATACTGACCATCATGATGACGGCTACACCAAGGCTGGGAATCCGGGACGTAATAAATACCGGAAGGATCATCCACAGGATCGCCCTGCACAGTGCGGATACACCACCGTCCCTGTATTTATATAGGATAGCGCCGTAAATCGGCACATAGAACATCATCAGGAAAATCCGGCACGGTATCGAACAGATTTGCCGCCCGGTCGGTCACAAAGCCGATGAACGCCGGCGCAATATTGAGCAGAAAAACAATCGCCGCGACCACGACGGCGGCTTTTCTGCTGCCCTTGACGCGGTTTTCACGGATGGGTTTCGCGGACGGACGCGCCTTTCTGCCGAACGGCTGCGCCTCGTGCGAGTGCGACTGATGCTGCGCGGTAGTGCGGACGCTCTCGTACTCCGGGTCGATTTCGGACTGCACGCTTTCGTATTCGGTGCGCTCCTTTGCTTTCGGACGCACCGTTTTGGGCTGGAACGGGAATTTCCGCGGCTCGCTGAGCCGTCCTCTGCTGCCTGCGCGTGCGCCGCAGACCGGGCAGGTTTTCTCCCCGTCGTCGAAGTTGATACCGCAATGCTGGCATTTCATACAATGCGCCCCCTCTCTTGAAGTTCACGCTTAACAATCGAACCATCAGATAAAAGAGCATTCAGACAGACTGCCCTTTTCTGTACCCTCATCATATCAAAGATTACCACATATCGCAAGAGGTTTCCCCTGTTTTGCAGACTTTCGCATCGGTCTGCGAATTTTTTTATTTTTCCTCTTGACATTCTTGTGTTATTGTATTATTATCATAGTACAATATGACAAGAAAGGACTGAGGCTATGCAGTGGCAGCTTCGTGGGGAGCGCCCGATCTACCAGCAGATTATGGAAAAGCTGACCGAACAGATTGTCAGCGGACAGCTGAGCGCAGGCGACAAGGTGCCGCCGGTGCGTGAGCTTGCGGCGGAGGCCGGTGTCAACCCGAACACCATGCAGCGTGCCCTTGCGGATCTCGAACGTGAGGGACTGATGCACAGCAACCGCACCAGCGGCAGATATGTGACGGAGGATAAGAGTATGATCGCACAGATTCGCGAACAGATCGCGGACGAGAGAATTTCGGAGTTTCTCGCCGGCATGAGCCAGCTCGGCTTTACCGAACAGGAGATCCTGTCGCTCCTCGAAAAACGGCAGGTGAAAGGGGAATGAACATGGAACAGAACAATCCACTGGTCGTATGCAGCGGACTGACCAAGACATACGGCGGTTTTACGGCGCTCGACCACCTCGACCTGACGCTTGAGCGCGGCCGCTTCATCGGCCTGCTCGGCCCGAACGGCTCGGGCAAGACCACGACCATCAAGCTGCTGAACGGCCTGCTTCAGCCGACCGCCGGCACGGTAACGATTGACGGAATGCAGCCGGGGCGCGGCACGCACAGCATCGTCAGCTATCTGCCCGACCGCGCCTGCCTGGACGAAAACATGAAGGTCGCGGACATCATCGACTTTTTCAGTGATTTCTACCGCGACTTTGACCGCGTCAAGGCGACCGAAATGCTGAATACGCTGAATCTGCCCTCGCTGTCCCGCCTGAAAGCGCTCAGCAAGGGCAACCGCGAAAAGGTGCAGCTGATTTTGACGATGAGCCGCCGGGCGCAGCTTTACATCCTCGACGAGCCGATTGCGGGCGTAGACCCTGCCGCGCGCGACTATATTCTGAACACCATTCTCGCCAATTACAGCGAGGACGCCTCGGTTCTGCTCTCGACCCATTTGATTGCGGACATTGAGCGCGTGCTCGACGAGGTCGTTTTTCTCAAAGAAGGCAGCATGGTGCTGCATGAGGGCGTGGACACCATCCGCGAGGAGCACGGAAAGTCCGTCGATATGCTGTTTCGGGAGGTATTTTCATGTTAAAGTTACTCAAATACGAGTGGAAGGCGTGCGCACGCATCTGTCTGCCGCTCTACGCCGTCGAGCTGCTCGTTGCGTTCATCAACCGCCTGCTGTATTCGGACATCGGCTCCAAGCTGCTCTACGGCATTCCGAGCATTGTCATGACCATGCTGTATGCCGCAATCATGGTTGCGCTGTTCGTCGTGACGGCGGTCGTGCTCGTGCAGCGGTTTTATAAGAACCTGCTCGGCAGCGAGGGGTATCTGATGTTCACCCTGCCGGTTTCGGTATCGCAGCACATTCTGAGCAAGGCTGTCATGGCGCTCGTCATGGGCGTGCTGAGCTTTGTCGCCGCGCTTGTGAGCATCGACCTGCTCTCACATGGTATGTCGGTGGGACAGGGATTTGTGTCGCTGCTTCGCAACCTGTCTGCGTACCCGTCCGACATCCCGTTCATGCTTGAGGGCATCCTGTGGTTTGTGCTGACGGCGCTTGCGTGCGTACTGTTCATCTATCTGTGCATCGCGCTCGGCCACCTTGCGAAAAAGCACCGCCTGCTCATGGCGTTCGTGTGGTACTTCGTGCTTTCGACCGCCGTTCAGGTGATTGGTCTGTTCGTCATGATGGCGTCTGCCGAGAAAACGGTAGCAGCCTCGCATGCTGTTCTGGTGTTTCTGAACGGCATGGGCGCGGCAGGCGTGCACGTTATCATGCTGACGCTGTGTCTGGTGAGCGCCGCCGCCGGGGCGGTCTGCTTCGCCGGAACCAGATATATTCTGGTGCACAAGCTCAATCTGGAGTAAGACAGCATCCACAGTCTATCCGGGCGGCATCCGCCCTACGGATACGCCCGGAAAACCGGATAATAACGATTTAACGCAAAAAACATTTCCCGCCGCAGATTTTCCGCCCTGCACCATCCGGCCGCGCACTGTCATGCGCGGCAAATCACGCAATCGCAGAGCCATGGCACACAGAAAAAGGAGAGCACAGAGGTAAAATCCGTGCTCTCC
>ENA-ORCP01003643-ORCP01003643.1-human-gut-metagenome-genome-assembly--contig:-NODE-3643-length-11341-cov-58.143288_pt1 | contig 11341 bp, 10 predicted proteins | sample MGYA00242990_ERZ507991 | MGnify/ENA primary metagenome ERZ507991 (study PRJEB26167, sample SAMN06115496) | human gut metagenome | host: Homo sapiens | place: China:Henan | collected 2015-05-07... | reverse complement strand
GCGAATTTTTCGCGCTGGCTAACGCGAATGAAACGCAGCGTAGCAGCGCTACGCTAAGTGGAATGAGCGGACGCAAGTGCGGAAAAGGTGCGAGCAGATGGCGCAGGTGAATTTGGAAATAGTATTAAACAGTAATTTTGCGGAGAGGAACAGAATGGACACAACGCTACAAGATACTCTTTTTTTCTTTGACCGGCATCAAGCTGTCTATCCGCTGTATGAGTGCTTTCAGGAAAAGCTGCTTGCCAGATTCCCTGAAAGCCGAATCAAAGTGCAAAAATCCCAAATTTCATACTGCAATCGCCACCTTTATGCCTGTGTGTCCTTCTTGAAGGTAAAAAAGAAATCAGAACTGCCCGAAGACTATTTTGTGCTGACGCTGGGGCTGTCCACACCGCTGGAATCTGACCGGGTGGCGGCAAAAACCGAGCCGTATCCGGGACGGTGGACAACACATTTTGTCATCAGCAGTCCATCCGATTTGGACGAGAAATTATTTGATTGGATCGAACTGGCATACAGTTTTGCTCAGGAAAAATGATGCAGTACAATTCTAAGGTAACACCGCACAAATGAGGTGGTCGGCTAACGTATGGATTTTTCGTCAGATGCAAATGCAAATTTCGAAGGTTTATTGGCGGTACATCGAGGAATTTGCATACCGCAGATGGCGGAAAAGACATCGCCAGACGCGCCGCCGAATTGCACGGCGGCGCCTTTATCAAACTGCCGTTTGTGTCAGGTTTTTTTACACCGGCTGCGGTTTGTTTATTGTATTCCGGGGAAAATCGGGGTATCATACAGGCACGAAGCGAGATGAAGTGCGCTTCGGATGAACAATAATTTTTCTCCACTGCGTCTGATTGAAGGAGGACGAACTTATGTATTATTCCAGCGGTAACTATGAAGCCTTTGCCCATCCCAAGAAGCCGGAAGGCGTTGACCACAAGAGCGCCTATATTGTCGGCGCAGGTCTGGCATCCCTGACGGCGGCATGCTATCTGGTGCGCGACGGTCAGATGAAGGGCGAGCACATCCACATTTTCGAGAAAGACCCGGTGTCCGGCGGCGCGTGCGATGGCCGGAAGTATGATGTCGGCTACATGATGCGCGGCGGCCGCGAAATGGACAACCACTTCGAGGTCATGTGGGATTTGCTCCGCTCCATCCCGTCTATTGAGACCGAAGGCGCAAGCGTGCTGGACGAGTATTACTGGCTGAACAAGGAAGATCCGAACTTCTCCCTGTGCCGCGCGACCGAAAAGCAGGGGCAGGATGCCCACACGGACGGCAAGTTCGCCATCTCCGACAAGGGCGCGATGGAAATCATGCACCTTTTCTTCACGCCGGATGAGCAGCTGTATGACAAGCGCATCACCGACGTGTTCGACGACGAGGTGTTCTCCTCCAACTTCTGGATGTACTGGCGCACGATGTTCGCCTTCGAGAACTGGCACAGCGCGCTGGAAATGAAGCTCTACATCAAACGCTTCATCCACCACATCGGCGGTCTGCCGGACTTCAAGGCATTGCGCTTCACCCGCTATAACCAGTATGAATCCATCATCCTGCCGATGGAGAAGTACTTGAAGGAACATGGCGTGCAGTTCCACTACGCCACCAAGGTGACCGACGTCCGCTTTGACGTTACCGCGACGCGCAAGCAGGCGTCCTCCATCACCGTGGAGCATGATGGGCAGACCGACGTGATCGACCTGACCGAAAACGACCTGCTGTTCATCACCAACGGCGGCTGCGTCGAAAGCAGCACCTACGGCAGCCAGAACACTCCCGCGCCCTTTGACCCGGAACTGAAGCCCGGCAACGGCTGGGATCTGTGGAAGAAGATTGCCGCGCAGGACGCTTCGTTCGGCCGTCCGGAAAAGTTCTGCTACGATCCGGAGCAGAGCAACTGGATGAGCGCAACCGTCACCACGCTGGACGACAAGATTCCGCAGTATATCCAGAAGATCTGCAAGCGTGATCCCTTCTCCGGCCATACCGTCACCGGCGGCATCGTAACCGTGAAGGACTCCAGCTGGCTGATGTCCTGGACGCTGAACCGTCAGCAGCAGTTCCGCGATCAGCCGAAGAATCAGCTGTGCGTGTGGGTGTACGGTCTGTTCTCCGATAAGCCCGGCGACTATGTGAAGAAGCCCATGCGTGACTGCACCGGCAAGGAAATCTGCATGGAGTGGCTGTACCACATGGGCGTGCCCGAAAGCGAAATCGAGGAACTGGCGGAGCACAGCGCGAATACGGTGCCGGTCATGATGCCCTACATCACGGCGTTCTTCATGCCGCGCGCCGCGGGCGACCGTCCGGACGTTGTGCCGGAAGGGGCTGTGAACTTCGCGTTCCTCGGTCAGTTCGCGGAGGTGCCGCGTGACACCATCTTCACCACGGAGTACTCCATGCGTACCGCGATGGTTGCCGTGTACACGCTGCTGAACGTTGACCGCGGCGTTCCGGAGGTCTGGGGCAGCACCTACGACATCCGCGACCTACTGAACGCGACGGTGCAGCTGCGCGACGGCAAGAAGATTACCGACTTGGATCTGCCGCTGATGGAGCGCTTGGCGCTGAAGGAAGTGCTGAAGAAGATTTCCGGCACGGACATCGAGAAGCTGCTCAAGGAATATCACTGCATCTAAGGGATTTGCCCCCGCTGTCTGGATTGGCAGCGGGGGATTTTTTTTCGTGTTTCGCGTGATTTCCACATAAACATTGCTTTGTCATGCAGAGAGTTTCGCGTCTGCGGACGCGACAAGGGGGCAATGAAAACAGACGAATGTCTGCGGTCGCCCCCTTGACCCCTTCGCCCGCCACCCATGTTACTTGTTTTTTATCGAAACTATCATTTATGTAGTTAGCTTTCCTTTCGTCTTTTCAAGCTACGGCATAATTCAACCGCAAATAACCCCAAAAGTGGCGGCGCCGAAGGTTTCCAAAGGGCGTTCGCGGACTTCGTCCGTTTCCATTGCCCTTTGGTCGCCTCCGCAGAGGCGAAACCCCTGCATGATAAGCACAAATCTATGCGAAAATCAGATTCCCGAAAAAATCCGCAAAAAAATAATTTTTTTTTGAAAAGCAAGCAGGAAAATTGCAAAATACGTCGAATATAAATACTGTCAGAGTTTTTTACGCTGACCCAATGCGGGAATGGCGGAATTGGCAGACGCGCTAGATTCAGGTTCTAGTGAGGGCTAACTTCATGCAGGTTCAAGTCCTGTTTCCCGCACGAAAGAAAGACATCCGGGCTGGTTGCTCCATAGGCGGGCAAACGGTTCGGATGTTTTTTTGTAATCGGATGTAACGTTTGGCGTTTTCGCGCGACTAACTTCATGAAGGGAGGTGCTGGAGATGCTTGACGCAGAAGAAGCATATCAGCAGTACCGGGACATGGTGTACGGCTACCTGATCCGCCTGTGCCGCGATCGTGACCTTGCGGAGGAACTCACGCAGGAAACGTTCTATCAGGCGATGAAAAATTGGAAGCGGTACGAAGGAAAAAGTTCGGTCGGCACATGGCTCTGCGCGATTGCACGGAATCAGTTTCTGCGCATCATGCGGAAGCAGTCGCCGCTGCCGCTCGACGATGTGCCGGAGCAATCCGTCCCGGATTTCACGGAGATGGTCGCGGAACACAGTCTCGCCCTGAGTGCGCATCAAGCTCTCCACCGTCTGCCGGAACCGTATCGCGAGGTGTTCACCCTGAAAACCTTCTGCGAATTGTCCAGCAAGGAGATTGCGGCGCTGTTCGGGAAATCCGAAAGCTGGGCGCGCGTAACGGTGTACCGGGCGAAGCAAATGCTGCTGGACGCGATGAAAGGAGAATGCAAGGAATGAAGCAGGAATGTGAAATCGTCCGCGACCTGATGCCGCTGGTGCTGGATGATGTCGCCAGCGACGGGAGCAAGCACATGGTGTCGGCGCATGTGCAGACGTGCGCGCAATGTGCCGCATACATGAATCAGCTCAAAGCTGACCTGCCCGCTGGAAAGAAAAGCGAGTTGGATTCGCGCGCCGCGTTCGATGCCGCCGCCCAGACGCTGCGGAAGCAGAAGCGCCGCCGCACCCTCCGCAATATCCTGCTGGGTGCGCTGATTGTGTGCATCCTTGGGTTGGCAAATCTATACTGCTTCGATTGGCTGATGAACGAAACGCGCCCGATTTCGACGAGCGAATACGGGATTCAGCTGTCCAAGCTGGCGGACGGCAGACTTGTCACATCGTTCGACTATCACGAAAGCATGACCCCACTCTACGTCAAGCAGCAGCAGGTGACGGAGACGGCAGCTGACGGAAGCCGCGCCGAAATCCTCTATCTCTATGCCGAAAAGCATATCGTGCCGCAGACGGCAAGCACGCCTATGCAAAACACCGGCTTCACGCTCGATTCTGGCTGGCAGACGACGAATGCGGAAATCCGGCAGGGTACGCCGGAGGATTATCAGGTGCTGTGGCGGCAGGGGGATGAGGATGCGGCGATTCCGGCAGCATCGCCAGAGATGGAAGCATATTACGCATGGGAGGCGGTGCTGACACAGCTTTGGGCGCAGCACTCGGAAAGCGCGGACGGAAAAGCGGGCTTCCCCGGCGTGAATGGAGAACGCTACACCTTGGCCATCCACCATGCGGACGCGCTGGCGGCACGCGTCCCGGAGTGGCAGCCGCGGGTCACGCCGCAGTATCTGCTACTGGATGATGAGACGATTCAGTGGATTTTGGCGGGTGTAACAGATGCGGTCGAATCAAATGATCCGTGAGCAGTTACTTTCCCAATATACCGGGGAATGGTCGCCATCTGACGGGCGTGAAGCGCGATTTGGCATGTACAAAAAAGAAGGTTCGGCGTATGCGCTGATTGGCGAATATGCCACGCCGCAGGAAGCGCTGGCGCAATGCCGCATTCAAGGAATGCCTTTGGGCGACATTCTCGAAGATGAATCGACAGAATTGCTTGGGCATGACTAAAGTGGAAAATTATAGCAGCTTTCCTGAAAGGGAAAGCTGTTTTTTACAGCAGATAAATGCCTATTATACTATTTCCAGATAAGAATGCGCCAAGATGCGCCGCGAATTTTTCATTCTGGCTAACGTGAATGGAACGCAGCGTAGCAGCGCTACGCTAAGTGGAATGAGCGGACGCCAGAAGGGAAAAGGCGCAAGCAGATGGCGCAGGTGAATCTGGAAATAGTATTAAATGGAAAAGATGAATCTCTTTCGCGCATTGCAAAACCCGCGCATCTGTGCTATCATGTCGATACAGGCTGAAAACCAGCCATCAAGGAGGAAAAGTGCAATGTATACGCATCAAGGCAACAAGGTGACAGGCTTGACGGTAGCTTATATCGGCGGCGGCTCGCGCGGATGGGCGTGGGGGTTCATGCGCGACATTATTTCCGACGGGCAAATCAGCGGCACGGTACGGCTTTATGACATTGACCGCGAGGCGGCGGAGCGCAATCAGAAAATCGGCACGATGCTGGCGGCGCATCCCAACGCGGCATCCAAGTGGGCGTTTGAAGTCAGCAGTTCCTTGCAGGAGGCGCTCACGGGCGCGGATTTCGTCGTCATCAGCATTCTGCCGGGAACGTTTGCGCATATGCGCGGCGATGTACACCTGCCGGAGCGGGTCGGCGTATATCAGTCCGTGGGCGACACGGTGGGCGCAGGCGGCTTCATGCGGGCAATGCGCACAATTCCGATGTTTGTCGAGATTGCCGAAGCGATTCGCGACTTCGCGCCGAACGCATTTGTCATCAACTATACGAACCCGATGACGCTTTGCGTGCGGACGCTGTACGAGGTATTCCCGCAGGTGAAGGCGTTTGGCTGCTGCCACGAGGTGTTCGGCACGCAGAAGGTGCTGTGCGCGATGCTGGATGAGCAGGAGCACATTCCCGGCGTGAAGCGGCAGGACTTGTACACCACTGTCACCGGCATCAACCACTTCACTTGGATTACCTCTGCCAGCTATCAGGGCATGGACTTGATGCCGCTGTACGCCCGCTTTGTGGCGGAGCATCCCGAAGGCATTCAGCTGGGGTCGGACAACTGGATGAACAGCCATTTCGCGTGCGCGCACAAGGTTAAGTTCGACCTGTTCCAGCGCTATGGGGCGATTGCGGCGGCGGGCGACCGCCATCTGGTGGAGTTCCTGCCGCAGTGGTATCTGCACAGCCCGGAGACAGCGCACCAGTGGAAATTCGACCTGACGCCTGTGTCATGGCGCGAGGACGACCTGAAGAAGCGGATGCAGCGCTCGGACGACCTGCTCAGCGGAAAAGAGCCGCTTGACCTTACGCCGTCGGGCGAAGAAGGGCATTTGCTGCTCAAGGCGCTGCTGGGGCTGGGGAACATGGTCAGCAACGTGAACGTGCCGAATCAGGGGCAGATTCCGAACCTGCCGATTGGCGCGGTGGTGGAGACAAACGCGCTGTTCTCGCGCGGGCGCATCGACCCGATCTGCGCGGGCGACATGCCGGCGAACATCCTGCCGCTGGTAGCGCGCCACGTCTACAATCAGGAAAACACCTTGCAGGCTGCGCTGCACTGCGATCGCAAGCTGGGTTTCTCCACGTTCATGAACGACCCGCAATTGGGCGGCGTGACGCTGGAGGACGGACAGAAGCTCTTCGACGACATGCTGCTGCATCAGCGGGATGTGCTGCCGAAGGGATGGTTTGAATAAATGAAAATCAAGCGCTGGCATGTTGCTGTACTGGCACTTTTCGTGCTGCTCTGCGGCGCGCTCTTCTACCATTTCTACACGGAACGCATCTCGAACGAGGCACTTCAAGCGGTTGATTTCCAAGCGCTGCGGGCGCACACCGCCGAACTGTTGGAAAACGGCTTTCGGGCGAATGACCAGCTGTTTTCGTCGGATTATTACGATGTGCGCCCGGACAGCACCTGCTACATTTGGCTGAATGGATCAGAGAATGATGCGGATACCCCCGTGTCTGTGGCGACGGGCTATCTCAATATCCGCAAATCGAGTCCGGATGCGGAAAATAAATGGATGCTGCGGATTGATCTCTGGCAGGAGGGCGGCGCGCGGGTACGCATGGATGTGGATGCCAAAACGAGATGGGAGTGCGTCAAGCTGATGAATCAGCGTATTGTGACGCTGTTTACAGAATTCCGCATTCCGTAAACGGAGGATTTGCATGAAGCTCAGGCGAATGTTGGCACTCACACTGGTGCTGATGACGCTGATGACCGCGGCGCTGGCGGCGGATGACCCCGGTCTGTACTATATCGGGGACGATGCCACCCCGGAGAACCTGACGGGTCACACACGCATTTACAACGCGGTGGATGCCGCGCCGGGCTGGCGCTACGGTTTCGTGGCATACTTGACGGACGGCACGCGCGTGTACAGCGACGTTTGCGCCGAAGATGAGGGCGCTGTGTCCTTCGATATTCCGGAGGAAACGCAGTATTTGTACTTCGTCGTGCTGGGCGCGCCGGAAAGCTATCAGGTGCACGTTTGGGACAACGATGAAGCGACAGATGCGCAGATGCCGTTTGAGATTCGGGTGGAATGGGGAAAGTGAAAATAGTATAGCATACGAGAACCCGCTGCCCATCCCTGCATTGGGGGTGAACAGCGGGTCTTTTTACGTTATATCCCTTACAGGACCGTCAAATCTTCCTTCTCGCAAGCGGCAATCGCGCCGTCATGTCCGACGACGCACACGCCGCCGTCCTTTGCCATCTGGTCAAGCACGCCGCACCACTTGAGCAGCGCGTCCTTGGTGGTGGAGAGCATTTCCGCGCGCTCACGGCAGAGATCCTCCGGCGTGATGCCGCACAGCAGGTTTTCGTCGCTGACAAGAATCTGGTTCTCCGAACCCAGCGGCGGTTCGCTTTCGCCGATGGTGGAAATGATGTACTTGTCAATCCGCTCATCGCCCGCCACAAAGTCGCGCAGACCCTTCGACAGGCTGCGGTCAATGCCCAGCGTACGCGCCGGGGAGGGGTCGCGGTAGGAGTAAGTGACCATGCGCCCCGTCTCGCTGGTGTTCAGCCCTGCGCCGTATGCGCCGCCCTGCACGCGGACTTCGTTCCACAGGTAGCTTAGGGACAGGATGTTGCTCATCACGCGCGCAATACCGCTGTACACCTTGCCCGCACGGCGGTAATCATAGCCCAGCGACGCAAAGCTGATCTGCGACGGGATGCGGTAGGCGCACTTGGCAGGCAGGTCGCTGACATACGGCGCGGCATCCGGGATGGGCGTGCCGACCGGGTAGGCGGAGAGAATCGCGGCGGGGGCAAGCGCCTTATTCGTGGACAGGCTGAACGTGACGCGGGACTGCACCGCGCTGTCCTTGCTGAACCGCTCGCAGAGGGCAAGGAAATCCGCGTACTGCGCGTCGAAATTCTCCGCCAGCGCCTTCTGCACCATGCAGGCACTCAGACCGTTCAAGGCTTCCCGCGCTGCCGAGGCCGCGCTCATCGTCGCCGATGCGGCGTACATTGCCATCCTGTGGCCGTCGCTGATGACCTTTTGCTTCGCCATCTCGCTCAACTGGAGAATCAGCGTCTGCACACGCGCCCTGTCGTCAAAGCACGTTTCGGTCAGAATTTCCCGCACGAGCGCGGCTGCCTTGTCCACGTTCGCATCCAGCACGGAGCAGCTCACGTCCAGCACGGGCGTCGCCATTTCCGCACAGCGGGACATGACGCGCAGCTGGAACGTCAGCTTGCCGATATCGCGCTTGATGGCTTGGAAGAGGGACAGCGAATCGTGACGCTTCGTCGGCAGCTTGCCCAGCAGTTCGGGCAGTATCGACAGGCGCTTGAGTTCATCCAAGGTGAAATCGGTCAGGGAGATATACCAGTGCATGATGGTGATGCCGTTCATGGGCAAATCATGCGTGATAACCTTTGCCGCGCCGCACTGCGCTTCCGCCGCGGGAATCAGCAGCGGGTCTGCGCTGATTTCGCTCAAGGACAGCACGGGCAGCGTTGCCAGCTGTTCGGCGGTGTCAGGTGTCTGCTGCCATGCGGACAGCTTCTCGTTCTGCACACGCAGCGCTTCCTTGTCCGCGTCCGTCCACGCGGCCTGAATCGCCTGCAGGCGCTCCGTTTCCTCCGCGCGGAGTTCGTCGCCCTGCGTGTGGGACGGCACGGTGCGGATGATGCTCATCGTGCTTTCATCCAGCAGAAGTTCTGCCATCAGGCGGTCAAAGCCGTCGCCCGCCGCCATTTCCCGCAGCTTCTGATAACGCTCTTCGGACAGGAGCGGCTGCATCGGGTCGCCGCCGTAAAGCCACGCATCAAGCGCATGGATGCAGCGGAGCAGCCCCGACGGTTCGCCCGGCTGACGGGCGGAAAACTCGCTGCTGTTGATGGAGGCGGTCAGCGCGTCCTTGTCCAGCCCGGTTTTAACCAGCTGCTGCACGGTGTCGCGGATTATCTGGCGCAGTTCCTGCTCACTGCCATCGGCAATGTTGCGCAGGGTCAGCATCATGTACGGCTGCGCCATCGCGTTGTCCAGAGACATGCCTACATCCTGACACTTGCCCGTCGCCAGCAGCGCCTTCTTCAGCGGCGCGTCGTTGCTGCCCGTCAGCACATCAAAGAGGATTTCCGTCGCCGTGACGCGCACCGTATCCGACCACGGCGCAACAATCTTCGCCAACGTCAGCATGGTCTTGTCGGCAGTATCCTCCTCGACGCCGATTTCATACGCCTGTCCCGCTTCAGCGGCGAAGGGCTTCTGCATGGGAATTTCGTGCTTCTCGTCCAGACGGTCGAAGCGGCTCAAGTACTCTTCCGCCAGCGTCAGCACCTTGTCCAGCGGAATCGCGCCATCAAGGAAAATGCGCGCGTTCGACGGATGATAATAGCGGCGGTACATGCGCAGGAACTGCTCGTAGGTCAAGTCGGGGATGTGCTTCGGGTCGCCGCCGGAATTCCAGCCGTAGCAGTTGTCCGGGAAGAGGACATCCAGCGTCTTCTGGTAAATCTGCTCGTCCACATCGCTCATGGCGCCCTTCATCTCGTTGAACACAACGCCCTTGTACAGCGGCGCGCCGTTTTCGTCCAGCTCGATGTGCCATCCTTCCTGATAGAAGATGTTCGGGTCTTGCAGGATGCGCGGCGCGAACACCGCGTCCAGATACACTTCCGTCAGGTTCAGGAAGTCCTGCTCGTTGCGGCTGGAGACGGGGTAAATCGTCTTGTCGGGGAAGGTCATCGCGTTCAGGAACGTGTACATGCTGCTCTTGAGCAATTCGACAAACGGCTCGCGGACGGGATACTTGGCGCTGCCGCAGAGGACAGAATGTTCCAGAATGTGGAATACACCGGTCGAATCCTCCGGCAGGGTCTTAAACGCGACGCAGAATGTCTTGTTCACCTCGCCGTTATCCACCCAAACCAGCTGTGCGCCGGTCTTTTCGTGGTGCATTTCCACCATCTTTCCGTGCAGCTCTTCGCTTTCACGCACACGGTCAACGCAAAAGCCGTGACGCGCCGCAGTTTCGTTCAAATTCATCATGGGGACTCCTTTCCCTGTGACCCCAGGCGGGTCATTCATTTCCTTTATCATAGCACAACGGGCAGTTGAGTACAAGCGAGAATTGGCTGATTTTTGTCAAACGGTTATCGAATGCGCAGAAGTTCCGAAACATCCTTGCGCTTGGGGGCGGCAGGTGATTCCGCAGGCACGCCAATCGGAATCAGCGCCGACACGCTCTCCGTTTCCGGCAGATTCAGCACGGCCTTGACCTTCCCTTCGTCATAAATGCCGAGGATGACCGTGCCAAGCCCCGCATCATGCGCGGCGACGCAGAAAGCTTCCGCCGCCAGACCCGCATCGAAGGACTGCCAGTGCGTCCCTTTGCTGGTGCTAAACGAGCCGTCGCGTTCGTAGCCGCTGCGGTCGTTCACGGTCGTAAGGACAACCAGCGCGGGCGCGCCGTGCAGGGTATCAATGTTCTTTTGAAAGCCCATCGTGCATTCGTCCGCTACGCGGTCAATTTCCTCGCGCTTGGTCAGCAGGGTGTAGCGGGTGGTCTGGGAGTTCTTCCAGCTGGGCGCATACGCGGCGACGGCGACGATAGCGCGGATGGTGTCGGGCGACACAGGCGTTGGCTGGAACTTGCGAATGGAACGGCGGGCGGTGAGAGCGTTGCTCATGAGGGGTGTCCTCCTTATCAGCAGATAAATGGATTTTGTGGATTTCGAGACGTGATTCATCGGGTTTTGTGATGCTTCCATGCTGATTATACTATTTCCAGATAAGAATGCGCCAAGATGCGCCGCGAATTTTTCGCTCTGGCTAACGGGAGTGGAATGCAGCGTAGCAGCGCTACGCTAA
>ENA-ORCP01003641-ORCP01003641.1-human-gut-metagenome-genome-assembly--contig:-NODE-3641-length-11347-cov-4.044099_pt1 | contig 11347 bp, 10 predicted proteins | sample MGYA00242990_ERZ507991 | MGnify/ENA primary metagenome ERZ507991 (study PRJEB26167, sample SAMN06115496) | human gut metagenome | host: Homo sapiens | place: China:Henan | collected 2015-05-07... | reverse complement strand
AGGTATTTCCAGTTTCATTGCTTCTTTTGCTTTATCGCGAGCCAGTTCTTTCTCATATCCTTCTCTCATTCTCTGATATAAATTTTAAACAGAACCTTCGTGATGGCCGTCGTAAGGATACCTGCGACGATCGCCTCCGGGATACCAAATCCCAGGATGATTCCCAGGATCACATCGTAGATGTGCTCCACTGCCTTGTTGGACGCAGCCGCGTAGCTCTGTCCGAAGAAGATATAAATTCCGTTCATGACAAGCAGTGTGTTTGTCATAGCTCCTGCGATACCAGCCACCCAGAGGGCAACGGTCTGGCTGCCTTTGATTCCGTGAGCTGCTTTCATGATCAGCTTATAAACAAAATAAGCAACGATGCCGATGCATACACGCGGCACGATGGCGATCACGGCGCTCCACATGTTTCCGCTGTATCCGCCGATCGTAACGAACGGGCTGAATACGAAGGAGGTCACTCCCGGGGCAATGGTCGCTTTTACAAGGCTGGTCACACCAAATACCAGTCCTAAGTAAGCGCCGTACTTCGGTCCAAGGATGATCGCTCCGATGATGACCGGGACGTGGATGATCGTTGCGTTCATAAAGCCTAACGGAATGTAACCGAGAAACGGTACGACCGACATGGCGATGATGATCGCAGTGAAGATCCCGGCGAGGGACATGTCCAGAACTTTCTTTTCAATTTTCATTTTTCTTTTTCCTCCTGCTACTGTTCTCTTGCGAGATACAATGCAATATAGTCACGTCTTGCATTATAGCGTGTCAGCGTGATGCCGTCAAATTCTTTCTCTAAAATTTTCCATTTATTTTTACTTTTCAATTTTACTTCCTACAATATAATTCCTGTTGTCGCCTTCTTTCTCCCGATCTCACCCTTTTTTCTCCCCTGCTGCCTTAATTTTTTTCGGTTTTTCATTTTTCCCTCATATACGCCCTCTCCAACGTCCAGTCCTCTAAAATCGTTCTTTCTTTCCCTTCTGATTTCGGTGTCTTTCTCCCACGGACACAATTTATTGTATTTTTTCTGTCCGTTCCTGGCGCACATCTTGTTATGTGGCTATTCACATGTTTTCCACTCATAATTATCAACTTATCCCCAAATCGTGGATAAGTTGTGGATAAGTCACTGGAAAAGTTGTGGATTTTCACATTTGACATTGAAAATTATTCCGTTTTACGCTAGAATAAATTCAGAGTGGGTTTATATGCTTTTGTGGACAGGTTTCCGCCTTTTCCACAACTATGCACATCGTTATACACATGTTTAGGAGTATGAATATGCTGGAAGAAATCAAAGAGAAATGGGATGATATCCTCTTAAATATAAAGGAAGAACACGATATTTCAGAGGTGTCCTACCGCACATGGCTGCTGCCGCTGATCCCGGATTCTGTGGATAAAGATATCCTCACGATCCTGGTGCCTGATTCCGCGTTTATCAGCTATGTGAAAAAGAAATATGAGTTCCTGTTGAAAATTACGATCGAAGAAATTACAGGATTTCAGTGCGAACTCGATTTCAAGTTAAAATCTGACGTGAAGGAACCGGAAAAAGAGAACCGTCTGATCAATGTAACCAACAATACGGTCAGTCAGCTTGCTCTCCAAAACGCGAACTTAAATCCGCGTTACACCTTCGATACCTTTGTCGTCGGAAAAAACAACAACCTTGCCCATGCCGCATCCCTTGCAGTTGCGGAATCCCCGGGCGAAATTTATAATCCGTTATTTATTTATGGAGGCGTGGGACTCGGGAAGACGCACTTAATGCATTCCGTCGCCCACTTCATCCTGAAAAATAACCCGAGCGCAAAGATTCTGTACGTGACATCCGAGAAATTTACAAACGAACTGATCGACGCGATCCGAAACAAAAACAACGTTTCCACCACGGAATTCCGTGAAAAATACAGAAACAATGACGTGCTTCTGATCGACGATATCCAGTTTATTATCGGAAAAGAAAGTACCCAGGAGGAATTTTTCCATACATTCAATGCCCTCTACGAGGCAAAAAAGCAGATCATTATTTCCTCCGACCGTCCTCCAAGAGAAATTGAAACTCTGGAAGACCGTCTCCGTTCCCGTTTCGAATGGGGACTCACCGTAGATATCCAGCCGCCGGATTATGAAACCCGGATGGCGATTCTCCGGAAAAAGGAAGAACTTGAAGGATACAACATCGATAACGAGATCATCAAATATATCGCTACCAATGTAAAATCCAACATCCGTGAACTGGAAGGCGCCCTCACAAAAATCGTTGCTTCCAGCAAACTAAATAATAAGGAAATCAATCTTGAACTTGCAGAGGAAGCATTAAAAGATCTGATCTCCCCGAACGCTGCCCGCGAAGTGACTCCGCAGCTTATTATTAATGTAGTTTCTGAGCATTTCGGCATCACACCCCTTGATCTCATCGGCCAGAAACGAAGTAAAGAACTCGTATTCCCGCGCCAGATCGTCATGTATCTCTGCGGCGATATGACGAGCGAGTCTCTCCAGAACATCGGAAAAGCTCTCGGCGGCCGCGATCATACAACGATCATTCACGGAACAAAAAAGATTGCCAGCGAATTAAAGACCGACGAGAATTTAAAGAACACGATCGATATTTTAAAGAAAAAAATCAACCCACAGTAAGCTTGTGGATTTTTTCGTGGAAATCCCGTTGAAAATTTGTGGATAAAATGAGGATGATTTTTCCCGATTTTTGCCTGTGGAAAACTCCCGGGTTGTCCTTTTGGATTTGCAGAGTTACCCACAATGGTTTTCACAGAGGTTTTTTCAGGGTTTCATTAGGGTTTTCCCCCTTATAAACAAATTCACACTCCCTACTACTGTTAAGACTAATATCTTTTATATATTTCTTTATTTGTGAACGTTTCTTAAGAAAGGAAGTTATCAACAACTATGAAACTGACATTCCAGAAAACCGCTCTCTTAAACGGTATCAATATTGTTCTCAAGGCAGTTCCGTCAAAAACAACGATGCCTATTTTAGAGTGCATTCTGATCGACGCTTCTACTGATGAGATCAAGCTGACTGCCAACGATATGGAGCTCGGCATTGAGACAAAAGTTGAAGGTGATATCCTTGAAAAAGGTAAAATTGCACTGGATGCAAAGCTTTTTTCTGAAATCGCAAGAAAATTATCCGATTCAGATTCCCTTGTAACCATCGAATCTGATGAAAAATTCAATACTGTGATCACCTGTGAGAACTCTGTATTCAAAATTCAGGGCAAAGATGGAGAGGAATTCTCCTATCTTCCGTATATTGAGAGAAATAAAAACATCACACTCTCCCAGTTTTCCTTAAAAGAGGTGATCCGCCAGACGATCTTCTCCATCTCTGTCAACGACAGCAACAAGATGATGACAGGCGAACTTTTTGAGGTAAACGGTGATACACTCCGAGTCGTTTCTCTCGACGGACATCGTATGGCAATTCGTAAAATTGTATTAAAAGATGAATATGAAAGCACAAAAGTCATCGTTCCGGGAAAAACTCTGAACGAAATCAGTAAAATTCTCACCGGTGACAACGAAAAAGAGGTCCAGATCTTCTTCGGAGCGAACCATATTCTCTTCGAATTTGATGATACGATCGTAGTTTCCCGCCTGATCGAGGGCGAATATTTCAAAGTAGACCAGATGCTTTCCAGCGATTATGCCACAAAAGTGTCTCTGAATAAGAAAGATTTCCTGGACAGCATCGAGAGAGCTATCATTTTAATCCGCGAAAATGACAAAAAACCGATCATTCTGAACATTGAAGACTCAAAAATGAGCCTGAAATTAAATTCCAGCTTCGGTACCATGAACGCGGAGATCCTGATCCACAAAACAGGACAGGATCTGATGATCGGATTCAACCCGAAATTCTTAAGTGATGCGCTGCGGATCATTGATGATGAGGAAGTTACCCTCTATATGATGAATGCGAAATCTCCGTGTTTCATCAAAGATGAGGATGAGAGCTACATTTATCTGATCCTGCCGGTAAACTTTAACGCCGCTGCGATTTAAAATCAGATGAAATTTCCCCGAAGTTCCGGTAAAATCCGGGGTTTCGGGTCGATTTTTTCATATATCTGGAATAAAAAAGGAGAAAAATGGAAAGTATTCACTTAAAAGATGAGTTTATCAAGCTTGGACAGGCATTGAAACTTGCAGGTCTGGTCGGCTCCGGAGTGGACGCAAAGTTTGTAATTCAGGACGGGCTTGTAAAAGTAAATGGGGAAGTTGAGACCCAGCGAGGCAAAAAACTTTACCCGGGAGACACGGTTTCCTATGACGGAAAGACATTTAAGGTAGAAAATTAAAGGATTTTTTCATGTTTATAGAATCCATCGAGCTGTCAGATTACAGAAATTACAGTCATTTACATATTGATTTTCATAAAGGGACGAACGTTCTTTATGGAGATAATGCCCAGGGAAAGACAAATATCCTGGAGGCAGTCTATGTGTGCAGCACAACAAAATCGCATCGGGGCAGCAAAGATAAAGAAATTATCCGGTTCGGCGCGGACGAATCCCACATCAAAATGATGGTCCGGCGGGATGGAATTCCCTACCGGATCGATATGCATCTGAAGAAAAATAAGGCAAAAGGGGTCGCGGTGAACGGAGTTCCGATCAAAAAAGCCAGTGAACTTTTCGGAATCGTCAATGTGATCTTCTTTTCACCGGAAGATCTGAACATTATCAAGAACGGACCCGCCGAGCGGAGACGTTTCGTCGACCTGGAACTCTGCCAGCTAAACAGGCTGTATGTCTACAATCTGGCACAGTATAACAAAACGGTTATACAACGAAACAAACTATTAAAGGACATAGACTACAACACGTCCTTAAAAGAGACGCTCCCCATGTGGAATGAGCAGCTCTTAAAGTACGGCACAGAACTTATAATTATGCGTTCTGAGTTTATAAAAGAGCTGAATCCCCTGATTGCGGAGATCCACGCGGGGCTCTCGGGCGGAAAGGAAACACTCTCTATCGCCTACGAGCCGAATGTGTCGCCGGAAAATTTCAGGGAGCAGCTTGCGAAGAACCAGTTTCAGGAGATCAGGCAGAGGCAGACTCTGACCGGTCCCCACCGCGATGACCTGAACTTCATCGTAAACGGAACGGATATCAGGCGGTTCGGGTCCCAGGGACAGCAGAGAACGGCAGCTCTTTCTTTAAAACTTGCGGAGATCGAGCTGGTGAAAAAGATCGTAAAGGATTATCCGGTGCTTCTTCTGGATGACGTCCTTTCTGAACTTGACAGCAAGAGACAGGAACATTTACTTTCAGAAATTACCCACATTCAGACCTTGATCACATGTACGGGACTGGATGAGTTTGTAAACAGCAAATTCCGGATGGACAAGATTTTTAAGATTGTTGAAGGAACGGTAGAGAGCGAAGACTAAAGGAGGAACTTCATGAGCGCAGAATATAATGCAGATCAAATCCAGATTCTGGAGGGACTTGAGGCTGTAAGAAAAAGACCGGGAATGTACATTGGAAGTACGTCTTCGAGGGGACTTCACCATCTGGTATATGAGATCGTAGACAATGCGGTGGACGAGGCTCTTGCAGGATACTGCGATACCATCGATGTACAGATCAATTCCGACAATTCCATCACCGTTGTCGATGACGGACGGGGAATTCCGGTCGATATCCAGAAAAAAGCGGGACTTCCTGCGGTCGAAGTCGTCTTTACGATCCTTCATGCCGGCGGTAAGTTCGGCGGTGGGGGATACAAGGTATCCGGCGGCCTGCACGGCGTAGGTGCGTCTGTTGTAAACGCCTTATCCGAGTGGCTGGAGGTCGAAGTCTGCCACGGAGGGAAGGTCTACAAGCAGCGCTATGAGCGCGGAAAGACCATGTACCCGTTAAAGATCGTGGGTGACTGCCCGTCAGATAAACATGGTACAAAAGTAACGTTCCTTCCGGACAAGACCATCTTTGAGGAGACCGTCTATGACTATGATACCTTAAAGATCCGTCTCCGCGAGACCGCGTTCCTCACAAAGAACTTAAAGATCATTCTGAGGGATGACCGCGAGGACAAGAAGGAAAAGGTATTCCACTACGAAGGTGGAATCAAGGAGTTCGTCACTTACTTAAACCGCAGCAATGTGCCGCTCTATGACACGGTCATCTACTGCGAGGGCAAGAAGGACAACGTGCTGGTGGAGGTTGCCATGCAGCACAACGATTCCTACACCGAAAATATTTACAGCTTTGTAAACAACATTAACACACCGGAAGGAGGAACCCACCTCACCGGTTTCAGAAATGCCCTGACAAAGACCTTCAATGACTACGGAAGAAAGAACAAGCTCCTTAAGGACAGCGAGCCGGCCCTCACCGGTGAAGACATCCGTGAGGGACTGACTGCTATCATCAGCGTCAAGATCGAGGAGCCACAGTTTGAGGGTCAGACAAAGCAGAAGCTCGGAAACAGCGAGGCGAGAGGTGCTGTTGACAGCGTGGTATCTGAGCAGCTCACCTATTTCCTCGAGCAGAATCCGTCCGTAGCAAAGACGATCATCGAGAAATCCGTCCTCGCCCAGCGTGCCCGCGCCGCAGCGAGAAAGGCGAGAGACTTAACAAGAAGAAAAACGGTCCTTGACGGCTTATCCTTACCGGGAAAGCTTGCGGACTGCTCCAGTAAGCACCCGGAGGAATGCGAGATCTACATCGTAGAGGGAGATTCCGCCGGCGGTTCCGCAAAGGACGCGAGAAACAAGAGCACCCAGGCGATTCTTCCGCTTCGAGGAAAAATCTTAAACGTGGAGAAGGCGAGACTCGACCGGATCTACGGAAACGCGGAGATTAAATCCATGATCACAGCCTTCGGAACAGGAATCCACGAAGATTTCGATATCTCGAAGCTCCGCTACCACAAGATTATTATCATGACCGATGCCGATGTGGATGGCGCCCATATCAGCACACTGCTTCTGACATTTATCTACCGGTTTATGCCGGAGCTCATCAAGCAGGGCTATGTTTATCTGGCCCAGCCGCCGCTCTATAAGATCGAGAAAAACAAGCGGGTATGGTACGCGTACAGTGATGAGGAGTTAAACAATATCTTAAAAGAGATCGGACGTGACCAGAACAACAAGATCCAGCGTTACAAAGGTCTTGGTGAGATGGATGCGGAACAGCTCTGGGAGACTACAATGGATCCGGAGCACAGAGTCCTTTTACGTGTGACCATGAATGAGGAGATGACGTCGGAGATCGACCTCACCTTTACGACACTCATGGGAGATCAGGTAGAGCCGCGCCGTGAATTCATCGAACAGAACGCGAAGTACGGAACTCTTGACATTTAATGCGGCAGCAGGGCTATCCGGGAATCGGTAAGTTTACTGGATGGTCATGCGGCGCAGTTTACGCAGGTTTAAGGCGCAGCGCAGGCTGCATTGGAGGAAAGAATGGAACCGAATATTTTTGACAAAATTCATGAGATAGACTTAAAGAAGACCATGGAGAAGTCGTACATCGACTACGCCATGAGCGTTATCGCATCCCGAGCGCTCCCGGATGTCCGTGACGGATTAAAGCCGGTACAGAGACGTGTCCTCTACTCCATGGCGGAACTGAACAACGGTCCGGATAAGCCCCACAGAAAGAGTGCCCGTATCGTCGGCGATACCATGGGTAAATATCATCCGCACGGAGACAGCTCCATCTACGGTGCTTTAGTAAATATGGCACAGAGATGGTCCATGCGTTACATGCTCGTGGACGGCCACGGAAACTTTGGATCCATCGACGGCGACGGTGCCGCTGCCATGCGATACACCGAGGCGAGACTCAGCAAGATCTCTGTGGAGATGTTAGCGGACATCTATAAAGATACCGTTGACTTTATCCCGAACTTCGATGAGACGGAGAAGGAACCAACGGTACTTCCGTCCAGATTTCCGAACCTTCTCGTAAATGGCGGGACCGGTATCGCGGTCGGCATGGCCACAAATATCCCGCCCCACAACCTCCGCGAGGTCATCGCGGCTGTCGTAAAGATCATCGACAACCAGGTGGAAGAAGGAAGACAGACCTCCATGGAGGAGATCTTACAGATCATCAAAGGACCGGATTTCCCGACTGGAGCTGAGATCCTGGGAACGAGAGGAATCGAAGAAGCGTACCGCACAGGCCGCGGGAAGATCAGAGTCCGTGCGGTGACAAACATTGAGACAGCTCCGAACGGAAAGAGCCATATCATCGTCACAGAGCTTCCGTACCTTGTCAACAAGGCGAGACTCATCGAGAAGATCGCGGAGCTCGTAAAGACGAAAAAGATTGACGGAATCACCGGAATCACCGATGAGTCCAACCGTGAGGGAATCCGCATCAACATCGAACTCAGGAGAGATGTGAACGCGAACGTCCTCTTAAACCAGCTCTTAAAGCATACACAGCTGCAGGATTCCTTCGGTGTGATCATGCTTGCACTGGTAAACAATGAGCCAAAGGTCCTCAATATTCTCCAGATGTTAGAGTACTATCTGGACCACCAGAAGGACGTTGTGACGAGAAGAACGAAGTACGACTTAAATAAGGCCGAGGAACGCGCCCACATCTTAGAGGGCTTATTAAAGGCCTTAGATCATATCGATGAGGTGATAAGGATCATTCGCGGCTCCGCAAATGTCGCGGAGGCGAAACGCGTCCTCATGGAGCGCTTTGAACTCACAGACCCGCAGGCACAGGCGATCGTGGACATGCGTCTGCGCGCTCTCACAGGTCTGGAACGCGAGAAGCTCGAGAACGAGTACAAAGAACTGGAGACAAAAATCGCGGAATTGCGTGCAATCCTTGCAGATGAAAATAAATTATTAAGTGTGATCAAGAAAGAGATCCTTGTGATCTCCGAGAAATACGGTGACGACAGACGGACAAAGATCGGCTTTGAAGATGATATGTCCGTGGAAGACCTGATCTCCGACGATGACACTGTAATTGCGATGACCAATCTTGGATACATCAAGAGAATGTCCGTGGACAATTTCAAGAGCCAGAATCGCGGCGGAAAGGGAATCAAGGGAATGCAGACCATCGATGAGGACTTCATCGAGGATCTTCTCATGACAACGAACCACCACTATATCATGTTCTTCACGAACACAGGACGATGCTACCGGATCAAGGCCTACGAGATCCCGGAGGCAGGAAGAACAGCCCGCGGAACGGCTATCGTGAACCTTTTACAGCTCCAGCCGGGCGAAAAGGTCACAGCGGCGATCCCGATGCGTGAGATCGATGATGACAAGTACCTCTTTATGGCCACAAAGGGCGGAATGGTGAAGAAGACCAGAATGTGCGAGTACAGCAACATGAGAAAGACAGGTCTTCAGGCAATCCTGCTCCGCGAGGGAGATGAACTGATCGAGGTAAAGGTGACAGACAATACCGAGGATATCTTCCTCGCGACGAAATTCGGTATGTCCATCCGCTTCAAGGAGACGGATGCGAGAATTACCGGCCGTGTTTCCTATGGTGTTATCGGCATGAAGCTCGACGAGGGTGACGAGGTCATCGGCATGCAGATGGCAAGCCAGGGCGAGTACATGCTCGTGGCATCCGAAAAGGGATACGGAAAGAGAACGAGAATCTCTGAATTCAAGCTGCAGCTTCGCGGTGGTAAGGGACTTCTCTGCTACAATGTGACAGAAAAGACAGGAAATCTTGTCGGAATGAAGCTGCTTGACGACGGAAGAGATATCATGCTGATCACCAATGAGGGCATTCTGATCCGCATGGGTGTTGACGATATCTCCATCATCGGCAGAAATACATCCGGCGTAAAACTGATGAGCATTGATGCCGATTCTGATGTCCGCGTTGCTTCCATCGCGAAAGTCCGGGAAAGCAGCCGCCAGGACGAGGAGGACGAAAACGTGGCAGATCCAGAATCCATGGAGAATGAGGACGGGGAGACCACGGAGGAGTAATGTTCATGAATATGAAGAGCGGTTATGAGACCGCCATTCGTCCATAAAACAGGATTTCTGACTCTGGAGTGATTGGATACAGGAATCCGGGAATGCCGGATTCCTGTATTTTTCATAATAATAGGCCATCATGAATGTCCGGAAGAAATCCGTCCGATGGCAATCAATCCAAAAAAGTAATCGGGAGGAAAATCGTCTATGAGAACTGTTCAGACGAGTGAGATCACAAAAAACATCCGGGAAATGTGCATCGAGGCAAACCATTTCCTTTCGGATGACATGAAAAAAGTATTTAATGAGAGCGTGGAGAAGGAAGAATCACCTCTTGGAAAACAGATCTTAAATCAGCTTAAGGAGAATCTTGAGATTGCTGGAAGAGACATGATTCCGATCTGCCAGGACACGGGCATGGCCGTCGTTTTCATTAAAGTCGGGCAGGAAGTACATATCGAGGGAGGTAATCTGACGGATGCCATCAATGAAGGCGTCCGACAGGGATACGTGGACGGATACTTAAGAAAGTCTGTTGTCCGTGATCCTATCGACCGCGTGAATACAAAAGACAACACCCCGGCGATCATCCATTACGAGATCGTAGACGGGGACCAGGTGGACATCACTGTTGCGCCGAAGGGATTCGGAAGCGAAAACATGAGCCGCGTGTTCATGTTGAAGCCGGCTGATGGCATTGAGGGTGTGAAAGAGAAGATATTAGAGGCTGTCCGTGACGCTGGTCCGAATGCCTGTCCTCCTATGGTGGTCGGCGTCGGTATCGGCGGAACCTTTGAAAAGTGCGCCCTGATGGCAAAGCATGCCCTGACGAGAAATTTGGAAGAGGAATCTCCGGTTCCATATGTCAGAGACCTGGAGAAAGAGATGCTTGAAAAGATCAACAGACTCGGAATCGGACCGGGGGGACTCGGCGGTCGTGTGACTGCCATGGCCGTCAATATCGAGACATATCCGACGCATATCGCGGGACTTCCGATGGCAGTGAATATCTGCTGTCATGTAAACCGTCATGCGCATCGCGTTATTTAATAAGAGAAACAGGAGGAAACCATGGACAGACAGATCAGTGTACCAATTAAGAAAGAAGACGCAGTGTCTCTCCGGGCCGGGGACTACGTGACTCTTACGGGAACCATCTATACAGCGAGAGACGCAGCGCATAAGAGAATGCAGGAAACGCTGGACGCGGGGGAAGCTCTGCCCATCGAGATGCAGGGAAACGTCATCTACTATATGGGACCGTCCCCGGAAAGAGAGGGACGTCCTATCGGGTCTGCGTTACAACGGGCGAGCTTGTAGACCTGTTTGTAAAGTATGCGGACGGCAAGATAAAATGGATAAACAAGAGCG
>ENA-ORCP01003640-ORCP01003640.1-human-gut-metagenome-genome-assembly--contig:-NODE-3640-length-11347-cov-10.136291_pt1 | contig 11347 bp, 8 predicted proteins | sample MGYA00242990_ERZ507991 | MGnify/ENA primary metagenome ERZ507991 (study PRJEB26167, sample SAMN06115496) | human gut metagenome | host: Homo sapiens | place: China:Henan | collected 2015-05-07... | reverse complement strand
CGCGGAGCGTATCTATGGCCGTCACCGTCTGCTGACCCACTTCTTTATGCAGCTGGGTGTGGACGAAAAGACTGCCGCCGAGGATGCCTGTAAGGCAGAGCATATCCTCAGTGAGCAGACGCTGGAAAAGATCCGTGAGCGCGCCATGGAGACCGACACCGAGCAGGGCTCTGCCCCGCAGTGACGGCAGAATTATTTGTACCGGCAAAGGGCCGCTGCACAGGAATGTGCAGCGGCCCTTTTGGCATTCTGCTGAAAAAACATACACAAAATTCGTCGGTATCAGGCATAGCGGACATATTGCATTTTATCCCGCAGGTGCTATACTTTAGCTGTAAACCTGCCTTTTTGGCAGAAAAAACAACGAAAGATGGAGGATTTGAACCATGAGAAAATCTGGCATGCGGTTCATCAGTGCAGCGCTTGCGGCGTGCATGATGGCTTCTGTTCTCCCGGTGAGTGCATTTGCATCCGGGGGGGACGGCGACAGACCCTGAAAGCAGCATAAGCACGCAGGCGGCAGTCACAGACAGGGTGCTGAAGAACGGAGACACGATTCGCAGTGGGGGCGAATATATTCTGAGCGGTAATTACACGCAACGAATCATCATTGACAGCACCGAGCCGGTCACGATCAACATTGACGGCAACGTTACATATACACTTCACGGCAATAATTACGAAAGCATAACATTTCTGGTGGTAAAGAACGTCCCGGAGCTGACCATCAATGGGAATGATGGAAAGGTATCCGGTAAGGGAGACTCTTATTGTTTTCTGGATGCGAAAAACACCCAGTCTACAATGAAGTTGACGGTAGAAGGTGGAACATATTCATTGGAAGATACCGATTATCCTGGGAGGACTGGTGTCACGTTTTGTGTTGTCGGAAAGGGCCCTGACGCGACAAATTTGACAAACGTTTTTTTGAATAATGTTACAGCCATAGGACCAGAAGCAGTTCTGTTGGCTAACTGTGATGCGACGATTACAGGCGGTGATTTTTGTGGAATCAAAGACATGCTGGATGAGGATGGTGATGTTGTAGGAGCACTGGATATTAAAAACGGTACGGTTACGATAGACCATGCCACTGTAGAGGTTGCACGTGGATACGTGGCCAACTCTATTGCCAACGATGGAGGAACCGTTACAGTCAATGGCGGTGAATGCAAAGGTGAGATTTTAAATTATTGTGATACTTGGAGTAAGAAAGCCGGAAGCATGACACTGAATAATGTCACCACAAAGATGACAATTTATAACAGTGCTGAGCTTACAATCAACGGTGGCACACACACCAGTGATGAGAGAGTAGTTTATACCGGCAATAGTGAGAACGATGTTGAGTGTGTTGCGGTGACGCGAATCAATAGCGGAACATTCCGAACCAATGATGGCAATCATCGGAATACGATTGAAAATGGTTGGACGGGAGGAGAAACTTACATTGATGAGCAGGGTGGAACAACGCTGATCGAGAACGATAATACGGATTGTGCGGCAGTACTTTGCACATCGGGCACGGTACACGTTAACGCTGGTAAAATCTATGCGCCAAATGGGTGCGCTATAAGGACATCTGATTACTACTATGGCAGAGCAGAGATCAACGGCGGTTATATCAGCGGCAAGTACGCTTTTTACGCAGCAAAACGCGATTGGAACGATGAAATGTCTGCCACACAGATCAATGGCGGTGATCTTTCGGGCAAGGAAGCCGACGTTTATCTTGGAAAGAGCCGGAGAATTAATGTCGGAAGAGAGTATTCCGATGAACTGACGGTTCTGGTAGAAAACCCCAGCAACGGACGAAAAATTACGATGGAAACGCCGGACGCAGATGACGGCAGTTACGTTCCCTATCAGAAAGATCTCAAACTTGTCAGCCTGAATCCGGGATATACAATTGGCATGGGAGAGCAATTCCCAAATAGCCGAGAATACCGTTGCCTGACTGCACAGAACACTGTTACCGCCCAAAATGCAACGGCAAAAGCAGACCTTGGCGAGGGCGAGAAAACCCTGACAACGAGCGACCTTGTGGAATGCGGAAAACCGGTGACCATTACGGCCAACGCCCCTGCTGCCACCGCCCCGGATGCAGACAGCCCGGACACCGTTTTTGCAAACTGGGAGACCCAGAATGACCTTACCATCAACGGTGAAGCCACCGGCAGCGAGGTCAACGGCTCTGCCGAGCACGAGCTTACCTTTACCATGCCCTCCGGGCCGGTAAGCGTTACCGCTGTGGACCAGTACAAAATCACCATCAAGGGCGGCAAGAAGTACGACGACAACGCCGAAAATGAGGATGGCACCTACTACTATTACGCAAAGGCGGGCGACACGGTTCAGCTTGCATTTGCCGGTGCAAATGGCTCCCATTGGAGCTGGAATAACGCCGAGCTGCCGGATGGCGTTACCGTTGCCGCCGACGGTGCCCCGGCACAGTTTACCATGCCTGCCAACGCTGTGACCATTGAAGCTTCTGCTGAGAGCAAGCCGGTCATTCCGCGTGCTTACCGCGTGCAGGTGCAGCTGCCCGCTGATGTTGCATTTGCGGAAGATGCTGCTCCCGTTACCGTGTCTGTTCCGGACACCACGGGCACCGACGAGAACCCGAAGCCCGACCGCACCAGCACCACCACACTTGGCGCAGAGCCGGAACAGCTCGTGACCCTGAAGTTTGATGCAACCACCCTGCCGGATGGCTATACCTTCGGCCAGTGGGTCGTGACGCAGCTGCTGCCCGAGCAGACCACCGTTGAAGTGACAGCTGATTCCGATTTGGCAGCTAGCTTCAGTATGCCCGCCAGCCCGGTGACCGTCACCTTTACGGTGAACGCCCCGGTAGAGCCGGAACCCGACCCGGAACCTGCCGATGACGGCGGCACAGGTGCCGTCATCGCCGGTGCCCTCATTGGCGGCACGGCCTATCTGCTGGGTACCCGCGCATGGCTGGAAGGCACCTATGGCTATGTGCCCGCCAACCGCATGGAACTGGCTCTCGGCCTGTGGAAGCGTGCCAACTGCCCGGCACCGGTAAGCACCGAGCTGTACGCAGACATTGGGCAGAACGATGCCGACGCACAGGCCGCTGCCCGCTGGTGTGTGGAGCAGGGCCTGCTGAAGGACTACCACGAGCAGAACGACGACGGCACCGAGACGGTGACCTTCAAGCCCGGCCGCTATGTGGCACGTCCCTACGCACTGACCCGCTGGTATCAGCTGGAAAAGCTGCTGGACGAGCAGCAGGCTGCGCAGGCGGAAACCCCTGCCGAAGCCCCGGCACAGATCTCTGAGACCTGAACGCTATAAGCGTAAAAACAGCCCCCGCCGTGAAAACGGCGGGGGCTGTTTTGCTCGCTGGCGCGTTTGCGGCGCTGCCGCTGCGATTTTGCCCCTTGCATCCGGGCACCGGGTGCGGTATTCTTATAAAATTAGAAGGTTTTACAGCCAAACCGGGAGGAAACAGCCATGGATGCAGACGAGATCCGCACGCTTTTGGGCGATAACATTTTTGAGCGGGCCAAGAAATACCGCAAGCGCATCCAGCAGAGCACCTGCACCGTGAACGCCGATGGCGTGCGCCATATTTCGGCCATGGTACAGGGCAGCGGCGGCAGCTATTACTATACGCAGGCATGGCTGCGGGAGAACGGCAGCTTTGTCAGTGCGTCCTGCAGCTGCCCGTATAACCAGAACGGCGAGGGCACCTACTGCAAGCATATCGGCGCATTGCTGCTGGACGATGCCGAAAAGAATGCCCCTGCACCGGCAGCAAAGCCGGATGCGATTCCCGGTGTTGTGCGCGGCGCGGCGGGCCTTGCCCCGGAACCGGCCCGGCGGGACAGCTATGCCTCCGGGCTGGAAATGCTATTTGGCAAAAAGTGGCACGGCGAAACGCCGGTGTCGGATCACGAGGCCCGCAGGCTGCTGGATACCTACAAGGAAGCAGCCCTTGAAAACCTTGGTGTGGACGAGACCGCCCAGCGCACCGGCTTTGCCCATCTGGAACCGGAGCTGACCCTCGTGCCCGGCGCACAGCCATGGCTGCGGCTGCGCATCTCGGACGGCGGGCGGCAGTATGTGGTAAAAAGCATCCCGAACCTGATGGAAGCCGTCGAGATGGGCAAAAGCGTCAGCTACGGCAAGGCACTGGCTTTTGTGCACCGGTGGGATGCCTTTGATGAAGAGTCCCGTGCACTTTTGCAGCTGCTGCGCCGTCAGGTGAACGCAAGGCAGAGCATGGACAAAGCCGCCGTGCGGGTGTACGGCGGGGCCGAGCAAGGCCCGGCGGGAGGCATGATCCTGACCGGCGAGATCTTTGATGACCTTGTGCAGCTGTACGAGCATACCGGTTTTTTGGGCGGGTACGAGCTGCGGGAAGGTCTGCCCGTCATTACCATGACCGTGGAGCGCCGCCGCGGCGGTGTGCAGGTGGAAGGCGAACCCGCACTTTCCGCTGTGCAGGGCCTTGACTATGATTACCTGTTCAGCGAGGATACGCTCTGGCGGCTGCAGCGGCCCGGGTGCACCCGCATCCTGCCCGCATTGCAGGCGCTGGGCGGCAAAAGCCTGTTCTTTACCAGCGCAGATGCCACGGCCTTTTGCAGCTATGTGCTGCCGGAGCTGGGCAGCAAGCTGAACATCGTGGACCCGGAACGTCTGCTGCTGAACCAGATCCCGCTGGAACCGGTGGTGCAGTTCTATCTGGACGCACCGGACAGCTTCCGCATCGAAGCACACGCGGAGTTTTTGTACGGGGAGGATAAGGTCACGCCGTTCGTGCCGTCTCCGGCAGGGCTTTTGCGGGATGTGCGCGCCGAGAGCCGGGCAAAGCGGCTGCTGGCCTCTTATCTGCAGCCCGGTGTGGGCGGCAGAGAGGAAGTGTACGGCACCGCTGACGAGGACGAGATCTACCGCATGTTGGAGGAGGGCGTGCCGGCCCTGCTGGCCGAGGGTGAGGTATACCTGACGGATGCCTTCCGCAGCCTGCAGGCCGCGCCGCCTCGCATCACGGTGGGCGTTTCGGTGCACGGCAGTGTGCTGGATCTGGAAGTGGATACCGGCGAGTTCCCGGTGGCAGAGCTGAAAGACCTGCTGCGCTCCCTGCACCAGAAAAAGCGCTACCACCGCCTGCGGGACGGCCGTCTGCTGCGGCTGGATGACAGTCTGGAAGGGCTGGACGAACTGAACGATACACTGGAACTTTCCGGGGCCAAGCTCAAGAGCGGCCACGCCGAGCTGCCGCTCTACCGTGCACCCAGTCTCGACTGGGCGCTCTCGGGCCAGAACGGCCTGCGTTTCAACCGCGACGATGCGTTCCGCCGCATCAGCCGCAGCTTTCACGCCGTGAAGGACAGCGAGTATACTCCGCCGGAAAGCCTGCACAATGTGCTGCGCAAGTACCAGCGGGATGGCTACCGCTGGCTGCGCACGCTGGACGGCTACGGCATGGGAGGCATTCTGGCCGACGATATGGGCCTTGGCAAGACCGTGCAGGTGCTCAGCTACCTGCTGGCCATGAAGGAAAGCGGCCAGCGCCTGCCCAGCCTCATCGTCTGCCCGGCATCGCTGGTGCTCAACTGGCAGGAGGAATGCCAGAAGTTCACGCCGCAGCTTTCCTGCGTGGCTGTGGACGGCGACGCTGCTCACCGGGCAGAGCTGGCAAAGCAGTGGGCGGAAGCCGACCTTGTGGTGACCAGCTATGACCTGATGCGCCGGGACGAGGAGCTTTACAGCGGGCAGCAATTCTACGCCTGCATTCTGGACGAAGCACAGGCCATCAAGAACCACACTACCCAAAAGTACAAGGCGGTGTGCGGGGTGAACAGCAAAGTGCGGTTTGCCCTTACCGGCACCCCGGTGGAGAACCGCTTGGGCGAATTGTGGAGCATCTTCTCCTTCCTGATGCCGGGGTATCTGCCGCCCTACAAGACCTTCTGCGCCCGGTTTGAAAAGCCTATCGTGCAGGAGGACGACAAAGACGCACTGCGCCGTTTGAACCAGCTCACCGGGCCGTTCATCCTGCGGCGCATGAAGTCCGAGGTGCTCAAAGAGCTGCCCCCCAAGACCGAGAATCTCCACCGCATCGAGCTGGACGAGCAGCAACGCAAGCTCTACCTTGCCGCTGTGGTGGACGCGCGGGAAAAGCTGCGCGCTGCAAAGCCGGAGGATAAAATGGCGGTGTTTGCAGTGCTCATGCGCCTGCGGGAGATCTGCTGCGACCCCCGCCTTGTGGCAGACAACTGGGACGGCGGCAGCGCCAAGCTGGATGCCTGCATGGAGCTGGTGACGGCTGCTGTGGAGGGCGGACACCGCATCCTGCTGTTCAGCCAGTTCACCTCCATGCTGGAACTGCTGGCAAAACGGCTGGATGAAGCGGGCGTGAGCCACTTTACCCTGCAGGGCTCCACCCCAAAGCCGGTGCGTGCAGAGCTTGTGCGCCGGTTCAACAGCGGCGAAGCGGATGTATTCCTCATCTCGCTGCGGGCGGGCGGCACCGGCCTGAACCTGACGGCGGCAGATATCGTCATCCACTACGACCCGTGGTGGAACGTGGCTGCGCAGAATCAGGCCACCGACCGCGCCTACCGCATCGGCCAGCGCAATCCGGTGCAGGTGTACAAGCTCATTGCGCAGGACACCATTGAAGAAAAGATCGTGGAGCTGCAGCAGGCAAAGCAGGACCTTGCCGAGACGGTCACCGGCTCGGCAGACGGAGCGATCCTGTCCATGAAACCAGAGGAATTGCTGCAGCTGCTGCAAGAGGAATAAAGAGGAGAAAACATCATGAAAGTCTGGGATCTGCACTGCGATACCCTCAGCGAGCTGCGCAAAGCCGAACATGCGGGCCGGCCCAAGAGCTTCGCGCAGAACGATCTGCATATCGACCTTGAAAAATTACAGAAAGGCGACTATCTGCTGCAGTGCTTTGCAGCATTCGTCAATCTGGGTGATAAGACGCCCGGAGCGGACCCGCTGGTGACAGCGCTGGAAGAGATCGACCAGTTCAAGCGCATCATGGCGGCATACCCGGAAAAAATTGCTCCGGTGTACACGGCGGCGGACATCCGCCGGAATGCTGCGGCGGGAAAGATCAGCGGGATGCTCACCATCGAGGAAGGCGCCTGCTGCAAGGGCAGCGTGGGGGTGCTGCGCCGGATGTATGAGCTGGGCGCGCGCATGATGACCCTGACATGGAACCACGAAAACGAGCTGGCAAGCCCGCAGCGGAACCCCGGCGGGGTGCTGGTGCCCCAGACCGAAAAGGGCCTGACCGGGAAGGGCTTTGAATTTCTGGCCGAGATGGAACGGATGCACATGATCGTGGATGTGAGCCACCTTTCGGACAAGGGCTTCTGGGATATCGTGGAGCACGGCACCCGGCCTTTTGCGGCCAGCCACTCCAACTGCCGCGCACTGGCACCCCACACCCGCAACCTGACCGATGAGATGATCCGCGCCCTTTCGGAGCGCGGCGGCATTGCTGGCCTGAACTACTATGCGCCCTTTCTGGACACCGACCCCACCCACCCGGAAAACTGCCGCAGCACGGTGGAGCTGATCGCAAAGCATGCGGCCCACTATAAGCAGGTAGGCGGTGCACAGATGATTGCCCTTGGCAGCGATTTTGATGGCATCGATGGCCCCCACCAGCTGGAAAATGCTGCCTTTCTGCCGCTGCTGGCGGATGCCCTGCGCAAAGAGGGCTTTACCGAGGACGAGGTGGAAGGCATCTACTACCGCAATGCCATGCGCTTTTTTGAGGAAAATCTGTAATAACAACGGAGAATATGCCGATATGGATAAAAACATGACGCTGGAAAAGCGCATTGCTGCGGAGCTGTACTGCTATCAGGGCAAAATGAGCGTGTTCGTGGACGACCTGCAGGGCCATACCGTGGAGGTGGGCGCGGACGAAGAATTTGAGACGGCATCCACCATCAAGGCGTTCATTCTCGCTGCATTGTATTTGCAGGCGCAGCGCGGCAAAGCAGACCTTGCCGAAGAGATCACCTATGAGCAGAGCCAGTTCGTGGACGGCAGCGGCATGCTGCGCGCGCTGGGCGTGGGCGCAAAGCTCAAGGTGAAGGACACCGCCACCATGATGATCATTTGCTCGGACAACATCGCCACCAATATGCTCATCGACTATCTGGGGCTGGACACCATCAACGCCTGCATCCGGGAACTGGGCTTTGCGCATACTGTGCTGCACAATCCGCTGCACTTTGACCGCTACCGCCGGCTTGGCACCACCACGCCGCGCGACTACGCGGCGCTGTTCGCCAGCATTGCAAAAGGGGAGCTTGTCAGCCGGGAAGCCAGCGCGGAGATGCTTGCCATCCTGCGCCAGCAGCACTACAACACCATGCTGACCCACGATTTTCCCCAGTACTATCTGGACTGCGAGGAGACCGGCGTGCCGGAGCTGATCTGGGTGGCCAGCAAGAGCGGCAGCATGAACGCCTGCCGCAACGACGGCGGCATCATCCATACCCCCTACGGCGAATACGTCATCGTGCTGATGAACAAAGACTTCCATGATATCATCGAGTACGACGGCCACCCGGCCATGGTATATGGTGCAAGGGTCTCCCGGATGATCTTTGACCAGATCCTGGCCTGTGAGGGCAAGCTGTATCGGAATTGAAAAGAAAACCTCTCACCGCTCCAACCCGCTGACAGCGGGGACGTCGCGGAGCTCCTCGATCAGGGGAGCTGAATAGAAAACTTTGGATAATAAAGAGGAATTATAACAATGGGTATTACAATTTCCCCGGTCATGATGGTGTTTCTTGTCTTTATGACCGGATTTGCAGGGTTTGTGGATTCCGCGGCGGGCGGCGGCGGGCTCATCAGCCTGCCGGCCTATCTGTTTGCAGGGCTGCCGCCGCACTACACCTATGCCACCAATAAGTTCAGTGCTGCCTGCGGCACCACCTTTGCCACGGCCAATTTCTTCAAAAATGGTGCCATGAACGTCAAGGTGGGCATTCTGGCGGCCATCGGCAGCTTTGCGGGCAGCGCGCTGGGGGCGCACATTGTTCTGCTGCTCAGCGATGAGGTGTTGAAGACCACCATGTTCATCATCCTGCCCATTGCGGCGGTCATCATCCTGTGGCAGCGCAACCTCCCGGACGAAAACCGGGATGACGGTACCATGAACCTGAAAAAAGCGGCGCTGGCGCTGGGCATCGGGCTTGGCATCGGCCTGTACGATGGTCTGGTGGGGCCCGGCACGGGCACCTTTGCCATCATCGCCTTTTCCAGCCTGATGAAGTTTGATCTGCGCACCGCCAACGGCAACGGCAAGGTGCTCAACCTGGCCAGCAACTATGCCAGCCTGTTTACTTATCTGATGAGCGGTCTGGTGGTCTTTTCCGTCGGCATTCCCTGTGCCATCAGCGGCATCGCGGGCAACCTGCTGGGCTCCCACTTCGCCCTCCGCAAGGGGGCAAAGTTCATCCGCCCCATGATGCTGGTGGTGCTGGTGCTCCTGCTGGGCAAGCTCATTTCGGATGCGGTGCTGTAAAACAAGAAGTGTAGACGCAAAAAAGCGAGGAGCCAGGCTCCTCGCTTTTTTCATGGATCCTATTTTTATTCGATGTCCAGTGCTTCATCAAAGAACGCCAGGCCGAACGCGCCGGGGCCGGCGTGGGTGCCAATGACGCAGCCGATCTGGCGGGTCAGGGCCTCGGGACGGTGCAGATTATCCTGCAGGTAGGTCTGGATGGGGGCCACCTCGCGGGGGGCGACGGTGTAGCCTGCCAGCGCGGGCAGCGTGGGGTGGATGCCGCCCAGCTCTTCGATCTTTTTGAAGAGGGCAACATAGGCGCCGGGCAGGCCCCGAGCCTTGCCAGCCAGAGCCACTTTGCCCTCTTTGATGGTGATGAGGGGCTTGATGCCCAGCATCCCGCCTGCTACGGCAGCAGCGGCGGGCAGACGCCCGCCCTTGCGCAGATATTTCAGGTCGTCGATGGCGGCCACCAGATGCAGGTGCTCCTTGGCGTGCTCCAGCGAGGCTGCGATCTGCACGGCCGTCTTGCCAGCGTCCCGCAACTGGACGGCCAGCCGCACCAGCAGGCCCTCGCCCAGGCAGACATTGGTGCTGTCCACAAACAGCACGTTGTCCACGTTGGCCAGGTCTGCCGCAAGCTTAGCGCACTGGCAAGTGCCGGAAAGCTCATGGGAAAGAAAGATGCCAATGACCTCATCGCCTGCGGCCGCTGCCTCGGTGAAGAAACGCTCAAACAGCTCCGGGCTGGGCTGGCTGGTGGTGGGCAGCTTCTTGCAGGCGGCCAGCTGTGCATAATATTCAGAGGGGGTCTTATCAAGGCCGTCCCGGAAGACGGTGCCGTCCTCCAGCGTGACGTTGAGGGGGATGACTGTCACGCCCAGCTGCGCGGCCTCTGCGGGCAGGATATCGGACGCGGAATCGGTGAGAATGCGGATCATAAAATACCTCCATGGGCGGAAGCCGCCCGGAACGGTTGTAAAACAACAGAAATAAGTAAAAAGTCGGTAAAATTATATCAGAACACCAACCGGAAAGTCAATCTTTTGAAGCAAATTTCTTCGTGCAGGCGCAAAACTGCTTGCACCCAAGGGGCGGGTGTGGTACAATGTCCGCCGACAGGAGGCAGCGCCATGAACAAGATCGAAAAAGGCCCGGCGTTCTGGAAAGCGTTCGGGCAGACGGCGGCCCTCTGGGCTGCGGTGGCCGTGGCCGGCAGTCTGCTGCTGCCCGGCGGAAGCATGACTCTGCCGGAGGAGCCGGAGAAGATGGGCTGGACGGTTCTGCGGGTCTGTGCCGTGCTGCCGCTGGGAGAGGAATTGATTTTCCGGGGCGGGGTACAGCGGCTGCTCCGCCCGCTGGGGCCCGGCGTGGCGCTGGCGGGGCAGGCGGTGCTGTTTGCCGCTGCCCATGGCAGCGCGGAGGCGAAAATTTACGCTTTTGCCATGGGGCTGGTGTTTGGCTGGGCCGTGGAGCACACCGGGCGGCTCTGGCCCGGCATGGGGCTCCACTGCCTCAACAACTGCATCGTGCTGGCCGGATGTCTGGCAGAGAGGGGACTGGGATGACCGATTACGAACTGATGGGTGCAGCCCTGGCCGAAGCCGAAAAGGCCGCGGCGCTGGGCGAGGTGCCGGTGGGAGCCGTCATCGCAAAGGACGGCGAGATCATTGCCGCCGCCCACAACACCCGGGAGACTGAGAAAAACGCCCTCCACCACGCGGAGCTGCTGGCCATTGACGCAGCCTGCAAAAAGCTGGGCGGCTGGCGGCTGTGGCAGTGTGAGCTGTTCGTGACGCTGGAGCCCTGCCCCATGTGCAG
>ENA-ORCP01003636-ORCP01003636.1-human-gut-metagenome-genome-assembly--contig:-NODE-3636-length-11351-cov-4.674117_pt1 | contig 11351 bp, 10 predicted proteins | sample MGYA00242990_ERZ507991 | MGnify/ENA primary metagenome ERZ507991 (study PRJEB26167, sample SAMN06115496) | human gut metagenome | host: Homo sapiens | place: China:Henan | collected 2015-05-07... | reverse complement strand
GGCAACGCAGATGCCGTGCCGCAGCTGCCGGAGCGGTGCTTAAGCCGCAAGGCGGGAATTGTGCGGTGTTGCCTTTGAATATCAGGTTTTGCCTTATTTCAAAATCGCGGCGCAAGCCGCACATTCAACTCCTAACTTCTACCTCCTACCTCCTAACTGATTTTCAGGTTTTATCCATAATGCGGATGGCGGCCAAATCTTGTTCAAAGCTCCAGCGGGACGTTTCTTCGCCGCGCAGGCAGGCAAAAAAGTTGGTCAGCTCATCCACATAGGCGTTCTCTACAATGTTGTCGCTGTAGCGGTTGTCATGCTCAAAGCTGGTGTAGGTGTCCACAAACTGTTTGTCACCGTTCTTGAACTCATACAGCGCTTTGGGGTTGCCCTCCCAGAACAGGTGCAGACCATCGCCAAAGCATTCAAAGTTGCGCACCGCCTTGGGGCTTACCACATCTGCTGCCAGCACACCCTGCGCGCCGGAAGCATGGCGCAGCAGCAGGGTAACGCAATCAGGATAGGGCAGCCCAAGGTCGCTGATACTGTCCTCCTGCACGGTCACATGGGTCACATCGCCAAAGGCATCCAGCAGCCAGGGCAGGTCAATGCCAAAAATCTCGCGCACGCCGCCGGTGCGGGCGTTGCCCACAAAAAAGTTTTTGTAGTTTTCCCACGGGTGCCAATCCGGCAGGTATTGGCCAATATGGTAAATATAATGCACCGGCTTGCCGAATGCAGCCACCTGCTGCTTGATGTACTGAGTTTCGCGCCGGTAAAGCATGGTGGAAGAAAGAAACAGCAGCACGCCTTTTTCTTTCGCTTTTGCCATGTTTTCCTCATAGCCGTCAGCAACCAGATTCAGCTCGGTAAATACTGGCAGGCTGTTGTCCAGCAGCTCGCTGATGATGGCCGCGTGGGTCAGGGGAGCGGTGCAAACAAGGGCGGCGTCCGGGGCTTCGGCGGCAACAGCTTCAGCGATGCTGGGGTAAGCGGTGTCGATCAGGCCAAGGTCGGTGGCTTCCACCCGGCGGGATTCCGCCGTATCGACACCCGCAATGCGGATGCTGGAATCAATGCCTTTGGTCAGGCGGGCACGGCGCTTGCCCATGCTGCCCAGACCAACGATCAGAATTTTCATAGGGAGATGCTCCTTTTGGGGTTAAATTCCGGCACGGGGCCGTCATAAAACGTTTTGGGTTTGGCAAAGTCAAATTGGGCCAGAACCCGGCAGATCTTGCCGCTGGTATCGCCGCCGTTATAGGGGCTTTGTGCGGCGTGGGCCACGGCGGAAAATTCCGGGGTCAGGGCACGGCGCAGGGCGGCCTCGATTGCGGGGACAGCGGCAGCACAGCACAGCACGTTCTGGCAGATGATGCGCCCGGCCTGGCGGCTGCCGATGTTGACGGTCGGCACACCGAACGTGGGCGTTTCCACCACGCCGGAACTGGAATTGCCCACCACCAGCGCAGCGCACTGCATGGCGGAAAGATACCGCTTGAGCCCCAGGCTGTTGATGAACCCGGCACGCTGCGGGTGGGCGGCGGCAAACGCCTGCATTTTGGCGGTGCACACAGCGCCGCCGGCATCCGCGTTGGAACCGGTGATCAGCCAGAACACGCCGGGAACCGCTTCCATTGCGGCGCACAGGGCATCCGCCTGCGCGGCAGGATCGCCCGCCGCGGCGGAAGTTTCGGGGTGGTAGGTCACGATGGCAAAAGGCTGCATCAGGTCAAAGCCGGTGGAAGCGCACAATTCCTGCCGCGTCATTTTGGGCAGGGTGCGGATGTTTTCATCGCCCAGGCCGCCCACGCAGAACACGGTTTCGGGGGCTTCGCCCATGCGCACCAGCCGGGCCGCGCTTTCGGCACAGCTGGGGAAGTGCAGCGCCGCCATTTTGGTGATGCAGTGGCGGTAGTATTCATCCGCCGCACCAAGGGTTACATCCCCGCCGGAAATATGCGCAATGGGGATATGCCGTGCCGCAGCCGCTGTAGCCACCGCAAAAATTTCAAAGCGGTCGCCCAGAAGCAGCACCGCATCCGGGCGGTGGGCGGCAAAATAGCCGTCAAATACCATGATGGTGCGTGCAATGGTAAGGGCCACCGGTTCGTTGGGGTTCTCTTCTTCAAAAATCGGCAGGCGGGCCGCAATGGGCAGGCCGTCAGCCTCAATTTCCTGCACCGTATTGCCAAACCGGGCACAGAGATGTGCCCCGGTAACAACCAGCTGTAATTGCAGGTCCTGTGCCGCCGCAACCTTTTGGATAACCGACCGCAGCAGCCCATATTCCGCACGGGTGGAGGTGATGATGGTGATGTTTTTCATAATAGTTAGAAGTTAGGAGGGAGGAGTTAAATCAATTCGGAACGAGAAATGAAGAATAGGAGATGGGGTAAGGTTGGTGGCGGAACATCAGAAAATATCTGTAGGGCGGGATGCCCTCATCCCGCCGTGACCCTGCCTTGTTGCACAATGCAATTTGTGATAATCAGGGCCTGATTTGTAGGGGACGATGCTCGCATCGTCCCGCAGGCGGGTCTTTGCTACATATGCCGCTGTTTATCAGGCTCTGCGTAGGAAACCACCCCTCACCGGCGTTGCCGGAGCTCCCCTCAAAGGGGAGCTGCCGCGGGTTTTAACTTTGTATTGGTTCCCCTGGAGGGGAGCTGGACGCGATACGGCCTGAGGGGTGGTTCCTTATTGCGTGCATAAAAAATCACGGAATAAACCCTGCCCAATATTGCCGCTTAAAATGCATCAAAGCGGCTAAGAGGGAACCATCCCACGGATATTACGATGAAGTCCCAATTCTATTATTTCTATTCAGAGTTTTTCGCCGAGGCCTTTTTGCAAAAAGGCCGGAGAACCCCCCGTAAAAATCACAGCTCGATCTTTTCGTCTTCGGCAAAGTCGCGCTTGGCGGTCTGGCCAAGGACGGTGTACCACAGCATGGGGGAAATACCATCGCCGGGGCGCTTGGTCAGCAAGTTTTCGGCGGTGAACACTTCGCCTGCCTTGATGGGCCGCGCGGCCACAATGCTCTTGCGGGCAATGGCCTTGTTGGGGGCTTCGCTGGCGGTCAGGTGCTTGTGGCCGTCGCCAAGGGCGGCTTCCACATGGCGCACGGCCTGTACCATGGCCTTGAACTCGGTCGGGTCCAGGCTGGCTTTTTGGTCCGGTCCGGGCCAGGATTTATCCAGCGTAAAGTGCTTTTCAATCACCTGCGCACCAAGTACCGTGGCAGCAACATCGCATTCCCAGCCCGGCGTGTGGTCCGAAAGCCCGACCGGCAGGCCGAACTGGTCAAAAAGCTCCAGCATGGCGGTAAGGTTGGCATCCTCATAGGGAGTCGGGTACTGGGTGTTGCAGTGCAGAATGGTCACTTCCGGGCAGCCGTTGTCGTCCAGGATGCCAAGGGCGTCGGTGATCTCGCTTAAGTTGCACATGCCGGTGGAAAGCAGCGCCGGGGTGTGCAGCTTGCCGATCTCTTCCAGATAGGGCAGGTTGGTGATCTCGCCGGACGGAATTTTAATGAGCGGCATGCCCAGTGTGCCCAAAAACCGCACACTGGGGATATCAAACGGCGCGGAAAGATACTGGATGCCAATGGAATCGCAGTATTCTTTCAGTTCCCGGTGGCCCTCAAACGAAAAATGCAGCTTGCGAATCATCTCCAGCTGGCTTTCGGCGGCATCGGTGGTCTGTTTCTGGTATTCGGCTTTTTCGGCGAACCTGCTCACCACAAGCTCCGGCACAGCGGTCTGGTATTTTACAATATCTGCACCGCATTCCTTAGCCACATAAGCCATCCGCTTGGCGGTTTCCAAATCGCCGTTGTGGTTTACCCCGGCTTCAGCAATGATCGTTACAGGCATAAATTACTCCTAACTCAGCTCTGTTGTTCCAGCTTTCTTCTCATCTTTTCCAGCTCTTCCATCTGGCCCATGTCCATCCAGGAGCTTTCGTTGATGGGGTAGATGCCTACTTTTTCACCGGCGGCGCGGTAGCGGTCGATCACATCAGGGAAGCCGATCACTTCGCCCATCTTCATCTCTTCCACCACGCGCGGCTCCACAACGTAAACGCCGGTGTTGGTCAAAAAGTTCAGCTCCGGCTTTTCCCGCATGGCGGCAATGCCGCCGTCTTCGCCCAGTTCAACAACACCGTAAGGCACTACATAGTGCTTGAACGCGCATACCATGGTAACCAGGTTGCCGTGGGCTTTGTGGTACTGGTACAGGTCGCCGTAATCCAGGTCCAGTAGGGTATCACAGTTGGTAAAGAAAAACGGGGAATCCATCCGCCCTTTCAGCAGGCAGAGCCCGCCGCCGGTGCCCATGAACACATCTTCGTCAATAAAGTCAACGGTATAGTCTTTTTCCAGGTCGGCAAAGTAGCTCTTGATCATGCCGCGCTTGTAGTTGACAATCATCGTCATATGGCGGCAGCCAAAATCCCGGAAGCGGGAAAAAATCAGCTCGGCAATGGGCTGTTCCCCCACCGGAATTAGCGGCTTGGGCAGAATTTTGGTGTAGGGGTACAGCCGCGTGCCAAGGCCGCCCGCCATCATCACAACGGGGATATCCACCTTTTTGCGGTTGTCCACATCCACGCCGCCCGCAAACACAATATCGGTGATGACGCCGTGCTTGTCCAGAATGGGCAGGGCATCAATGCCAAGGCGCTGCAGCTCGGCGCGGGCGCGGCCGCGCTCGGCCACCGGCAGGCTGTGGGGGTGATAATTGGCAGCCTGGGTCAGCGGGGCGCTGAGCGCGCCGCCGCGCAGGATACACTTGCGGATATCCCCATCTGTCACAACGGCCTTCAGCTTGCCCTCTGGCGCAATAAACAGGATGCGCTGGCCCGTTTCATCCAGCTTTTTCATCGTATCCAGCACCGTGCAGGACTCCGAAATAAAAAGTTCTTCGACTTTCAGGTAAAATACCCCCTTGGGAAGGTAGGAGTTAGGAAGTAGGAGTTAGGAGTTGAAAGTGCGGCTTACGCCGCAAATTTTGAAAAAGGTAAAAGACTTAATATCCAAAATTGCGCGCGGCAGCGCACACCAATAACTCCTAACTTCTAGCTCCTCCCTCCTAACTCAAATTACAGGTTCTTAACTGCCGCGATCACGCGTTCGCAGTCTTGTTCGGTCAGGTTGGTGGAGCAGGGCAGGTTGACGATGTACTTGCGGTAGTCCTGGGCTTTTTCCAGGGCGTACGCTTCGTTTTTTGGGTAGTCGGCCTGCTCGTTGATCAGGGCCCATACCGGGCGGGTCTGGATGCCCTGCTCCTGCAGTTTGGCAATCACGGTATCGCGGTCAAGGCCGGAATCTTTCAGGTACAGGCTGTAGAACCAGTGGTTGGAGCGCACGCCGTCAGATTCCTCTTTGAACGGCAGAATACGAAGGCCGTGTACGCCGTCCAGAGCAGCTTTGTACTGGTCGTAGCGGGCTTTCTTGGTCTCCACAAAGCCCTCCAGCCTTTCCAGCTGGGCAAGGCCCAGGCAGGCCTGCACGTTGGTCATGCGGTAGTTGTAGCCGACTTCATCATGCAGAAATTGCAGCATATCGGCCTTGGCCTGGGTGGAAAGGTGCTTGGCGTGCTCGGCCCAATCGGCGTGGTTGGAAACCACAAAACCGCCTGCGCCGGTGGTCATGATCTTGTTGCCGTTAAAGCTGTAGCAGCCGATATCGCCCATGGTGCCGGCAGCCTTGCCAGCCAGCGGGCCTGCGGTGTAGCGGGTGCCAAGCGCTTCGGTGGCGTCCTCAATCAAAATCAGCTTGTAGCGGCGGGCAATGTCCAGCAGGCGGGGCATATCGGCCATATTGCCAAACACATGCACCACGCCCAGCGCGCGCACGCGGGCACCGGTTTTGTTATTGTACAGCCCGTCCTCTTTCAGGGTGCAGTGGTTGGCACAAAAATCCTCCACAGCGTCCGGGTCAATGCAAAGGGTATCGTTGCAGCCGATGAAGATCGGTTCCGCGCCCACATAGCGGGTTAGCGGGTTGACAGCGGCAATAAAGGTCAGGGTGGGCACAATCACCTCATCCCCGCGGCGGATGCCCGCCGCCATTGCGGCCAGGTGCAGCGAGGAGGTGCCGCTGTTGGCGGCAACAGCGCGCGGCATGCCTACATAAGCAGCCAGTGCTTCCTCAAACTCGCCAACTTTGGCACCGCTGGTGGAAACCCAGCCGGAAGTAATAGCCTCGGCAGCGTAAGCTGCTTCTTTTTCGCCGAAGTTCGGCACGGAAAGCGGGATAAAACCAGACATTTGCAAGATCCCCCGATCAAATTTATAGGTGGGTGTGCCCGGCAGAAGAATGGCCAAAGGGCACACAAGGTAAAAACAAAATATATTCTTTTATATTATACGCTATTCTATCTCTTACGGCAAGAAAAACTTGCTGCGGTCAGGGGGCGGTGCTATAATAAACCATATTTCGCGCAATCAACCAGATCAGTAGAAAAAGAGGAGGGAATATGACCAAAAAAGAGGAGTGGCTGGCCGGGACCCGCAGCGCGGTGCCCATTATGCTGGGGTATGTGCCGGTGGGCATTGCCTATGGCGTAATGGCGCGCCAGGCGGGCCTGAACACCTGGCAGACGGTGCTGATGTCCTTGACCGTATACGGCGGTGCCAGCGAGATGATGGCTGCTGGTATGGTGGCGCAGGGCGCTGCTGTGCTGACCATTGTGCTGACAACATTTATCCTGAACCTGCGGCATATCATCATGAGCACCTGCGTGTTCAACCAGATGCAGGGCGGCAGGTTGCCGGTGCGTATGCTGGCCGCTTTTGGCGTTACGGACGAAACCTTTGCCGTGTACACCACCACGGCCAACGCCCCGCGCACGCCGCGGTACTTTTTCTCCATGGCGCTCTGCTCCTATCTTTCCTGGGCGCTGGGCAGCTGGCTGGGGGCCATTGCAACCGGGCTGCTGCCGCCGCTGATCACCGCGGCACTGGGCATTTCGCTGTACGCTATGTTCATTGGCCTGCTGATGCCCGGCCTGCACGGCAACGGCCGCCTGGCCGCGCTGGTTGTGCTGACGGCGCTCTGCAACACTGTGCTGTGCAACGTGGTGCAGCTGGATTCCGGCTGGTCGATGATCCTTTCCACGCTGGGATGCGCGGCGTTGGGGTCATTTTTTGTAACGCCCAATGCGGTAGGGGAGGAGAACAGCCATGCAGAACCGTGATATCTACCTGATGATTTTGGGTATGACTCTGGTGACCTACCTGCCCCGTGTGCTGCCCGCCTTTTTGATGGGCCGCATCAGGCTGAGCGCGCGGGTCGAACACTTTTTGCAGCTGATCCCTTATACCGCCATGACGGCGCTGGTGTTTCCCGGTGTGTTTAGCGTGGATGCCAACCCGGTGCTGGGGGTTGTGGGGGCTGCCGTGGCAGGTGGTCTGGCATGGAAAAAGTGTCCCATCATTGTGTGTGTGCTGGCCGCCGTTGCGGTGGAAGCCGTGATGCTGCTGGTGCAGGGCAGCGGGATGCTTTGGAGTGTGGTTGTGGTCGCGGGATGAGGGGAAAAAATAAGGCAGTCGGCCCGGTGCAGGGCGACCAGTTATTGCACACACTTTCTCCCAAGTAATAAATAATAATGAATAAAGGCAACACCGCACAATTCCCACCCCGGTGCGCCATCAGAACCTCCAAAACGAGCCGGAAATGTTCGTCGCCTGCGATGTCGAGCGGCTGAACAAAATCGTGGACAAAATGCAGGCAGCCGGCATTGACAAAGCCGAGCTTTGCCTTGTCGGCTGGGCAGAGGGCGGCCACGATGGGCGCTTCCCGCAGCAGTACCCCTCGGACGAGCGCTTCGGCGGCGACGAGGCGCTGCGCGCCTTCATCGCCAAGGCACAGCGCATGGGCTATCAGGTGGTCTGCCACACGGTTTCCTGCGGCGCATACGAGATTGCCAACAACTTTGACCGCGACCTTCTGACCAAAAAGAAGAACGCCTGCGGCGACCCCGAGCCTTACATCCGCGACCACTACAAGAAGGACGGACTCAACGGCGGCGAACCCTATCACCTCTGCGCAAAGACTGCCTATGAAAACTATGTCACCAAAGATTACCCCAAGGTGCGCGGCTACGGCTTTGAAGGCCTGCATTACAACGACGAGCTGACGGCAATCATTCCCGAGAAGTGCTACGACAAGAACCACCCGGTCTCCCGCAAGGACGCCTGGGAATACCACAAGAAGATCGCGCGGCTCTGCCGCGACCTCTTCGGCGGCTTCCAGTCCGAGGGCTACATGGACTATATGAGCGCCGAGATGGATGCCATTCTGTATGTCGGCGTGCAGTCCAAGCTGACGCATGACCAGTGCGCGCTGTTTGACGAGGGCATCCCGTTCTGGCAGCTGGTGTACCACGGCATCATCCTCTCCAACCCGACCTCGCAGACCATCAACTACCCGGTCAAGGAGGAATACCAGCACCTCAAATTCATCGAATACGGCGGCAGACCGCTGCTCTACTTCAACAGCAAGTTCGGCGCCGACCGCAACTGGATGGGCGACATCGATCTGCACAGTGCGGACGATGCCGACATCGAGCGCGGCGTCAAAGCGCTGAAAGTCGCCTATGACGAGTACGAGCCGCTGAAACACCTGCAATACGAGTTCATGGAGAACCATGAGAAGCTCGCCGAGGGCGTCTATCGCACGACCTATTCGGACGGAACCGCCATCACGGTGGACTATAACCAAGAGACCTATACCGTAACAAAGGCATGAAAAAGAGAAGCATTGCAGCAGCGGCGCTCTGCCTGCTGGCGGCGCTGCTGCTGCACGGCTGCGGCGAAAAGCCCGCGCCGGATACAGAAGCACCCGCCTCGTCGGCGGACACATCGGCATCGACTGTTTCGCGACCGTCGGCACCACCTGCAGAAGTCACAACCGCCTCTGCAGAAGTGACGACCGACACGGACGCGACAAGCGCGCCCGAAACGGTTGAGACCCCCGCAGAGACGACCGAACCGACGGCAGAGACAACCGCCGAAACCACGATTGTCACGGCAGCGACCGCAGAAGCGGCCGCGACAAATGCGGCAACAGCGACAACGGCAGCGACCGTCGGCACCGCCGTGGCGACCGTCGGCACCACCGCACCCGAAACCGCCGAGACCACCGAAAAGGAGATACAGCCCGTGGAACTCACCGAGATTCCGAGCAGCGCACAGAGCGCCGCAGACTATTTTACCAACCCATACCGCGCCATCACCCATATCGGCGACCCCTATATCCTGTACGACGAAGCGACCGGCAAGTATTACATGTACTGCACGGGCGGCTACTTCAAGTGCTGGTCTTCCGACAGCTTTTCGACATGGAACTATGAGGGGGAGGCCTACACCGTGAGCGACAAGACCTTCGGCACGCAGAGCTTCTGGGCGCCCGAGGTCTACAAGTGGAACGGCGCCTACTACATGGTCTATTCGGCAGCGCGCAAGCATGCCGCCAGCATCAGTCAGAGCGGCGTGCGCCACTCGATTGGTCTTGCAAAGTCCGATGCCCCGACCGGCCCCTTTGTCGATGTGTACGACCACCCGCTGTTTGCGCCCGACTACAGCGTCATCGACGCAAGTCTGCTCTTTGACGACGACGGCAAAATCTATCTGTTCTTCTCCAAGGACTGCTCCGAAAACTACATCGACGGCAAAAAGACCAGTCAGGTTTTCGGCATCGAGCTTGCGTCCGACCTCAGCGGCACCGTCGGTGAGCCGGTGCTGCTCGCAACCCCGACCGATGCCTGGGAGCTGCAGTCCGGGGAGACCGCCTGGAACGAAGGCCCCTGCGTCTTCAAGCAAAACGGCATCTATTACCTGCTCTACACCGCCAACTACTATGCCTCGGCAAAATACGCCGTCGGCTATGCCACGGCATCGTCTCCGCTCGGCGCATACACAAAGGCATCGGCAAACCCGATCTTACGCGGCGACGGCGTGTACACCTCGGGCACGGGGCACTGCAGCGTAACCCGCTCGCCCGACGGCAGCGAGCTGTATATGGTCTACCACTCGCACGCCGATGTCAAGCAGACGACCAATCCCATCGCCAACCGCACACCCTGCGTCGACAAGCTGATCGTCCGCCCGGACGGCAGCCTCACCGTCAACGGCCCATCGGTCGCCATGCAGCCGATTCCCTCCGGAGCAAACGGACTTTACAAAAAGCAAAGCGGCGTCAGCGTCGCCTCTTCCTACCGCACCTTGGCGGGCAGCCCCGCAAACCTCGCCGACGGCATCGTGCCGTTCGGCCGCACGGATGCGGACAGCATGTACCGGTTTGCCGCAGGCGACGGCTGCATTACGCTCGAATACGACGCGCCGATAAACCTGCACAGCCTGTGGATATACGGCATGAGCATGGTGCAGTTCTCGCCGAAGAATGTGTACGCCGTGATAAACGGCACCTACAAGACCAAGGTGCGCCACTTTTCCACCTCGATTGCGCTGACCCCGGTGGTGCTGACCTTTGACGCGCTGCCCGCGGGCACGCAGGTGACCCGCGTGGAACTGTACTTCACCTGCGCCGACAACGCAGGCAATTCCGCCGCACTCGGGGAAATCATCACCGTGGCAAAGCCGTGATGCGCACCCCCAAAACCGCATGAAAATTCAACTGCCGTGCAAACGGCGAAAGGAGTTCCTATGAAAAAAGCAAAGTTCGTCTGCGCGCTCGCTGCCCTGCTTGCTGCGCTCTGCGCCCTCTCCGTCCTCGCGGCGGACATCCCGACGGTGACGGACAGCGCCGTTGCATACATCAGCTATAACAACGGCAACAACGACTACTCCGGCCTCTCCGCCGACGAAGCCAAAAAGATGATGGCGGGTCCGAAAAACGACGGCGTGGTCAGCCTGGTGCCGAACGGCGGTAAAATCATCGCCTGCGGCAAAATCTTTCTCGGCGCCAGTTACAAGCTGCCGAAGCTCGGCGGCACGCTGCTCATCACCTCAAACGACGGACAGACAAACTACCTCACCGAGCTGCCGACGGACAACCCGGCAACCTCGCTGAAGATGGCGGCAGGCGCGGTTTTCACCCTGCAGAGCGATGTGATTCTCGATGATCTGATTCTGTTCAACGAATATTCCAAAAACAACACCATCAAGGTCACAAACGGTGCGACGCTCGTCATCGGCGACGGCGTCATCTGCAAGACCAACCCCAATCTGAAAGCCCCCGCCTACATGCACATTGAGGTGGAGGAGGGCGCAACCGCGATTCTGCAGACCGGCATCTTCCAGAGCGTCACCGGGTACCTCCAATAAATTGTTTTTAAATCATTGCTCTATTATTCTATACCGAAACACGCAATTATGCAAGATTTTTTATG
>ENA-ORCP01003633-ORCP01003633.1-human-gut-metagenome-genome-assembly--contig:-NODE-3633-length-11352-cov-3.414634_pt1 | contig 11352 bp, 9 predicted proteins | sample MGYA00242990_ERZ507991 | MGnify/ENA primary metagenome ERZ507991 (study PRJEB26167, sample SAMN06115496) | human gut metagenome | host: Homo sapiens | place: China:Henan | collected 2015-05-07 | study... | reverse complement strand
GTCACCGTAGCGGCATCTTTTGTTCAGCTGTATAAGAACAATATTGGCGGAGAGGCAGTGGGACTTGTGCTTTTTGAAGGTTTGCGTTTACCTTATAAGGAAGTTTCATCTATGGAGGATGTGATCGGAGAACTGGATATCCTCTATATGACAAGAGTACAGAAAGAACGTTTCTTCAACGAAGCAGACTACATACGATTAAAGGATACTTACATACTGGATAACAGTAAGATGGCACTTGCCCGTCCGGACATGTGTGTCCTGCATCCGCTGCCACGGGTAAATGAGATTGCTGTTGAAGTGGATGACGATCCAAGAGCATGTTATTTCCGTCAGGTATTAAATGGTAAATATGTCCGTATGGCATTAATTGCCACACTGCTTGGTTTAGCATAGGAGGTACAAAAAGAGGAAAATAAACAGTATTCAAAAAGGTGTCGTACTTTATCACATTGCTGCAGGCAAGGCACTCCAGATCTATAATGACCTGCATCTCGACAAGCTGGACTGCTCCGTAGCAATTATCAAAAATGTCAAAAGCCAGAAAATGGGTAAAAAGGATATCTTAAAGATAGATCAGGATATCGACATCAACCTTGATGTCCTTGGATATATCGATCCGGATATCTCCGTTAATATTATCCGTGACGGAAAACTGGTGGAAAAGAAAAATATTGAGCTTCCGGAACGCCTGGTAGGCATCAAGAAATGTACCAATCCGCGCTGTATAACCTCAACCGAACAGGGAATCCAGCATATCTTTAAGCTTACAGACAGAGCACACCGGATTTATCGTTGTATTTACTGCGAAGCAGATAAATAATTTTACTTGCTATTTACTTTTCGCAAAAATATGCTATAATCTAGAAGTTATCTGTGCGGTAAAGTATCGAAAAACGACAGAAATTTTAACCGGACTTTTTAAATATGTTTATAAATATTTAGAGGTGCAATATGGAACAATATGTGATCAAAGGCGGTCAGCCTCTTGAAGGAGAGGTAACTATTGCAGGTGCAAAGAACGCAGCTCTCGGAATCCTTGCTGCTGCTGTAATGACCGATCAGGAAGTTATAATAGAAAATGTACCAAATGTAAGAGATACCCGTGTCCTTCTTCAGGCAATTCAGGGTATTGGTGCGACAGTACGCTACATAGACGAACATACCGTATCCATCTGTGGCGCCGCTATCAATCCAAACAGTGATCTGTGCGTAGATGATGAATTCATCCGTAAGATTCGTGCATCTTACTATCTGTTAGGTGCATTACTTGGAAAATACAAGCACTCTCAGGTTGCATTACCTGGTGGCTGTGATATTGGTGCAAGACCGATCAATCTTCATATAAAAGGATTTGAAGCACTTGGTGCACAGGTTGATATTACAAATGGAACCATCTCCACTTATGCCGAAGAACTGATTGGAAGCCATATTTATATGGATGTTGCATCCGTTGGTGCAACGATCAATATTATGATGGCTGCAGTTCTCGCTGAAGGTAAAACCACCATTGAAAACGCAGCAAAAGAACCACATATTGTCGATGTTGCCAACTTCTTAAACAGTATGGGCGCAAATATCAAAGGTGCAGGAACTGATGTCATCCGTATCCGTGGTGTTAAAGAACTTCATGGTACTACTTATTCCATCATTCCGGATCAGATCGAAGCCGGTACATTTATGGTAGCCGCTGCTGCAACAAAAGGTGATATACTGATCAAGAATGTAATTCCAAAACATCTGGAAGCTATCACCTCCAAGTTGAACGAGATCGGTGCTCATGTAATTGAATATGATGACTCTGTAAGGGTTATGTCTGATAAACGTTTGAAACCAACCAATATCAAAACACTTCCTTATCCGGGTTTTCCAACGGATATGCAGCCGCAGATGGCTGTCACACTGGCACTTTCAAACGGAACCAGTATTGTAACAGAAAGCATATTTGAGAATCGATTCAAATATGTTGCCGAGCTTGCCAGAATGGGCGCTCACATCCGGGTAGAAGGCAATACCGCTATCATTGATGGTGTAGAATCCTTCTCTGGTGCAAATGTAGCTGCTCCGGATCTTCGTGCCGGTGCTGCTCTTGTGATTGCTGCATTAGTTGCAGATGATTTTTCCGTTATATCAGATATTAAGTATATCCAGCGTGGATATGAGAAATTTGATGAAAAGATCCGTGGTCTGGGCGGAAAGATCGAAAAAGTTGATACTGACAAAGATATTCAGAAATTTAAATTAAAAATCGGATAAATATACACATGAAAAAAGAGATGCCTGCTCCACTATATCGGTCAGCATCTCTTTTTATTTTCAAATCAACAATCACATTTTCACAACCAAATATTTTTGGCCTGTCCCGCTGTCCTATTTTCTATTCCAACCTATATGTTCTATATTGTACGCACATCCAATTTTTTCTGTGAAATCACTAATTTTTTGACGAAAAAGGGTTTGTTTTTTCTGAGATTATGGTAAACTAAAATCAGTATTGTATTTTTTAGGCTTATATATTTTTATCACAAAAATCGAATCGTGCATTTATATACAAAGGAGAGCATCATATGAATAACAAACGGCTAAGTAACAGACCATACCGATCCGCCATACTGGCGATCGCAGCACTTATCTGCTGTCTTGTGGTCTGTCTTTTCATGAACAGCGGACTTTCTGATGCCGCAGGAAAATCCGGTCATATCAAAGATGGAGTAACGAATGTTTATTTCCGTGATGCCCCCGGCGGCAATCCTGTAACGGATCACGGCAGTAACATTATGTTAAATGGGGGTCACAAGCTTACAATCCTGAACACCTCAAACAGCTCCTGGTATAAAGTATCCCTTGTTTATAACAAGACAACCTATACCGGCTACGTATCCGCTTCATATGTCACTATCGACAAAACAGACTCTTCTGATAAAAACAATACAACAGCAACGACAGAATCCTCAGGGAAAAAATCCGACAAAGATTTTGAATCCTATATGAATGATCAGGGATTTCCGGAAAGCTATAAGGCGCAGCTCCGGGAACTGCATGAGGCTCATCCATCCTGGACTTTTAAAGCTGTCCAGACAGGAATCGACTGGGATGATCTTGTAGATAATGAACGAAACAAATCCGGTCAGATCAAAAATCTGGTTCAGGGAACCAGCAGTTATCCACGCTACAACTGGCGTTCCACGACGATCGGTTACAACATCAAAACCGATACATGGGCATCCTTTGATGGTAACTGCTGGTATGCCGCATCGGATAAACTGGTCTCCTATTATCTGGATCCCCGTGTTTATCTGTATGAACGGTTCGTATTTGCATTTGAGAATCTCTCTTATGAAGATTCTCAGTCCAAATCCGGCGTGGAATCCATTTTGAACGGAACCTTTATGTACAAATCCAAGCCATCCGGTTCCAACAGTACATATTCCGAACTGATCATCAAAGCCGGAAAGGCAGTCGGTGTCAGCCCATACCACATTGCCTCCCGAATCAAACAGGAGGTTGGCTCATCACTCAGTTCTGCCACAAATGGAAAGCATTCCGTATATCCGGGAATCTATAATTTCTATAACATCGGCGGTTTCGACAGCGTAACCGGAAACGCCGTTACAAATGCACTTAAATGGGCATCCTCCGGTTCTACCTACGGAAGACCGTGGAACACCGTATACAAATCCATCTATGGCGGCGCTCAATACATTGGGAATAATTACATTCTGCAGAAGCAGAATACTTTGTATACACAGAAATTCAATGTCACAAATACCTCTGCCTTATACTCCCATCAGTATATGACCAATGTTCAGGCGGCTTCCTCTGAAGCCTCTAAGGTATACGATGCCTACAGTGGCGCAGGCACACTGAACAATTCAATCACATTCTGTATCCCGGTATACAAAAATATGCCGGATACCATGGTCAGCAAACCGGCAGACAGTGGCAATCCAAACAACTATCTCAAATCACTGAGTATTGATAACTATTCCCTGACACCAACATTTGCAGTCAATACAACAACCAAGTATTCCCTGATCGTATCAGAGAAAACAAGTTCTGTTACGATTTCTGCAAGTCCGGTCAACAAAAACGCTTCCGTATCCGGAACAGGAAAAGTCAGTCTGTCAAAGGGTACGAATACAGTAAAAATTACGGTAAAAGCCCAAAGCGGCGCAAAACGTACTTATACATTAACGATCGTCCGTGGTAAATCTTCCGGTAATTCCAGCTCAGATCCTGAATTTGACGGTAACTATACTGTATCCGACGGAACCATAACCGGCGTAGCAGTATCAACCACCGTATCTGCATTTGTCTCCAATCTTGGATGTACAAACGGAACTGTCAGTGTAAGGACTTCATCCGGTGAAGAAAAGACATCTGACCGTATCGGTACCGGTGACATTGTAAAAATAACTGTTTCGGGCAATACCAGCACCTATACCGTTATTATTTTCGGTGATGTAAATGGTGACGGAATTATCAATGCACTGGATCTGTTAAAGATACAGAAGCATATTATCGGTGCTTCTACCTTAAAGGATCCATACCTGAAAGCCGCAAATATCAAACGAAGTGGTATGTTATCTGCTCTCGATCTGTTAAAAGTCCAGAAATATCTGATGGGTGCAGCACAGATCATGCAGCAGTAAATGAATAGATGATAAAATACAGGAGATATATAAAATGAAAACAAGAAAAAAATTAGCAGCATTATGTATGATCTTGGTTCTGGGATTAAGCTGTCTGGTATATGGAAACAGCATACACTCCTATGCAGCATCTACCCAGTTCTCGATCTCGCTTTCATCCTCATCCATTCAAAAGGGTGGTTCGGTTACAGTAACCGTATCGATCAGTTGTTCTGAAGCACTGGGTGCTTACAGCTATTGTCTGTCCTATGATTCCTCCTTACTGGAATATCAGTCCGGCGATGGCTATGGCGGAGGTGGAACCGTATCCTGTGCCGGATATGGCGATGGAAATATTACTTCTGCTTCCAACAGCTTTACATTTTCTGCTATAAATACAGGATCTGCCTATGTCAGTACTGGAAGCTCCGATGTCTATACATGGGGCGAAGAACATGCCGGAGCATCAGATGCAGGTGCTACGATCACAATAACAGCCGCTGGCGGCAACAGTACAACAGAAACAACGACCAGCGAACCAAATACAACAGACACCCCGGCTACAACAGAAACAAATTCTTCCGAATCTACAACAGAAGATACGACAGACACTTCTTCCGAGGACACAACGGAAGATACCACAGAGGAAATGTCTGATAACTGTTATCTGTCTTCGATCCAGATCACACCGGGTGAATTAAAGCCTGAATTTGCAAAAGATACATATACTTATGAGACAACCGTTCCCGGAGATACCACAAGCCTTGCGATCAATGCGATCCCGGAAGACAGCAAATCATCCGTTTCCATTACCGGAAATGAAGATTTTGAACCGGGAAAGACCTCTCATATCTCTATCAAGGTTACTGCGGAAACCGGCGATAATCATATCTACGACATTGCGGTTAATGTGGAAGAACTGGTAGATACAAGAGCGATCATCCAGATTGATGGAAAAGATTATTATTTTACAGAAGATTACAGCAAGCTTACTATTCCTGAAGGATTTGCCGAAATAAAAGAGAAATATAATGATACCGAAATCATTCTCTATCAGTCTCCAAACGGACTGGTTAAATGTGCTTATCTGACAGACAAGGACAGCAAAAACGGAGCATGGTATATCATTGATACTACTGCAAAATCTGCGGTTCCATTTATCAATGTTGCATCTGCTTACAAAAGCTTTATCATTCTGACAGCCGGCGAAGACGTTACAGTGCCGTCGGGTTACACAGCTTTCACCTATAAGTTTAACAAAAATTCCGTAACCGCCTATCACAAATATGAAGATGATACGATCCTCGTAGTATATGCCATGAGTCCGGACGGTGAACCTGGATGGTTCTACTATGATACCGTTGAGAAAACATTTACCCGATTTGTCGCTTCAGCAGTTCCAACAGAAGCAGTCACGACTGCTTCTGCGACAGATGCCAACAATGGCTCTTTCTTTGATCAGCACAAGGACAAGGTTATCACTATATGTATCATCGTGATCGTAGTTATGTTCTTCCTGATCATTATCCTCGGAATTATGCTGATCCGGGTGATCAAGCAGGGACTTCCTGACGATGATCCTGACGATGATCCTGATGGTGATGCAAGCAACAATCTTGATAACAATATTAACGACAATACAAGTGGCGATGCCGAAAACGATACCGATGACAATGCAGGCAATGATCCTGATAACAATACAAGCGGCGATGCCGAAAACGTTCCCGACAATACCAGCAATAATGCTGCCGATGATACACCAGACAACACAGATCACAACACAGGCAATGATACAGGTATCGATACTGATAATACTTCGGATGATACTGCTTCTGCAAAAGATACAAAGTCAGAGGATACGATAGCCGCTGCTGTTGTTCTGAACGAAACACCAGCAGAAAATGCCGATGATACAAACAACCAAAAGCCTGCGGACATTCCGGTAACAGATGGCATGACAGAGCTTACTGCTAAGCCATCCGTAAAAGCTGAAGATGTCACTTCCACCAGATTAAGCAGCGAAACTAAAAAAGCAAAGGAAGAAAAAGAAGCAACTCCGGCAGATAAAATCATCAAAAAGGCGGCTCAGTACTCTTCCATGAATACGGCTGATCTGTCAGAGGTATTCAATATGGCAGAAGCGATCGTGAATCACGAAGAGCCAAAGAAAAACACCGGCTCCTTGCAGTTTAAGCCGATCAAGCAGAATGTACCGGATAGTAAAGAAGAAAAATAAGACCTACCAAAAGTTGTTATTTCCTGATTAAGGTTTCTAATCACGTTTGCCTACCTTTGTTTCACTCAATTTTATATGCACATGTCTCTGCCGCGATAAAAACCTTTGCGGCGACGACATGGCACAAAATTGAATGAAACTCAGTCGGCTACACTATGGATTATGAAACCTTATTCAGAAATAACAAACTCTGGTAGGTCTTATTTTTATACCACCGCTTTGCCATAATATTAAATCAATCTCATGCGGCAAAAACGTGATTATAAACCTTATTCAAGAGCTGCAAACTTCCGACAGGCTTTTAATTGTTTCTCTTATAAATATGCCTTCAACATATCAACTTTGTCGAGTCTCTCCCATGGAAGGTCGAGGTCAGTTCTTCCGAAGTGTCCATATGCTGCTGTCTGCTTGTAGATTGGTCTTCTGAGGTCAAGCATCTTGATGATTCCGGCTGGGCGAAGATCAAAATGCTCACGGATGATCTCAACCAGCTTCTCATCGGATACCTTTCCTGTTCCGAATGTGTCTACCATGATAGATGTAGGTCTGGCAACACCGATCGCATAAGACAACTGGATCTCACATTTATCTGCAAGTCCTGCTGCTACAATGTTCTTTGCTACATATCTTGCTGCATACGCTGCGGAACGGTCAACCTTTGTACAATCCTTTCCTGAGAAAGCACCGCCGCCGTGACGGGCATATCCACCATAAGTGTCTACGATGATCTTACGTCCTGTAAGTCCACTGTCACCATTTGGTCCGCCGATAACGAATCTTCCGGTTGGATTGATAAAGAACTTGGTATCTTCATCTACCATATCAGCAGGAAGAACTGTATCAAATACATACTTCTTGATATCTTCATGAATCTGTTCCTGTGATACTTCCTCGCCATGCTGAGTTGAGAGAACTACCGCATCGAGTCTCTTTGCTTTTCCATTCTCATCATACTCTACTGTTACCTGAGTCTTACCGTCTGGTCTGAGATATGGAAGTGTTCCATTCTTTCTTACTTCTGTCAGTTTTCTTGCAAGCTTATGTGCAAGTGCGATCGGATATGGCATATATTCCGGTGTTTCATTTGTTGCAAATCCAAACATCATACCCTGATCTCCGGCGCCAATTGCTTCGATATCATCATCGCTCATCAGATGCTCTTTTGCTTCTAATGCCTTATCAACACCCATTGCAATATCTGCTGACTGCTCATCAATTGCTGTGATAACACCACAGGTATCACAGTCAAATCCGTATTTTGCTCTGTCGTATCCAATCTCACGGATCGTCTCACGAACGATCTTCTGAATGTCTACATATGCTTTTGTTGTAATCTCACCCATTACAAGTACAAGACCTGTTGTGATCGATGTCTCGCAGGCAACACGGCTCATTGGATCCTGCTCCATCAATGCATCCAATACTGCATCGGAAATCTGGTCACAGATTTTATCGGGATGTCCTTCTGTTACTGATTCTGATGTGAATAATAATTTTTCCATCATTTCCTCCTTGTATAAATACTATCTATAGTTACTGCCATGCGTATTCGTTCACATAGCTTTTGATTTTTCTTTTTTCAGACAAGTTATCCCCACCTGGTTTTATGCAAAAGAAAAATCCGCTCTGAGCGGATTGATAAAATCAAACCTCTCATTGTTCGACGTCTGCATATCACAGACTCGCTCAGGAAGGCACCTTCCATACAGGTCTTTCTTTCACCTGTTCCGGGGTTGCCATGGCTTCATAGTCCCTTATGACTCCACCATTCTGAATAAGAGCATTTATAAATATTTATTTGTATTCAAACTGCTATGCAGTTCTCAAACAGCTATACTCTAACTGATATATTTCCATAAGTCAATAGGTAATTTCTGTTTTGCGACAAAAATTCATTAAAGCTATCCTATAAAACCGCCTTGCTGAGCAGGTATAAGATGAGCAAATGTGCCGGATAGAACACATAAAATGTATATTTAAGAACTTTATTCTTCCGACCATACTCTCCGTTGTACAGACTGATCGGCAGGATTGCCAAAACTGCATAGAGCTGCCTTATTCCGTAAAACAGGAAATACAGCACTGCCGATACGATTGCAAACCCCATATTCTGACGCAGCTTCCAGCCAAACGGATAATGTCCGGTCACAAGACCGGCATTTCTGAATACTTGTTCCGCCGTGTCATCCTTGGTCGAATAATAAATTAATACGATCAGAAGAATGCCCGCCATTCCATAATCAAAATGCAGAGCCTCTGAAACTACCATAATGACAACAATTCCGATGACTGCGCCCATCTGATTCCATTTTGCGACTTTTCCAAGATAAAGCACAACCAGCCCCGCCGCAAGTGTAAAGAAAATATTCTGCTTCTGCAGATCAAATACCTGTCCGGTCGATGCCAGATCAAATGGGACTTCCGAAATCAGCGCAAACAAAAAAAGCCGGATAAAATATTTTCTGATATCCGACGTATGCCTGTACCCTTCTACCAACAGGAATGCGAATATAGGAAATGCGAGCCGTCCTACAGCCCGCATTATCCAGTTATTATTCATTAGAACAAGTCCTACATGGTCACATAACATAAATATGCATGCCAGAAGCTTTAACTGATTTGAAGTTATCCCTGTCTCTGTCCTTTTATCCATGTTTTCCTTAAATTCTCTTACGAAGTGCCTTTGACAACCGATCCAGTTCCTCATTGTCTGACTGTCCCGGAACCCATGTAACTGTAACCGTATCCTTAATGAATCTTGGCACAAGATGCATGTGAAAATGGAATACTGTCTGTCCTGCAGCAGCGCCATTGTTCTGAATAATGTTCAGTCCGTCAGGATTTAATTCCGCTTTCTGAGCCTTGGCAACCTCTGTCGCAATCGTAAAGATCTTTGAAGCAGTATCCGCGTCCATGCTATATATATCATCATAATGTTCTTTTGGTATAATTAAAGCATGACCTTTATTTGCAGGATTTACATCAAGTATTACTCTACATATGCTGTCTTCATAAACTGTTGCTGATGGTATCTCACCATTTGCAATCTTGCAAAAAATGCAATCGTCCTTACCCATAAAAGTTTCCTCCTTAATTGCTTTTTCCATTTTACTCCATTATGTGATATTTTACAAGCTTTATGTGGTTTGGAAGGTTGCATAAGCCTTCAGATCTTCCTCAACCCGTTGTTTGATTTCGTTTATAATCTCCTGACATTGTTTTTTCTTCATTCCTGCCTGCACTCCTACTGTCAAAAGCTCCGTTTCTTCCGGATCTTGTCCATTTCCATCAACAGATGTTGTATGCTCACCATAATAGGTTGTGCTATACGTCAGATCATATGCCGGACTCAATCTCCATGTTTCTGATTCAGTATCATATACAAACGAAAAATTCTTTGAATGATCATCCCTGTTATGTGCAAATACATTAAAACACATTCTGCGAAACATATTTTCAACATCCATTTTATTATCTTAAGCTCCTCAGCATTACTTATTAATAATCTATTTTCTGATCTTCCCGTCAACAACACCTCAAATCCATTAACCCTAATCTTGGAATACATCTTTATACGTCTGTATCTTACACTAGGTTCCTTAAGTCCAAGCCTTTCCCTGCAATATTCCTCCAACTGCTCCTTGGTGTTGTAATGATCCTTAAGATATAATGGTAATGCCTCCAGGGATCTAACCCGTTTTCCCTTCTCTGTATACTCAACCAGGAAGAAATAAGTACCTGTGTATTTCCTATATCCACCATACTTTTCAACTGCCGCCAGTCTGTCATCAGTAGCCTTTGCCGGAAGATATGCGTCCCTGTTTGCTTTTGTTATACCTCTCTTTGTAACAAGATTTTGGTCATATAATGCCCCATGAGCTTCATAATTCATCCTGGTCACAAGTGGTGTATTCCTTGCCATCACCTTACGCACAGTATCAATACTTTTCTCACCATCAATACTCCATGCAGTAACGCCATTTCTGGACACATTATATTTGAACATCTTAGCCATGTTATATTTTTCTTTACCCTTCTCATAATCCTTTATGAAATTATATGGATTTCTGGTAAATTTAACATCGTACACATTTCCAACAACAATGTTCAGGTAAGCGTCATTTGCATGGTGGAAATTATTGATCATCCTGCACTTTATAAGATCAAACTCGTGTCTGAAATCACTTACATTCGGTGCCTTCACATATACAATATCCGTATCAGGAAATGTCTGCTTAAACAGATCAGTGATAACCTTCGTTCCCTGTCTCGTCTCCACAAGCTGACGATTAATAAAGCCGACTCTCTCATCGTCAGAGAAACCATCAGTTCTCATTAATCGTTTAAGCTTCTCCTTTGTAATAAAACCACCATCAGCCAGTGCATGCCAAAATCCCGCCATCTTACCTCTTATATCAGCCTCTATAGGGAATGTATCACTCTTACTTCCAGATTGATAAAATCAACAATGACAATCCCTGAAAT